>OFPK01000034.1_pt1 | contig 42702 bp, 41 predicted proteins | sample 1542601 | NCBI WGS metagenome assembly OFPK01 (sample SAMN05503968, study PRJEB24370) | sediment metagenome | isolation source: lake sediment | place: USA: Lake Hill lake, St. Paul Island, Alaska | collected 2013 | reverse complement strand
TTCCATAAACCACCTCCGGTTTCATCGACCACCTTAACAAAGTGTCTTTGAAACCGGCAACAGCCCACCACACAGGATCAAGAGTACGCGTATCCAAGCGGCGTTACGTCGAAATTTCTGCGCTGCTCTTGCAAGTATGTCTGCAACTCTTTGCAGCTCCTGCTGCCGCGCAGAAATGCCTTCTTGCAGCATCTCGACCTTGGATCCTTCCCCATGTGCTGCCATGTCATCCTCCCTGCTGCTTAACGTTTGAGTTGTAGCGCGCAGCGTCCCACACGAACGATTTGTTAGGCGCGCCCATACTTTTTCTCCCATTCTATAAATTCTGCGAGGCTGCGAGCGCGAAGCAGTCTTCCGGCATAAGCAAGATACTGGCGAATGTTGAGTGTGGCCTTCCACGCCGTGCGACCATGCATCCCGTAAAGGTAGACGAATGGACCGAAGTGGCTTTCCTGCCCTTTGTTAGGGAGCTGATCGAAGTTGATCCTTCTCGCATGAATGATCTTGTTACAGGCTTCACGGAGCGACAATTCTTCTTCCTCAGTGTCCCTTTGAAGTTTCCCGCAAAAGAAAGGGTTTCTTTCATCCACATCAGCCTCTGATTCATCATCAAGCATGCGAAGTATGGTTGCTGATTGAAGCAGAATTCTGCTTGCTTCATCGCAGAAGAATTCCCTTTCGAGATCCCTGAAGGGCTGCTGCATTTCAGCAGTCAACCCTTCCAATGTCTGGGAGAAAGGCCTGCTTCCCTCGAACTGGCACACAAGTCGATAAACATCCAGCCTGATAGGCTTCAGGTCGAGCGAGTAGTTCTTATTGAAGTTGGGATTTTCAGATTCAGCCATCGCGATAAGCGCCTAACTTTGATATATCCCGCGAAAGTGCGGAATAACATGGTGACCTGCCGGATAACATGGCGCGCCAACATCGAAACAACCCTTGGTAATCATGTGGTTTGCCCAGTTATATGGTTCGTTGGCACAGGCCGATTGGATTTAACCAAGTCGCCGCCCGTGATTCCAGCCCCCAGCGCGCCATTCTTGGCCAACGGCGCTGCTTTGGCTATCCCCACGATGGGGGATAGCGCGACTTACTTGTAAAAAACTTCGACCTTGCCCTTGAGCTTGATCAGGAGCGGGCGGCCCTTGCGGTCCACCGTTTTGCCGGCGGGCACCTTGACCCAGCCTTCGCTGATGCAGTATTCCTCGACATCGAAGCGCTCCTTGTCGTTGAAGCGGATGCCGATGTCGTGTTCGAACACGGCGGCCACATGGTGCGGGCTGCGCGGGTCGATGGACAGGTGGTCGGGCAGCGGAGGTTGTTGTGCGGTGTCGCTCATGGGTGTCGTCTTTTCAAGAATTGCGCAAAGGTGTCGATTCTCCCGGATTTGGCAAGGGCAACGCTGCGTCACCGCGAAACGAAAGCGGCGGGCGAAGACAAAGGCCGCCTTCGGGCGGCCTTTGTTGTGCTGGCGGGTGAAGCCGCTTACAGGTCGAAGCGGTCCAGGTTCATCACCTTGGTCCAGGCGGCGACGAAGTCCTGGACGAACCTCTCCTTGCCGTCGGATTCGGCATAGACCTCGGCCAGCGCACGCAACACGGCGTTGGAACCGAAGACCAGATCGACGCGGGTGCCGCTCCACTTGACGGCGCCGGTCTTGCGGTCCTTGCCCTCGAAGCTGTCGCTGTCCTTCGAGACGGGCTTCCACTCGGTGGCCATGTCGAGCAGGTTGACGAAAAAGTCGTTCGTCAGCGTGCCGGGCTTGGCCGTGAGCACCCCATGCTGGCTGCCGTCGAAATTGGCACCCAGCACACGCAGGCCGCCGACCAGCACCGTCATCTCGGGCGCAGTCAGGGTCAACAGCTGGGCCTTGTCCACCAGCAGGTGCTCGGCCGGGATGCCGGACTTGGCCATCTTCGTGTTGACGTAGTTGCGGAAACCGTCGGCCATGGGCTCCAGGTACTGGAAGGATTCCACATCGGTCTGCTCGGCCGTCGCGTCGACGCGGCCCGGTGCGAAGGGCACCTCCACCGCCGTGCCGGCGGCCTTGGCGGCCAGCTCGATGCCAACACCGCCAGCCAGCACGATCACGTCCGCCAGCGACAGCTTGCCGCTGGCCTTCTGAATCGCTTCCAGCTTGGGCAGCACCTTGGCCGCGATCTGGTTGACGGCCCAGTCCTTCTGCGGCGCCAAGCGGATGCGCGCGCCGTTGGCGCCGCCACGCTTGTCGCCACCACGGAAGGTGGAGGCCGAGGCCCAGGCGGTGGATACCAGCTCGGCCACGGACAGGCCGGAGGCGGCGATCTTCGCTTTCACGTCGGCAATGTCGGCCGCGGTCGGCTTGTGCACGGCGGCGGGCAGCGGGTCTTGCCAGATCAGGTCTTCCTTCGGGACCTCGGGGCCGAGGTAACGCGCCTTGGGGCCCAGGTCGCGGTGGGTCAGCTTGAACCAGGCGCGGGCATAGGCGTCGGCAAAGGCCTGCGGGTCGTTCAGGAACCGGCGCGAGATCTTCTCGTAGGCCGGGTCGAAGCGCAGCGACAGGTCGGTGGTGAGCATCGTGGGGCGGCGCTTGGGCGAGTCGGGCGTCGGGCCGGGGATGATGGCCTCGGCGTCCTTGGCTTCCCACTGGATGGCGCCGGCGGGGCTCTTGGTCTTCACCCACTCGTACTTGAACAGGAACTGGAAGAAGTCGTTGCTCCAGCGCACCGGGGTGCTGGTCCAAGTCACTTCGATGCCGGAGCTGATGGTGTCCTTGCCACGGCCAGCGCCGAACTTGTTGTCCCAGCCGAAGCCTTGCTGCTGCAGCGCGCCAGCTTCCGGTGCGTCGCCGACGTTGCTGGCAGGGCCCGCGCCGTGGGTCTTGCCCAGGGTGTGGCCGCCGGCGATCAGGGCCACGGTTTCCTCGTCGTCCATGGCCATGCGGGCGAAGGTCTCGCGGATGTCCTTGGCGGCCGACACCGGGTCGCCATTGCCATTGGGGCCTTCGGGGTTCACGTAGATCAGGCCCATCTGCACGGCGGCCAGGGGGTTCTCCAGATCACGCTCGCCGCTGTAGCGCTGCTCCGCACCCAGCCAGGTGGTCTCCTTGCCCCAGTACACGTCCTGGTCCGGTTCCCACACGTCTTCGCGGCCGCCGGCGAAGCCGAAGGTGCGGAAGCCCGCGTTTTCCAGCGCCACGTTGCCGGCCAGGATCATCAGGTCGGCCCACGAAATCTTCTGGCCGTATTTCTGTTTGATGGGCCAGAGCAAGCGGCGCGCCTTGTCCAGGTTCACGTTGTCGGGCCAGGAGTTCAAGGGTGCAAAACGTTGCTGACCACGGCCGGCGCCGCCTCTGCCATCACCCACGCGGTAGGTGCCGGCGCTGTGCCAGGCCATGCGGATCATCAGGCCGGCGTAGCTGCCGGAGTCGGCGGGCCACCAGTCCTGCGAGTCCGTCATCAGCTTGTTCAGGTCGGCCTTGAGCGCCGCATAGTCGAGCTTCTTGAACGCCTCGGCGTAGTTGAAGCTCTTGCCCAGTGGGTTGGACTTCTCCGAATGCTGATTCAGCAGATCCAGACGCAGCTGGTTGGGCCACCAATCCTTGTTTTGCGTACCGGTGCCGGCGGCACCGTGGAAGGGGCATTTGGCTTCGCTGCTCATGGTTTTCTCCTTGGGGTTGGGATATTGACGTTCAGACACGACGTCTTAGCTGGCTTGCGCCAAGACCGCCAGGCATTCGAGCCAGGATGCTTGGCGTACGGGAAAAGGTTGAAAGCGGGCGCTGGACATGGATGACTCCTTTGACTTGAAAGTGGCTCAAGTTTAGAAAACAACTATCAGAATAGATATTTGATTCGAGATATCTATTCAATAGCCCGGGACTATTCCAGCACCCATGCGGTACCCCGGCCCGCTGCGGGGTGGTCAGGGCATAGGCGCCACGGCGGCTGAAAATGCGGTGGTTTTTATCCAATCCAGCGCAGGCCTCCTGACTCGTCATCCGGCGTGTGACAGGGTCAGAAACCTGGTTTCGAAGAGCTCGGCGGGAACCGGTGGGCTGAACAGGTATCCTTGCATTTCGTCGCACTTCAGCAAGCGCAACAGGCGCGACTGCTCCTCGGTTTCAACGCCCTCCGCCACCACCTTGAGCGCCAGCGAATGCGCCAGATTGATGATGGTGGAAACCAGTGCCAAGCCCTGCGGCCCGGCGGTCATGTCGATCACGAACGAGCGGTCGATTTTCAGCGTGTCCACGGGCAGCTTGGACAGGTAGCTGAGCGAGGAAAAGCCGGTGCCGAAGTCGTCGATCGCGATGCTGATGCCCATGGCGCGGATCGCCTGCAAGCTGGCGATACTGCGCTTGACATCCTCCATGATCAGGCTTTCGGTGATCTCCAGTTCCAGTCCGCCCGCCGCATGCGCATCAATCCCGATTTTCCGCTCGATCTCGGCGATGAAGCCGCGATTGCGAAGTTGCAGCGGAGAGACGTTCACCGCGATGCGCACAGCCGCCAGCCCGGCGCGGCGCCAGCGCAGGTAGTCATCGATGGCTTGGCGCAGCGCCCAGCCACCCACCTCATAAATCAATCCGGTTTCTTCCAGGATCGGGATGATGCGGCCCGGCGGCACCAGGCCTGTGCGCGGATCATTCCAGCGGATCAGCGCCTCCGCGCTGGTCATCTGGCCGCTTTGGAGGTCCACTTTAGGCTGGTAATAAAGCACGAATTCGCCACGACCGAGCGCCTGGCGCAACTGATTTTCCAGGGTGAGTTTGCCGGCCACCGATGCCGTCATTTTCGGCGTGAAGAAAAGATAGCGCTCTCCGCTCGCCTTGGCTTTTTTGAGCGCGGCTTCGGCGTTCTTGAACAAGGTGTCGGCGTCTGCACCGTCATCCGGGAAGAGCGCTATTCCGGTTTTGGCAGCGATACTGAAAACCGATTGATCCAGGCGGAACGGATGGTGCAGAAACGCTTCCATCGTGTTTTCGATAAACCGCGCCACGTCGCCTTCCTGCTGGATCTCAGGCAGCACCGCGGCGAAATGATCCGCATCCAGTCGCGCCACCAGGTTGGCGTCGCCCACGTTGTGCGTGAGCCACTCCGCCACCTGCCGCAAGAGCGCGTCGCCGGCCGCACGACCCAGGCTGTCGCTGATGTTCTTGAACCGCTCCAGATCGATCAGGTACAAGGCCAGCTTGTGCCCGCCGCTGGCCGCGCTGCGGATGTACTGCGCCACCCGTTCGAGAAACAGACTGCGGTTGGCGAGTCCGGTGAGCACATCGTAGTAGGCCAGGTAATTGAGCCGCTCCTGCTTGTCGATGTGATCGATCGCGAACGCGATGTCGCCGGCCAGTTCCGTCAGCAAGGTCAACTCTTCTTCGTGGAAAAATTCACGCTCACTGGCATACAGCACGAGCACGCCGGCCACTTCATCCGATACCAGCAGCGGCAAAGCGACCATGGAGCGAACGCCCATTTCGGCGTATTGCTTGCCCAATACAAGCTTTGCGTTGTTTTGCAAATCGTGGGTCACGATGACCTTTTTTTCCCGGATGGCCCGCCCGGTCATGGTGTGTCCCTGCGGGACACCCTCGTTCAATGAAAACAGGTCTTTGAGGGCCGCAAGAAACTTGTCATCCATGCCCGCCGAAGCGACCAGGGACATCTTCTTCGAGTTCCTGTCAAGGAGGCCAATCAAGGCCATGCGGAACCCGCCTTTCACGACCGCGATCTGGCACGCCTGGCTGAAAAGCTGGCCGCGGTCTTTCTCGCGCACGATCAGCGTATTGATGCCACTGAGCATGGCATGGACGCGGCTGAGACGAGTGATCGTGCGTTGCGCGGCATGTCGTTCGGTGATATCACGAAACGACCAGATACGCCCGTAGGAATGGCCGTCGCTATCGAGCACCGGTGCCGAATAGCGCTCCAGGATGGTTCCGTCCTTCAATGCGACCTCGTCCTGCGATGTTTCCTCCGGGTGCGCGTAGAGGTAGCGTATCTTGTCGCCAAATTGCTGGGCATCGACGACCTGATTCATCACGAACTGCACCTGTCGGCGGTCGTCGGGATCACGGGCGATGTCTTCCGGAATCTTCCACAGGTCGCGCGTTCGCCGGTTTTGCAGGATCTTCCTGCCTTTCGCATCGACCACGGTAATGCCATCCGCCGACGTATTCACCAGCGACTCGAAAAATGCCGTTTTCCAGCGCAGGTCAACTTCCACGCTCTTGCGCTCCGTGATGTCCTGGTGCATGACGACAACCCCATTCGGCGGGGTTCCGGCCAAGGGGGTTACCGTCAGCAGAAACCAGCGCTGGCGCAGCGCTGGGTGGCAGGGATATTCGACCGAACAGCTCTTGGCACCAGCCAACACCGAACGGATGCCTGCGCCCACCTGGTGGGCCCCGACGGCATCCTCTCCACGTGCGCTGTCGCAGATCTCCAGGTAGTTGGCGCCGACCCCATAACCCGGGCCCTGGAGCACATGCGTGCCCGCAAATCGCTGCCACGCCTCGTTGACCAGGATGATGTGTCCCTGCGCATCAAGCAGCGCGATATGCGCAGGCAGTGCATTGAGGATGGCAGCCTGCTTGGCGGCCTCGTTGTGACGCATGTGCGTCTGGGCGCTCTGCAACATGAACGTGCGGCCATGACGGTCTGCCACAGTGTCCACCTCACCCGCGGTCAGTTCCTCCAGGCGTTGGCCAGCCTGATGCAGCGTTTCGATCAGTGCGAAGATTTCCGCCTCGGCACTCCCAGGAGGCGCTGGATGGTCCGGGTTCATGGCGCGAGGTCTTCCAGTCCAATCGCCTGCAGCAAGGGCTGCGGCTGGCTGAGTGTGCCGACGATCGTTCGCACCGGGGACGGCGCGAGCTTGACCAGCGTCGGTGTCATGAAGATGCCGTCGGCCAGCGCGCGCTTGGGTTCCCGATACACATCCACGATTTCGATCTCGTGCCGACCGGCAAGGTGTGCCCGGCAAAGCGTGGCAAGGTTGGCAATGGCCTGCGCGGAATTCAGCGCATCACCGGCGACATACAGGCGAAACTTGAAAATGGCGTGCCGGCTCATGATGTTTTCTTGACCACCGTGGCCGCATCGGCCCCGCGCAACTCCCGCATCCGCGTGCGCCCGCGTGACAACTCGCCCTTGCGACTCTGCGTGGTACGGGCCAGCAAGGCCTGCTCAGCCTGTTTGGCCACGAGATCCACCTGCAGCGCCTTCAAGCGCACTTCGAGCTCAGCCTCCTCGGCATCGAGCTTGACGCGCTTGAGCTTCGTGGCGACTTCGGCCGCCTCATGCGCGACCCGTTCGGCACTTTCCTTTTCCCAGCGCATGGTGCCCATCAACACCTCGCCGCCTGCCGTGTAGGTGTCGGCCAGGGTCACCCCGGCATCGCTCAGGATGAGTTCGCGCACCTGGTTCGAATGGGCCGTGCCGCGCGACTTGACGATGGACAAGCCGCGGTTGCGCTCCCCGGCCTGTACCAGATAGCTGAGGTGGATCCAGGTATCCACGATGGTTGAAATCTGCAAAGGCGATCCGCTTTCCACCTGGCCCGACATCTCGCCGAGCAGGCTGGTGCAGATCAGGGTCGTGTTGTTGCTCTTGGACCAGTCGATCAGCCGATCTGCCACGCTGTAGGCGGTCAGGTCATTGCCGGACTTGGACCAGGCTGACACCGGATCGATCACCACGCAACGGGTGCCATGCTCTTGCGCCAGGGCCTTGATGCGCACCAGATAGGTCTCCGCGCTACCGGCGATGGTGCGGGCCGAGGTGATGCGCAAGCAACCATTCTTGATGTAACGGTCCAGCCGGATACCCACCGAGGACAGGTTGCGGATCATCTCACTGGCGTTCGTGTCAAAACAGACGAACAGGGTGGGCTCGCCGCGCTGGCAGGCCGCTTCTGCAAACGCACCACACAAAGTCGTCTTGGCCGTGCCGGAAAAACCGGTGATCAGTACGCTCGCCCCTCGGAAGTAGCCGCCCCCCAGCATGGTGTCGAGCCGCTCGATGCCGCTGGAAACACGCTCCTTGCTCACTTTGATGTCCGCTCGGCTCGGTGTGTGCGCAACGGCGACCTCGAATCCGTGGTTGTCGATCAGGAACGCCGATTCATCCTCGTCGAAGCCAGAGCCACGGTACTTTTGCACGCGCAGACTGCGTTGCGACACGCCCAGCACCACGCTGTGGTTGAGGATCACCGCGCAGTCCACCATGAATTGCATGAAGCCAAACGGCTGCTGGCTGATAGCGTTCGCTTCGTCCCCGCCGGACTTCAAGGTAATGATGCCGGTCAGTTCGTGCGCCAACAACCAGGCATGCAGCCGGTAGATCTCGCGCCTTTGTGCCGCCAGATCAGGCAATAGCGCCAACAGGACATCCAGTGCATCGAACACGATGCGCCGCGCGCCCATTTCACGGGTTTTGACCTCCAGCGCAGCCAGCATCCCGCCGAAATCGAAATCCCCCGACTGGACCAGGTCCGGCTGCGGTTGGGCGTCCATGAAAAACAGTTTTTTCCGCCGCAACTCGGGCAGCTTCCAGCCGAAGCTGCTGGCATTGGCCACAATGCGCTTGGATGACTCCTCAAAAGCGACAAAGATACCGGGCTCTTTGCCATGCTGTGCACCATGCACCAGGAATTGCAGCGCGAACACCGTCTTGCCTGAGCCCGGCCCACCCACCAGTAGCGTCGTGCGGCCACGCGGCAAACCACCACCGGTGATTTCATCGAATCCGGCGATGCCGGTTGGTGCTTTGGTGGGCACTTGCGCCAGGGGCGATCGGACGGGGCTCATCTTGTTTCCTGCAGGAAAAATAGCGGGAGCAATACAGCAAACCGGTTTGCTGCGGGGCGGCGTGTCATCACGCTTCGTCTATTGACGGTATCCGCCTTTTTGCCCTGGTGGTATGTGCGGTACACAACATAAACCACCGCTACGCGCAGCGAGCTGAGTCCGTTTCTGACCAGGGCCTGTTCACACGGATTTTTTCAAGCGTGAACGGCGTGTGAACCGGCCCTCGCGCTTCGCGAATTTGCGCCTTCTCCGGAATCCGGGTCCTTGGTGTCCCCGACACATTCATGACCCGTTTGGAGACGGTGATTGGAAATTGCGCCTGACCGCAACTTGACATTCATCCGACATCCGCAGCCAGGCCGCCGCCCGGGCCACGCCTCAGGTCATCAGCGCAACGGCAGCCGAAAAACTGAGGAAGGCCACCGCCGTGGAGACCAGGATGATGCGGGCGATGCGGCCATTGTCGGCCCCAAAGCGCTCGGCCAGCATGGACACATTGCTGGCGCTGGGCAGGGCGGCCACCAACACCATCACCGTGAGCGCCGAGCGCTCCAGCGGCACGCCCAGCTGGATGGCGCCGCCGCCGACCAGCAACACCAGCAGCGGGTGCAGCAGCAGCTTGAAGCCGGCCACCGGCACGTAGTCGCGCAACGGGATGGGGGCATGGTTGTGCTGCGTCGCCAGCATCTGCGAGCGCGCCAGCACCGCGCCGATGGTGAACAGCGCCACCGGCGAGGCCGCGTCCGCCAACAGCCCAACGGTCTTGTTCACCGGGCCGGGCAACTCCAGTTGAAGCGCCGAGGCCACCGTGCCCAGCAGGATGGCCCAGGGCATGGGGTTGTACAGCATGCCCTTGAGCGCATTTTTCGCCGCCACCGCCATGCCGTGCTCGTCCGCGCCGTCCAGCCGGGAGAGCGCAATGCACAGCGAGGTGGTGATCACCATGTCCACCACGATGGTCACGATCATCGGGCCCGCTGCCTGCGCCCCCAACAGGGCCACCAGCAGCGGCACACCCATGAAGCCGGTATTGGGAAAGGCCGCCACCAGGGCGCCAAAAGAAGCGTCGTTCCAGCCGATGCGGCGGTTCAGGGTCACGGCCACCGTGAAGCCCACCATGGTGAAGGCACACAGCAGCCAGGTGAAGAACACGCTGGCGTCGAGCAGCTGGGCAATCGGCGTGGTGGCGCCAAAGCGGTACAGCATGCAGGGCAGGGCAAAGAACAGCACGAAGCCGTTCAAGCCGGGAATGGCTTCGAGCGGCAACATGCGCCGGCGCGCGGCGAGATAACCGCACAGAACCAGGGCAAAGAAGGGGAAGGTGACCGAGAGAATTTGTAGCACAGGCGCTATTGTCACAGCAGACAGGCCTAGTTGGCGCCGACTTCAGAACCGAAACGGCGCTATCGGTATGATTCTCCGCTTCGATCCCGTTTTCTGCATGTCCACCTCCCCCTCCTCCGGCCTCAATCTCGCGCAACAGGAAGCCGTCAATTTCATGCACGGCCCTTGCCTGGTGCTGGCCGGTGCCGGCTCCGGCAAGACGCGGGTGATCACGCACAAAATCGGCCGCCTGATCCAGACCGGGGTGGAACCCAAGCGCATTGCCGCCATCACCTTTACCAACAAAGCGGCGACCGAGATGCGTGAGCGGGCCAAGAGCCTGATCGGCAGGCAGGCCAAGGAGGTGGTGATCTGCACCTTCCACGCCCTGGGCGTGCGCATGATGCGCGAGGACGGCGAGGTGCTGGGCCTCAAGCCCCAGTTCTCGATTCTGGACAGCGACGACGTGACCAGCATCCTGAAGGATGCCGGCGGCTCGGTCGATGCCGCCACGGCGCGCCAATGGCAGTGGACCATCAGCCGCTGGAAAAACACCGGCCTAAGCGCCGAGCAGGCGGAAGCGCAAGCGGCCGACGACAACGAACGCATCATCGCGCGCATCATGGCGCGCTACGAAGAGCGCCTGACGGCCTACCAGAGCGTGGACTTCGACGACCTGATCAGCCTGCCGCTCAAGCTGCTCAGGGACTTCCCGGAAGTGCGCGCCAAGTGGCAAAAGATGATGGGCCATGTACTGGTGGACGAATACCAGGACACCAATGCCACCCAGTACGAGGTGCTCAAGCTGCTGGTGGGCAGCCACAACCCGCAGGAATCGCGCTTCACCGCCGTGGGCGACGACGACCAGTCGATCTACGGCTGGCGCGGCGCCACGCTGGACAACCTGAAAAGACTGCCGGTCGACTTCCCGAACCTGAAAGTCATCAAGCTGGAGCAGAACTACCGCTCCACCTCGGCGATCCTGCGCGCCGCCAACAACGTGATCGGCCCCAACCCCAAGCTGTTCCCCAAGAACCTGTGGAGCGACCTGGGCGAAGGCGAACCGGTGCGCGTGGTCGATGCCGACAACGAGGAGCATGAAGCCGAGCGCACCGTGGCGCGCATCCAGAGCCTGCGCGCCAGTTCGCAGTACAAGGAACTGCGCGACTTCGCCATCCTCTACCGCGCCAACCACCAGGCTCGCGTCTTCGAGCAGTCCCTGCGCCGGGCCCAAATCCCCTACAAGGTCTCGGGCGGCCAGAGCTTCTTCGACCGCGCCGAGATCAAGGACTTGTGCGGCTGGTTCCGCCTGTGGGTCAACAACGACGATGACCCGGCCTTCCTGCGCGCCGTCACGACCCCGAAGCGCGGCATTGGCCACCAGACGCTGCAGCAGCTCGGCGTGTTTGCCGGCAAGTACAAGCTCAGCCTGTTCGACGCCCTGTTTTCCTCCTCGCTGGGCTCGGTGATGAGCGCACGCGCCGTGGGCAGTCTGCATGAATTCGGCCGTTACGTGAACGACCTCGAATTCCGCGCCCGCCGCACCGAAGGCGCCGAGGACTCGCGCGCCTTTCTGGCCGACTGGCTCAAGGACATCGGCTACGAAAAACACCTGTACGACAGCGAGGACAACCCCAAGGTCGCCGCCACGCGCTGGACCAATGTGATGGAGTTCTGCGACTGGATGGCGCAACGCGCCGGCGGCCAGCTGGATGATGCGGCCGGCGTCACCACCTCGAACGAAAAGAAATCCCTGCTCGAAGTGGCGCAGACCATCTCGCTGCTGTCCACCATCAGCGAACGCGAGAAAGACCAGAACGTGGTGACCCTGTCCACCCTGCACGCCTCCAAGGGCCTGGAGTGGCCGCATGTGATGCTGGTGGGCGTGAGCGAGGGCATGCTGCCCTTCAAGCTCGACGAGGGCGCCGACTCGCTGGGCGGCTCGGAACGCGAGCATGAGGCGGCCAATGAGAGCATCGCGCAACGGCTGCAGGAAGAGCGCCGCCTGATGTATGTGGGCATCACACGCGCCCAGCGTACCCTGGCCGTAAGCTGGCCGCGCAAGAAGAAAAAAGGGCGCGAGATGGTGGCGGCCCAGCCCAGCCGTTTCATTGCGGAAATGGCGCTGGACCAGACCACCGTGAAAGAAGACCCGCGCGAGAAGCTGCGTGCCCTGCGCGCCGAGTTCGCCAAGAAAGCCCAGGATACGGCGGCATCGCAAGCCCTGGCAGATTCAGCATGAAGCTCAGATTCGCCGTCTTGTTCTTGATTGGCAGCGCGCTCTTGGCCAGCGTGCCGGCCCAAAGCCAGCCCGGCCCTGCAGCGGCCTCGGCTGACACGGCGTGGCAGCAGTGCACCCGCCTGAACGATGGCCCCGCGCGGCTGGCCTGCTTTGACCGCTGGGCCCAGCAGCAAAGCCCGCCAGTCCCTGCCGCCTCTGCCGCACTTGCCAGCAACCAGCCGGCAGCACAAGCCGCGCCGGCTGCGGCCGAAGAAACCACGACGGCAATGCTGCACCCCGACTGCCGCAGCGAGAAGCTGTCGACCCTGTCGCGCTTCTGGGAACTGGAAGCCGACAGCGACTGCGGCCGCTTCAACATTCGCGGCTACCAGCCGATCAGCCTGTCCTGGTCCCTGGCGGACAGCGTCAACACCGAACCCAGCTCACCCACCGCGGGGCATACCGCCAACCACACCGATTACCTGCCCAGCGAAGGCCGCATCCAGCTGTCGGTGCGCACCAAGATCGGCCAGGGCTTTTTGACGCGTGATGAGCCGGTCAAACGCGACTCGCTGTGGTTTGCCTACAGCCAGCAGTCCTACTGGCAACTCTTCTCCTCCGCCATCTCGCGCCCTTTCCGCGTCACCGACCACGAACCCGAGCTGATCTACATCGTCCCGACCGATGCCGAGCTGCCGGGCGGCTGGCGACTGCGCTACAGCGGCATCAGCTTCAACCATCAGTCCAACGGCCAGCCCCTGCCGCTGTCGCGCAGCTGGAACCGCGTGATCCTGATGGCGGGCATGGAGAAAGACCAGCGCTTCAACTTGAGCGGCCGCCTGTGGCAGCGCATGCCGGAGGAAGCAGACAGTGACGACAACCCGGGCATCAGCGACTATGTGGGCCGCGCCGAGATCCGCGGCAATTGGAACGTCAACAAGGACAACACACTGGGCCTGACGGTGCGCCACTCGCTGGCCGCCACCGCCAACGGCTCCTACCGTCTCGAATGGACGCAGGTTTTGGGCGGCGGCAACCGGGGCCGTTATGACAGCGGCCTGCGTTTTCACACCCAGCTCTTCAGTGGCTATGGCGACTCCCTGCTGGACTACAACTACCACCGCACCGTGCTGAGCATCGGCCTGAGCCTGGTGGACTGGTGAGAGACCCGCGTCGCTAACGAACCCACTGGTTGAGCTGGATGATGGGCAGCAGCACCGCCAGCACGATCAGCATCACGACCAGGCCCATGACGACGATCAGCAAGGGCTCCAGGATCGTGGCCAGTTGCATGGCGCGGCGTTGCACTTCGGTACTGAGCTGCTTGGCCGCGCGCTGCAGCATCAGCGGCAGCTGGCCGGTTTGTTCGCCCAGACGCGCAAACATGGCCAGCAGGCCGGGAAAGCGCTTTTTCTGCGCCAGGGCCGAGGCCAGCGGGGCGCCCTCGCGCACCAACACCAGGGCGTCGATCGCATCGGCCCGCATCGCCCGGTTGTTCAGGGTTTCCGCCGCCGCTTGCAGGGCTTTGAGAATCGGCACGCCGGCCGCGCTGAGCATCGCCAGCGTGTTGGCAAAGCGCGCCGCGTTGTAGCCGCGTGCGAGTTTGCCCAGCAAGGGCAAGTTCAGCCAGGCCGCATCAAATTTTTCCCGAAACTGCGCGTTGGCCAACATGAAGCGCAAGCCCACGGCCAGCACCAGCAGCACCAGCAACAGGAACCCGCCATAGGCGCGCACAAAGCTGCTCACGCCCAACATGGCCACCGTGAGGAAGGGCAGGCTGCGGTGGCTGCCGGCAAACACACTGGCCACCTGCGGCACCACATAACTCACCAGGAACAGCACAATCAGAATCGCCACCACGGTCACGATCGCTGGGTACAGTGCCGCACCGATCAGCTTGGCTTTGAGTGCCAGGCGTTCTTCCAGATCGTCGGCCAGCCGCTCCAGCACCAGCCCCAGGTTGCCGCTTTGCTCGCCGGCACCAATGACGGCGGTGTAAATGACGGAGAACTCGCGCGAATGCTGCGACAGTGCCTTGGCAAACGACGATCCGCCATTGACCTCGGCGCGCAAGGTCGCGACCAGATGGCGCTGCGCTTCATCCTCGGCCTCATCGGTCAATGACGTCAGGGCACGCTCCAGTGGCAGGCCGGCCGATACCAGACCGGCGATCTGGCGCGTCCAGATCGCCAATTGGGTACTGCTGAAGACCCGGCGTTTGAACAGCACCCCCCTCACGCCCAAACGGCTCTCCGGCTTGTCAGCAGCAGACCCCGCAGCGAGCGGCTCAACGGCCAAGGGCACCAGCGCCTGTGCGCGCAACAAGCTGCGCGCCGACTTGGCGCTATCGGCTTCCAGGATGCCCTTGCGGCTCTGGCCCTGGGTGTCGAGGGCCTCGAAGGAATAGGCGGGCATGGCGTTGGGGTCGCGCTCGGGTCAGTCCCGCGTCACGCGCACCAGTTCCTCGCGCGAGGTGATGCCGCTTTGCACCAGCCGTTCGCCATCGTCACGCATCAGCACCATGCCGGCCTGCAGCGCGGCAGCGCGAATCTCGGCTTCCGAAGCGCGGTTGTGAATTTGCGCCCGGATGGCATCGTTGGTCACCAGCAACTCGAACACCCCGGTGCGGCCCTGGTAGCCGGTCTGACCACAGTCGGCGCAACCGGCACCGTGACAGGTCAGGCACAGCTTGCGCACCAGACGCTGGGCCAGGACGCCGAGCAGACTTGAACTGAGCAGAAACGGCTCCACCCCCATATCGATCAGACGGTTGACGGCGCTGGCGGCGTCATTGGTGTGCAGGGTGGCCAGCACCAGGTGACCGGTGAGGGAGGCCTGGATGGCGATCTGTGCGGTTTCGAAGTCGCGGATCTCGCCGATCATGATGACATCCGGATCCTGTCGCAGGATGGCGCGCAGCGCCTTGGCAAACGTCAGGTCGATCTTGGCGTTGACCTGGGTCTGGCCAATGCCGGGCAGCTCGTACTCGACGGGGTCTTCCACCGTCATGATGTTGCTGTGGCCCGCGTCCAGCCGGCTCAGCGCCGCATACAGCGTGGTGGTTTTGCCGGAACCGGTGGGGCCGGTGACCAGGATGATGCCGTGCGGCTGGGCAATCAGGTTCTGCAGGCGCACCAGCACTTCGCCCTGCATGCCCACAGCCTCCAGATTCAGTTTGGTTTCGCCCTTGTCCAGCAAGCGCAGCACGGCGCGCTCGCCATGCGCGCTGGGCAGGGTGCTGACGCGCACGTCCATGGCACGGGTGCCGATGCGCAAGCTGATGCGGCCGTCCTGCGGCAGGCGCTTCTCGGAAATATCGAGCTCGGCCATGATCTTCAGGCGTGAAATCAGCGCCGCGTGCAGGGCCCGGTTGGGCTGCACCACCTCGCGCAACGAGCCATCGACGCGAAAGCGCACGCTCGAATGCCGCTCATAGGGTTCGATGTGGATGTCGCTGGCGCCGTCGCGCGCCGCCTGGGTCAACAAGGCATTGAGCATGCGGATGATGGGCGCGTCGTCCGACGTCTCCAGCAAGTCCTCCACCGCCGGCAGTTCCTGCATCATGCGCGAGAGGTCGGCATCGCTTTCGACCTCGCTCACGACCGTGGCGGCGCTGGATTCGCCTTTCGCATAAGCCGCGCTGATGCGCTGCAGCAGCTCCTGTTGCGGCTGCAATTCAATCCCGTGCACCGCATACTGGCGCATGACTTCGCCAATGCCGCCGCACGGCGAGTCCGGATGCAGGCACAGCGTCAACTGGCCAGCGTCCTCCTGCAGCAGCAATTGCTGGTTGCGGGCAAAGGCGTAGGGCAAAGGGTAGCGCATGGCAGCCGACTCAACGGGGCGTGGACGGCACCGCGTCCGGCGCCGCCCCCCCCTCGCCGAGTGCTTGGGGCGGACTGTTGCGGGGCGGCAGCACCGGCCCTTCATTGATCTTAAGCACAGCGCTGGGGGCCGGTTGCGCGCCCGCCTGCGCGGCACGCATGAGGTCATAGCGCCCCATCGAAAGGGCATCGCTGGCGGCGGCATCGCGCACCACCACCGGGCGCAAAAACACCATGAGATTGGTTTTCTTGCGCCCGCGCGTCTCGCTCTTGAACAGATTGCCAAAAAATGGAATATCAGCCAGGCCCGGCACCTTGTCCTGGTTGCCGGCGTACTCGTCCTGCAGCAAGCCCCCCAGCACCACGATGGCGCCGTCATCGACCAGCACATTGGATTCGATCGAACGCTTATTGGTGATCAGGCCACTCGGCGAATTGAGCGAGGAAGTCTGCACACTGGAGACCTCCTGGAAAATTGACAGCTTCACGGTCCCGTTTTCACTGATCTGCGGCTTGACGCGCAGCGTCAGGCCGACATCCTTGCGTTCAATGGTCTGGAACGGATTGACCGTGCCACTGGAACTCACATTGTTGTTGGTGTACTGACCGGTGATGAAGGGTACGTTTTGCCCGATGACGATCTTGGCCTCTTCGTTGTCCAGCGTCAGCAGATTGGGCGTGGACAGGATGTTGCCGTCGCCGTTCTGCTCCAGGAACCGGGCCAGAAACCCCAGCACATAAATGCCGTTTTGTTGCTGCGCCACACCGATGTTCAGGCCTTTGCCGGGCGTTACCGTGCCGTTGGCACCCTGACTGGCCAGGGCGATGATGTTGCTGCCGCCGGTGCCAAAATTGGTGCCCAGCAGGCCCACGGTGGCGTCTCCCACCCGCCCGATCGGGCCTTGCCACTGGATGCCGAATTCCGCCGCCTTGTCGGCATTGACTTCGGCGATCAGGCTTTCAACAAACACCTGGGCGCGGCGCGCGTCCAGCTTGTCGATCACGGCCCGCAGTTGTCGGTACTGGGGTTCCGGGGCGGTGATGATGAGCGAGTTGGTCGCCGTGTCGGCCTGGATCTGTCCGCCCGTGGACGTCACCGGCTGACTCGCGGCGGCCGGGGCGCCGGCTGCGATGGGGCCGGGCGCCGTGCGGCTCTCGCCCGCCAAAACGGCGCGCAGCGTCACGGCCAGCTTGCTGGCATCGGCATTCTTGAGATAGACCACATAGATGTTGCCGCTGCTGCCATTGTTCTGCAGCGTGGGCTGGTCGAGTTTTTCCACCAGCGAGCGCACCAGGGCCACCCGTGCCGGATTGGCGGCGCGCACGATCAATGCGTTGCTGCGGGGTTCGGCCAGCACCTGGGTCTTGAACGAGGTGTCGACCTGCCCCTGACCGGCGACGGGCGCAGTGCCTGATTCGAGCAGGCGCATGACCAGCGGCGCCAGATCGGTGGCAATGGCGTGCTTGAGCACCAACATCTCGACATCGCTGGCGTTGGCCACATCGTTGGCGGCGATGATGCGGGCCAGCCGTTGCAGGTTGTCCGCGTAGTCGGTGATGATCAGCGAGTTGGTGCCGGGGTTGATGTTGATGGTGTTGTTGGGGCTGATCAGCGGCCGCAGCACCGGCACCAGATTGGCCGCCATCTCGTGGTTGAGCTTGAAGATTTGCGTCACGATCTGGTTGCCCGCTGGCGCCACCGGACCGGCCGACACGATGCCGCCCTGCAGCTTGGCTTCCGCCTCCGGCACCACCTTGTAAAGTCCGGCCGACTCGACCACAGCGAAGCCCTGCAGGCGCAGGGTGGCGAGAAACTGGTTGTAGGCCGTGGCGGGTGAAACCGGTTGATCGCTGCTCAGGTTCATCGTGCCCTTGACGCGCGGGTCCACCACCACCTGTCGCCCCGTGATGCTGGCCATGGCACGCGCCACCGCCTCGATCTCGGCATTGACAAAATTCAGCGTGACGGGTGCATCCCGGCTGCTTGCCGGCGTGACCATCTGGGCGTGGACGGTCGTGACCAGCAGCGCACCGCTGAGCAGAACCAGCCGCAGGCCGGCGGCCACAGCGAGGTGAAAACGGCATGAAGTCAACATAGTCATCAGGCTAACCCGCGGTCAGGATGGAACGCGCGCCATCGCGCCGTCCAATGAGGTTGAGAAGATTGGACAACTCGGCTTCATGCGCGGGTGCTGCGCTGGCCGTGCCGTCAAAACGCAAATGCGAACCGGTCCAGCGGCCCTGGCCATTGAGCTGCAGACTGCCGCTCAATGTTTCGAGCGCAAGGCTCGGCCGTGCCCCGCCCTCGAACGTAAGCCGGTAACTGCCCATCGGGCGCAGGGTCGACAGGTGGGAGCGCAGGTCGCGCGCTTCCAGTTGCAAGTCCCCCTCGAAAGCCAGGTGGCCAGGCGTGAGCTCGGCGCGCAGCCCCTTGCCGACGACCACCAACTCACCTTCCAGTTGCACGGTGTTCCAGGGCGCACCCAGGCCGCTGAAGAGCCGGGCCGGCCAGCTGGACTGGCTGTCCGCCAAGGTGAGTTGCAGGCTTTTCCAGCCGGGCGTGACGGTCAGGGCAATGGGGTGCGGCGTGCAACACGCGGCCTGCAGTTGAAACACAACGTGGCCCCAGCCCGCCAGCAGCTGCCACTGCACGCGACCGGGCAGGCGCACGGCATCCCGGCTGCCCGAGCTGCCGGTCAGCGCGAGTTGGGCCGAGCCGGCCCAGACCGTGCCCTGCATCTGGCTGAGTTGCAGATGGCCGTTGCTGAGCTGATGCAAGCCCGTAGCCAGCCAGCGGGCTGGCGCGAAGACCAGCAAGGCGCTGAGACAGCCCACGCAAGCGCCGGCGCCAGCCCAGGCCCAGACAGAGAACGTCGTGCGAGAAGTGGGTGTGTGTGTCATGACGGTTTGAAACAGCGCAAGGCTCAGGCCGGTGGCAGGTTGTAGATCAAGGTGCCGTCCCAGGCTGCTGCTGCAGCGGCACTGCGCGTCAGCCGGACTTCGCTGGCCTGCATCCGCGCCTGGTTGCGGGACTGCACCAGCCATTCGGCCAGTACCCCGGCCGGAACCTGCCTGAGCGTGAGCGTGAGTTGCGTCCCGGTGACTTGCAGTTGCACGCCAGACCCCAGTGGTTTGAGCGTGCGCTCCAAGGCCCGCACCATGGCGTCCTGGCTGGTGCGGGGTTGGGCTTGCAGCGCCAGCGCCGTGGCCTGCAAGCGCCGCATGTTTTCCAACTGCACATCCAGCGCCAGTTGTTGCGCCGGTGCCCGTTGCAGCGTTTGCACGGCGGGCGCGAGCAAGAGCGTCCACAACAGGAACGCACCCGCCACGGTCGCGGCCATGCGCAGCCCGGTTTTTTCGCGCGGCGCCAGGCTGTGCCAATGGGCGCTCAAAAACGATTGCAGGGCTGTCACGGGCTGTCTCCCTGCCCAATCGTGAGCAACTCGCCTTGCACACGGGCACGCAGGCCTTGCGTGGCCAGCTGGCTGACCAAGGCGGCCGCGACCTCTGACGGGAGGACCGGACCTTTGAGACGCAGTTCATTGGCGTTCAACTCCATGGCGTGGAGCGGCTGGTAGGCGGGCGCCGCAGCGGCCACGGCCATCAAGGTCTCGATCAGGCCCGGTCCGGCCAGGTTCCCCGTGGCCTGTTGCAAGACGGCGACCTCACGCGCCATTTGCAAGGGCGCATCCACGATGACCGTGACCTGCGGAAAGGTCTGCTTAAACAGGGTGTGAATAGCCGCACGTTTTTCGTCGAGCCGTGATTTTTCCTGCCAAGCCCAGACGTTGAGCCCCAGCACATGGGTAAACGCCAGCGCCACCAGACCCCAGCGCACCGGTCGCCACTGGGGTTCACGCCATAGTCCGAGCCAGCCGCGCGACAGTGATTTGAGGAAACGACTGCGACGTGAGGCACTCAGGTCAAACTGGGCCAGATTCCAAGCTGTGCTGGCCGCACGCAATTGGCGTTGCGCACGCGTTTCCAGGCTCACCGGTCGCCTGAAGGTTTGTTCGGCCAATTCCGCGACGGCAGGTTCGGCCCGGATGTCGACCGCAGCCCCCTGCATGACCATGGATGCGGCCGCCGCACCCAGCGGCAGCAGGGTCACGCCACTGGAGGCACACAGGACCAGCTGCGCCGGCGCCAGACCGGATGTCACATACGCGGTGGACGACTCGCCTTTGTTCACCACCGGGGCGAACTCTGGAACGATGCGGGAGACCGGACGCTGCAAGGCCTCCAGGGCCTGGATGGCATCGTGCAGCCAGGCCCGCTGGCAGACCGCAACCCATACCGGTGCATCGGGCTGCTCACCCGGAAAAACCGCGAAATGCAGTTGATCGGGTTCGTCGAGCAGGTACTCCTCCATCAGCCCGGCCAGCACGGCACGCAAACGGGGCTGTTCAGCGTGTCGGATCTGCGCCCATTTGCCAATGGCTTGCGGCAGCTTCACCTGGTGCCATGACATGGCGCGTGCCGGCACCACCGCCACCAGCGAATCACCCCGCCTGGCGGGTGGCGGCAACAGTGCCGCCGAGGCGCATCCCTGCGCAGACGCACTCTGACCATCGGCCGTCAGCACATAGTCATACTCTGTGGCGGATCCAGTCGCGTGAAGCGGGAGGGTGACGATCAGTGTGGACATGCAACAGACTGCTCGCACGACACCGCCATGACCGCACGGTGCAGTGCGTGCGCCACTTTATTTCTTGATGGTCATTTCGTTATTGACGCTTTGCACGCCTTCCACCCCGCGCACGATCTCGATGATGCGGTTGATCTGTGCCTGGTTGTCGATATAGCCGCTGAGCTGGACTTCGCCCTTGCGGGTGACGACGGCAATATCAAAGCTCTTGACACCGGGGTCGGAAAACAGGGCTGATTTGACTTTGGCGGTGATGACGCCGTCATCGATCGTGTTGCCCACGCTCGCCTTGCCCTCCTTCACGGCCATGCCATTCTCGACGCCCTTGACGCCCTCGACGGCGCGCACCAGTGCGATGGCTTTGTTGATGCGGTCTTGTGTGTCCACAAAGCCGCTGAGTTGCACCTGGCCCTTGCGCGTCTCCACCTTGATGTCGAAACTCTTGACGTCGTGGTCCGCGAGCAGCGCCGACTTCACGCGTGTGGTGACGACGCTGTCGTCAATCTCCGTTCCCACCGTCGTGCCGCTCACGGGGGTACTCGTCGCGGCCTCCCGCTTGTCACAGCCGCTCATCACAATGGATGCGGCGCATGCCAGTGCCAGACCCGGGATCCATGCTGTCAGTTGATATTTCATACGAGCCTTTGTGACGTTGAACAGGGTCGAAGCTTGCCCTTATCGTCATCTGTCACTGGTGGGCATCGGGCGGGACTCCCGGCCGGCTCACAGTTCAGACAAAAAGCAAATCCTCGAACGTGCCGCCACTATCTGCCGTTCGCTCTGCGCAATCTGTACGGTGTCGCACATACTGCGCATGCGCTTGCCGCTATGCTGAAAAATGTCCCACAGCGAACAACCTGAAAAGGCTGGTCTCGTGGTTAAAAGACAGCGTGCACAACGTTGTGATGTTTTCCGTCACAGCGGCTCAGTGTTCGGTTGACTGGAGCGCGCCGATGAACCCGGAAAGATGCCATCACTGCGCGGGGAGTTTCATCTCCAGCGTCAAACCCACCGGGGCCTCGGCACTGGCGGCAAGCATGGCGCGGCGCGGCGCCACCGCCTTGAGCACCAGCCCCTCAGCCACCCGGCTGCCGACCCCATATGCCCGGGCCGGCTTGCCATCGACCGCAATCAAAGCGGCGCCACTGCCGGCGGCACTGGCCACGACCCCGGACAGGACAAAGCGGCCGGCAAGACCTGCCGGCGCCATGTCCATCGCACCGGTCTGGTCGCTGCCCAGAAGACGCGCCAGCGCCTTCTGTTCTGCCGCTGGCTCCATTGCCCTGGCGGCGACTGGCGCCTCTGTCAGTGATGCGTCGGCAAGACTCGCCTGCGGCGCGCGCAGCAGCCAATACGCCGCACTGGCAGCGAGCAAGGCCGCTACGCCGAAGGCAGACAGCCGTGGCACCCAGAGAGTTGGCGAATTCATTTGCATGCGAACCATTATCACGCAATAGCGTTTTTTGAGAAGCCCCTAAACCCATGACAAGCCTTCGTTCTCCTCGACATCCACTCACCTTTGGCTTCACGCTGATTGAACTCATGGTGGTGCTGGTCATCATCGGCGTGCTGGCCGCGCTGATCGTTCCCAATGTGCTGGAACGCGCCGACGAGGCGCGTGTGACGGCCGCCAAAACCGACATCAGCAACCTGGTCCAGGCACTCAAGCTCTACAAGCTGGACAACCAGCGCTACCCCACTGCGGCGCAGGGTCTGTCCGCCCTCGTCGCCAAACCGACGGTCGACCCGATGCCGCCCAACTGGAAACCGACGCTGGACAAACTGCCCAACGACCCCTGGGGGCACCCCTACCAATACCTCAACCCAGGCATCAAGGGCGCGATTGACGTCCTGTCTTTCGGCGCCGATGGACAGGCGGGTGGCGAGGGCAAGAATGCCGATGTGGGCAGCTGGCAGTAGCCGCACCGCCACTCCCCACGCGCGCGCGGCGCGTGGCTTCACACTGCTGGAATTGCTGGTGGTGGTGGCCATCATCGCCATGGCCACGGCCGGCGTCAGCTTTGCGCTGCGCGACACAGCGCAGACACAGCTGGAACGCGAAGCCCAGCGCCTGGCGGCCTTGCTTGAATCCGCCCGCAGCCAGTCGCGTGCCAGTGGTGTGCCGGTGCGCTGGCTGACCACAGCCCACGGCTTTTACTTCGAGGGGCTGCCGCCGGCCACGCTGCCAGCGCACTGGCTCGATGCCAACACCTCGGTACGCGGCCCCGCAGCACTGGTACTGGGCCCCGAGCCCCTCATCGGCCGGCAAAGCATCACGCTGCGCTCCAGCCAAATTCCGGGCCAGGCCTGGCGAATCAGCACCGATGGGCTGCGCCCCTTTACCGTCGAGGCCGTTGAAGACCCCTCGGCAGCGACTGGTCCGTCATGAGAACCGGCCGCCAGTCTGCCGCGGGCTTCACCCTGATCGAAATTCTGGTGGCGCTCGGCATCGTCGCCCTGGCGCTGGTCACAGGCCTGCAAGCCACTGCGGCACTGAGCCATAACGCACAACGCCAGTCGGATGTGCTGCTGGCGCAGCTCTGCGCCGAAAACGAATTGATCAAGCTGCGCCTGGCACGACAAATGCCGGGGACCGGCGATACCCAAGTGATGTGCGAACAGGCCGGCCAGCGGTTCGATGTCATCGTGTCGACCTATCCCACCCCTAATCCCAACTTCCGCCGCATCGAGGCCCGGGTTCAGAAAGAACGTGTCCCGGTGCTGCAACTCATCACCGTGATCGGGAGCTACTGATGCACGGCAGGCGCACAGGCGTGAGCGGCTTCACGCTGGTTGAACTGCTGGTGGCGATTTTCATCATGGCCCTGTTGACCCTGTTGAGCTGGCGCGGACTGGACGGTATGGCGCGCAGCCAGCGCCAGACCCGGCAATACACCGACGAACTGCTGACCCTGCAAACCGGTTTGGCCCAGTGGGGGGCCGACCTGGATGCCCTGGCACAAGTCCCGCCCCTGCCCTCCGCACAAGGCGAGCCGCCCAAACCGCTGGACTGGAACGGTCAAGTCCTGCGGATGACGCGTTTCAGCTCGGCCCCGGCTGAATCGGGCTTGCGGGTCGTGGCCTGGACCCGGCGTGAGCTGCCCGGCCACAGCCAGTGGCTGCGCTGGCAATCGGCGGTGCTGCGGACCCAGGGCGAACTGCAAGCGGCCTGGCGACAAGCCGGGCGCTGGGCCCAGAACCCGGGTAACGAGGAGATAAAAAATGAAGTCCTGATTGGCCCGCTGATCCAGTGGCAGATCTTTTATTTTCGCGACCAGACCTGGAGCCACCCCTTGTCCAGCGACAACCCAGGCGCCAGCACCTTCCCAGGCGGCGCGGCAACGCCCGCCGCTCGCAACAGCATCCCGGACGGCGTGCGGCTGGTGCTGAGCTTGCCCACCGGCCAGGCGCTGAGCGGCACCCTGACGCGCGACTGGGTTCGCCCCACCGTGGGAGGCAACAAATCGTGATGGCACCCCGGGCACAACACGGCGTCGCTTTGCTGACGGCCATGCTGACGGTCACACTGGTGGCCACCTTTGCAGCCACCGCCCTGTGGCAACAATGGCGCGGCGTGGAAGTGGAGGCCGCCGAGCGCGCACGCGCCCAACAGGCCTGGGTGCTCCTGGGCGCGCTGGACTGGGCCCGGCTCATTTTGCGGGAAGACGCTCTCTCCGGCCAAGTCGACCACCTGTCCGAGCCCTGGGCTTTGCCACTGCAGGAAGCACGTCTGTCCACCTTTTTGGCGCTGGACAAAAACAACACGGACGATGCGCCCGACGCCTTTTTGTCGGGCCAGATCAGCGACCTGCAATCGCGTCTGAACGTCTTGAACCTGGTGCGCGACGGCAAGCTCGACGAGTCGGCACGGCGTGCCTTTGGCCGATTGTTCACGCAGCTGAATCTACCCGAATCGCAACTCGATGCCCTGGTTGAAAACCTGCGTCTGGCCAGCGCTGTCGACAACGTCCAAGCCGGAGCTCCCCTGCTGCCCCAACGCCTCGAGCACCTGAGTTGGCTGGGCTTGTCGCCCCAGACCCTGAAAATCCTGACGCCTTACATCACGCTCCTGCCCGCGCGCACCCCCGTGAACCTGAACACGGCCAGCGCCGAAGTCATCCAGGCCTGTGTGCCCGGACTCGACCTTGAGCAAGCGCTGCGTCTGGTCAAGGTGCGGGCCACCGCGCACTTTCTCACGGTGGCTGGCGCCCTGCAGGGGACCGGTGTTTCACTCAACCAGGCCAGCGCCGGGCAACTCAGTGTGTCCTCGAACTTCTTCGAAATCCAAGGCCGTTTGCGCTTGGCGCAATACACGGTCCAGGAACGCTCCGTGGTGGAGCGCCAGAATCAGGCGGTGCAAGTGCTGTGGCGTGAACGCGGGGTCGTGAATACGGGATTGGCAAACACGCCGACCGGTAACGCCAGCTTTTCTGCCCTGAATGCAAACTAGGGCCTGCTCACACTATTTTTACAAGCGCAAAAATAGTGTGAGCAGGCCCTAGCTGGCGTGGCGCATCAAGTGCGCCGACCGGTGATAACCGGCCTTACCGGGTGCCGGACACCTCGACGTCCACACGGCGATCCGGCTGCAGACAGGTGATCAGCGCCTTCGTGGCTTTCGAGCCCACGCAATCGCCGGGACTGGTTTCAGGCGCTGAGCCACCCACACCCGTGGCCACGATCTTGCTGGCTGGAATCCCGCTGGTTTGCACCAGATAGTCCTGCACGGCTTCGGCGCGACGCACCGACAGCTTCATGTTGTAGGCCTTCGAACCAAGCCGGTCGGTGTGACCCGTGATGGTGATGACATCGTAGTTGACGCCATTGAGATCGGCCACGAACTTGTCCAGTGTCTGCCGGCCGGCCGGCTTCAACGTCGCACTGTCGAAATCGAATACGGAATCTGCGGCGATCGTCACCTTCGTCAGTGGCACCGGCTGAGGCGGCGGCGGGGGAGGTGGCGGGACCACCACGGGCGGCGGCGGCTCGGCGACAACGGCCACCGGCTCGGGCGGCGGCGTGTACGGAACGGGCGCCGGTGTTTTTCCGCCAAAGCGCAAGACCAGACCGACCGAGACCAGATCAATGTCACCTCGGTTGCTGACGGCATCGTTGATCCGATAACGCTCTGCCTCCACGCGCAGGGCCAGCGACTCCGTGAAGGCATACTGCACGCCGACACCGTACTTGTAGTTCACCTCGCGCTTGCTCGGACTGGGATCGAGCACGCTCACGGCACCGGTCCCTCTGAAGGTGTCGGTGGTCTCGGCATAGTTCACCCCGACCCGACCGAGCACGGAAAACTTTTCCGTGATCGGCAAGGTGCCGACGGCATCCAGATTCAGACCTCTGAGCTTGAGCGTGCCGATCAGCGTCCCCAGCGGCACGGTGGTCGCCGTGAAGCCGAATTTGCCGAGATCGAAATAGCCACCCTCAAGGGAGAAATTCCGGTTGAACTGGTAGCCACCAAAGATCTTGTAGCCGTTGTCACGGTTGGTGTCGTCGATCGAAGTCGTGGTCAGTCCACTGCCGAGCAACCCGCGGGTGATGCCCGCATCGTCGATGGCCGCTCTCGACTGACCGACGCTGGCCCCGCCGTACCAGCCGGAATCCTGCGCCATGGCAAAGGGACAGGCGGCGGCAGCGAGTGCCACCAAGCTAAGCTGGCCTGTAGTTCTTGCTAGTTTCATTTTCTTCTCCGATGAATGTTGCGTTGGGTTTTTACGCTTGTGCGTCAACAACCACATACCGAATTACTGACAAGTTGTTGAATAGCCCGCTGGCGGAGCAAAAGGCTGCCCCGGCACGGAAACGACGTTAGCGCCGCCAAGAGTGATCGCACCACCACCACCAACCCACGCCCCTGCCATCATCCTGCCGCACGAGGTTGCGCCGTTGTTCAACGTGACACTTACAGCGGCCATGATGTTGCCCTGGAATTCAGAGTACGTACCAACCGTCGCCGAACTGGCAGCCACCCACCAGACGTTGGAAGCCTTGGCGCCGTTGATCAGGAGGATGCGTGGGCGTGCCCCGGGAGGGGCGGCGCCGGCTGCCGTGCCAACTGTGCTTCCTGCCTGGAAGACGAACACAGCATTCTGGTCGCCTTGGGCATCGAGCGTGAGATCACCCGTTACTGTAATCGACGAGCCGGCTGTATAGACGCCAGGAGTGAAGCAATTGCCAGCGTTAACGTTGTACGTACAGGGTGCACCAACCCCGCCTCCTATACCAGCAGCGGGGGCGCCTATAACCACTCCTCCTGCCAATGAACCAGCGGCGGGCGGCCCAGCCGGAGGAGTGAGGCTAAGGAACGCCGTATTCAAGTCGGCCCTGATATTGGCAATATTGCGTCCTCCAGTAAACAAGGAACTGATTACCGTCCCGTTGATTGTTGGAGGGAAACCGATGGCGAGGCAAGTACCAATACCTCCGAATGCATCAACGGCCGTAGCATTACACTGAGCGAGTGGATCCAGTATCACATCCCCGCTAACTGTGGAAGAACTGACGGCGGTGGCCAGCCCGGCGGTTGCCGAAATCCCGAACGGCGTGGCCAATCCCATGTTGACCGGCGCGACACCTGTCGCAGCAGCTGCGGCCGTCTTGAAGTTCCAGGCATAGCTACAAGCCAGGGGCACACCGCCCGCGCTGGTGACGCCCACGGTCATGACCGCCGTATAAGACGTATTGGGCAATAGCGCTGACGTGGTCGTCAAGGTCGCCACCTTGGTGGAGGCGTTGTAGCTTGGCGCTAAGGTCGCAAGCACCGCTCCGCCGACTGGCGCCACCGTAAAGGTGGCGGTGGTGATGGTTGCGGGATTCATCGCCAGACTGAAAGTGGCGGTGATCAATTTTCCGCCGCCTGCCACACCAGTGGTGCTGGTCGTCACAGCCTGGTTGTTATGGGTGGGGTCTGACATGGTCACCGTGGGGATGGTGACCCCTGAGCCGGCCGTACACGTGGCGCCTGGGATGATCGCACCTGCCGGCGCACCGGGGATGCTTCCGGACCCGGTGAGCCCGCTACCAAAAATGGGCGCGCGTCCTTCTCCCCCGCCGCCACACCCCACGACCAAAGCGGTCAATGCCAACACCAATAACCACTGGAGTGCGCGGGGATAGTTGTTGAATTTTTTCATTTGCTCACCTCTTCATCTGATCTGAAAACCCATCGATGTAAGCGACCGACCCTCTGTCGGCGTTCACGCTGGCGTTTTGCACCACCTTTGCTCACGCACGATGCATCACACCGGCAGTGTTTCCTTACGCCCAAACCGGGTTTGTTCGTTGACGCACATAGCCATGCCGATTTGTGCGCTTTGATACACACAAGCCACAGCACGGCAGCTTGGCCGGAAACACCAAACCAAATTCATGGTCTATGCCGGCGTACGCCCGCGCATGCGTCTGTGTGCGTCATCACACAGACGCATGCAAGCACACCCGATAGCCTTCAACCCTCCGAGTTCAGCGACCGACAACGCCCAACCCGGAGTAACGCGCGATGGTTGAAGGCCCTATGGCCACGGCGATGAAAACGACATGCCGGGCAGTACTTGCGACCACCATCCAACTCAATACACCAAGGAAGCAATTGAAAAACCTCAACCTCAAAGTGATCGCGCTGGCGGTCAGCCTCACGTTCAGTGCTGTCGCCATGGCGCAAACCATGACAGAGAGCAACTACAAGGCCGCCAAAGAAAAGATTGGCGTCGAATACAAGTCAGCCAAGGCTGGCTGCAACGCCTTGGCCGGCAACGCCAAGGATGTCTGCGTGGTGGAAGCCAAGGGCAAGGAAAAGGTCGCCAGGGCCGAGCTCGATGCCAGCTACAAACCCACGCCCAAAGCCCACTACGGCGCACGTGTCGCCAAAGCACAGGCCGACTACGCGGTCGCAAAAGAACGGTGTGACGACATGGCCGGCAACGCCAAAAATGTTTGCCGCAAGGAAGCCAAGGCCGCAGAGATCGCCGCCAAAGCGGATGCCAAGGCACAGATGAAGACAACCAATGCCCAAGACTCGGCCAGGGAGACATCCACCTCGGCACGCAGCGAGGCGAATCGCAAGTCCTCGGCGGCCCGTCAGGACGCGGCAAAAGACAAACTGGATGCCCAGTACGAAGTAGCCAAGGAAAAGTGCGACATCTACTCGGGAGAGGCCAAGGAATACTGCCTGAACCGGGCCAAGGTCCAATTTGGAAAACCGTAAGTCGCATCGAAAAATTGATGCCCCATCACTGACCCCCTCATTCTTAAAAGAAGGTTCTTTCATGAAGACGATTCAAAGATTGGCGCTCTCGGCGGCGACCACGCTCATGTTGCTTGAATTGAGCGCCTGTGCCGGCATGACCGAGCAGGAAAAAGGCACGGCCATCGGTGCCGGTGTTGGCGCCATCGGCGGCTCCGTTCTGACGGGCGGTAGTGGCGTGGGCACCATCGGCGGCGCGGCCGTTGGCGGCGTCATCGGCCATGAGGTCAGCAAACCCAAATGAGGACAAACATCCTCCGTCTTCCACCACCACTCCACAACCAGGAATAGTCATGTTCAACACCAAGTCATCGAAAAATTTGCACAGCCTCGCCGATCAAGCCGGACCGTTACTGGACAGTGCCAGCGAACAAGCCAGTGAAATGGCGCAACGTGTTGTAGATGCCGTGCGCGACAGCTCACAGCAGCTGCAAGAACAGGCTTCACGCGTTTCCGACCGCGCGGCGAAATACGTCAAGAACGAGCCCGCCAAGGCCTTGCTGATTGCCGCCGCCACCGGTGCGGCACTGATGGCGTTGGCCAGCCTGATGTTTCGTTCGCGTGGTCGCGATTAAGCATCCGTCTGGGCCGGTCTGCACCGCCAGCAGACCGGCTGTTTTGGTGGCGCACCGAGCAATCAAGCCAGCGGACCCTATGGCCCGCTCGCTTTGCTTTGTATGCGCGCAGCTACACGGCTCTGATCGCCAGCGCTATCGCGCGAGTCACAGCCGACCCATCAGCAACAGCACGACGATGATGAGCACCAACACCCCCAAACCGGTACTGGGCATGTAGCCCCAGTTTCTGCTGTGTGGCCAGGTCGGGATGACACCGACCAGCATCAGGATCAAGATGATCAGCAGTATGGTTCCCAGGCTCATGAATTATTTCTCCTTGTGTTATTCATATGGCAGCATAGGCGCGCACCACCTCTTGCTCTGTACGCTTTCGCACAGAAACAGCTTATCTGCGATACAAACTCAGCGCAGAAGTTTGTTATAGGCCGTGTCGTCATTGGCATAGCAGCTGCAGGCCGCTGCCTGGAGCCGGCTGCGGTCAAGCACTTTGAGAAAGCCATGGCGATATTCGATCAGTCCCTCGCGCTGCAAGGCACCTGCCGCCGTCGTGATGCCGACACGTCGCACGCCCAGCATGTAAGCCAGAAACTCGTGGGTCATGTGGAAGCTGTCGGCGTGTGCGCGGTCCTGACTCATGAGCAGCCAGCGCGCCAGGCGCGGCCCAATGAGATGGAAGCGCACACACGCGGTTGACGCTGCCAGCTGGGTCATCCGTACATAGATGTAGCGGTTCATGATTTGCCGCAACGCCGCGCTTTGCTCCAGCTCCTTGCGGAAAGCCGCGGCGCCGATGCGCCACGCCACGCCCGGACCTTGCACCAGGGCATGCAATGGCGTGGCCACTACTCCCAGCGCAAGCTGCTCACCGAGCATGCCCTCACGCCCTACCATGCCGACTTCCAGCCCTGGCTTGCCATCGTGCATCGCGACCAGGGAAATAAAGCCTTCGGTTGGGAAGTAGACATGGCGCGTGGGCTTGCCGGGTTCGCACAGAACTTCTGTCAGCCGCAACTCGACCGGCTTGCAGATGGCAAGCAGGCGCATGCGGTCTTTGCGCGGGAGCAGCTCGATCAAGTGATTCTCGACGGTTGCCATTCAGGCTCTCCGGTATGTTGGCGTCTCCTTCAAGGGACATGGACACACCGAAAGTCATCCGGCGGTCAATGTTCCCTGACTCGTCGGATGCAGTCTGCTCAAAGACGGTCTGCGTGACTGTCTTCCAGCGTACATAGTGCAAGATTTTCGCTTGTGACCCGGGTGATGCGGGGTCAACGCCAGAGAGGCACTAGGTCGACAATTTGTCGGGAAGCAAGCGGTCGTATTCTTTTTTGACGACGCCATAACATTCACAGACACGGTCCTCCAGACCTTTGCGGTCCAGCACCGTGATGTGACCGCGCGCGTAGCGTATCACCCCGGCCTCCTGCAGCTTGAGCGCACTTTCCGTCACGCCTTCGCGGCGCACACCGAGCATATTGGAGATCAACTCCTGCGTCATCCGCAGCTCGTTGCCCGGCAGTCGATCCAGGCTCATCAACAGCCAGCGGCACAGTTGCTGCTGCAGGGTATGGTGCCGATTGCACACCGCCGTTTGCGACACCTGCGTGATCAGCGCCTGGGCATAGCGCAGCAGCAGATGCATGACCGGACCGGACCGGTTGAACTCTTCTTTGACGATGCGGGCCTTGAGCCGAAAGCCCAGGCCGGCACTTTGCACCACGGCCCGGCTCGGCGTGGTTTCTCCCCCCATATAGAGCGCAACACCGACAACGCCCTCATCGCCGACGACAGCGATTTCAGCCGAGGATCCGTTTTCCGTCACATACAGCAGAGAGACGATGGACGTTATCGGAAAGTAAACGTAGGGCTGCACACTGCCCGACTCGTACAGCACTTGCCCCAAGGGCATCTCGACCAACTCAAGTTGTGACTGCCAACGATGCCACTCAGCATTCGGCAAGGCTGCGAGCAAGTGGTTTTTTCGGGGATCGATGGCAACATCCATAGAACATCTCCCAGGTGATTTATTTCGACATGTACCCCTGCCAGGGTCATGCTCTTGTTATTCAAGCATAGATCACCCATGCCACCCGGGAGATGCGCTAACGCAAATAAATTGCTGCCCATAACCATGGGCATCCACGTTTACCCTATGCGCAGCGACCAACAGCCCCCCCATGCCTTACGCGCAAAACAAGCGTGCCTGCGCGACATCCCCTTCAAGGAACGGGAGCGGGACGACAAGACCCGCACTGCCACTTTGACAGGCAGCTCCAGGCGTACCCGGCAGCCTCATGGTCCTGAGCACCCCCTGCTGGTTTAACTTACTTAAACCACGAATCACTCACCTTGCGCTCCCACTCGGCCAGCTGCTTCTCCGCTTCATCCACGGCCACGCCGTAACGCTCCTGGATCTTGCCGGACAACTGTTCACGGCGGCCTGCAATGACGTCAAGGTCGTCATCGGTCAGCTTGCCCCACTGCTCCTTGGCCTTCCCTGTGACTTGCTTCCAGTTCCCTTGTATGCGATCCCAGTTCATGGAGATATCCCTTCGTATGTAAATAATAATTCGCGCGCTTGCCTTGTGAGGGCTTACGGGCGGATGGCAATTTCGTTCTTCACAGCCTTCACGCCCTTGGTCTTCCACGCGATGCTCTCGGCCGTGGTCTTCTCCGTGGCATTCTTGGCAAAACCGGACAACTGAACCGTTCCATTCAGGGTTTCAACCCGGATGCTGGATGCGTCGACCAGTTTGCTGTCGACAAAGCGCGCCTTGATGGCGGTTGTGATGCCTGTGTCGTCAACGTAGGCGCCAATGGTTTCCTGGTCGCGCGTAACGGCGCAGCCAGCAGCGGTCAGCAAGGCCAGCGTGGTGACAGCGATAGCGAGGGTATTTCGGGTGTTCATTTGAATCTCCAGTTAAAAAGGTGGGTTTGGATTTGTGCGGGTGGTGACAGGCCCCATCACCCTTGGGCAGAAGATCATGCTCGGTCTCCATTGACGAGCCATCCCTTCAGTTCTTCAGCGTGTTTTTATTCATCGCTCAAAATTTCTTGCAGTAGGCACCGTGTTGATGTGTCTTCTTCGTCAATCAGCACAACGATTCGGCTGTAACTCAAAATGGCCGAATAAAGATGAAATGTAGAGGCGGGGCAGATCAGGGTCGGTACGGTAACGCACCAAGCAAGCCCAGACACCACACCAACGCCATCTCAGTTTTTTCAAGTACCCGCTTCGTTCCTCGCTTCCCTTGACTCGAGGGCGCCGGCAACAAACTCGATCAATAACGGGACGCTGCCCGTCGATATGTACGGCATCGAACCGACCGCGCCGTGTTTCAAGTTCATCCTGAAGCAGCGCTCCTCCACGCGAACACGCTGACGCTGTACCTGTATCAATCAATGATTGGAAAAGATGATGGAAACTGTTTTCAAACGCAAATCGTATTTCGGCATGACGCTCACCAGTCTGCCGGCCCTGTTGACAGGTGCTTCGATCTTTCTGACCGGCTGCGCATCAAGCCCTCCCGCGCCCACGGAACAGATGGCGGTGTCCACCGCCGCTGTCGCCCAGGCGGTCAGCGCTGGCGCACCTGAGCTGGCGCCGACTGAGATGCGAACGGCACGGGAAAAACTGGATCGCGCCAATGTGGCGATGGGCGCGAAAGATTACGAACAGGCACGACTTCTCGCCGAACAAGCACAAGTAGACGCCCAGCTGGCCGTCACCAAGGCACGTTCATCCAAGGCGCAAAAGGCCGCTGCCGCATTACAGGAAGACAGTCGGGTACTGCGCGAAGAAATCAATCGCAAAGCCAAATAGTCATCAACGCCAAGGTCTTCACCATGAAAAATCACCACCTCATTTCCATCTCTCTCATCGCCCTGGCAGCGCTGACCGGCTGTAGTTCGCTACCGCCCGGCCAGACGCCACTTGAGCTGGCGCGCAGCGACTACGTTGCCGCACAGAACAATCGGCAAACGACCGAACTCGCCGCCAGCGAGCTCAGGGATGCAGGTATCGCCCTGCAACGCGCCAACGATGCCGCAGCGCGCAATGAGAACTCAGCCACGGTCGATCATCTGTCTTATCTGGCCCGACAACGGGTAGCCATTGCCGAAGAAGTCGGGAAACAGAAGTCAGCCGAGATGACGGTGACCAACGCCAATGCGGTGCGTGACAACATCCAGCTTGCTGCGCGAACCAAAGAAGCGGATGCGGCCCGACAGAGTGTTGACGTCGCTCAGCGCGAATCGGAAATGGCGAAAAAACAGGCCCGAGAAGCTCAGTTGCGCAACAGCCAGCTGGAAGCGCAGATCAGGTATCTGAATGCGAAACAGACCGAGCGCGGCTTGGTGATCACGATTGGCGATGTATTGTTCGACACCAACCGGGCACAACTCAAGGGCGGGGCTTCGCGCAGCCTGGAGAAGCTGGTCAACTTTCTCAATCAATACCCGCAACGCAAGGTTCTGATCGAGGGCTTCACCGACAGCACCGGCAGTGAAGCCAGTAACCTGGCACTGTCGTCCCGTCGCAGCAACGCCGTGCGCATGGCCCTGATCGTGATGGGCATCAACAGCACCCGCATCACCACGCAGGGCCATGGCGAGTCCTATCCGGTGGCAGACAATGGCACGGCGAGTGGTCGCCAACTGAATCGGCGCGTCGAGATCATCGTCTCGGACGACTCGGGCCAGATTGCCCCGCGCTGAACAGGGCCTTGGCGCTTGGTGGACGGACCGCGTCCACCAGGCGCTATTCGCCAAGCCTCACTCCGGCTTGATGCCGGCGTCCTTGACCACCTTGGCCCACTTGGCCAGATCGGTCTTGAGGTAGTTGCTCAGCTCCTGCGAACTGCTCACGCGCGGCTGCATGTCCAGGGCTTGCAGCCGGTCCTTGTACTCGGCCGAATTGACGGCCTCCTGTACTTCGCGGTTGAGCCGCTGCACGGTGGCCGCCGGTGTTTTCGCCGGTGCAAATAGACCGAGCCAGATGGTGGTCTCGTAACCCGGCACGCCTTCTTCCGCAATCGTGGGCAGGTCCGGCAAGGCCGGGTAGCGCTTGAGGCTGGCCACCCCCAATGCCCGCACCCGACCGGCCTTGATGTTGGGAATGGCCGACGAGGTGTTGTCGAACATCACCTGTACATGGCCGGCCAATACATCCTGGATTGCCGGTGCCGCCCCCTTGTAGGGCACGTGGGTCCATTCGATGCCGGTCTGAGCGCTGAACAGCTCGGCGCCCAGATGGTAGGTGCTGCCGATGCCCGAAGACGCGTAGGTGAGCTTGCCCGGATTAGCCTTGGCATAGGCCACCAGCTCCCGCACCGACTTGGCCGGCACGCTCGGGTGGACCACCAGGATGTTCTCGATCGTGGCCACCAGCGAAATCGGGATGAAGTCATTGACCGGATCAAACGGCAAGTTGGCGCTCAGGTTGGGGCTGGCCGCCATGATGCTGCTGGTGCCCAGCAACAAGGTATCGCCATCGGCCGCCGACTTGGCGACAAAAGCAGCACCAATGCTGCCCGTCGCCCCGACCCGGTTGTCCACGATCACGGTGCGCTTGAGCGATGCCGCCAGTTTCGGCGCCAGCACCCGCGCCAACACATCGGTCGGACCACCGGCGGCGAACGGCACCACAATGCGCACCGGCTTGTCGCTACCCTGTTGCGCCTGCACGGACGCGACCAGGCAGCACAGCGACAGGCCAAGGCCGATCAGAAGGTTTTTCATGCGCCCCCCTCCTCAAGCTTCTACGGCTTTGGCCGCATCGTCCTTGAACACCTGCTGCGCCACCTTGAAGGAGTCAAGTGCCGCCGGTGCGCCGCAGTAGACCCCGCAGTGCAGAAATATCTCCCGCATCTCTTCCTTGGTGACACCGTTGTTGATGGCGCCGCGGATATGCAGCTTGAGTTCATTGGGGCGGTTGATGGCGGTGAGGATGGCCAGGTTGAGCATGCTGCGGATCTTGCGCGGCAAGCCATCGCGCACCCAGACCGCGCCCCAGGCATGTTCGGTCAGGTACTGCTGCAGCGGCTCGGTGAAGTCGTCGGCATTCGCCAGCGAGTCATTCACATACTTCTCGCCCAGCACCTGCTTGCGCACGGCCAGACCGGCCTTGAAAGTTTCGTTCTCGTTCATGTTGTCTCCGGGTTGATCATGAGATGGAAGATGCACTCACACCACCATCATGCTCATTTCCAGAGTCTCGACAAGCGGAAAAAACGAGCCCCACCCCAGCCACGGGAGACCGTTCTAGGCGCGGCTCACGTCTCGACCTTCAAGGCGCCGCGACGAATCTGGTCACGCTCCAGGGATTCAAACAAGGCCTTGAAATTGCCCTCGCCAAAGCCCTCGTCGCCCTGGCGCTGAATGAACTCGAAGAACACCGGGCCCAGCAAGGTCTGCGAAAAAATCTGCAACAACAGGCGCGGCCGGCCGCCTTCGGTGCTGCCATCCAGCAGAATGCCGCGGGTCTTCAGCTCCGGGATGGCTTGGCCATGTCCCGGCAGACGCTCTTCCAGCATCTCGTAATACACGTCATTGGGCGCCGTCATCAGGGGCACGCCGGCCAGTTGCAGCGCATCCACCGTGGCCAGCAGGTTGTCGGACAGCAGGGCGACGTGCTGAATGCCCTCCCCGTTGAACTGCATCAGGAACTCCTCGATCTGGCCGGCACCACGCGAGGACTCTTCGTTGAGCGGGATGCGGATCTTGCCGTCCGGTGCGGTCATGGCCTTGGAGGTCAGGCCCGTGTATTCGCCCTGGATATCGAAGTAACGGATTTCCCGAAAATTGAACAGCCGTTCGTAGAACTCGGCCCAGTAGGCCATGCGGCCACGGTAAACGTTGTGCGTGAGGTGATCGATGAGACGCAGGCCATGCCCCTTGGGGTGCCGCTCGGCGCCGTCCACCCACTCGAAGTCGATGTCGTAGATCGACTTGCCTTCCTCGAAGCGGTCGATCAGGTAGAGCGGCGCACCACCGATGCCACGGATGGCCGGCAGCCGCAACTCCATCGGACCGGTCGGGATGTCAATCGGCTGCGCGCCAAGTTCCAGCGCGCGCGCATACGCCTTGTGCGCATCCCTGACGCGAAAGGCCAAGCCGCAGGCTGACGGTCCGTGCTCGGCCGCGAAATACGCGCCCACGCTCCTGGGCTCGCGGTTGACGATGAAGTTGATGTCCCCCTGCCGGTACAGCACGACATCCTTGGAGCGGTGACGCGCCACCAGGGTGAAGCCCAGTTGCTCGAACAGGGGCTCCAGCACATCAGGCGCAGGCGAAGCGAACTCGACAAACTCAAAACCCATGAGCCCCATCGGGTTCTCGAAAAGATCAGACATGGCAGTCCTCCGGAATATATGAAACAGCGAAACGGGAAAGTATCGTGATCAGGCCGGAGGCGCACCGGGCCGGCCGCGGCAACTGCGGGCCAGGTGATCGCCGATGAAGAGTGCGCTGCCGCTCATGGGGAGGTTGGTGTGGGGGTCTGCAGACACATCATATCGGGCCAGGCGCGAGGCGCCAAGGCCAGCGCCAATGAAAAAGCCCCTTGTCGGGGCTTTCCAGTCAACACGCCGCTGCGGCAGTCGGATGGCCTAGTGTGCCGACCACGATGCGCACACCAGGTCTGTCAGCGCCGCGGGCACATCATTGTCAAAGCTCATCAACAATTCAGGCGCCTGGGCGGCGGCGGCTGATTTCAGGATGCCCGCCACACTGGCTTTCTGCGCGTCAGTTGCTGCGTGCTGGAGCCGGGCCTCCAGCAAGGAGACGGTTTCCTCCCGCATCCGTTCCGAGCCCAGGACGTGCCACGCATAGTCGATCTCATAGCGCTCGAAGGCGTCCTTCAGACTCTCGCCATTCATCTTGGCTTCTTCTGCGAAGTGATTCAGCGTGCGGGTACAGATCCCGTTCACCACTTGGGCAACCAGGTCGGCGTGCTCATGCACAGAATTTTCAATGGCCATTGGGGGGTCCTTGTTGGGTTGTGAGCGCGAGCCCGGAATGTGTGAACTGCTCTCAGCGCAGGGGCCGACCAGCAGGCGAAAGGTGTGCGGCCCATCCAGCAGGCCCCCACGGTGAACTACGCTGTCACGACACCGCATGATCAGCATCCGAAGGGGAGGGAAAGCTTGGGGCCCGAACCAGACCGAACCTTACGGGGTCTATGCGGGCTATGCCGAAAAACAAAAGCCCATCGTGGGGGATGGGCTTTTGAGAATTATTTGGTGGCCTGGGGCGGAATCGAACCACCGACACAAGGATTTTCAATCCTCTGCTCTACCGACTGAGCTACCGGGCCTGAGCCGCAAATTATAGCAGCTTCCCAAAACAAAAATCGGGCGCTCAGGATGCGCTGCGTTTGCCCCGGGTCAGGTCCACGCCGAGCTGCTTGAGCTTGCGGTACAGATGGGTGCGCTCCAGGCCGGTTTTTTCCGCCACCCGGGTCATGGAGCCGCTTTCGCGCACCAAATGGTATTCAAAGTAGGCCTTCTCGAACTCATCGCGCGCTTCGCGCAGCGGCTTGTCGAGCGCGAAGTGCTGGCTGGCCTGCGGCCCGGCGTCCACCGGTAGCGCCACGGCCTGCGCGGCAGACAGTGCGATTTCCGTGACCAGTTCGACCGCCTGCCCCGGCGCCAGCGGCTTGCGCTGCGCCCCCTTGGCCAGGCCCTGTTCAACCGCCTTGAGCAGCTTTTGCAGGGTGATGGGTTTTTCCAGGAAGGCCTGGGCGCCGATCTTGGTGGCTTCCACCGCGGTGTCGATGGTGGCGTGTCCGCTCATCATGATGACCGGCATGGTCAGCGCACCGGCGGCCGACCATTCCTTGAGCAGGGTGACGCCATCAGTGTCAGGCATCCAGATGTCCAGCAGCACCAGGTCCGGACGGTCACGCAGCCGGGCCGCCCGGGCCTGGGCTGCATTCTCAGCAACTTCAACGCTATGGCCCTCGTCATTCAGGATTTCCCATAGAAGATCGCGGATGCCAAGCTCGTCGTCGACCACCAAAATGTTTGCCATGATTTACCGCTGTGTCTCTCGGATAGATGCTTGCCGTGTCAGGCTTTCGCCACATTCTCAATGGCGAATGATAACGATACTTGCGCGCCCTGCACCTGGCCCTCGACCACGCGGTTGGCCAGGTCGATCCGGGCCCCATGCTCGTCAGCGATTTTCTTCACGACCGCCAGGCCCAGACCGGTGCCTTTGGCCTTGGTGGTGACGTAGGGTTCGAACGCGCGCTTGAGGATGCTGTCCGGAAAACCGCTGCCATGGTCCAGCACGCTCAAGCGCACCCGGCCGCTGGAGGCGACCCACTGGGTCTTGACCATGACACTGTTGTCCGTCCCGGCGGCGGACTCGGTTGCATCCTGGGCGTTTTGCAGCAGGTTGTGCAGTACCTGACGCAACTGCTGGTCGTCACCCAGGATCTTCGGGCAGCGCGCATCGAGTTCCATCTGCACCGGCACGTGGGCATTTTCACTGCCGTACAACTGCAGCACCTCGCCGACCAAGTCATTGAGGTCCAAGGGCTTGAGCTCGGCGGCAGGCAGGCGCGCATAGTCGCGAAATTCGTTCACCAGCCGCTTCATGGCATCCACCTGGTCGACGATGGTCTTGACCGATTTGGTCAGGATGGCCTGCTCCGCCGGCGCCACCTTGCCGGAGAGCTTCATCTCCAGCCGCTCGGCCGAGAGTTGAATCGGGGTGAGCGGATTCTTGATCTCATGTGCCAGCCGCCGCGCCACCTCGCCCCAGGCCTGGGCCCGTTGCGCCGAGACAATTTCGGAAATGTCGTCAAACACCAGCAAGCGGGCGCTGTCCGGCAGTTCGGCCCCGCGCGCCACCAAGGTAATGGCATTGTCCGCCGTCTGACCCGCCAGTCCGCCGTGCAAGCCGCCGAGCTCAAAAGACTGCTGCCAGTGATCCAGCCCATGTTCCGAGCGCTCGCCGAGAAACGTCGCGAACTGCACCTGAACATTTTTCCCGAACGCCTCCAGGCCTTCGATGTCGGCCAGCTGTCGCCCCTCGCAAGCCGCCATCGGTATGCGCAGAATGCGCGTGGCGCCGGGGTTGACCGACTGGATCACCCCCTGGGCATCGAGCACCATCACCCCGGCCGTCAGGTTGTCCAGAATGGTCTGCAGGTTGGCGCGCGCTGCGTTGACCTGCGCCATGCTGTGCTCGACCGCGCCGCGCGCATCCGCCAGCTGCTGCGTCATGTCGGCAAAGGAGCGGGTCAGGCCACCGAGCTCATCCTTGCCCTGCAAGGCCGCTTTGGGAGTGAGGTCACCCGCCGCCACTTTGCGCACGCCATCGGCCAGCAACAGCAAAGGCCGCGTGATCTGGTTGCCCAACACCACCGCCAGCAGCACCGCACCGAATACCGCCAGAAACAAGCTCAGGGTCAGGGTGCCGATGTACATGCGGCGCAAACCCTCGCGGGCCAGGGCCCGCTCCTGGTACTCGCGATGCGCTTCCGTGACCGCCATGGCGTTGTCCACCAGCGAGTCCGGCAACGCCTGCGTCACCATCAGGAAACGCGTCTCGCCATACATACCCAAGCCGGTGTTGGGAACGATGACCAGCGCCTTCAGGCTGGCACGCCGATCACCCTCGACCACAGCATCGTCCAATCCCTCGATCCAGGTGAGCGAGCGCTGGCTCCGTGCATTTCTGAACTGTTGCGTGGTCGGCCGCTCCGGGTTGAGCTGCAACTGCGACTGGCCGGCACTGGCAATCAGCTGCCCGGACGCCCCCCACAGCATCACATCGCGTCCGCCCAGTTGTTCGCGCATGCGTTCCAGCGCCAGGCCAGCGGTGACATCCGGCGTGTCTTGCAACTGCACCGCCGCCGCACGCGTCTTGTTTGCCAGATCGGCCGATAGCGTCTCCAGGGTGGCCCGCCCCAGGTTCAGGCCGGCCTCCAGCGCCCCTTCGACCTTGACATCAAACCAGCTTTCAATCGAGCGCGAGACAAACTGGTAGGACACCACATAAATCAGCATGCCGGGCGCAAAGCCGGCCAGGGCAAACACCGCCGCCAGCTTGACCAGCAGGCGGCTACCAAAACGCCCCTGGCGCAAGCGCTTGAACAAGCGCAAGGCGATCCAGGCGATGACGCACAGCAGCACCAGCGCGACCACCACGTTGATCGCAAACAGGCTGGCGTAATTGCGCTCGTACATTTGGCGGTTATCGGTCGCCTGCGTCAGCAGGAACAACAGCACCAGGCCGATGGCCACCATGGCAGCGATGCCGGTGCCCACGGTCCAGCGCACGGCACGCGACTGTTTCTGGTTCAGCCCGGCGCTGGCCGGCGCCTCTGGCTGGCTCACTTGAGGCTTTCCAGCGCCAGCCTTTGCATGGCAGCGGTTGAGATGTTCCACTCCGACTGTCCCAGGGCGCCAATTTGCAAGGGGCGCGGCAGTTGCGACACATCCAGGCGGAAACTGAAGTCAACGCGGTAGCGAACATCCGCTTCGATATCGGCCACGTCGGCAATCTTCCAGCCGGACACCCGGCTCACCGCCGCCAGCGCATCGGCCAGCGAATCGAAGTTCTGGTTCAAGGCCACACCCAGGCCATTGTTCGGAATCAGGCCAGCGGACACCCCCAGGCGCCAGCGGCGCGTCAACGGGTGGTAGACCAGCCGCATGTGGCGCTGGACACCGGCCACCTTTTTATCGAACCAGTACCAACGCTCTCGCTGCACCGCGGCATCGGCCACGAAGAACACCGGCACGCCCTTGAGCAAGGCGTCCTCGACCACCGCTGGCAAATCGAACTTGACGACCGCCGACAGCAGGATGCTGTCGGCCGAGCGCTCCAAACGGAACGCCGCCACATCCACCTCGTTGGTTTCGGCATGCACCGATCCCGGCCAGGTCGACATCAGACAGGCACAAGCCAGCAGCGCGGCAAAGTCAAGCCGTGCGCTTCTCCAACAAAGCGTAATAAAAGCCATCATGGTCACGGTCCCGATTGTCCGGGACAGCACTGCCTTCGGCTTCAAAATACGGTCTTAAATGCCCGGGTGAGGGCAGCAAACGGGCCTGGGTGTTGTGTGCAAGAAACGTTTCAATCTGTTCGTCACCCTCGGCACGGAAAACCGAGCAGGTGCAGTACAGCAGTCGCCCGCCGGGTTTGAGCAGGGGCCACAAGGTCCTGAGCAGTTGCGCCTGGGTCTGTGCCAGCTGCGCCACATCGCTTTCGCGACGCAGCCAGCGCACGTCCGGGTGGCGCCGCACGATGCCGGAGGCCGTGCAGGGCGCGTCCAGCAGGATGGCATCAAACAGTTGGCCATCCCACCACGAGGCCGGCACGGCGGCGTCGGCGGCCACGATGCGCGCCTTGAGCCCCAGGCGCTGCAGCGTCTGGCCGATGCGCTCACAGCGCTGCGGGTCGATGTCCAGCGCGGTCACCTCGCAGTCCGCCAGTTCCAGCAGATGCGCCGTCTTGCCGCCGGGCGCCGCACAGGCGTCCAGAATGCGCAAGCCCGCCCCCTGAGGCAGTCCCTGTAGCAGCAAGGGCGCCGCCATCTGCGCCGCCGCGTCCTGCACCGAGACCTGGCCTTGCATAAAGCCCGGGATGGCCTGCACCGGCAGCGGCCGCGCCAAAGTGACGCCATAGTCGCCCGCCGGCCAGGCTTCGATCTGCGCCTGCTGCAAGACCTGCAGATAGCCGGCCACGTTCGATTGCCGGGCGTTGACACGCAAGGTCATCGGCCCAGGCCGGTTGTTGCCCTGCAAAATAGTTTGCCAATCCGTGGGGTAGTCTTTTTTCAGGCGCGCGATCCACCACGCCGGGTGGTTCCAGACCGCCACCGGGTCGGCGTCGGTTTGCGCCACCAGCGCGTCGCGTTCCCGCAGAAATCGACGCAAGCAGCCATTGAGGAAGCCGGCCTGGGCACGTGTGCTGGCGGTTTTTTTGGCAGCCTCCACGGCCTGATTGACCAGGGTGAACACCTCGTACGGCGCATCCTGCTCGCGCCACCCCAGTGCCAGCGCCGTGCACAGCAACGCATCGACCGCGGCCGGCGGCTTGCGCGGCGCCAGCA
>OFPK01000033.1_pt1 | contig 42778 bp, 37 predicted proteins | sample 1542601 | NCBI WGS metagenome assembly OFPK01 (sample SAMN05503968, study PRJEB24370) | sediment metagenome | isolation source: lake sediment | place: USA: Lake Hill lake, St. Paul Island, Alaska | collected 2013 | reverse complement strand
TCCGGTTTCATCGACCACCTTAACAAAGTGTCTTTGAAACCAGCAACAGCCCAATGGCCTTCGTGGTGTACCGGAATGCCACCACGATGGACCTAGGGTTTATGTCGGCAATGTGGAGGAACGCGAACACTGAATTCCTTGAGCACCTCGGGTCCAGTCACTCCCTGCAGTGCGGGTCTGGCAGTCTTTGCGAAGCAAATGGCGGGGCCTGCCCCGACTGCATCGTGGTGCCCGAAACCTCATGTATTGCGTCGAACCGCCTTCTTTCCCGTTCCGTCCTTGGTGGCGGACTTGCTCCTCGGGAAGACTTGACGAACAGGGGCAGGAGAATTCCCGGATATCTTGAGGTCGTGGCTCGCCATGGCGCCTGACGTCCAGTCAGCCTTACTCAAGCTCGCGCCATACGCCGAGCTCGTGGAGCCATTGTTTGCACAAGGTGCGCAGGGGCAGTTGAGTTCGCCAACGCCACTCAAGCGTCTTGCTCAAATGGCCCGAGTCTCAACTGCAGGACTAGGGCGACTTCGTGCGGCACTTCATTTGGTTTGCGAAGCTGGCATGGCAGAACAGGTTGATGAGTCCAACTGGCGGCTGACCCTACATGCCGATGCTTGCTCAACACTGGCGCTCATGTTGAAGGGTGTTTCGCTCTACCTTTCGAAAGTACACCAGGACGCTGACCGAGTATCTGTCGTACTGTCAAAGCCTCCTGAGCCGAGTGCGTTTAGTACGGCGCTGGCTCAGTCGTTGCGAGGGGATTGGGGGATTCAGCTCACCGCAGATGCATTAGAGCGACTAGCTGAAGCGGCCAAGACCCGTTTTGTAGTGATGACGCCGTACACCGATGCAAACGGGATGGACCGAGTCATCGCCCTCTTCAAGTCGACAGGGAATACTGTTAGGCGGGTTCTCATCGTCCGAGACGCCTCGGCTGCCGAGCTTGTTGCGGTTCGAAGCAAACTTTCAGGCCTCGCTGTCGAGGTCCACGAGTTTCGACTTGCTCGTGAGGCCGGCCAAAATGAGACGTTTCACGCAAAGGTTGTATGTGCAGATGACAGCCAGTGCTACGTAGGCTCGTCCAACATGAATACTTGGTCGTTCAACTATTCCTTGGAGTTGGGGTTTCACGTGCAAGGTCAAGCGGCGCGACGGACTATAGAAATTGTCAATGCCGTACTGGCCATATCCATTCGAAAGTCGTGATTGGTTCTTGCTCTTTGGCAAGGAAGCCGTCAACTGGGACAGCCTCATAGGCAGAAACGACATCGGAACTAGTGAATCGCCCCGGGTTTTGTACCCGCACGTGAGCTTCGACAAGGGCGCGGGGATACGCTAACGATACGCAAAGAATGCAAGGGTCATGTCGCCATCTTGGGAGTCCGTGGCAAGCATATGGGACGTGACTAGGCGGTCTTGGTGTTGGTTCCAAGACATGACTTTGCGGGCGCAAAAACCGCTTGTTTGCCAGTCTTTTTCCCGAATTTCGGATTGGTGAATCCTCCGAAGAATCGATGACCTCACAACTATCAGATTCAAAAAGTTTGAGCTAAATAATCACGCGACCGCTCGTTCGCGAATTCCGTCGAGCGCCTGCACCATCTCCTGAACCCTCGCCGGCGGAAAAATCCCCAGGCGCCCCTGCACATTGAGGTCGGTAAATGGCGACTCAAAAAAACGCCCCGTATCCATCACGCCGGTTCCTGATTGCTTGTTGCCTCAAGCACGATGGCGCGCCTGGGTGATTACGAGCAATGGTACACAAGGTCAAGGCGGCCTTGATGGCTGGGTGCCGCTGATAAGGGCCCCAGAAAGCAAAAAGCCCGTCAGCTCAAAAGCCACGGGCTGTCTGCACTATCGCTAACACAAAATACCGATAAAGCAAAATGTGGCCAATCGGCAAATAAAGCATAACGTGTCCGAATGGCCACTTTATGCTTAACGGCACACGAAGCACTGAGGAATAGGAATAAGGGATGGCGGAAGCGGTGAGATTCGAACTCACGAACGGTTTCCCGTTGCCGGTTTTCAAGACCGGTGCAATCGACCACTCTGCCACGCTTCCGAGGCTTTGATTCTACCGTGTCAGTGGCCTGAATTCCGCTTGCCCGTGGGAGCAAATCTTTGTCGGCCAGTTCAGAGGGAAAAAGCTGGACTAACCGGCCTGGCTTTGGGGCTCGGTGCCTTCCTCGGGGGTCGCGCGTGAGCCGGTGTGTAGCGGCATGCCGCCAGCCTGGCGCTTGGGCTCGCCCAGTGTGGGGCGGGCGTTGGCTGGACCAAAGCGGACGCGCAGTTCCTGAACGATCTCGGTGAGATGCTCCAGGTCTGGAATTTTGGCCGCATAGCGCTGCAACACCAGATAGGCGGTTTCGATCAGTTTGGCGTTGAGGGTTTCATTGCCGTGGATGAGCAGGTCTTTGACGGCCGCGGAAGGATCGCCCCTCATGCTCAGCGTCATGGCGTTTTCTGCGAATTTGAGAATTTTGGTGTTGCAGGCGCGAATGCGTTCTGCATAGGGCGGGTGGACCCCGGCAGAACCTGCGAGCAGTTCACCCATGGAGCGGCTGGTGCAAAAACGCATGCCCAGCGTGTCGACAACGGTTTCGACCTCGTCCAGTTGGATCGCCTTGTTGGCCAGTTGTGACATGAGGGCCAGCAGATTGGTGGCTGATTCGAAATCGAAATCCGCGGACTTGACCCTGCCGATGATGTCCCGGATGGCTTCCACTGATCTTGCAAATTGGCGCTCCTGAATCAGGACCAAGGCGTCCACAATGGCGGCAAGTCGCTGGTGACGGACGCTCTTGGGGTGGCGCTCCAGCAGGGTTTTGAAGTCGTCACGGCAGTGCTGTAGCCCTTTGCGATTGCCGGCTTCCAGGCGGGTAAAGGCCAGCAGCACGAGTGTTTGGCAATCAAACATCTTGGAGTCCAGCCCGAGGCGCGCTGTTTTGCCCAGCAATTTTTCCGCTTCTTCCCGGTCACCCGAGTAGTAGGTCATCATGCCTAGGTTTTGCAAGCGGCTGATGGACCCCGGCGTCAGGTTGCAAGCCATCTTGTAGGTGTCCAGCGCCTTGTCGAAGCGGCCCAGGTCGAACTGGGCGCGGCCCATCACATCGTAGGCATCAGCATAGGTGGGCTCGTCGCTGATCAGATTTTCCAGCGTGCTGATGGCGCGTACGGCCTCCCCATCATCAAGCATCGCGCGCGCCACGCCCAGTCTGGCCCAGGGGAGTGTTTTGGCGGCGACCACGGTTTCATACAGGGTCTGCGCTTCGGCATACTTTTCAATCCGCAGCAGCAGCTCAGCGCCGATACGCGCCGCATGGAGCCAGAAAGGGCCCCGCCGCTCAAAGCGCTGCATGCACAAGTTGGCGGCGTGCTCAAAATCCTCGGTCTCGATGGCGGCAAAGATGTCTTGCAGTTCGGTTTTGCGCAAACGGGCTTGTTGCAGTCGATCGGATAGACCGGAGGCGGTGTGGGGCTTGAGCAAATAGCCATCCAGTGCCGACTCGGCCGCTTCGGCCACTTTGGCGTAGGTGGCTTCGGCGGTGACCATGATGAAAACCGTGGAGAACGGCAGCAATTGATTGCGCCGCAAATCGTCCAGCAGGTCTTGCCCGGTTTCGGGGTCACGGCCGAAATACTGTTCGCACAAGACGACATCGAAGGTCTTGTACTCAAGTTGGCGGCGGGCATCGATCACGCGGGCGCACTGCACCACGGTGCCCACGCCGAAGTCTCTTAATTGACTGACGAGAATGGAGCGGGACGTTGGATTGTTGTCGACGACAAGGGCACTTGCGCTTGAAAGGTCTTCGGTTTCAAACACATTGTCGAACACAAATGCCATCGAGATTCCTCAGCGGTCACACAAGGCGTACAAATCAGAAAAACTGCCTTACTTGTGTTGGACAAGTGCCGAAGCAGCCGGGGCAGCCTGGCCGGCTGGTTCACGCGCCCTAGGGTGCCACGTTCATACCCAAAAATAATAGCACTCAATGCCCGGCTTGTCTAGCTAAACAAGGCGCTGAGTTAATTTTGAGGCAGCGGTGCGCAAGCGCAGGTGGTTCAAGCGTCCGGTGCCACAGGATGCTGGGCCAGCGCTTCGAGTGCCTTGACCAGTGCCGAGTGGTCGGCCTGACCGTGCCCCAGGGCGGCGCAAGCCTGCATTAGCTGCGCCACGCCGGCGGTCTGGGGCAAGGCGACATTCAGCGCCTTGGCGCCCTGCAGGGCCAGGTTCAGGTCTTTTTGGTGCAGCGAAATCCGGAAGCCCGGGGTGAAGGTGCGCTTGACCATGCGTTCGCCATGCACTTCCAGGATGCGCGAGGCGGCAAAGCCGCCCATCAAGGCCTGGCGCACCTTGGCGGGATCTGCGCCGGCCTTGGAGGCAAACACCAGCGCTTCGCTCACGGCCGCGATGTTCAGCGCCACGATGATCTGGTTGGCCACCTTGCAGGTCTGGCCGTCACCGTTGCCGCCAATCAGGGTGATGTTCTTGCCCATCAGGTCGAACAGCGGCTTGACCTTGTCAAAGACGGCCTGCTCGCCGCCGACCATGATGGTCAGCGAGGCCGCCTTGGCGCCCACTTCACCGCCGGAGACCGGGGCGTCAAGGTAGTCGCAGCCGAGCTCGTTGATCTTCTTGGCGAAGGCCTTGGTGGCGATCGGGTCGATGGAGCTCATGTCCACCACCACCTTGCCTTTTGAGCCCTTGAGGCCCTGGGCCACGCCGTTCTCGCCGAACAGCACTTTCTCCACATCAGGGGTGTCGGGCACCATGGTGAAGATGATGTCGGCGCGCTCGGCCACGCCAGCCGGCGTGGTGCACACGGTGGCGCCGGCTTCCGCCAGTTCCGGCGCAACCTTGCTGCGCGTGTTGACGAACAGCACGTGGCCGCCCTTGATCAGGTTCAGGGCCATGGGCGAGCCCATGATGCCTAAGCCAATGAAGCCAAGTTTGAGTCCGGATTGGGTCATGTTGTCTCTCTGTCTCTCAGTCGTTTTTACTTGTTCAGGGTCTTGATCCAGCCCAGGCCTTCGACCGTGCTGGTCTTGGGCTTGTACTCGCAGCCGATCCAGCCGGTGTAGCCGATGGTGTCGAGGTGGCGGAACAGGAAAGCATAGTTGATTTCGCCGGTGCCGGGCTCGTTGCGGCCCGGGTTGTCGGCCAGCTGGATGTGGGCGATGCGGGAGAGGTATTTTTGCACCGTGGCGGCCAGTTCGCCTTCCATGCGCTGCGCGTGGTAGAGGTCGTACTGGATGTACAGGTTGTCGCTGCCCACCGCGTCGAGAATGGCGGCGGCCTGCGCCGTAGTGTTGAGGAAGAAGCCGGGAATGTCGTAGCTGTTGATCGGCTCGATCAGCAGCTTGATGCCGGCGGCCTTCAACTTGTCGGCGGCGAACTTCAGGTTGGCTACGAAGGTGGCCTGTGCCTGCTCGCGGCTCACACCGGCGGGCAGCTTGCCGGCCAGGCAGTTCACCTGCGGGCAGCCCAGGGCCTTGGCGTAGTCGATAGCGCGGTCCACGCCGGCGCGGAATTCGTCCACGCGGTCGGGGTGGCAGGCAATGCCGCGCTCACCCGCGTCCCAGTCGCCAGCAGGCAGGTTGTGCAACACCTGTTTCAGACCGTGGGTCTTGAGGGCTTGCGCCAGTTCGTTCTTGTCAAAAGCGTAGGGGAACAGGTATTCCACCGCCTCGAACCCGGCCGCCTTGGCCGCGGCGAAGCGCTCCATGAAGGGCACTTCGTTGAACAGCATGGTCAGGTTGGCTGCAAATTTGGGCATCTCAGTGGGTCTCCGATTTTTTTTGTCTCAGTCCAGCATCGAGGCGACGGCGGTCGGTGCGTCGGCACGCGTTTGCGCCAGGTCCTCGAACTCCATGATATTGTCAATTTCAGTGCCCATGGCGATGTTGGTCACGCGCTCCAGGATGACCTCGATCACCACCGGCACCTGGTGCTGCGCCATCCAGGCTTCGGCCTGCTCAATGGCCGACGCCAGCTGCTCCGGCTTGTGCACCCGGATCGCCTTGCAGCCCAAGCCTTCCACCACCTTGATGTGGTCGATGCCGTAGCCCTTGGCCACCGGGTCGGTTTCGGTGTTGATGTTGTCGAAGCCGAGCTGCACGCAATAGTCCATGTCGAAGCCGCGCTGCGCCTGGCGGATCAGGCCGAGGTAGGAGTTGTTGACCACCATGTGGATGTAGGGCAGCTTGAACTGCGCGCCCACGGCCAGTTCCTCAATCATGAACTGGAAGTCGTAGTCGCCCGACAAGGCCACGATTTTGCGCGTCGGGTCGGCGGCACGCACGCCCAGGGCGGCGGACACGGTCCAGCCCAGCGGGCCGGCCTGGCCGCAGTTGATCCAGTGGCGCGGCTTGTAAACGTGCAGCATCTGCGCGCCGGCAATCTGCGACAGGCCGATGGTGCTGACGTAGCAGACGTTCTCGCCGAAGGCCTCGTTCATGGCCTGGTAGACGCGCTGCGGCTTCATCGGCACGTTGTCGTAATTGGTCTTGCGGTGCAGCGTGCCCTTGCGCTGCAGGCACTCGGCGGCCCAGGTGCTGCGGTCGGCCAGCTTGCCGGCGGCTTTCCACTCCCGGGCGACCTGCACGAACAGTTCCAGCGCGGCCTTGGCATCCGACACGATGCCGTAGTCGGGCGCAAAGACGCGGCCGATCTGGGTTGGCTCGATGTCCACGTGAACGAACTTGCGCCCCTTGGTGTAGACCTCGACCGAGCCGGTATGGCGGTTGGCCCAGCGGTTGCCGATGCCCAGTACGAAGTCGGACGCCAGCATGGTGGCGTTGCCGTAGCGGTGGCTGGTCTGCAGGCCACACATGCCGGCCATCAGCGGGTGGCTGTCGGGAATCGTGCCCCAGCCCATCAGGGTGGGAATGACCGGCACGCCGGTGAGTTCAGCGAACTGCACCAGCAGCTCGGAAGCATCGGCGTTGATGATGCCGCCGCCGGCCACGATCAACGGATGTGCCGACGCATTGAGCATGGCCAGCGCCTTCTCCACCTGGGCGCGCGTGGCGGCCGGCTTGTAGACCGGCAGGGATGAGTAGGTGTCGGGGTCGAACTCGATCTCGGCCATCTGCACGTCGAACGGCAGGTCGATCAGCACCGGGCCGGGACGGCCCGAGCGCATCAGGTGGAAGGCCTGCTGGAAGGCACGCGGCACCTGCGCCGGTTCGCGCACGGTGACCGACCACTTGGTCACCGGCTTGGAGATGGACTCGATATCCACCGCCTGGAAGTCCTCCTTGTGCAGGCGGGCGCGCGGCGCCTGGCCAGTGATGCACAGGATCGGAATGGAGTCGGCCTGGGCCGAGTACAGGCCGGTGATCATGTCGGTGCCGGCCGGGCCGGAGGTGCCGATGCACACGCCGATGTTGCCAGGGTTGGCGCGGGTGTAGCCCTCGGCCATGTGCGAGGCGCCCTCGACGTGACGCGCCAGGATGTGGCTGATGCTGCCTTGCTTGCGCAGCGCGGCATAGAGTGGGTTGATGGCGGCGCCAGGTACGCCGAAGGCCTGCGTGATGCCTTCTTTCTCCATCACCCAGACCGCCGCCTCGATTGCTTTCATCTTTGCCATGTTGTTGTCTCCGTGAATTCCATCGAACAATGGGCGGACTGTAAGAACACTGATGCACTTGCGGAAGACGGCTGCAGTCCATAACATCTATTCCATATTGGAATGAATCAGGAAAAGATGATGGATCGACTGCATGCCATGAATGTGTTTGTCCGGGTGGTGGAGACCGGCAGTTTTTCGCGCGCGGCGCGCGAGTTCTCCATCACGCAGCCCACCGTGACCAAGATGGTGGCCAGCATCGAGGCGCGCCTCAAGGTGCGCCTGCTCAACCGCAACACGCGCGGCGTTAGCGTGACGGAGTCCGGCGCCCTGTATTACGAGAAGTGCAAGATCATCGTGCGCGAGTCGGACGAAGCCGAGAACATCGTGCGCCTGCGCCAGACCCAGGCGCAGGGCCTGCTGCGCATCGGCACCTCGGTGGCGTTCGGGCGGCGCGTCATCACGCCGCTGGCGCTGGAGTTCATGGCCAAGCACCCGCAGGTGCAGCTCGACCTCAGCTTCGAGGACCGCTACACTGACCTGGTGGCCAATGGCATCGACCTGGCCATTCGCATGGGCAAGCTGGCCGACTCCACACTGGGCGCGCGCTTCCTCGGCGTCAATCCCTGGCTGATGGTGGCCGCGCCCAAGTACCTGCGCAAGCACGGTGTCCCGAAGCAGGCGACGGACTTGAGTCAGCACCCGGCGCTGATCTACAGCAGCGTGCTGGGCGATGACGTCTGGCGCCTCATGAGCCCTAAGGGCGACACGCTCACGGTGCCGGTGGCGGGGCGCTTGCGTTCCAACAACCTGTCGGCCGTGCTGGCGTCGGCGCGCAGCGGCCTGGGCATTGCAGCCATGCCGCGTTATGTGGCAAGCGACTCGCTCAAGTCCGGCCATGTTGTGGAGGTGCTCAAAGGCCACAGCCTGCCGGAGCAGGAGATCCACGCGGTCTTCCCTTCGCCCAAGCTGGTGCCGGGCAAGGTGCTGACCTTCATCGCCTTCATGCAGGGGCGCTTGGGCGAGCGCTGGTGGGACAACCTGCCGAAGGTTTGAACACCCCGTGACGGCTTGCGCCGCCTTCCCCATCGCAGGGTGGCAATGCCAGTGGACCGGCGAAGCCGGCTCTACGGCGTTTTCCGGCTCGGGCGACCGGTGCGGCGCCAATTGCCTCAAACGCGATGGTGTTTGCTTCTGTAGCCGTCTCACGACCAAAGAAAACGGCCCGTTGATAGCGGGCCGTTGTGTGTGGGGCGGTCAGGCGATCAGGTCTGGCCTTCGGTCAGGGTGTCCAGTTGAAAGCGGCCACTCTTGTGCCAGAGCCAGGTGTCGGTGTAAGTGACGCGGCCCATGCGCACCGGGGCCGGGAAGGGGGCCGCCTGTCGCACCGTGCGTTCAATCTCCGCCATCACCTCGGGCGCGTGGCGCGGTGCCCGCATCCAGCTGGTGCCGATGACCTGGCCGCGTTTGTCCACCTCAACCTGCAGCACGCCCACGGCGTACAGCAGCGGCGGCATCTTGCCTTTGAAGATGCGCTCGCCGTTCTTGCCATAGAGATGGCTGGCCGCATCACGCCGGTAGGCACGCGGGTTGTCGGCCACAGAGACTTTTTCAGGTGGGGGAACCGCAGCCACGGGGGACGGCCCCGGTGACGCTGGTTCCGGGGCTGCCGCAACCGGCGCCGGTGGTGTCGAGGAGCAGGCCGTCAGCAAAGCCGCCACGCCCGTGCTGGCGGCAAGAAGTAGTTTGCGTCTATCAATGGACTGATGCATGTCTGGGCTCCTTGTCCTGTTAAGAGTTGACGCCTGATTCAGATATCAGGTACCTCAGGACTGATAGGCAATGTGCCATAAATTGCCGAGCCCGTGGGGTGTTTTTGCGTTTCCAGTCGTGACAGTTGTGAACGCGATGTGACATGCCCCGGCCCGCCGGCCGGGGGAGGGCTCAATCCGCCGTTATGCCGGCGCTCTTGATGGTTTTGGCCCAGAACTCGGTTTCGCGCTTGACCAGGGCATTGAGCGCGTCAGGCGGCAGGTAGCGCAGCTCAATGCCGGCCGCATTGGCCCGCGTCTTGGTGTCGGGCTGCTCCAGGGCCTGCTTGATGCTGCTGCTGAGTTTGGCGATCACGTCGGCCGGCGTGCCGGCGGGCGCGAAGATGCCGACCCAGGCTTCCAGTTCGAACCCCTTGAGGCCGGCCTCGGCCGTGGTCGGCACATTCGGGATGCCAGCCTGGCGCGCCTTGCCGGCCACCGCCAGCCCCTTGAGCTTGCCGGCCTGGATGTGACCCATGACCGAGGGTGGCGTGGTGATGAACACCTGCACCTGACCCGACAGCACGTCCTGCACTGCCGGGCCAGAGCCGCGGTAGGGGATGTGCACCATGCTGGTGTGGGTCTGCAACTTGAACATCTCGGTGCCGATGTGCGAGAGCGAACCATTGCCTTGCGAGGCATAGCTCAGCTTGCCCGGGTTGGCGCGCAGGTAGGCGATGAACTCGCTCAGGTTGTTGGCCGGTACCGAGGGGTGCACGGCAATCACATTGGTGGCGACCGTGACGAGCGCGACCGGGGCCAGGTCTTTTTGTGCCCAGGGCAGTTTGGGATTCAGCGCCGGGTTGCCGACGTGATAAGCCGAATAGGAGGTCAGCAGGGTATAGCCGTCAGGGTTGGCGCGCGCCACCAGGCTATAGGCCACGTTGCCGCTGCCGCCACCCTTGTTGTCCACCACGACCGACTGGCCGATGACGCGCGACAAAGGCTCGCTCAAAAGGCGTGCCGATGCGTCGACGAAGCCGCCAGGTGGATTGGGCACCACCAGGGTGATGGGCTTGGTCGGGTAGCCCTGGGCTGCGGCCAGCCCGCCCAGCAGGGTGGTGGCAGCCACAGCCACCAGGCTGCGAATGGAAATGCGACGTGTTGTCATGCGTTTGTCTCTCTTCTTCAGGTGATGAATAGTTAGCTTATGTGGCCGCAGTCGCCAGTTTAGTACGTGTACACACTTTGGCGCCGGCTCACCAGTCGGTCACCAAGCCGGCGGCGCGGGTCGAGGACTTCTCGAAGTGCTTGGCCAGAAAGTCCACGAAGGCCCGTACGCGCGCTGACAGCTGGTGACGCTGGGGATAGACCACATGGATGTCGGCCGGCGGTGTCTGCCAGTGTTCCAGCACCTGCCGCAGGCGGCCGCTGCGCAGGTATTTGGCCACGTCCCACTCCGCCCGCATCACGATGCCGTGGCCATCCAGCGCCCAGTTGACAGCAATCTCGCCGTCGCTGGTGCTCAAGTTGCCGCGCACCTTGACGGTTTCAGTCTGTTTGCCCGAACTCAGGCGCCAGATGCCATAGCCATCGTCGCCTTGGCGGATGCCGATGCAGTTGTGGCGCGTCAGGTCATGCGGCACCTTGGGGGTGCCGTGGCCAGCCAGGTAGGCCGGGGCGGCGCACAGCAGGCGGCGGTTGGGGGCGAGCTTGCGCGCGATCACGCGCGCGTCCGGTGGCTCACCGAAGCGGATGCAGACGTCAAAGGCGTCCTCGCTCAGTGGCGGCGGGTTGACGGTGAGCTGAAGTTCAATCTGCACCTCGGGATGCTGTTTGATGAAGCGCGAGATCAGCGGCGCGATATGGCTGCGGCCAAAGCCCTGGGTGGCGTTGACGCGCAGCAACCCCTTGGGCGCCGCCACGGCGTTGGAAACCAGCCGCTCCATGTCCTCGATGTCCACCAGGATGCGGCGCGCATGCTGCAGGTAGGTTTCGCCCTCCTGCGTCAGGCTGATGCGCCGCGTGGTGCGGTTGAGCAACTGCACGCCCAGACGGGCTTCCATCAGGGCCAGCCGCTTGCTGACGGCGGGCGTCGACAGGTTCAGCTCGCGGGCGGTAGCCGACAAGCTGCCGCAGCGTACCAGCCGGCTGAAAAAAGCCATCTCGGAGGTGGGGGAGGTGGAGGATGACATTGTTAATTGAAAGTAAACAATGACATTACTTTAAAGCCTTTCGTTCAGGCCGCCGGTTTGTACAGTTGCAGCAGATTCCCCTGCGCCGTGGTGCGCCTGATTTCTGAAAGAGAACCAACGATGAAGACCTACAAGATTGCCTGTATTCCCGGCGACGGCATTGGCAAGGAAGTGATCCCGGCCGGCCAGACCGTGCTCGAAGCCCTGGCCGCCAAGCTGAACCAGTTCAAATTCGATTTCACCTCGTTTGGCTGGGGGGGGGACTACTACCGCCAGCACGGCATCATGATGCCGGACAAGGGCCTGGACGAGCTGCGGAATAAGGACGCCATCCTGTTCGGCTCGGCCGGGGATCCGCATATTCCCGACCACATCACGCTGTGGGGCCTGCGCCTGAAGATCTGCCAGGGTTTCGACCAGTACGCCAATGTGCGGCCGACGCGCATCCTGCCCGGCATTGATGCGCCGCTCAAGCGTTGCAAACCGGAAGACCTCAACTGGGTCATCGTGCGCGAGAACTCCGAGGGTGAATACGCCGGTGTGGGCGGTCGTGCCCACCAGGGCCATCCGATCGAAGTGGCGACTGACGTGTCCATCCTGACGCGTGCCGGGGTCGAGCGCATCATGCGCTTTGCCTTCCGCCTGGCGCAGTCGCGCCCGCGCAAGCTGCTGACCGTGGTGACCAAGTCCAACGCCCAGCGCCATGGCATGGTGATGTGGGACGAGATCGCGCTGCAGATCTCCAAGGAGTTCCCGGATGTGAAGTGGGACAAGGAACTGGTCGACGCCATGACGGCCCGCATGGTCAACCGCCCGGCTTCGATCGACACCGTGGTGGCCACTAACCTGCATGCCGATGTGCTGAGCGACCTGGCCGCCGCCCTGGCCGGCAGCCTGGGCATCGCCCCCACGGCCAACCTCGACCCCGAACGCCGCTACCCCTCGATGTTCGAGCCCATCCACGGTTCGGCCTTCGACATCATGGGCAAGGGCCTGGCCAATCCGGTGGGCACTTTCTGGTCCTGCGTGATGCTGCTCGAGCATCTGGGCGAGGCAGCGGCAGCCCGTGTCCTGATGAATGTGGTGGAGCAGGTGACGGCCAATCCGGCGCTGCATACCGGCGACCTGGGTGGCAAGGCCACCACGGCAGAAGTCACGCGTGCCGCCTGCGAACTGATCCGGGACGCGGCAGTCTGAGGCGCATCGACCTGTAAGCAAGAAAAAAATAGACGAGGAGATCGGCATGAAATTTGACGCAAAGATCCGTGCACCCGGGCTGACCCGTGTCGCACGTGCAGCCGTGATGGCACTTGGCCTGTGCAGTGGTGCGGTGATGGCGCAGCCCTATCCGGCCAGATCCATCAGCCTTGTCGTGCCGTTCCCGGCCGGTGGCACCACCGATGTGCTGGCCCGTGCCGTGGGGCAGGAGCTTTCGAAAAGCCTGGGCCAACCGGTGGTGATCGAGAGCAAACCCGGGGCCGGTGCCACGCTCGGTGCCGACTATGTGGCCAAGGCCAAGCCGGACGGCTACACCCTGCTCATGGGGGCGGTACACCATACGATCGCAACCAGTGTGTACCGGAAGCTGCCCTACGATTTCCAAAAGGATCTTGTCCCCATCACGACGGTGGCGCTGGTGCCCAACGTGCTGGTGGTGAATCCCGGTGTGCCGGCCAGGACCGTGGGCGAGCTGCTGGCACTGGCCAAAGCCGCGCCCGGCAAGTACACCTACGGCTCCAATGGCAACGGGACAGGCCAGCACCTGATCGGCGCCCAGTTCGAGGGCATGGCCGGCGTGCAGTTGCTGCACGTACCGTACAAGGGCAGCGGACCGCTGACGACAGACCTGCTGGGCGGTCAGATCACCATGTCGTTTGACACCATCACACCCGTGCTGCCGCATATCAAGGCCGGCAAACTGCGCGCGCTGGCGGTGACCACGAACAAGCGCTCGGCCGCCCTGCCTGATGTACCCACGCTCGACGAAGCGGGCCTCACGGGCTTCAATCTGGGCACCTGGTTTGGCGTGCTGGCCCCGGCGGGGACGCCGCGGGAGATCGTGGCCCGGCTCAATACCGAGATCGTGAAGATCATCAACTCACCGGATTTCAGGAAACGCATGGACGATATCGGTGCCGAGCCGGTGGGCAATACGCCGGAGCAGATGGCTCGGCAGATCAAGGACGATACCGAGCGTTTTGCCAAGTTGGTCAAGGAAGCCAAGGTCAGCATCGATTAGGGCCGAGACAGGCGGCAAAATGGCGGCTGGAGACATATTTGCATGACCTGCCCTGATCCGCATACCCAGCCCCGCGCGTTCTTGACGCATTTGTACGAGACGGCCGTGCGGCGCGCCTTGCCGCTGCACAACACGGCGGCATGCTTGCCGCCGCCGCCAAAGGGCCGCACCATTGTGATTGGCGCCGGCAAGGCCGCAGGCGCGATGGCGCAAGCGGTCGAGGCGCTCTGGCCGGCAGATGCGCCTTTGCAAGGGCTGGTGGTCACGCGCTACCACCACACGCCGCTGCGGCCCGCCGGGCTGGCACCACGCATCGAGATCGTGGAGGCGGCCCACCCGGTGCCCGATGCGGCGGGTCTGGCGGCGGCGCAGCGCATCCTGGCCATGACGCAAGGCCTGACGGCGGACGACCTCGTGCTGTGCCTGATCTCGGGCGGCGGCTCGGCCCTGTTGACCCTGCCGGCCGACGGGCTGACGCTGGCGGAAAAACAGGACATCAACAAGGCCTTGCTCAACAGCGGCGCCAACATCAGCGAGATGAACTGCGTGCGCAAACACCTCTCGCGCATCAAGGGTGGGCGGCTGGCGGCCGGCTGCGCGCCGGCGCGGGTGGTGACCTTGACCATCAGCGATGTGCCGGGCGACGACCCTTCAGTCATTGCCAGCGGGCCGACCGTGCCCGATACCACGACCTGTGCTGATGCGCTGGCCATTTTGCAGCGCTACCACATCGATCTGCCGCAAGCCCTGCGCGAACAACTGGAGCAGGGTGCGCTGGAGACGCCCAAGCCCGGCGATCCGGCTTTTGCGGGCCATGCCGTCCACATGATCGCCACGCCGCAGCAGTCACTGGAAGCGGCCGCCGAAGCCGCGCGCGCCGCGGGTTTGAAGGCCTACATCCTGAGTGACGAGATGGAAGGCGAGTCGCGCGAAGTGGGCAAGGTGCAGGCAGCGCTGGCGCGCGCCGTGGCGCAACGCGGCCAGCCCTTTGCCAAGCCCTGCGTGATTCTGAGCGGCGGCGAAACCACGGTGACGGTGCGTCCTGTGCCGCAGGGGCAAGCGAGCGGCCGTGGTGGGCGCGCCGGCGAGTTCTGCCTGGGGCTGGCCACGGCGCTGCAGGGACAGGCCGGGGTCTGGGCCATGGCGGCCGATACCGATGGTATCGACGGCATGGAAGACAACGCCGGTGCCTGGGTCGAGCCCGGCACGCTGGTGCGGGCGCAAGCGCTGGGCATGAAGAGTGACCGCTACCTGGATCGCAATGATGCCTACGGCTTTTTCCAGCCCCTGGGCGACTTGGTGGTGACCGGCCCGACTTACACCAATGTCAACGATTTTCGGGCTCTGCTGATCCTTTAGCTGGTCCTGGGCCGCACGGGGTGGCATCCCGGCCAATTTCCTGCCAGAAGTTTGATTTTGCTCAAGGTCGCGGCGGCGCAAGCGGCGCACAGTCGCAACCATGCTCCCCGCCGAATTCATGGATCAATCTGCCGAACAGCGCACTGTGGCGCCGGGTTCGGTCTTGCTCAAGCGCGGCAGTTCACCGGCGTGGGTGATGTATGTTGAAGCCGGCCGGGTCTCTCTCGGTGTGATGGAAGACGATGCGCTGGAGCATCAGCTCGGCGAAGTCGAAGGTCCGTTCTGGCTGGAGGCCACCGCGGCCGTGCTCAACCTGCCCAGCGCCGTGGATGCGGTGGCCGAGACGGAAGTGATCCTGCGGCGCATCCCTTTGCCGAAGTTTCGCCAGTCCTTGGCCGCCATGCCGGTGGCCGCGCGCACGGTACTCAATGACGTGGCCATGGCGCACCGGCGCCAGACCGAACTGGCGGTCAGTCGCTTGGCCAAGGATGCCGAGGCACGGTGTGCGGAATGGCTGCTGCGGCATGCCAAACCGGGTGAAAAAGGGGCGCTCGCGGTGCTGCTGCAGCAACGCAAGCGTCTGATTGCGGCCCAGTTGGGCATTGCGCCCGAAACCCTGTCGCGCGTGCTGCGGCACCTGCGCGAACGCAGCCTGATCAGCGGTACCGGCCGGGTGCTCAACCTGCTCGACCCCAGCGGCTTGCGCACGTTGGCCGGGGTCTAGGCAAAAAAAAGCCGCCTGATCAGGCGGCTTTTTTTCAGGAACACAGGGCCTTTATGTCGGCCGGGATCGGAATGGCGCGGATGCCTTTGCCGTCTTCCCGGTGCGCCGCAAAGATGCGTACTTCGTCGCATTCCATGATCAGGTCCACCGTACCGTCCTGGTTCTCACGCATGATGCGGTAGCGCTGCACATAGCTCTTGTCACGCCACTCGGCCACGCTGGTGTGGATGTCCAGCGTATCACCGTAGCTGGCGGTCTTGACAAAACGTGCATGGGTGTCGACCAGTGGCGTGCCGATCAGGCCGCTGGTTTTTTCGGTCTCATGCCAGGGCGGCACGCCACACTGGAGGAAGAAATGACGTGAAGCGGCATCGATCCAGCGGAAGAAATTGGGAAACCACACGATGCGCGCCGGGTCGCAATCGCCGAACTCGACGCGCACAGTGTAGGTCACGACCCGCGATGCGGCGGGTGCTTGAGTCGTCTCAGTCATGCAGGCCTCAGTCCCCAACGATCTTGCGTTCTTTGATGATGGCACCAAAGCGTTTGGAGTCTTCGTGGGCCTTGGCATTGAACTCGGCCGGCGTCAGCGGCAGGGCTTCACCGCCGAGGCCGGCGATACGCTCCTTGACGGCCTGGGTACCGAGGATCTTGTTGATCTCGCGGTTCAGGCGTGACACCACGACCGCTGGTGTACCAGCGGGAGCGTAGAAGCCGAACACGGTATCGGCATCGAAGCCCTTGAGGCCGGCTTCGGACAAGGTCGGCACATCGGGGAACAGGGGCGAGCGTTTCGGGCTGCCCACGGCCAGCAATTTCAGCTTGCCAGCGCGCACCTGATTCAGGCCGATGCCCGGATCGAAGGCGTAATCAATCTGGCCGGCCAGCAGGTCCTGCAGCGCCGGTGCGGCGCCGCGATAGGGCACGTGCACGGTGTACAGACCGGCCTGGCTCTTGAACATCTCGCCGGCCAGGTGGGGCGAGCTGCCGTTGCCCGGCGAGCCATAGGACAGCTTGCCCGGGTTGGCCTTGACGTAGGCGATGAAGTCCTGGATGTTGCTGACCGGCAGCGTTGGGCGCACCGTCAGGAACACCAGCACGCGCGCGGCGGATGCTACCGGCACCAGGTCCTTGGCCGGGTCGAAGGACATCTTGGGGTAGATGTGCGGGTTGACCGACACCATGCCGCCCGAGCTCATCAGCAGCGTGTAGCCGTCGGCGGGCGAGCGGGCCACCGTTTCGCCACCAATATTGCCACCGGAGCCGCCCCGGTTTTCCACCACCACCGGCTGGCCCAGGGCTTCCTGCAGCGGCAGGGCCACGGCGCGGGCGATCTGGTCGGCGGCGCCACCCGGCGGGAAGTTGACGACGACCTTGATCGGCTTGCTCGGCCAGCTCTGGGCGTGGACCGTGGGGAGTACGCCGGCCGCAGTGACCAGCAGGGCCAGCAGGGAACGGCGCAGCAGGGTTTTTGAATAATCTTTCATGGAAAAGGTATCTGTGTTGATGGGTTAAAAATGGAAGGGTTTAAAAATCAGCCCATGCGCTGTGGTAGCCACAGGGCGATCATGGGGAAGGCGATCAGGATCACGAGACGGATCAGGTCGGTGGCCACAAAGGGCAGCACGCCCTTGAAGATGGTGGTGAAACTGACGTCCTTGACCACGCTCTTGATCACAAACACATTCATGCCCACCGGCGGATGGATCAATCCGAGTTCTACCGTCATCACGATGATGATGCCGAACCAGATCGGATCAAAACCAAGGTGAACGATGACCGGGTAAATGATAGGCACGGTCAGGATGATCATGGCCATGGCATCCATCAGGCAGCCCAGTACCAGGTACATCACCATGATCATGGCCAGCACGCCATAACGGCCCACGCCCAGGCTGGTCAGGAACTCGGTCAGTTTCTGCGGCGTCTGGGTGATGGTCAGGAAGTAGCCGAACAGCAGGGCGCCGATCAGTACCGTGAACACGGCCGCCGAGGTGCGCGTGGCTTGCAGCAGGGCTTCACGGATTTGCGCGCGATTGAGCCTGCGCCGGAGCACCCCCAGCAGGAAGGCGCCGCTGGCACCGACGCCGCCGGCTTCAGTCGGGGTGAAGAACCCGCCATACAGTCCGCCGATCACGAAGATGAACAGCACCAGCGGTGCCCACACGTCCTTAAGCCCCTCGATGCGCTCGCTCCAGGGCTTGTGTTCGCCCGCCGGCAGAAAATCGGGCCGGATGCGCACAATGAGGGAGATGGTGACGACATACATCGTGATGGCCAGCAGTCCCGGCAGGATGCCCGCCATGAACAGCTTGCCGATGTCCTGTTCGGTCAGGATGGCGTAGACCGCCAGCACGGTCGATGGCGGCAGCATGGCGCCCAGCGTGCCACCGGCCGCAATCACGCCGGTGGCGAACGACTGCGGATAGCCGTAGCGCCGCATTTCGGGGTAGGCGACGCCGGCGAAGGTGGCCGCCGTGGCGACCGATGAGCCGCTGATGGCCGCAAAGCCGCCGCAAGCCACGACCGTGGCCATGCCCAAGCCACCCCGCAGATGGCCAATGAACGCATTGGCGGCACGGAACAACTCCTTGCTGACGCCGGAGATCGAGACAAAAGCCCCCATGAGCATGAACATCGGGATCACGCCGAAGGTGTAGTCGGTCACGGTGCGCATGGAGGTCTGGCCCACCAGCTTGAGCGCGGGGCCCACGCCGACGATGTAGCTGTAGCCGGTAACACCGACCAGGCCCATGGCCATGCCGACGGGCACCCGCAACAGCATCAGGGAGAACAGGACAATAAAGCCGATAACGGCGACTGCATCAGTACTCAAGAGGACACCCTCATTCGTTGGTTTGGGTTTCGGGGTGCTCTTCGATCAGCTCGGGCTGGAAGATGAGCCGGTAGGTCCGGATGGCGATCAGGATGACTGCCGAGACATCACCCAGCCAGGCCACCGCAAAGAAAGGCCAGGTCGGCAAATGCAGGTCGTAGGTCAGCACATTGTCGGTATAGGTCAGTTGCACCTTGTCAAACAGCATGATGGTCTGCATGGTGACCACGAACAGCAGCACCAGCGTGGCAAAAATGTCGATAAAACGCTTCATGCGCGGCCCGGCCTGACCCCAGACCAGATCGACGGTGATATGGCTGCCGCGGTAGCTGGTGGCGGCAATACCCCAGAAGATCAGGATGCCCAGCAGCAGGCGACCGAAGTCGTAGCTGTCCGGGATCGAGGTGTCAAAGAACTTGCGCAGCAGGACCGACACGAAAACGTCCAGTGCCACCAGGCCGACGAAGATGGCCGCGAGCCACTCGATCGTGTCAATGACACGATCCATGAAATTACGCTTCACCCGATTCTCCACACAGAGGATTTAGAAGGCGGGTGGGCGCTGCATCCTGCAGGTCGCCCACCCTGGGGACCCTTACAGGGCAGACTTGTACTTGACCAGACTCTTGTGGAGGGCGTCCATGACGGCTTTGGGCTCCTGGCCGGCCTTTTTTACATCAGCGGCCCATTGGGCTTCCAGCGGTGCGGTCGCCTTTTTCCAAGCGTCCAGCTGGGCCGGCGTGAGTTTGTAGACGTCATGTCCCAACGCTTCCATCTTGGCATGGCCACCGAATTCGAAGTCCGCCCAGGGCGCCGCAACCTTCTCGGCCCACTCGGTGGTGCAGTGGTCGTCGATCACTTTTTTCTGGGCGGTGGACATGGCGTTGTACTTGCCCTGGTTCATCACCCAGACGAAGGGCGTGACGTACAAAGGTGTGTCCATGTGGTACTTGACGACCTTGTCGATGCCGAACAACGGCAAGGAACCCCAGGGGAAGGTGATGGCGTCAGCTACACCACGCTCCAGCACATCGCGTGCTTCAGGGGCCGAGGCCTGCACATTGGTACCGCCCAGCAGGGTGACCAGCTGACCGATGGTGTCGGTTGCAGGGCGCACTTTCATGTTCTTGAGGTCGGTCGGCTGAACGATCTTCGTGCGGGAGTGGAAGGTGCCGGGGTCATGCACGAAGGCAAAGCAGAACTTCACGTCCTTCATTTCCTTGGCTGCGTAGTTGCGGTACCAGGCGTCAATCGCCGCCGAGCCGCTCTTGCCATTGGCAAACAGGAACGGCAGCGAAGCGCCGGCAAAAACCGGGAAGCGGCCGGGCTGGTAACCCGGGTTGACGTAGGCGAAATCGGCGATGCCGTCACGGGCCATGTCGTAGTGGTCGAAGGCCTTGCCCAGTTGTTGCGACGGGAACATGGTGGCGGTGATGGTGCCGCCGGAGGCTTTTCGGATGTCTTCGGCCCAGGCAATCAGCGCCGGGTTCAGGGGATGCTGGGCCGGCACCCAGCTGGAGAGCCGCAGTTGCACCGGCTTGTCCTGGGCTTGCGCCGGAATGGTAGCCAAAGCCAAGGCAGTGGCCGCGATGGTGCCGGCCGTCAGGGCCTGTTGTCGCAGGGATTGGATGATTTTGTTGTATCGCATAGTCTCCTCTTTCTGTTTATCAGGGGTTGCAGGAATCATTTCGTCCGGCAGCCCATGCTTGCTGCGGCAAGCATTCGGGGCGGCACAGCATGGGTTCAATGTAAGGCGCGCAGCAGGGGCTGTACATCATCGTTTCCCCTGCATCAGGCGGCCGAGCCGGATTGGCCGGGGCGGCGCTTGACCCAGCGGATGGGCTGCTCCTTGATGGCGCGTGCCGGGGCGCCATGCTGCACTAGCGCCTGGTCCAGTGCACGGCCAGCATCGTCGGTCAAAGCCGCCGTGCGTGCGGCTGCAATGGCGCTGGCGCGGGCTTCGTCCGTGGCAAAGTTCGTCTCTGCTGCCAGATGCTCAATCACGTGCATCAGGTTGTCCTTGCCGCGCTCGTTGGTGCTGCCGTAGCCCTTGATGAGGCGGCCGCACAGGGCGATCTCGTGCCCGGTGCTCCAGTGCTGGCGCGTGCCCGCCACCACACTGGCCAGCCACTGCTCGATCAGGGCCTGCTCGGTGGCGAAGCGGCTGCCCAGCGGGCGCAGCCACTTGAGAGACGCCAGGGTGCGCAGCGCGACCATGCCGAACACCGAGTGCGTGCCGATCTTCAGCGGCAGCGCCCACGGTGTTTTGCCCTGGTTGACGCGACGGCGGTCCCATTGCATGACGCGCCGGGCCAGGCCGTTGGGGAGCAGGGCGGCGAATTCGGGCGCGCCGGGTTTGAAGTGGTCATAGAGTTTGAGCAAGTCGCTCTCACCCAGTTTGACTTCGCCCTTGACGCGCTGCCAACGGCGTACACGGCTCTTGAGGTCGGCCACACGCACGATGTCGTCAAACGCCATCCACAGCGCCAGCCAGCGCGCCATTTCACGCGTGATGGCAAAAGCGTGGGCGCCGGCCGGGTCGCTGGCGCGTTCGGCCTGCAGTACCTGCTGCAGACGTTCCACATAGCGCTGGGCATAGGCCGCGCCCTGGTAGTCGAGCAGACGTGCATGGCCCAGGGCCAGCATGTCATGCACCACTGGTGGAAAGGCTTGGGCCAAGTCGGGTGACAGACCTTGGGGCACCGCCGGCTGTTCGGCATCGGCGAGCAATTGCTTGACCAGCATGGCTTGCGATTGCTGACCCTGCACCAGCGCAAAGCCTTTGGCAAAACCGCGCAGGCTGGCTTCGGTGCCTTTGCCGCCAGCCCGGATTACGGCCTCGTAATCGGCACGGGTGAAGGGGAACAGGCCGCTGCCGGCAATGGCGCCGAGCATCACGGCGCTCACAATGGTGCCGCTGGCGCGGGCGATCTCGCCCATGTCGAACACATGGTGCTCGCGGCTGTGGGTACGCACCAAGTCCAGCAGCGGGGTGTCGTCGGTTCGGCCATCGCCCATCTGCATGCGCTCTTGCGTGGTGAAGGTGCGGTTCGATGAAGTGATGATGCGCGTTCGCACCGGTGACGTCATGCTGTTGCCGATCTGGCGCGCCGTCTCCAGCAGCTCCGAGGACACCAGGGCATCCAGGCCGCCGGGGGCCGGGTAGAGGCTGAACACCGGGCGTTTGGTGTCGAGTTCTTTCATCGGTACCGGGAACACTTCGACGTAGTAGGTGGTGGCGCCGGTGCGCTGGGCCACGCCGGGGATGGAGGTGCTCTGCGCTGCGTAGCCGCTGGCGCGGGCGACGTCGATCAGCCATTCGGACAGAACGCCGCCGCCTTCGCCACCGAGGGCGCAGATCAGCAGGGTGATGGGTTGTTGTTGGTTCATGTTCGTTGTCAGGTAATGTTTTGCCGCCGGGCCGTCCCAAGGTGAAATGCGGCCCCACGCCCAAGCAAAGCGCAGGGCAGGCCTGCGCTTGGGGGCAGCGCAGCACACGGAGTGGCAAGCGTGGGGGCCATACTAGGCAGGTTGCATCACGCGCACCAGGGCGGCACGCAAGCCGCCCAGCAGGCGTTCGTGCCACTTGGGGTTCTGGATCACTTCGGCGCGGTAGAAGGACGGGCACAGGGTGGCGGCATGCGCGTTGGCGCCGCACAGGCCGCAGCCGACGCAGCCATCGATCACGGTGGCCACCGGGTCCACCTTGAGCGGGTCCGGGTTGTCTTTCAGCGTCAATGTGGGACAGCCAGAGAGGCGGATGCAGGCATGGTCGCCGGTGCAGACATCCTCATCCACGCCGTACTTGACGCGCACCACGCGCTCGCCCTTCTTCAGCAGGCTGGCCAGCCAGGGCTTGATGCGGCGCTGGCGCTCCAACTGGCACTCGCCTTCGGCCACGATGACCTTCAGGCCGCTGAAGGGCGTGGTGAAGGCTTCGTTGATGGTCTTGCGCATTTGCTCCACCTCGTAGGTGTGCACGGTGCGCAGCCACTTCACACCCAGGCCCTGCAGCGTGTTCTCAATGGTCTGGTTGGTGCTGGTCAGGCTCATGAGCTTGTCCTTGGCCGCCAGCTTGGCGTCCGCCCCGGGCGTGGAGATGATGTCCTGCGTGCCGGTGGCCGAGGTGTAGCCGTTCTTGAAAATCATCAGCACGGCGTCGTCGCCGTTGAACAAGGCCGACTGCACGCCGGTCAGCAGACCGTTGTGCCAGAAGCCGCCGTCGCCCATGATGGACAGTGTGCGCCGCTGCATCATCGGCGACACGCCAGCACGGCTGGCCAGGCTCATGCCGTAGCCCAGGATGGAGTGGCCGAAGGAAAACGGCTCGAAGGTGCCGAAGGCGTGGCAGCCGATGTCGGCGGCGATGTGCACCGGCCCTACGTCCTGTTGCGCCAGTTTCAAGGCCGAGAACACCGGTCGCTCCGGGCAACCGATGCAAAAGCCTGGCGGGCGCGCCGGTAGCGTGGCTTCAGCCTGCGCGAGTTGTTGGCCCACGGCGCTGCGGCGCTCGCCATTGCCTTGCAACCAGGCGCGTGCCGAAGAGCCGTCCACATCGCTGGCGTGCTTGGCCAGAAAGGCGATCAGGCTGGCGGTCAGGGTCTCGACGTTGTACTCGCCGCCCGAGGGCAGCATGTCCTTGCCGTGCAGTGCGGTGTTGATGTCGCGCCGGCGCAGGAAGGTGGCGATTTCCTGCTCGATGTACTCGGGCTGGCCTTCTTCCACCACCAGCACGGCGCGTTTGTTCAGTGCGAACTCGGCCACCTGCTCCGGCACCAGCGGGTAGGTGACGTTGAGCACCAGCAGCGGGATGTCGCTGTTGCCAAAGGCATCGGCCAGGCCGAACTGCTGCAGCGCGCGGATCAGCGCGTTGTAGATGCCGCCTTGCACGATGATGCCCAGCTCCTGGTGTGGGCCGTCCATCAGTTCGTTGAGCTTGTGCTCCACGATGTACTGGCGCGCGGCGGGAATGCGCTGCTCCACTTTGAGCTTTTCCTGGCGGAAGGTCACCGGCGGGTGGGCCAGCTTCATGTAGTCGAACGGGGCCGGGTCGTTCATCAGATGGCGAGTGGAGACGGCCGGCGGCACGTTGTCCTTGCACTCGAAGCTGCCGCGCACGTGGCAGGCGCGGATGCGCAACTCCATCATGGCCGGCATGTTGGAGACCTCCGACAGGCGGAAGCCCTCCTCCACCATCTGCACCATCTTGCCCAGCTCCGGGCGCGGGTCAAGCAGCAGCATGCAGGACTTCATGGCGTAGGCGTGGCTGCGCTCCTGGATCACGCTGGCGCCCTCGCCATAGTCCTCGCCCAGCACGATCAGCACGCCGCCCTTGACGCCGGGAGAGGCCAGGTTGGACAGCGCGTCAGCGGCGACGTTGGTGCCGACGATGGATTTCCAGGTGACGGCACCGCGCAGCGGGTAATGGATGGAGGCGCCCAGCATGGCGGCGGCCGAGGCTTCGTTCGAGCAGGCCTCCACATGCACGCCGAGCTGGTCCATATAGGGCTTGGCCTGCACCATCACGTCCAGCAGGTGCGATACCGGCGCGCCCTGGTAGCCGCCCACATAGGCCACGCCGGATTGCAGCAGCGCCTTGGTGATGGCCAGGATGCCTTCGCCATGAAAGGTGTCGCCCTGGCCCAGGGCCAATGATTTGATTTCCTGGCTGAATGAAACTTCCACGCGTCGTCCTCAATTTTTTCGATTAACGCAGAAGTGTCGTGCGCAATCGGCCATCAATCAATAAAATAATGTGACTATCAAATATTAGATATATGCATATCAAAGACATTGACCTGAACCTGCTGCGCGTCTTTGATGCGGTCTACCGCACGCGCAACGTCAGCCGTGCCGCTGACCTGCTGGACCTGACGCAGCCGGCCGTCAGCCAGGGTTTGACGCGCCTGCGGCTGCTGATCAAGGACCCGCTGTTCATGCGCGCCAGCGGCGGCGTGCAGCCCAGCCCGAAGGCGGAGCGTCTGGCGCCGGCGGTGCGCACCGCGCTGGGGCTGCTGGAACAGGCGCTCAACGAGTCGGTGCAGTTCGATCCGCTGCAGTCGCAAAAGACCTTTCGCATCCACATGAGCGACATCGGCGAGGGCCGTTTCCTGCCTGACCTGATGGTGGCCCTGCGCGAACGCGCGCCCGGTGTGCGCATCGAAACCTTGCCGCTGCCGACCGGCAGCATCACAGATGCACTCGACAGCGGTCAGATCGACTTCGCCTTTGGCTTTCTGCCCAGCGTCAAGGACACCCAGCGCGTGCAACTGCTCAAGGACCGTTACATCGTGCTGCTGCGCGAGGGCCATCCGTTCGCGGCCGAATTCAAGCGGCGCCGGCGCAGTGGCGCGGCCCTGCTGGCGGATCTGCACCAGCTGGAGTTCGTGGCTGGGCGCACCCATTCAGACACGCTGCGCATCCTGCAGCTGCTCAAGCTGGAAGACCGGGTGCGCCTGACCACCGAGCACTTCATGGTGCTGCCGGCCATCGTGCGCGCCACCGATCTGGCCGTGGTGATGCCGCGCAACATCGCGCAAGGCTTTGCTGACGGTGGCGGTTACACCCTGATTGAGCCGCCGTTTCCCTTGCGCGACTTCACGGTGGCGCTGCACTGGAGCAAACGCTTCGAGTCCGATCCCGGCAACCGCTGGCTGCGCCAGACCCTGGTCGAACTGTTTTCAGCGAGCTGAAAGTAAGGCCCCCACGCTTGCTCACTGCGTGTAGCTGCTGCCCCCCGAGGGGGCTGAGGCCCGCGGCTCCAAGCCTGCCTGTGCAGGCTTGGACGGGCCGAAGAGGCGCCTGCGTCTCGCCGCGCCACGTGTCGTCGCCTTGGGAGCGGCCCGGCGGCGACGGACTGCGCCATCTGCCTACAATCGGTGCATTCCCAGGAAAACCCATCATGAGCATCAAAAGCGACAAATGGATCCGCCGCATGGCCGAGCAGCACGGCATGATCGAACCGTTCGAGCCCGGCCAGATCCGCCAGGACGCCGCCGGCAACAAAATCGTCAGCTACGGCACCAGCAGCTACGGCTACGACATCCGCTGTGCGCCCGAGTTCAAGGTCTTCACCAACATCTACAGCACGGTGGTGGACCCGAAGAACTTCGACGAGCGCAGCTTTGTCGATATCGAAAGCGATGTCTGCGTCATCCCGCCCAACAGCTTTGCCTTGGCGCGCACCATGGAGTACTTCCGCATCCCGCGCAATGTGCTGACCATCTGCTTAGGAAAAAGCACTTACGCGCGTTGCGGCATCATCGTCAACGTCACGCCCTTCGAGCCCGAGTGGGAAGGTTATGTGACGCTGGAGTTCTCCAACACCACGCCGCTGCCGGCCAAGATCTATGCCGGCGAGGGCTGCGCCCAGGTGCTGTTTTTCGAGAGCGATGCGGATGATGTGTGCGAGACCAGCTACAAGGACCGCGGCGGCAAGTACCAGGGCCAGCGCGGCGTGACGCTGCCCAAGACCTGACTCGTCTTTGCCTTAGGCTGGCAGCGCCAGCCGCGCCGCTGCCAGGTCTCAGCCAGCCCGGCCGTAGCTTTTGAATAAAACCGGCCCCGCACAAGCTGTGGGGCCGGTTTTTCTTTTTTGTCGGCCTCGTCGCACCGACATTGGTAGGCATGTTTTGATCAGTTTGGTGATGGCGATATGGCCATCGAGCGCTGGCGCTACGAGCAGGCTGCTGCCGGCAGGAGTGCTCCTAGTGTGGATGACTTGGATAAATGCCGGTCAAGTGCAAGAATGGCATGGCCATTTTCCGTTTGCACAAGAAATCGCTTTCACGCGTTCATAAGGAGTCTGCGGCCATGAAAGAAAATAGCCTGTGGAGGAATTTCGGGGGAGGGTACGTGCTCTTGGTCGGGGCAGTGATTGCCTTGTCGGCGTGTGCCAATAGAGTGGCCGAGGAACCTAAGGCTGCGTCCATCCCCGCGTCCGCGCCAATTGCGCCAGCGCCAGCACCAGCACCAGCACCAGCACCAGCACCAACTTCGGCACTGCAGGAGCCAAAGGCATCGAAGGAGGCGTCGGGGTATAGGAAGAAATCGTTCGAGATGCTTTCGGATTCGGACTCTGTGCTGGCTTGGAGTGAGATGGAAGGGGTTCGGGCGAAAGCAGAGCGCGAACGGGTAGCCCAGGAAGAGCGCGAACGGGTAGCCAAGACAGCGCCCGTATCCGTCAAAAAAGAGACACCGAGAACAGGAATGCACCCGGCCATGGCGCGGGGGGTGGGCGAGGAGGCGGTAGCGCCGCGGCTTGTCACCGAAGGAGTGGCCGAGGCCGGGAAGAAAAACGATTTCGCCGGTTACAGCGTTGATATTTCCGCCAACGAAAAGCTGCAACTCCCGGGACCGTCCGGACAGATGCGGGTCTGGATCGGAGACCCCCAATTCGTCCCTGCCAAAGAGGAAGGGATGTTAAGTCAAACCGTGCCGCTGGGCGCCACGGGTACCACGGCCAGGGTTGAGCCCTTTGTCCCCGACAAGATCAGCGTCGAACCCACGGGGAGCAAATGCGGGAGGATCGTTCCGAGTGGCTCGGTATTTCTGTTCAAGCTGACTCCCCTTGAGGCGGGCCATTTCACCGTGGGCGCGAAGGTGGAGCTCTACGACTCCCCGGACTGCTCGGGTACACAGGTGCCAAAAGCGACCAAGAGCGTGCAGGTGGAGGTGGAGGTTTGCACTCTCTGTAACGTGAAAGGCGGGCTTGGTGAACTGGCGCGGACTGCTTGGGAGGCGTTTAAAAAGTTCTGGGGCGAGTTGTTGCTGCTCTTCTTTACCCTGCTGCTGTTTCTCATCCGCAAGAAGCTGTCCAAGTGGTTTGGCTTCAAGAGCGAATGAGTCCGTTCACCGGGAGCTGAGCTCGGGCGCCACCGACAGAGGTTGCTGGTGTGAAGCTCAGCCCGGCACGTTGGTCATGGCCTTCTTCAGTGCGTCAAAGCAGTCCGGGTCGAGCGCGGTACCCACCGTCTTGGCCATCATCTCCAGCGTCTGCGGGATCGGCACGGCGCCGCGGTAGGGCCGCTCGGCCGTGATGGCGTCGAAGATGTCGGCCGTGGTGATGATGCGGGTTTCCATGGTGATGTCCGCCGCCTTGAGGCCTTTGGGGTAGCCGCCACCATCGAGCCGCTCGTGGTGCGCACCGGCCACGCGCGCCAGTTCGCTGAAGGCATCGATGCGCGAGAGGATGGACTCGGTCAGCGCCGCATGTGCCTGCACCGCTTTCCATTCTTCGGCGTCGAGTTTGCCGGCCTTGTCTAGGACGGCATTGCTCACGCCCAGTTTGCCCACGTCGTGCAGTAGCGCACCGCGCTTGAGCCAGCGCCGGCGCTCCGGGTCAAGGCCGAGGGCCTCGGCAATCAGGTCGGTGTAGAGCGCCACCCGTGCGCTGTGGCCGCTGGTGTAGGGACTCTTGGAGTCGACCACCTGGCCGAAGGCGGCGGCGATGTCGTCCAGGTACGCCTCATCCAGCGGCACCTCGAAACGCCCGGGCTCCAGCGCGAAGACAGCCTGGTCGATCTCTTGCGATGCCAGCGTGATCCAGAAGGTCTCGGACTGCGCAACACTTTCAAACGCCTTGACCTGCTCCGGGTCGAACCACTGGCCCGAGCGGGCGCGCACCTCATCAAGTGCGGCTTGCTGGCCACCGGCAGTGTGGAAGACGTCGATCACCTGCGCCAGCAGGGCGATGCGGGCATAGACGGGAATGGCGTTGCCGGCCAGGCCGGCGGGTTTGCCGCGGCCGTTCCAGTGTTCGTCCAGGTTGTAGATGCCGGCGGCAATGTCTTCGGAAAAGCGCAGCAGGCGCGCGATCTCGGCGCCGCGCTGGCAGCGGGTCTGGATCAGTTCGGTGGCGATCTCGCTGCCGTCGCGGAAGATGTGCAGCACGCTGTGGAAGCGTTCCGCCAACCCCGCCTTCAGGCCGGTGTGCTGCAGCACGAAGCGCACCACCTGCGGCAGGCTGTCTCCGACCTGTTTGAAGTCGCGTTTGAACTGCAGGTCGTCGGTCAGGTAGAGCTCGCAGATACGTGCCGCATTGCTGCTGCAGCCCAGGTCCTTGAGCAGCAGGGTGTAGTAGAGCTCCCAGAGCTGGCGTTCGTCCAGCCCGATCTCGCGCCCGAGGTGCATGCCGATCCAGCAGCAGCGGATGCAGTGGCCCTCCGGCTGCCCTTCGGTGATGTCCAGCGCGTGGCTCAGCGCCCCCATCAGTTCGGACAGCTTGAGGCCGGCCTCGATGGGGTTGAAGGTCACGGGGTGGGCGAGCAGCATCCAGGCATTCTAGAAATCAGGCCATGGCCTGTCCCGGGCAGGGGAATTGCGCGTCCGGTGGCCCAAGTCGGGCCGGGATGGCGGCCGAATGCACCAAATGTGCTATATGAGGGATAATGGAGGTTTGCCCCATACCGGGGTGCGCACAGGCCGTCAAGCGGACGGCAACTTACTCTTCCAGTATCGATGACCCAAACCGTAGCCGACCCCAGCACCTCTGAAGACCGCCTGGACGCCTTTTCCCAGTTGCAGCTGGCCGAACCTCTTTCGCGTGCCGTGGCTGAAATGGGCTACACGTCCATGACGCCGATTCAGGCGCAGGCCATTCCCATGGTGTTGCAGGGCCGTGACGTGATGGGCGCCGCCCAGACCGGCACCGGCAAGACCGCCGCTTTCTCGCTGCCGCTGCTGCAGCGCCTGCTCAAGCACGAGAACAGTTCGACCTCGCCCGCCCGTCACCCGGTGCGCGCCCTGGTGCTGCTGCCCACGCGTGAGCTGGCCGACCAGGTGGCCCAGCAGGTCAAGATGTATGCCAAGTACACCAACCTGCGCAGCGCCGTGGTGTTTGGCGGCATGGACATGAAGCCGCAGACGCTGGAGCTGAAAAAAGGCGTTGAGGTGCTGGTGGCGACACCGGGCCGTTTGCTGGACCATATCGAAGCCAAGAACGCCGTGCTGAATCAGGTGGAGTACGTGGTGCTCGACGAGGCCGACCGGATGCTGGATATCGGCTTTTTGCCCGACCTGCAGCGCATCCTGAGCCATCTGCCCAAGCAGCGCACGACACTCTTGTTCAGCGCCACCTTCTCGCCCGAGATCAAGCGCCTGGCCAGCAGTTACCTGCAAGACCCGCTGACGATTGAAGTGGCCCGCTCCAACGCCACCGCTTCCACCGTGGAGCAGCATTTCTACAGCGTCAGCGACGACGACAAGCGCCATGCGCTGCACCAGATCCTGCGCCAGCGCGGCATGAAGCAGGCGTTTGTGTTTGTCAACAGCAAGCTCGGCTGCGCCCGGCTGGCGCGCTCGCTGGAGCGCGAAGGCCTCAAGACTACCGCCTTGCACGGCGACAAGAGCCAGGACGAGCGCCTCAAAGCGCTGGACGCGTTCAAGAAGGGTGAAGTCGATCTGCTGGTGTGTACCGATGTGGCCGCGCGCGGCCTGGACATCAAGGACGTGCCGGCGGTGTTCAATTTCGACATCCCGTTCAATGCCGAAGACTATGTGCACCGTATCGGCCGCACCGGTCGCGCCGGCGCCTCCGGTCTGGCGGTGAGTTTTGTCTCGGGCAAGGATGCGCGCCTGGTGGGGGACATCGAAAAACTCATCAAGACCAAGATCGAACTGGAGCCGGTGGAGTTTGAGGAAGATGTGCCGGACATCCGCAAGCAGGGCCGTATCAACGACGGTCGGCGCCTGTATTCGGCCGAGCGTGAAGAGGCGGCCGTGCGCCGCGATCGGCCACCGCAGCGCGACTATGCGCGCCCGGTGCCGGTTTCGCGCGATCCTTTCTTTGACAAGCCCTACGAAGCCCCGGCGGCCGAGGAGGCACCAGCCTGGGAAGCCACGGCCAAGCCCGGCACCCGCAGCATTTCGGCCAACATCAAGCCGAAACGCAAAGTGGCGGCTCTGTTCAAAGCTGGCGAGCCGAGCTAGTGTGAACAGGCCCTAAGCCTCAGTCGCCCCTGACGCCGGGCGTCTGCATCGCCTGGCACTTCACCTGGACCAGTTGATGCGCTCGGCCGCTCGCCAGGCGCATGGCGCTCAAGCAGCCACCCCAGACACAGCCGGTGTCCAGCGCCAGTACATCGGGCCGCTCCAGCCAGCCTAGCGTCGACCAGTGGCCGAACGCCACCGTGATGTCGGCGGTCTGCCGCCCGGGCACATCGAACCACGGCTGATAACCGGCCGGGGCTGCGCCGGCACCCTCCGTGGTCTTGAACTCCATCTGGCCGTCCGGCGTGCAAAAGCGCAACCGGGTCAGCGCATTGACGATCACGCGCAGACGCGCGGTACCCGTGAGCGCGTCATCCCAGCCAGCCGGCTCGTTGCCATACATCTGGTGCAGGAAGTCGCCCAGCGCCGGGCTGCGCAGCACAGCCTCCACCTCGGCGGCCAGGGCCATCGTTTGGCGCGCAGACCAGGCCGGCAGCACGCCAGCATGGACCATCAGGATGTCTTCACCTTCAAAGTTCTCCAGCAAGGCTAGGCGCTGCTGGCACAGCCAGGCCAGCAGGCCCGGGCGGTCCGCGGCTTGCAGAATGCCGTCCAGCGTGTCCTTGCGGTGGGGTTTGCGCACGCCATGGGCAATCGCCAGCAGATGCAGGTCGTGGTTGCCCAGCAGGCAGCGCGCTGACGTGCCGTAGTCCATGAGGCGGCGCAGCACCGCGGCCGAGTCCGGCCCGCGGTTGACCAGATCGCCCAGCAGGTAGAGCGTGTCGCGGCTGGGCGAGAAGGAAATTTCATCCAGCAGACGCTGCAGGGCGCTATCGCAACCCTGCACGTCACCAATCAAAAATGTTGCCATGTGCCTAATATATCGGCTTGCTTCAAAACCTGATGCGACCAAGATCAGGCGATTGCCTGTTATTGGGCATTATGTTGATGTCCCTGATTTGTTTGAAAGTTACTCCTACCGAATTGGGAGCAATTAGTGTCTACTTTCTAAGTAAAAAAGCCGGGATGAACCCGGCTTTTTTTGTATTCGCTCTTCGCCATTTTTCAATTTCTAAAACAGAATCAAGTCCTGAATACGACGCCCCTCAATGTCCTCCTCTAGTTCAATGCCTTCAGTCCCGTTCTCATATATTACTTGGCGAAATTTAGGCCCATGCACTGAGCCTCCGGGAATGATAAATATTGAATAGACTTCGTCACCTGTAGCAATCGAGTTGGCGATTTCTGCAGCTTCGAACTCGCCGGGTTGACCGAGCCAAGCACCAGTTGCACCATCGACACGCTGCATCCGAGCGCGAACTATTTGGCCATTTTCATCAATGAGCACTCCCGTAAGTCCGTATAGAGCCATGGTTTATCTCTCGCAAGATTAATGAGTGAGGGTCTAAGGTCAAGTGATTGCCAGTGCTGAGGCAATGTTTCGCTTTTTAAACGATGTCACCAATGAAGTAAAGTGCCATAGTGTTCACTCGCCCTCGGGTTCCATGGAATTTCTGCTGATTGTCTTTCTGACCTTGCTCAACGGCGTGTTTGCCATGTCGGAGCTGGCGCTGGCTGCCAGCCGCAAGGCGCGGCTCACCGCCATGGCGCATGAGGGGGACGGCGGGGCGCAGGCGGCGCTGACGCTGCTGGACAACCCGAACCAGTTTCTCTCCACCGTGCAGGTCGGCATCACGTCCATCGGCGTGCTCAACGGCATCGTGGGCGAGGCGGCCTTCAGCGAGGGCGTGGCGAACCGGCTGATGGGTTGGGGTGTGTCTGAAGGCGCCGCCGCCATTTGGGCCACGGCCCTGGTGGTGACGCTGATCACCTTCACCACCATCATCTTTGGCGAACTGGTGCCCAAGCGCATTGGCCAGCTCCACCCCGAAGCGGTGGCGCGCTGGGTGGCACGCCCCATGCTCTGGCTGGCCATCGCCGCCAAACCCTTTGTCAAGCTGCTGTCGGCCACCACGCAAGCGGTGCTCAAGCTGCTGCGCATCCGCACCGATGTGACCCGCACCATGACGGCCGAGGAAATTCGCGCCAATCTGGAGGAGGGCGTGGATGCAGGCGTGATCGAGCAGCACGAACACCAGATGGTGCAAAACGTGTTCCGGCTCGATGACCGGCCTTTGACTTCCCTGATGGTGCCGCGCAGCGACGTGGCGTGGCTGGAGGCCAGCCACACCGTGGCGCAAAGCCTGCAGCGGGTCGGCCAGGACGGGGAGCAGGCCGCGCACTCGTGGTACCCGGTGTGCCGTGGTTCGCTGGACGATGTGGTGGGCCTCATCAGTGTGGGCAAGCTGCTCGAACTCGGGGTACAACACGACGGGCCGATCGAGCCGCTGGCGCAGAGCGCCGTCTTTGTGCCGGAAACACTCTCCGGCATGGAGCTGCTGGAACAATTCCGTGCCCGCTCGGGCCGCCTGGTGTTTGTGGTCGACGAATATGGCGTGGTGCAGGGCTTGGTGACGCCGGGTGATTTGCTGGAAGCCATCACCGGCGAGTTGCAGCCGGTGGCGCAGATCGATGCCTGGGCCACCCCGCGCGAGGATGGCTCCTGGCTGCTGGATGGCCTGATGCCGATTGATGAACTCAAGACCCGCTTGGGCATTCGCGAGTTGCCCGATGAAGAGCGTGGCCGCTACAACACCGTGGCCGGCCTGTTGCTGGCCGTGAGCGGCCATCTGCCCAAGACCGGGGAGTGCATCGAGTCCGCCGGCTGGGTGTTCGAGGTGGTGGACCTGGATGGCCGGCGCATTGACAAGGTGCTGGCCAAGGCGGTGCCGGCGCAATTGGCCGACTGAACCCGCTCTTGCAACCTGCCTTTGCGTTTCAGAGGCGGCCCATCAAGCGGTAGGCCAGCAGGCCAGCGTGTTCGTGCAGCGCCAGGTGCCAACGCGCCGCGCCACGCGCCAACGAATACTGCATCCAGTCGGGGGCGAAGCCGGTACGGAAGTCCACCGGGTAGGGGGTCACATTCCAGCCGGCTTTGCGGAAAGTGGCCAGGGCCCGTGGCATATGCCAGGCCGAAGTCACCAGCAGCCACGGCTTGGTCTTGTCAACGCCGGGGACGGCGGCGCTGAACCGCGCGTTTTCATCGGTGGTGCGCGAGGCGGACTCGAAGCGCAAGCGCTCCGCAGGCACGCCCATGCTGGCGTAAAAAAGCCGGGCGCGATCGGCTTCGGTCAGCGCCTGCGCAAACAACTCGCCCTCACCACCGGTGAACAGCAGTGGCAGCTGCGGGTAGCGCTGCAGCAGCGGCAAAGCGGCCGTCATGCGTTCGGCGGCATCGTTCAGCGCTGGCTGGCCATGGTCTTGCCAGATGGCCGCAGACTCCAGCGCCCCGCCCAGCACCACGATGCCGGCATAACCCTGCAGGTCCGGTGGGCTGGTCGAGGCGGGATGCTGGGCTTCCAGTTGGCGGACCAGCGCATCCGGCAGCGGCAGCCAGCCCTGGATCAGCAAGACCAGCCATGCCGCCCAGATCAGTCCGGTGCCGGTGCGGCGCCGCCACCGCAGGGTCAGCAGGCCCAGCAGCAGCAACAGGACAACCCAGGCGAGTGGCTGGGTGACGAAGGCAAGCAATTTGGCGGCGATGAACATGGGTGGATTGTCCTGGATTCGTCAGGCATCAATAAATGGTGCGTCGCAATATAGATTGCCTATCGATAGCATAAATATAATGAAAAATAGATCTCAATAGAACTGAGCTATACTTCGTCCGTCGGATGAAAAAACATTCGCTCATTAGCTTTCTTTAATCACTAGGAGTTTTCCATGTCGTTGATCAATACCCAAGTCCAACCCTTCAAGGCCCAGGCATTCAAGCAAGGCAAGTTCATCGAAGTCAGCGAGAAAGACCTGCAAGGCAAGTGGTCGGTCCTGATCTTCATGCCGGCCGCCTTCACCTTCAACTGCCCGACCGAAGTGGAAGACGCCGCTGACAACTACGCCGAATTCCAGAAGGCTGGCGCCGAGGTCTACATCGTCACCACCGACACCCACTTCTCGCACAAGGTGTGGCACGAGACCTCGCCGGCTGTCGGCAAGGCCCAGTTCCCGCTGGTTGGCGACCCGACCCACAAGCTGACCCGCGCCTTTGACGTGCACATCGAAGAAGAAGGCCTGGCACTGCGCGGCACCTTCATCATCAACCCCGAAGGCAAGATCGTGACGATGGAAGTCCATGACAACGCCATCGCCCGTGACGTCAAGGAAACCCTGCGCAAGCTCAAAGCGGCCCAGTACGTTGCCAAGAACCCTGGCCAAGTGTGCCCGGCCAAGTGGAACGAAGGCGCCAAGACCATCACCCCGTCGCTGGACCTGGTCGGCAAGATCTAAGTCTTGATTGTTTGAATCGCCCGCAGGCTCACAAGGCCTGCCGGCTTCGCCGAAGGCTGCGCGTACAGCGCGCGGCCGGCTCTCACTGTTGCTTGAAAAAGGATGCACACCATGTTGGACGACACTCTCAAAACTCAACTCAAGGCTTACCTCGAGCGGGTGACGCAGCCGTTCGAGATCGTGGCTTCCCTAGGCGACAGTGAAAGCTCGCGTGAAATGGAAGGCTTGCTGCAGGACGTCGCCGCGCTCTCCGACAAGATCACCCTGCGCACCGACGGCAATGACGCACGCAAGCCGTCTTTCAGCCTCAACCGCATGGGCTACAACATGGGCCTGCGCTTTGCCGCCATTCCGCTGGGGCACGAGTTCACCTCGCTGGTGCTGGCCCTGCTGTGGGTCGGTGGCCATCCGCCCAAGGTGGAGCAGGACGTGATCGACCAGATCCGCAGCCTCGACGGCGATTACAACTTCGAGGTCTACATGTCCCTGAGCTGCCACAACTGCCCGGACGTGGTGCAGGCGCTCAACCTGATGGCCGTGCTGAATCCCAAGGTGCGCGTGACCACCATCGACGGCGCGCTGTTCCAGGACGAAGTGGAGCAGCGCCAGATCATGGCTGTGCCCAGCATCTACCTCAATGGCGAGGTGTTTGGCTCCGGCCGCATGGGCGTGGAAGAAATCGTGGCCAAGCTCGACACCGGTGCGGCAGCACGCGACGCGGCCAAGCTCAGTGCCAAGGCGCCGTATGACGTGCTGATCGTTGGCGGTGGCCCGGCGGGTGCGGCGGCGGCCGTCTATGCGGCGCGCAAGGGCATTCGCACTGGCATCGCCGCTGAGCGCTTCGGCGGCCAGGTCAACGACACCATGGCGATCGAGAACTTCATCTCGGTGCCCGAGACCGATGGCCCCAAGTTCGCGGCTGCCTTGGAGCAGCACGTCAAGGCCTACGACGTCGACATCATGAACCTGCAACGCGCCGACAAGCTGATTCCGGCCAGCGAGCCCGGTGGCCTGATCGAGCTGCAACTGGCCAACGGCGGCTCGCTCAAGAGCAAGACCGTGATCCTGTCGACCGGCGCGCGCTGGCGCAATGTCAACGTACCCGGCGAAGCCGAGTACAAGAACAAGGGCGTGGCCTACTGCCCGCACTGTGATGGCCCGCTGTTCAAGGGCAAGCGCGTCGCTGTCATCGGCGGCGGCAACTCGGGCGTGGAAGCCGCGATCGATCTGGCCGGCCTCGTGGCGCATGTGACCCTGATCGAGTTCGGTGATGCGCTGCGTGCCGACGCCGTGCTGGTGGCCAAGCTCAAGAGCCTGCCCAATGTGGGCATCCACACCCAGGCGCAGACCACCGAGCTGACCGGCGACGGCAACAAGCTTAATGGTCTGACGTACACGGACCGTGCCAGTGGTGAGTCGCACCATATTGAACTCGAAGGCGTGTTCGTGCAGATCGGCCTGGTGCCCAATACCGAGTGGCTCAAGGGCACGCTGGAATTGAGCAAGCATGGTGAGATCGTGATCGATGCCAAGGGGGTCACCAATGTGCCGGGTGTGTTTGCCGCCGGCGACGTGACCACGGTGCCCTACAAGCAGATCATCATCGCCACCGGCGAAGGTGCCAAGGCCGCCCTCAGCGCCTTCGATCACCTGATCCGCATGCCAGCGGTGCAAGCCGTCGCGGCCTGATCAGTTGCCTGGCGCCTGGTCTTTGTCCGGGCTGCAGGGCAGCAGGCCGCGCTCCGGCGCGGCATCGATGACGATGGGCCAATTCAGGCTACGCCACAGCCCGACCGGGTACAGGCCGCGCCTGAGCAGACGGCCGGCGACCATCAGCACGATGCGGCCGATGTCGTGGACGGGCCGGAAATGGCTGGCGCGGGCCTGCTGCGGATAAATACCGGGGATGGCCACGGCCACGCTGTGCACCTGCTTGTCTGCCGCGGCAATCAGGATTTCGCTTTCGAAAGCAAACCCCTGCCAGGCGACGTCACCGGGCTTCAATTGCTGGAGCAGGCTGGCGGGATAGACCCGAAAGCCGCTTTGGGTATCGGCAATCGGGTAACCCGCGGCCCAGGAAATCCAGAAGCGGGCCACCTGGTTGGCGTAATAGCGGCGGGCCGGGAAGTTCTTTTTGTCGTGCAGCCGCGCGCCGATGATGATCTGGCCAGGAAAGTGCCAGGCGGCGTTGAGCAGCCGCGGGATGTCTTCCGGGTGGTGCTGGCCATCACCGTCGAGCGTGACCACCAGTTTGGCCTGACGCGCGAGCGCGGCAGCAAAACCTTTGCGCAGGCTCGCGGCCTTGCCCAGGTTGTGTTTATTGCGCAGGACCTCGATCGGCAGGCCTTGCAACTGCGTCAGCGTCGCATCGACCGAGCCATCGTCAACCACGATGACATGGGGCACGATCTTCAAGCTGCGCTCAACCAGGTCGCGGATGGTCGCCGCTTCGTTGTAAGCGGGGATCAGGACGACGACGGAATCGAGCAGAGTGGACATCGGGTTTGGGGTGGGCAAGCGCTTCGGGGTGGGTTCACAAAAAAAAAGCCGGCGTCTGAGTCTGCCGGCTTAAGCAGAGGGCAATTTTAAAGTAAGCCCAGCGGCCGAGGGGATGGGGCGGCCGCTTGATGCCGGTCAAGCTCGGGACCCAGCCTCACCACTGCAGCCAGCGCCACCACCAGGGCGTCATGTCGCTGCGGTGGCTGACGTCACGGGCGCGCAGCTGTGCGGCGCGTTCGAGCGCTTCCCTTTCCGCGTAGAACGGTCGAGGTGCCAGTGGGATGGCTTGCGCGCGGGCTTCGCTGACCAGCATCTCGAGGTATTCGCGCATGTGCGCGGCGGTGTAGCTGTTGGTGTCATGGAAGGTGACCACCAAAGGAACAACGCCATCGACAAGAGGGATTTCGCCCGCGAGCATCTTGGCCCGCACTTTGCGCATTTCGCTGGCCATGTGGATGTAGCGGCGCGGGCTGGCCTTGAAGCCCCAGGTCTTGCCGTCGTTGGCCGTGATGTCGGTGAGCAGCATGTCCAGGCCGTGCCGTGCGTAGGCGGCCAGCGTCCTGTCGTCATAGGCCCAATAGGGTGGGCGCACCAGCGTGGCGGACCGTCCGCTTACTGCGGCCAGATCGGCTGTGCCGTCCAGCAGCGACTGCTCCAGCTGCGCGTCGCTCAGGCCGCGGTGGCTGCGATGGCCCAGAGCGGTGCCCGAGTGCAGTGCCAGCACATGGCCTGCCGCCTGTTGCCGCGTCAGCAGCGCGCGACCCAGCGCGCTGGCGCCGGCGTCAGGGATGCGGGTCTGCACGAAAAAAATGGCTTTGATGCCGGCCTGGGTCGGGTTGTCGGCCAGGGCGTCGAGGATGGTCTCGGTCGGGTTGTCTTCCTGCTCGCCGCTGGGGCCATCATCGAAGGTGAGCACGAAGCGCACCGGCGCTAACGGTGCCGGTTCCTCGGCGGGTTCGGCCCAAGTCCAGGATGTCGCCAGGGCCAGACTGCCGACCAGCAGCCAGCGCAAAGCATTCAAGCCATGCCCCCGTTGACGCTGATGATCTGGCCGGAGATGTAGGCCGCCTTCTCCGAGCAGAGGAAACCGACCAGGGCAGCAACCTCGGTCGGCTGACCGGCGCGTCCCAGCGGGACCAGTTGCTTGATGCGGTCGGCGGGGAAATTGTCCGCCGTCATCGGCGACTCGATGATGCCGGGGGCCACGGCATTGACCGTGATGCCGCGCGACGCCACCTCCAGCGCCAGCGCTTTGGTGGCGCCGTGCAAACCGGCCTTGGCGGCCGAATAGTTCACCTGGCCACGGTTGCCCAGCAGCCCGGCCACTGAGCTCATGTTCACGATGCGGCCCCAGCGCGAGCGGATCATCGGCATGAGCAGCGGTTGCGTGACGTTGTAAAAACCGTTGAGGTTGACGTCGATGACCCGGTGCCAGCGTTCTGCATCCATGGCCGGCAGCAGCACGTCATCGTGGATGCCGGCGTTGTTGACGAGCACCTGGATCGCTCCGGTTGCCAGCAGCGCGGCCAGCGCCGCACCGGTGGCCGCGTGGTCGCACACATCAAAGGCCACGGCCTCGGCGCTGAGGCCCTGATCTTGCAAGGCCTGCGCCAGCGCGCGCGCCTCGTCCAGATGCTGGTTGGCATGGACGATCACCTGCAGCCCCTGCGCCGCCAATTCGCGGCAAATGGCGGCGCCAATGGCGCCGCTGCCGCCTGTCACCAGTGCACGTTTCATGCGATAGCTCCTGATTCGCGGAACATCAGCGTGAACTGGCCGCTCAATACGGTGTTGGTTTCCGCCATGACTTCAAAGCGGTAGATGGCGCCGGCGGCATCGCCATGCAGCCGCGTGGCGCGCAGCCGCAGTTCGCTTGGAATCCGGTCGAGCCATGGCGTCGTGGCGACGACGTTGCGCACGGCAGCCAGCACGCCGCTGCGCGCTGCGGCCTGCGCCTGCACCAGCGCGTTGTGCACGGCGGCGGCTTGCGCGGCATATTCGATGCCGGTCCAGACCGGCAGGCCTTGCGTGGTGCGCAAGGGGTTGTCCGCATCGCGGTGCGACAGCGCCACGCAGTCGATGCCTTGGGCATCCCAGTGGCTTACGCGCTCAAGCAGGCACATCCGGCCCGCATGGGGAATGCGCGCAGCGATGGCCGCGTGGTCTAGCATCGGCTCACCCGGAGTTGGAGTTCTGGCGACAGGGGCAAGGCCACCCTCTCAGCCGCCCCCGGTATCAGCGTCGTCAAGGCGGCAAAGCCGCGCGCACTGGCGTTGGCTTGCCAGCTCGGCGGCATCCAGGCCGGCCAGGCGGTCGTTTGGGTGGAAGGCTCCAGCGCCAGCTGCCAACCGGCCAGTGAGCGCGGTGTGCGCGCGGGCGTCAGCACCAGCGCGATGGCGCTTGACGCCAGCACCGGCATGACGTTCACCAACGGTGGCGGCAAGGGGCTGTCGTAGCAGACATAAAGCACCGGCAGTTGATCCGCCACGGCATTGGCCGCGGCATCCAGCAGTCCGGCGGCAAAACTCCACGGGCCCTTGCACACGCTGTTGGCGGCCAGCTGGGCGTGCATGGCAATGCTGTAGTAACCGCTGGGGGCGTTGTGGACGGCGTTGTGGAATTGGGTCGGCGATACCTCGCGGCTGCCGGCCAGGGCCTCGCACAACTGGTGCGTGATGACGCCGGCGGCTTCATAAGAGGAAAACACCATGGCCATCTCGGGGGCGGCTATCGGGGTCTGCTGCAAAGCCTGTTCGGCGGCGGCAATCGCCAGCCGCACCGTCGGGCTGCTGCGCCGCCGCTCGGCTGCGGCCAGGCTGGCGGGGGCGGGGACTGCCAGCGGCGTTGCGACGAACGGCAGGCGACCCGCCAGCACAGCTTGCGCATGCGCCCAATCCGGCATCCCCGGCGCCAGCACGCCCACGGCTTCGACAAATACCTGCATCACCGGTTCTTTCCAAAGACGAGCACGCAATTGCTGCCGCCGAAACCGAAGCTGTTGCTCATGACGCGGGAGATCGGACGGGCGCGGCCCTGCAGCACGATACCGCAATCGCAGGCCGGATCAATGTTGCGCGTGGTCGGGCTGCCGGGCATGAAGTCGTGCTCCAGGCTCAGCAGCGCAATCGCCGCTTCGGTGATGCCGGCCGCCCCCAGCGTGTGGCCGGTGAAGCCTTTGGTGGAAGAGCAGGGGGTCGCGTTGCCGAACACCGCGCGCACGGCCTGGCCTTCGGCCAGGTCATTGGCCGGCGTGGCGGTGCCGTGCAGATTGAGGTAGTCGATGTCCCCGACACCGAGCTGCGCGCGCGCCAGGGCCTCGCGCATGGCGCGCTGCGCGCCTTCGCCCAGGGGGGCCGGGGTTGACATGTGGTGCGCATCACTGGTCTCGCCGTAGCCCAGCAGTTGCAGCGGCGCATCCGACTTTTCCAGCAAGGCAAAGCCGGCGGCCTCGCCGATGCTCAGTCCACGTCGTTCACGGTCGAAGGGCCGGCAGATGTCGGTGGATACCAGTTGCAGGGCATTGAAGCCGTAGAGCGTGGTCAGGCATAGGCTGTCCACGCCCCCGACCACGGCGGCATCGATCAGTCCCAGGCGCATGAAGCGTTCGGCCTGGGCGAACACTTTGGCACTGGAGGAGCAGGCGGTGGAGATGGTCATCGACGGCCCGCTCAAGCCCAGAATCTGGCGCACGAACTCGGTGCTGGCGTCCAGGTTGTGGGTGGTCTCGTAACGGTAGTCGGCCGGTAGGTCGCCGCTGCCGGCCTGGCGGCGCTGGTAGGCCAACTCGGTGGACAGGATGCCCGAGGTGCTGGTGCCGAGGAAGACGCCGACACGCGAGGCGCCATGCTTCGCACGGGCTGCCTGCACGGCCGCCATGAAGCCGTCCTGTTCCAGCGCCAGCAGGGCGAGCCGGTTGTTGCGGCAGTCGTAGTCCGACAGCGCGGCGGGCAGCCGCAAGCCTTGCGCCACATCGCGGCTGGCTTCGACGGTGCCGATGCCTGGCACCTGCCCGACCCAGCACGGCAGCGGCGCCCAGTCGAGATCGTTGGCGACCAGGCCGCTGCGTCCGGCCTGCAGGGCCTGCGCGGTGGCCGCCTTGCCGACGCCGGCGGCACTGACGGTGGTGTAGGCGCTGATGGCGAGTGGCGAGGACGGCGTCATGAAGGGCAGGGCAATCAATGGGTAGGTAGGTCTGCGCCGGGTCACGGCGGCGAAGCAGTTTTTTCGGCTGCCACAGCGTCCGGTGGCCTGGCCCACAGCGCGGCCAGTGCCAGGGACAGCAGCGCTCCCAAGGCCGTGGTGCTGCCGATCGCACGCAAGACTGGCGTTGATGATAAAGCCAAGCAACCGAAGGTCGCCATGGTCGACAGACTGCAGACCGCCAGTGACAGCAGCGTGCGCTGGCGGTCCTCTTCATCGCGGAAGCGGCGTTCGAAAAACAGCGCGTAGTTCAAGCCGATGCCCAGGACCAGCAGCAGGGCCACCAGATGGAACACGCTGATGTGCACACCACTGGCCACCAGCACGGCCAGGCTCAAGGTCAGCGCGGCAAACGAGGGGGCCATGACGCGCCCGGCGTGCCGCAACGAGCCCAGCCCGACGACCAGCAGCACGGCAATCAGCGCGGCACCCCAGGCGGCTTGGTGCAAGGCCTCTTGCCGGTAGCCGGTGAGCATCTGGGATGAAACCTGTTTCAGGTCCACCAGCTGGCTGCTGTGGTCGAGCCGGGTCGCCAGGGCGGTGGCCAGTCGGTTCGCATCCTGGACGCCGGAGAGCGAGGTCAGCACCAGCCATTGGCCGTCCAGTTCGAGCACCTGCGCATTGAGTTTGGCACCCAGCGGCGTACCGGCATAGCTGGCGCGGTTCAGGGGCGCTGCCGTGCGTGCGGCTTCCACTTCCTTGACAAACGGCGCGAAGGCATCGGCGCGAAAGGCCAGGCCCGCTAACGCCTGCTGCAGGCTGGTTTGCAGCGTGGCGCTGTCCGGCAAGGCCTGCTGCCGTGCCGCTTGGGTGGCCGGGGCGGGCAGGTAGCCGGCGGGGGAGTCGTAGCCACTGATCTGCTGGCTGGTTTTCCAGTCGCGCAGCAGCGGCAGGATATCTTCGGCCGCTTGCAGCGCCGCCGTTTCGCTGGCGCCCCGGCTGACCAGCAGCACGTTGACCTCGGGGGCGCCCATGTCGCGGCGCAGTTCGGTGTCGAGTGCCCGCAGTGCGGGCGGCACCGGGCTGATATTGGAGAGGTCCTGCTCCCACCAGGCTGGATGACTGTAGGCCAGCCACAGGCCCGCGACCAGGGTCGCCAGCCCGCCGAGCACCCGCGGCCAGCGGGTGC
>OFPK01000028.1_pt1 | contig 51073 bp, 50 predicted proteins | sample 1542601 | NCBI WGS metagenome assembly OFPK01 (sample SAMN05503968, study PRJEB24370) | sediment metagenome | isolation source: lake sediment | place: USA: Lake Hill lake, St. Paul Island, Alaska | collected 2013 | reverse complement strand
GGAGTTCAGACGTGTGCTCTTCCGATCTTGCTCCACCAGCCGGGTGGCGCGGTCGCAACCCGCCAGCGTGGCCTGCAAGGCATGCTGGCGCTGCCCCTCATCCGCCCCCGCCCCCAGCGCCACCTGGGCCTGAGCCCGGATGGCGGCGATCGGCGTGCGCAGTTCATGGGCCGCATCGGCCGTGAAGCGACGTTCGGATTCGAGCATGCGTTCGATGCGGCCGAACAGGCCATTGAGGGCCTGGACCAGTGGCTGCATCTCCAAGGGCAAATCCTCGAGCACCACTGGCTCCAGTGCCTCGGGTCGTCTGTGGCCCAGCACCTCGCTGAGATGCCGCAGCGGCAACAAACCGCGCTGCACCGCCCACCAACCCGCCAGCGCCAGTAAAGGCAAAGCCAACATCAGCGGCAGCAGCACGCTGCGCAGCACCGCGCGCAGAATCGCGCTGCGCGCGGCCGTCTGCTCGCCCACATACACCTGCACATCGCGCTCGGCCCCCTGGGCGGCGAACACGCGCCACTCGAAGCCGTCGGCCAGACGGACGGTGGAAAAACCGCTCTGGACCGCACTCATCGGCGCCACGCCGGCCTGGGCGGAACGCTGCAACAGCTGGCCTTCATGAAACACCTGAAAGACCACGCGGGGCGCGTATTTGTGCAGCGAGGGGGCATCGGCCACCTTGTCGTCGTCGTGGTGCGCGGCCTGCTGCACCACCAGCAACGCTGCTGCCTGGGCCAGGTGGCCGTCGAGCAGCTCATCGAGCTCATGGCGCGCATCACGCCAGATCAGCCCCGCAGCCGCCAGCCACACCAGCGCCGCCAGCCCCAGCACCAGCACCAGCAGGCGCGCTTGCAGGGAGTCGAGGGAACGCGGCAAGGTCATGCGGTCTCCGGGTCACGCAGCACGCTATAGCCCACGCCGCGCACGGTCTGGATCAGGTCCGGTTGCAACTTGCGCCGCAGATGGTGGATGTGGACCTCGATCGTGTTGCTTTCCACTTCATGACCCCAGCTGTAGAGCTGCTGCTCCAGCTGTTCGCGCGACATGACGCGGCCCGCATTGCGCATCAGGGCATGGAGCAAATCGAATTCGCGCGTCGACAGTGTCACCGCCGCACCATTGAGGCTGACCTGCCGCGCGGCGGGCTCGATCAACACGCCGCCGCAGCGCAGGCTGTCCTGCACCTGGCCATGCGCGCGGCGCACCAGGGACCGCAGCCGGGCGCCCAGCTCATGCAGATCCACCGGTTTGACCACGTAGTCGTCCGCCCCCAGGTCCAGGCCGCGGATGCGATCGGGCACGGCGTCGCGTGCGGTCAGCACCAGCACCGGCGTGCTGACCCGGCGCGCGCGCAGGGCCTGCAACACGTCCAGACCGTCCTTGCGCGGCAAGCCCAGGTCCAGCACCCCGGCGGCATAGACCCCGGAAACCAGTTCCCGCTCGGCGGCCTCACCATCGCGCACCCAGTCCACCTGAAAGCCCTGCTGGCGCAGGCCGGCACACAGGCCGTCGCCGAGCATCGGGTCATCTTCCGCCAACAGAACGCGCATCAAAAACTCCGCCATGGTTTTACCGTCACCGGGGACTGCCGCACAGTGCGGCAGCCAGCGGCACGCCCCCTATTTTGCAAGCTCTGTGGCAACCGCCCCGCTGGTGGCGGCCGACGGCGCACTTTGCCATTGCAGCCACCAGAAGCCCAGCACGGCGGCGAGCAGCAACAGCGCCAGCGGCCGCCAGGTCCAGCGAATGCCTTCACTCGGTGCCCCCTCTTTCCGGCCATTCAGCATGGCGCGCACCAGGTTTTCCCGGTGCAGCCAGCTGGCCAGCACGACGCCGGCCACGTGCACGCCGACGACGAAGAGCATGAAGTTCGCCGCCACTTCGTGCAACTCTTCAATCCAATCGCCACCCAGGTCGTTGTAATTGGCCCAGCCGGTGGCGACCGTGGCAACGCTCAGCAACAGCAGCAGCACAATCGCCAGCGCCCCCGCCGGGTTATGCCCGACATGGTGCTCGGGACGGCCACGCACAAGGGATGACAGGTAGCGCATGACGGCCGCCGGGCCGCGCACAAAGCTGGCAAAGCGCGCATAGCGCGTGCCCAGCAATCCCCAGACCAGACGAAACGCCACCAGCCCGCCCAGCGTATAGCCCAGGCTCACATGCACCAGGCGCCAGCGCTCGCTCTCCGCCGTCAGGTAGGCGCCGGCAAAGCTCAGCACCATCAGCCAGTGGAACACCCGCACCGGGGCGTCCCACACCAGAATTTTTGTTTTTCCATTTGTCATATTGCTCACCTTGGAATCTTGATGTCACGTTCGTTGAAGCGTCCTTCCGCCGCCTGGGTGTGGCAGGCGGCGCAATTGGACGCGCTGCCCACCGCCGCACGCTTCCAGACCTCGGGCGGCACTTCCCGCGGGTTGTGCTTGCGCAGGAACCAGGCCGATGTCGTGATGCGGTCTTGCGGCGGCACCTCGCTGACACGCTTGTAGGTGCCGGCATGGGTCTGGAGCCAGTCACCGATCTCGCGCAGGCTGGCCTCATCGAGCGAGGCATCGGTGCCGTAATGTTTTTGCAGCGAGCCCATCAGGTGCTGCCACGAAGCTGCCGGCAACATGCCCGGCGGGTAGGCGATATGGCAGGCGGCGCACTCCTGCTGGTATTTGGGCAGCACCGCAACGCGCGCGCCACCGGAATCGGCATGGACAGCGGCGGCGCACGCCAGCAGCAGCCCGCTGAGCACAAGAGATTTGAAGCCTGAAAGTTTCATGGCAGTTCCTCACAAAGGTCGGTCAATTCAGCGCTTGAGCGTCAACAACCAGGCCAGCACATCGGCCTTCTCGCCCGCCGAGCACTCACGTCCCAGCACGTCGTTGCAATTGCGCCGGAACCATTTTTCGCTCTTGGCACTGTCGGTAAAACGCTCCGGGTTGAAAGCCGGCGCCAGCGGCGCGATCAGCTTGCCGGTGCTGGCATGTTTGCCGTCGACCGTCGGTGTCGCGGTATGGCACGAGGCGCAGCTCCAGTCCTTGCCATGCCGGCTGGTGAACAGTTGTTGTCCGCGTGCCGGCTGGGCCGCCGTGCCCGCCTGCGCGGTGTAAGTTGCCAGCTGCTCCGCGGGTGTGCCGGCCTGCGCCAGCGGACTCAGCACCGCGCCGATCAAGACGCCGACACGCAAGAAAGATAAAAAGTTATCCATAGAACCTCCATGGACTTCATCGTAGGCAGCGCAGATTAAGCTTTTCTTAAGTGCCGCTCCACCAAGAAAAACGCTCTAGGTTTTGTCATCCGCTTCCGTACGACGCGGCTGGTCGCTGTGCGACACGGCGTAGCTGTCGGCAGCATAAGCCGGTCCCTTCATCACCATGACGATCACGCAGCCAATGCCGACCGTCAGGACAGCGGCCCAGTGAAATAGCACCACCCCGATAACCAGGTAGTTGGCCATTTGCAGCCATCGCAGCACCGCGGCGCTGGCGGGCTCCACCAGCAGATGCAATAACGCCAGTGCCGCCAGGGGCAAGACCGTACCGACCACAAAAACCAGCGGCAGCTTGCGCCAGATGGCCCACTCCAGCCCGGTGGCAGCGCGGCGCGAGCCGGGGAGTTTTTTAAGCCAGTTCATGGTGGATGCGATGAGCAAGAGAAACTTGCCGGATTGTCAGCCCAAACCCCGGCCCTTCATTGACAGAGATCAAGCTGGACCTTGACAAGGCTGGCCTTTCGGCGCACAAGCGCTATTCTTCGCCTTGAAGCATTGTCTTTTTTGAAGGAGTTGAACATGAAACAAACACGCTGGTTGCTGACCGGCAGCCTGTTACTCGCGGCCATGACGTCGGCCACTTGGGCTCAAACCACGTTGACGCCCAAGGCCCAGTACGCGGCGGACAGCAAGCAGGCTCAGGCACGCTACCAAAGCGACCTCAAGCTGTGCGCGGACGAAACCTCATCCAGCGCCCGCCTGCAATGCCGACGTGATGCCAAGACCGAATACAACCAGACCATCGCCGCCGCCAAGGCACACCTGACGGCGGCGACCCCGGCCACGACCTCCACAGCGCCGCAAGCCCAGGTCAGCTGCCCCGATTGCGGCAAGGTGGTGGCGGTCAGCGTCACGGAAAAAGAAGGTGAAGGCAGCGCGGTGGGCATGATCGCCGGCGGCGCCGCCGGCGCCCTGTTGGGGCACCAGATCGGCGGCGGCATCGGCAAGGACATCGCCACCGTGGCAGGTGCCGTCGGCGGCGCCTATGCCGGCAAGGAAATCGAGAAACGGGTCAAGACCCACAAGGTCTGGACGGTCAGCGTGCAGTACGCCACCGGCAGCCAGCGCCATTTCGAGTTTGCGCAGGACCCAGGCCTGCAGGTGGGGGACCCGGTCAAGAACTCCGGCAACACCATCGTGCGCTATTGAAGGAACTGGGCCGCGACGTGATCGGTCACGAGTTGGTCCTCGGCTGAAGTCAGGCCACTGACGCCAATGGCGCCGAGCAAGGTGCCCGCCTGGTCCTTCAGCGGCGTGCCCCCGGGTAGCGCCGTGAGCAGGGGGTCGCAAAAGTAGCCGATCTCGATGCCCTCGTTCTTCAGGCGGTTGAGCACCGCCTGTGTCGACACGCCCATGCGTGCAGCGCTATAGGCCTTGCCCTGCGAAATCTGGATGCTGCGCACCGGTGCGCCTTCCATGCGCGCGAAGGCCAGCAGAAAACCCTGCGCATCGCACACCGACACGCAGATCGGTCGCTTGAAGTCTTGCAAGGCCCTGGACTTGGCCTGTTCGAGCAACCGGCTTGCAACCTCGAGCGTGATGACGGACATGGGCGCGCTTCCTTGAGACAGGGTTCTGGACAACTTCCAGGAATTCTAGGCGCGCGCGCCTTGCGTGTCTCAGCTCAGCGAGCGCACCACGTCCATGGCCTGCTCGACCCGCTCCACTGCGTGGATAGTCAGCCCCTCGATCGGCTTCTTCGGCACATTCGCCTTGGGCACCACCGCCACGCTGAAACCCAGCTTGGCCGCCTCCTTGAGCCGCTCCTGGCCACGCGGCGCCGGCCGCACCTCGCCGGCCAGGCCCACCTCACCGAAAGCGAAGAAGCCCTTGGGTAGCGGCTTGCCACGCAGGGACGAAGTAATGGCCAGCATCACCGCCAGATCGGCCGCCGGCTCGCTGATGCGCACGCCACCGACGGCGTTCACGAACACGTCCTGGTCCATGCAAGCCACGCCCGCATGGCGATGCAGCACCGCCAGCAGCATGGCCAGCCGATCGCGGTCCAGCCCGACCGACAGGCGCCGGGGCGAAGGCCCGCCGTTGTCCACCAGCGCCTGGATTTCCACCAGCATCGGGCGCGTGCCCTCCAGCGTCACCATGACGCAGCTGCCGGGCACCGGTTCGGAATGCTGACTCAGAAAGATGGCGCTCGGGTTGGATACGCCTTTCAAGCCCTTTTCCGTCATGGCAAAGACGCCAATCTCGTTGACGGCGCCAAAGCGGTTCTTGATGGCGCGCACCAGGCGAAAGCTGCTGTGCGTGTCACCCTCGAAATACAGCACGGTATCCACCATGTGCTCCAGCACGCGCGGGCCGGCCAGCGCCCCCTCCTTGGTCACATGCCCGACCAGCACGATGCTGACACCGCTGGCCTTGGCGGCACGCGTGAGGTGCGCAGCGCATTCACGCACCTGGGCCACCGAGCCCGGCGCCGAGGTGAGCTGGTCCGAATACACGGTCTGGATCGAGTCGATCACCGCGATGTCGGGCTGCGTGGCCTCCAGCGTGGCCAGGATTTTTTCCAGCTGGATTTCGGCCAGCACCTTGACCTGCGAGTTGTCCAGCCCGAGGCGGCGCGAGCGCAGTGCCACCTGGGCGCCACTTTCCTCGCCTGTCACATACAGGGTCTTCTGGCCGCTGCGTTGCAGCGAATCCAGCGCTTGCAACAACAGGGTGGATTTGCCGATGCCGGGATCGCCTCCGATCAGCACCACGCCACCTTCGACGATGCCGCCACCCAGCACCCGGTCCAGCTCTTCATGACCAGTCGGTGTGCGGGCCATGTCGACGGCATCGATCTCACCCAGGGTGGCAATTTCGGCCGTCTTGGCGAGCGCGGCAAAACGGTTCTTGGCTGGCGCCGAGTTCTCGGCCACCGACTCGATCAGCGTGTTCCAGGCCCCGCAGGCCGGGCACTTGCCCAGCCAGCGTGGACTGGTGCCACCGCACTCGTTGCAGGTGTAGATGGTTTTTTCTTTGGCCATGCCTCGAATGATACTGTATGTACTTACAGCCCGGGTAAATCCCGAGGTGGCATCTACCTGTGCCGCCTGTTCCAGATCCGACAAAACATTTAATATATTAAATAATTAATCCCGCCTGCCCCGGCCATGACCACGCCCTTCATCCACCGCAACCTGCCGCGCCTGCTGCTGCAAGCGCGCGAAGCCGTCATGGCCCATGCCCGGCCCGGTCTGCGCGAACACGGTCTGAGCGACCAGCAGTGGCGCGTATTGCGCGTGCTGGGCGAACACGGCGTGGTGGAAACCGGCCGGGTGGCACGCGAAGCCTTCATCCTCGGCCCCAGCCTCACCGGCGTGCTGTCGCGCATGGAGCGCGACGGCCTGGTGCGCCGCACACGCGATACCGAAGACCAGCGCCGCACCGTGGTCGAGGCCACCGCCAAGGGTCGCAAGCTGGTGGACAAGCTCTCGCACAGCATCGAGGCGCATTACGCCTGGATGGAACAGTCCCTCGGCAAGCAGCAACTGGCGCAACTCTACGAACTGTTGGACGCCGTGATCGCACTGGAACAGACCTCATGAACTTCATGCCCCAAGGCACCGCGTATGGCGTGCTGCTCAACGCGCAGGACGAGTGGGCGACGCTCAGCGCCCGGATGAACGAGCCGCCCTACAAGGCGCCTCCCAAGGCGCCGGTGCTCTACATCAAGACCGCCAATACCTGGAGCACGCACGACAGCAGCATCACCATCCCGCCCCAGGTGACGGACGTGGAAATTGGCGCCAGCATCGGCATGGTGATCGGCACCGCCGCGCATCGCATCGCGGCGGAACAGGCGCTACCGTTTGTTGCCGGCTATGTGCTGCTGAATGATCTGTCGCTGCCGCATGCCAGCTTCTTCCGCCCGCCCGTCAAGTACAAAAACCTCGACGGTTTCCTGGGCATCGGTGCACAACTGGCCACGCCGCAGCAGGCCGGTGATCCGGCGCAGTTCAAGCTGGAAGTCCGCATCAATGGCGCGCTGCGCCAGACGGTTGATTTTTCCCGCATGCGCCGTAGCGCCGCGCAACTGCTGGCGGACGTGAGCGAATTCATGACGCTGCAGGCCGGTGACGTGCTGATGCTGGGTTGCGGCGCCGATCGACCGCTGGCGCGGGCCGGTGAACGCATCGACATCAGCGCACCCGGCCTGGGCACGTTGAGCAACACTCTGGTCACGGAGGCCGCATTGGGCGACGCCGGGCCGCCCCAAGATGCGAAGGCCCCCAGCCCAAGCAAAGCGCAGGGCACGCCTACGCTTGGGGGTAGCGCAGCACACGTAGTGGCAAGCGTGGGGGCGCCATGAAACACGCACGTGTGGCCTACAACGGCGCCCTCCATGACGCCACCGAGGGCGATGGCCAGTTGTTGCTGGCCGATGGTCGCCTGGTGTCCCCGGACGATGTGGTCTGGCTGCCGCCGCTGCGGCCCGCGCCGCGGCCGCGCACCATCCTGGCACTGGGACTGAACTACGCCGACCATGCGAAAGAACTGGCATTCAAGGCGCCGGAGGAACCCCTGGTGTTCATCAAGGGCGAGGCTTCGCTCATGGGCCACCGGGCCCGCACGCTGCGCCCGGCAGAGGTCGCCTTCATGCACTACGAGTGCGAACTCACGGTGGTGATCGGCAAGACGGCGAAGCAGGTCAAGCGCGACGATGCCTATGACTTCATCGCCGGCTACACCGTGGCCAACGACTACGCCATTCGCGACTATCTGGAGAACTGGTACCGGCCCAATCTGCGCGTGAAGAACCGCGACACCTGCACGCCGCTGGGGCCCTGGCTGGTCGATGCCGCCGATGTACCGAACCCGATGAACCTGGCGCTGCAAACCACCGTCAACGGCCAGGTCACGCAGGCCGGCCATACGCGCGACATGATCTTCGACGTGCCCTTCCTGATCGAGTACTTCAGCAGCTTCATGACGCTCAACCCCGGCGACCTGATCCTGACCGGCACGCCCGACGGCGTGGTGGACTGCCAGCCGGGCGATGTGATCGTGACCGAGATCGAAAGCCTGGGCGCCCTCATCAACACCATTGAAGCCTCCGCATGAACATCATCAACCACCTCATCAACGGCCAGCCGGTCACCAGCACAGACTATTTCGAAACCGTCAACCCGGCCACGCAGCAAGTGCTGGCCGAAGTCGCCGCCGGCGGTGCCGCCGAAGTACATGCCGCCGTGGCGGCGGCCAAGGAGGCCTTTCCGAAATGGGCCGGCCTGCCGGCACCCGAGCGCGCCAAACTGATGCGCAAGCTCGGCGACCTGATCGCCGCGCACGTACCCGAGATCGCCCGCACCGAGACCGACGACACCGGCCAGGTCATCGCCCAGACCGGCAAACAGCTGATTCCCCGTGCGGCCGACAACTTCCATTACTTCGCAGAGATGTGCACGCGTGTCGACGGCCACACCTACCCCACACCGACGCACCTGAACTACACGCTGTTCCACCCGGTCGGCGTCTGCGCCCTCATCAGCCCGTGGAACGTGCCCTTCATGACCGCCACCTGGAAAGTGGCGCCCTGCCTGGCGTTTGGCAACACCGCCGTACTGAAGATGAGCGAACTGTCGCCGCTGACGGCTGCGCGTCTGGGCGAACTGGCGCTGGAAGCCGGCATCCCGGCCGGCGTGCTCAACATCGTGCACGGCACCGGCCGCGAAGCCGGTGAACCGCTGTGCGCCCACCCCGATGTGCGCGCCATTTCCTTCACCGGCTCGACCGCCACCGGCAACCGCATCGTCAAGAGCGCGGGACTGAAGAAGTTCAGCATGGAGCTGGGTGGCAAGAGCCCGTTCGTGATCTTCGACGACGCCGATCTGGCGCGCGCGCTCGATGCCGCCGTCTTCATGATCTTCTCCAACAACGGCGAGCGCTGCACCGCGGGCAGCCGCATTCTGGTGCAGCAAAGCATCTATGCCGATTTCGTGCAGAAGTTTGTCGAACGCGCCAAACGCATCACGGTGGGCGACCCGCAGGATGAGAAAACCATCATCGGCCCCATGATCTCGCCGGCGCATCTGGCCAAGGTGCGCAGCTATATCGAACTCGGTCCGAAGGAAGGCGCCACGCTCCTGTGTGGCGGACTCGATACCCCCGTGTTGCCGGAGCGGGTCAAACGCGGCAACTATGTGGCGCCCACGGTGTTTGCCGATGTCGACAACCGCATGCGCATCGCGCAGGAAGAAATCTTCGGCCCGGTGGCCTGCCTGATTCCGTTCAAGGATGAGGCCGATGCTATTTGCCTGGCGAATGACATCGCCTACGGCTTGAGCAGCTATGTCTGGACCGAAAACATCGGCCGCGCCCACCGCGTGGCCGCCGCCATCGAAGCCGGCATGTGCTTCGTCAACAGCCAGAACGTACGGGACCTGCGCCAACCCTTCGGCGGCACCAAGGCCAGCGGCACCGGGCGCGAAGGCGGCACCTGGAGTTACGAGGTGTTCTGCGAACCGAAGAACGTCGCGGTTTCTCTCGGCAGTCATCACATCCCGCATTGGGGAACGGCATGAAGCCGTTCCCCACCAGGGGCGCAATGACGCTCACCCCACCCCGACCCTCCCCTTCCAGGGACGGGCCACGATCCCGGGAGGCCATTCATGGGTAAGCTAGCTCTAGCCGCCAAGATCACCCACGTGCCTTCGATGTACCTGAGCGAGCTCGACGGCCCGCGCAAGGACACGCGCAAGGACGCGATTGAAGGTCATCAGGAAATCGGCCGCCGCTGTCGCGAACTGGGCGTGGATACCATCGTGGTGTTCGACACGCACTGGCTGGTCAATGCCAACTACCACCTCAACTGCGCGCCGCACTTCAAGGGCCTGTACACCAGCAACGAGCTGCCGCACTTCATCAGCAACCTGCCGTTCGAGATTCCAGGCAACCCCGAGCTCGGCCAGTTGCTGGCCAAGGTCTGCAACGAACACGGCGTCGAAACCCTGGCGCACCACGCGACCACGCTCAACCCCGAGTACGGCACGCTGGTGCCCATGCGCTACATGAACGCCGACCAGCACTTCAAGGCGATCTCGGTCTCGGCCCTGTGCACGGTGCACTACCTCAACGACAGCGCGCGACTGGGCTGGGCCATGCGCCGCGCGGTGGAAGAGCATTACGACGGCACCGTGGCCTTCCTCGCCAGCGGGTCGCTCAGCCATCGCTTCGCGCAGAACGGCCTGGCGCCGGAGTATGCCTTCAAGATCTGGAGCCCGCTGTTGGAGAATCTGGACCGCGATGTGATCCGCATGTGGCAGAACGGCGACTGGAAATCGTTTTGCGACATGCTGCCGGAATACGCCAGCAAGGGCCATGGCGAAGGCTTCATGCACGACACCGCCATGCTGCTGGGCGCTCTGGGCTGGTCGGAATACAGCGGCCAGGCCGAAGTCATCACGCCCTACTTCGGCGCCTCGGGCACCGGGCAGATCAACGCCGTGTTTCCGGTGCTGCCGGTCAGCGGCGACGCCGTGCCGCCGCCGCAGGCCTCGTCGGCCGAAGGCTACCGCGCCTTCCCGCGTCTTTAAGGAACAAGCCATGCCGCACCTGGTCATTCTCTACACCGCCAACCTGGAAAACGAAACCAACATGACCACACTGTGCCGCGACCTGGCCGACGTCATGCTGGCACAAAAAGATGACACCGGCGAACAGGTTTTCCCCACCGGCGGCACGCGGGTGCTGGCCTACCCGGCGCCGCACCATGCAGTGGCCGACGGCAAGCGGGATTACGCCTTTGTCTACCTGAACCTGCGCATGGGCTACGGCCGCTCCGACGCCATCAAGGAGCGCGCGGGGGATGCCCTGCTGGCAAAAACCAAAACCCACTTCGAAACCTTGTTTGCGAAACGCCACCTCGGCATCACACTGCAGATCGACGAAGGTGCCGAGGTCTACAACGCCAAGCACAGCAACCTCCACCCCTTGTTTCAATAAGCATGTTCAGCCCTGAACTGACCCAGCAACTGGCCGCCGAGCTGCAGCAAGCGCAAATCTCGCGCACGCAGCTTGAGCATTTCTCCAAGCGTTTCCCCGGCATGACCGTCGAAGACGGCTACCGCATCAGCCGCGCCTGGGTGGCGCTGCAACTGGCGCAAGGGCGCCAGGTCATCGGCCACAAGATCGGCCTGACCTCGCGTGCCATGCAGCAGGCCAGCCAGATCGACGAGCCCGACTACGGCACGCTGCTCGACAACATGCTGTTCACCTGCACGCCGGGCCAGGTGCTGGACATCCCGGCAGCGCGCTTCATCGCGCCACGCGTCGAGGTGGAGCTGGCCTTTGTGCTCAAGGCGCCGCTCACGGGGCCGGACGTCACCCTCGAGCAGGTGCTGGCGGCTACCGACTATGTGACGCCGGCGATCGAGATCATCGACGCACGCATCGAGCAGTTCGACCGCCACACCAAGGTGATGCGCAAGGTCTACGACACCATCAGCGACAACGCCGCCAATGCCGGCATCGTGGTCGGTGCCAAACGTGCTGATCCGCGTTCGATCGACCTGCCATGGGTCGGCGCCATCCTGCGCCAGAATGGCGTGGTGGAGGAAACCGGCCTGGCCGCCGGCGTGCAGGGCCACCCGGCCATCGGCATCGCCTGGCTGGCCAACAAGCTCGCGCCCTGGGGCGAGAGCCTGCAGCCCGGGCAGATCGTGCTGGCCGGCTCCTTCACGCGCCCGGTGACCGGCCAGGCCGGTGACTTGTTCGAGGCCGACTATGGGCCGCTGGGTAGTCTCAAATTTCGTTTCGTCTGAGGACATTTCATGAAAACCCCCGCCAACACCTTCAAACAAGCGCTCGCCAACAAGCAGGCCCAGATCGGCCTGTGGATCGGCCTGGCCAATGCCTACAGCACTGAAATCTGCGCCGGTGCCGGCTTCGACTGGCTCCTGCTCGACGGCGAACACTCGCCCAACAGCCTGCCCAGCCTGCTCGCTCAGCTGCAGGCGGTTGCCGCTTATCCGGCCTCGCACCCGATCGCGCGCGTGCCGCTGGGCCACGGCGAAGCCGGTGCCGCGTTGATCAAGCAGTACCTGGACCTCGGCTTTCAGACCCTGCTGGTGCCGATGGTCGACACGGCCGAGCAGGCCGCTGCACTGGTCAAGACCACGCGCTATCCACCCGACGGCATCCGCGGCATGGCCGGCGCGCGCGCCTCGCGCTGGGGCCGTTACCCGAACTATGCGCAAGAGGCCAACGCGCAGATCTGCCTGCTGGTGCAGGCCGAATCGCAGACCGCGCTCGACAACCTGGAGGCGATTGCCGCCACGCCCGGTGTCGACGGCGTCTTCATCGGCCCGGCCGACCTGTCAGCCTCACTCGGCCACGTCGGCCAGGCCGCCCACCCCGAGGTACAGGCCGCCATCGACAGCGCCATCCATCGCATCGTCAAGAGCGGCAAGGCCGCCGGCATCCTGACCAGCGACGAGACGCTGGCGCGCCACTACCTGGCGCTGGGCGCCAGCTTCGTCGCCGTCGGGCTGGACACGCAGATCCTGGTGCGCCAGACCAGCGTGCTGGCCGCGCTCTACAAAAGCGACGTGAAGCCTGTCACGTCCGGCGACAAGACCTACTAAGTCATGCACGATCAAAAACGCGTCTGCCTCATCACCGGTGCCGCCACCGGCATCGGCGCCGCCTGTGCGCGCGAGTTTGCCGCGCACGGCTGGCAACTGGGCCTGAGTTACCTGGACGACGCCACCCATGTCCAACTGCTGGAGGTGGTGGCCAGTTGCGAAGCGCTGGGAGCGACCACGCTGGTGCAGCGGCTCGACGTGAGCAGTGACGAAAGCTGCCAGGCTTTTGCCGCGGCCGCGCTGCAGCGTTTCGGCCGCATCGACGCGCTGATCAACTGCGCCGGCACCACGCGTTTCATCCCGCACGCCGACCTCGATGCGCTCGCGCCGGCGGAATTCCTCCGCACTTACGACGTCAACACCGTCGGCCTGTACCGCATGACGCGTGCCTGCGTGCCGGCACTGCAGGCATCGAACCAGGGCAGCGTGGTCAACATCTCGTCCATCGGCGGCGCCATCGGGCGCGGCTCGTCCATGGCCTATGCCGCCTCCAAGGGCGCGGTCAACACGCTCACGCTGTCGCTGGCGCGCGCACTGGCGCCGCAGATCCGCGTCAATGCCATCGCGCCAGGTTTCGTCGAGGGCGGCCTGCCCAGCCGCGTGCTGGACGCCGTGCGCCATGCCGAGGTGCTGCAGGTGCAGACCGAGGACTCGGTGCTCCAGCGCGTCTCGCAGCCGGAGGAAGTGGCCGCGCTGGCGTGCTTCATCACCGAGCGCGCGCCGGGCATGACCGGCGAAGTGGTCCAGATGGACAACGGCCTGCACTTGAACGCCGGATGACACCATGACCGAACCGAAACGCAAATTCCGCTCCGCCACGATTTACGAGGGCACGATCCGCGCCACCACGCGCAGCTTCCTGCATGCGCTGGGCCAGGACGAGGACGACATCGCACGGCCGCACATCGGCGTCTTCCACACCGGCGGCGAGATGAGCCCCTGCAACCTGAACCTGCGCGAGCAGGCGCAACACGCCAAGACCGGCATCTACGCCGCCGGCGGCACGCCGCACGAGTGCCCGGTGGTGTCAGTGTCCGACGGGCTGACCATGGCGCATTCGGGCATGCGCTTCTCGCTGATCTCGCGCGAGCTGATCGCCGACAGCGTGGAAGCTTCGGTGCGCGGCCACCAGTGGGACGGCATCTTCGGCATCGGCGCCTGCGACAAGAACCTGCCCGGCCTCATGATGGGCATGGTGCGCTGCAATGTGCCCAGTGTCTTCGTGCCCGGCGGCTCGGCGCTGCCGGGGCAGATGCCGGGCGTCAATGGCCGCGACCTCAACGTGGTCGACACCTATGAAACGATTGGCAAAGTCCTGGCCGGTGATGCTACCGAGCAGGAGCTGGACGCCATCAGCCAGGCCTGCCTGCCCACCGCCGGCGCCTGCGCCGGCCAGTTCACCGCCAATACCATGGGCATGGTGTCCGAGGCGCTGGGCCTGGCGCCGATCGGCTCGAGCATGGTGCCGGCCGTGTTCAGCGAACGCGCGCCACTGATGCGGCGCGCCGGCAAAACACTGATGGCCGCGGTGATGGGCGATGCACCACTGCCACGCGACATCGTGACGCGCCAGGCGCTGGAGAACGCCTGCGCCGTGGTCTCGGCTACCGGCGGCTCGACCAATGCCGCGCTGCACATCCCGGCGATTGCGCATGAGGCCGGCATCAAGTTCCACCTCGACGATGTCGCCGAGGTGTTTGCCCGCACGCCGCTGATTGCCGACCTGCGCCCCGGCGGCAAGTACCTGGCACGCGACATGTATTACATCGGCGGCGCTGGCGTGGTGCTGCGCGAGCTGCTGCAGGCCGGCTTCCTGCACGGTGAGGCGCTGACCTTCACCGGCCGCACCCTGGCCGAGGAACTGGCCACAGCGAATGCCCCGGACGGCCAGGTGGTTCGAACGGTGGCGGAAGCGATCTCCAAGGACGGCGGGCTGGCAGTGCTCAAGGGCAACCTCTGCCCGGATGGCGCGCTGCTGAAAACCGCCGGCCTCAAGACCCTGGTGCACCGTGGCCCGGCCCGGGTATTCGAATCGGAAGAGGAAGCACAGGCCGCGGTACAGGCCATGCGCTACCAACCGGGTGACGTGATCGTGATCCGCAACGAGGGCCCCAAGGGCAGCCCCGGCATGCGCGAGATGCTGGGCCTCACCGCCTTGCTCTACGGCCAGGGCATGGGCGACAAGGTGGCGCTGCTGACCGACGGGCGCTTTTCCGGTGCCACGCGCGGCCTGTGCATCGGCTATGCCGGCCCGGAAGCGGCCGATAAGGGGCCGATTGCCGCGCTGCGCGACGGCGACGTGATTGCCATCGATGCCCGGCCGCAAGCCCGCAGCATCACGGTCGAACTGACTGATGCCGAGATCGCGCAGCGCCTGGCTGCTGTGCAGGTAAACACGGGTATCGCCCGCGGCGGCTTGCTGGAAAAATATGCCCTGACAGTTCGCCCGAGCCATCAGGGCGCGGTCACCCATTCCGGGGCCGTGGTCTGGTTGCGCGATGCATCCTGATTTCCGCACGTTCAATTATCCAAAGGAGCCCCCCATGCGCATTTCCCGTCGTCAAGTCATCCAGTCCGCCGGCGCCTCGGCGCTGCTGGCCAGCCTCGGCCAGCAGGTCATGGCCCAAGCCCAGATTGAGAACCTGAAGATCGTCACCGGCTTTGCCGCCGGCGGCACCTCGGACACTACCTGCCGCCGCGTGGCCACCAAACTTGGCGGCAGCTACGCCAAGACGGCAACGGTCGAAAACAAAACCGGCGCCGGCGGCCAGATCGCCATCCAGTTCGTCAAGGGCCAGCCGGCCGATGGCGCCACGATGCTGCAGTCGCCGACCTCGATGTTCACCATCTACCCGCACATCTACAAGAAGCTGCCCTACGACCCGGTCAATGACGTCACGCCGGTGTCGCTGGCCTGCGTGTTCGACTTCGGCTTCGCCGTCGGCCCCCTGGTGCCGGCCAGCGTGAAGAACATCGCCGACTTCATCGTCTGGGCCAAGGCCAATCCCAGCCTGGCCAACTTCGGCTCGCCCGCTGCGGGCTCCACCCCCCACTTCGTCGGTGCGCTGGTGGGCCGGCACGCCGGTGTCGAGTTCAAACACGTGGGCTACCGCGGCACGCAACCGGCCATGCTCGACCTGCTGGGTGGCCAGATCGCCGCCGTGAGCGGCCCCATCGGTGACATCACGCAGCACCTGCCCACCGGCAAGGTGCGCATCCTGGCGACCTCGGGGTCTAAGCGCAACCGTTTCGCGCCCGACGTGCCGACGTTCACCGAGCAGGGCCTCAAGGACATGGAGCACAGCGAGTGGTTCGCCTTCTTCCTGCCGGGCAAGGCCGCGCCGGATGTCGTGGCGCGCCTGAACGCGGCCCTCAAGGCGGCGTTGGCCTCGAAAGATGTGGTCGACGGCCTGGCCACCTTCGGGCTGGAAGCCATGTCGAGCTCGCCGGCCGAACTGGCGGCGCTGCTGAAGAAGGACACGGCCAAGTGGGCGCCGATTGTCAAGGCGATCGGCTTCAGCGCCGACGCCTGATCGCCCCCGCTGTTTGACACTGGAGACCGCGCCATGAATGCCGTTCTGAAGTCCGCCCCACCCTCCGATGTGCACCCGGATGAATGGGAGGCGCGGCTCCAGCTGGCAGCCTGCTACCGCATTTTTGCCATGCTGGGCTGGACCGAGATGATCTACAACCACATCACGCTGCGCCTGCCGGCCAGCGTGAGCGGGGGTGAAAAACATTTCCTCATCAACCCCTTCGGCCTGCACTACAGCGAGGTCAGCGCCAGCAACCTGGTGAAGATCGACCTGCAAGGCAGGGTTCTGGACGGCTCGCCGCACCCGGTGAATCCTGCCGGCTTCACGGTGCACGCCGCCATCCATGCCGGCCTCGACGGTGCGCACTGCGTCATGCACACCCACACCACCGCTGGCGTGGCGGTGGCCTGCCTGCAAGGCGGCCTGCAGCAGACCAATTTCTACAGCGCGCAACTGCACGAGATGGTGGCCTACCACGACTTCGAAGGCATCACCATCCACGCCGACGAAGCGCCGCGCCTGCTCAAGAGCATTGGCAACAAACCGGCCGTGATCCTGCGCAACCACGGTCTGCTGGCCTGGGGCGCGACGCTGCCGCAAACCTTCGCCATCCTGTGGACGCTGCAGCGCGCCTGCGAAATCCAGCTGGCAACCTTCAGCATGGGGCCGGCGATTCCTGTGCCGGAAGCAATTGCCGCCAAGTGCACGCGTGATGCGCTGCAGTTCAATCCGAACCATGGCGCCGGGCAGGATGTGTTTGACGCCCTGGTGCGGCAGGTGAACCGGATCGACGCCAGCTACAAAAACTAGCGCGGTTGGGGCCGACGGGAAACGACCTGACGCTCCTATCCCAACAACGGGCGTCTAGCCCGCGCGACTGTCGGCCTGTGCGCCGTCGAGCTTGAACGCCGCCACCACGTGCGTCAGGCGTGAGGCCTGATCCTTGAGGCTCTGGGCGGCTGCCGTCGACTCCTCTACCAGCGCCGCATTCTGTTGCGTCATCTGGTCGAGCTGGTTCACGGCGGCGTTGATTTGCGCAATGCCATTGGATTGCTCGCTGGTGGCGGCACTGATCTCGCCAATCATGTCCGTCACGCGCTTGACGGAGGCCACGATCTCGCCCATGGTCTGGCCCGCGTCGGCCACCAGCTTGCCGCCTTCTTCCACCTTCGCCACACTGGCACCGATCAGATTCTTGATTTCCTTGGCCGCCTCGGCCGAACGTCCGGCCAGGCTGCGCACCTCGCTGGCCACCACCGCAAAACCGCGGCCCTGCTCGCCAGCACGGGCGGCTTCGACCGCAGCATTCAGCGCCAGGATATTGGTCTGGAAGGCAATACCGTCGATCACGCCGATGATGTCGGAAATTTTTCTGGATGAGGCCGAGATGTCGTCCATGGTGGCCACCACCTGCGACACCACTTCGCCACCACGGGCCGCCACCTGCGCCGCCGAAGAAGCCAGTTGGTCGGCCTGGCGCGCGCCATCGGCCGATTGTTGCACCGAGCCCGTCAGCTCCTCCATCGACGAAGCGGTCTGCTGCAGGCTGGACGCGGCGTTTTCGGTCCGTGCTGACAAGTCGGCATTGCCGGTGGCCACCTCGCTGCTGGCCACCTCGATGTTTTCCGCCGACTCCCGCACCTGACCAACCAGGCGCAACAGGGCCGCCTGCATGTCACGCAGCGCATCCACCATGCTGCCCAGTTCATCATCACGCGATGGCGGGACGGCCTGCGACAAATCACCATCGGCGATGGCGCGCAGGGAATGCTTCACCTCTTCCAGCGGACCGAGGATGGAGCGCATGGTGTACCAGGCGACCACCACCAGCACCAGCAGGCACACCAGGGCGCCGGTGACACCGCCCAGCAGCATGCGCTGGCTGTTGCTCAAGGCCGCCTGATAGGTGTCATTCGAGTGTTTTTGGGCCAGCGGAATCAGGGTTTGCAAGGGCTTGACCACCCCTTTGACCATCACCGGCCACTCGTCTTCAAGCACCGTGGTCAGCGCCGCGTTGTCTTTGGCCACATAACCCTGCTCCAGCTTGGCCAGGGTGCTATCCACCACCGGCCAACGTTCCTTGATCTGCTTGAAGTTCTCCAGCGCCTCGCCGTCGGGAAACATCGGCGTCGCGCTGGGCTCCAGCGCCTTCCACAGCGCCGCCAACTCCTTGCGTGATTCGCGCAGGTGATTGAGCGAGCCCGGCACCGGCAGCTGCTCCAGCAACACGCCGGCAGCGCGAAACCGCGCCTCCAGCAAGCTGTTCTCGATGCGCTGCATGCGCACTAGCGACTGGCCGTTTTGCTCGAAGAGCTCGGCCAGCGCCAGCTTGTTGACCTGGTTGGAGGCAAAAAACAGGGCTGTCACCACCGCCACGCCCAGAATTGCCAAGCCCGCCAAAATCAGAAGACGCCCCTTGATCGAAACCTTGAACGCCATGGAGCGCCTCCTAGCAGTGAATCAACAAGATTATTGTGTCGGCAGCCCCTTGGCGGTCCACTCGGGCATGCCGCCGCGAAACCAGTTGATCTTGCTGTAACCGGCCTTTTGCGCGGCAACAGAAGCTTTGTAGCTTTTCCAGCACTCGCCCGCATTACAGAAAAATACCAGCGGCGCGGCCTTGTCTGCGGGCAGCTTGCTCAGATCGAACTGGTCCTGGCTCGCGTCGAACTTGACGTCTTTGGCACTCTTCTCTTTGTAGGGAACGCTCTTGGCACCCTTGATGGTTTTTTCTGCGTATTCGGCGGCGACACGGGTGTCGATCATGGGCACGCCGCTGTCGAGCAGTTTTTTGGCTTCCTCCGCCGTGACCACTTTCACCCCGGCCAGCGAGCTCGGGGTATCCGCCGCCAAGACCGGCAGGGCAACGCCCACGCTCAACACCATCGCCGCCGTCCATTTCATCCATTCACGCTTCATCATAGAAATACTCCTGACACAGGTTGAACAAGCCAAAGACTCTGCTCTCTGGCAACGGATCACTATCCAGGCGCTGGCCTTTTCATGCATGCAGACCATCGCGGCCCCAACACACTTTCACCTTAGCATGGCTTGACAACACCCGTCCACACGGCAACGCGCATCACGCAAGGACCTGTCAAAAATACGACACATTGAACGCGACGAAACCGTGCAAGCGTGGCACCATTCAACTTATATAACGGCTCATCTGGGGAGATCTTGACCATGAAAGTTTGCATCTACGGCGCCGGCGCGATTGGCGGCTGGATCGGCGTGCGGCTGGCCGGTGCCGGCTGTCGCGTCAGCGTGGTGGCGCGCGGTGCCACCCTGGATGCCTTGCAACGCCATGGCCTGCGCTGTCAGCATGGTCAGGTCGAAGCCTGCGCCACGGTGCAGGCCAGCGCCGACCCGGCTGATTTGGGCGTGCAGGACCTGGTGGTCATTGCCGTCAAGGCGCCTGCCATGCTGGAAGTGGCGCGCCACATCGCCCCGCTGATCGGCCCGGGTACGATGGTGCTGACAGCAATGAACGGCGTGCCCTGGTGGTTTTTCCAGGGCTTTGGCGGGCCTTACGAAGGTCATCGCCTGACGTCGGTGGACATCACCGCGGAAATTGGCGCCGCGATCCCGGCGCGCAGCGTCATCGGCTGCGTGGTCCATGCCAGCTGCTCACTCAAGCTGCCGGGCTATGTCCAGCACCACTTCGGCAACAAGCTGATCATCGGCGAGCCGTCCGGCCAGAAAACCGAGCGCGTGCAGCAGCTGGGACACCTGCTGGAGCGGGCCGGTTTCGATGTGCTGGTGTCGGAGCAGATCCAGAAGGACACCTGGTACAAGCTGTGGGGCAATATGACGGTCAACCCGATCAGTGCCATCACCGGCGCCACCACCGACCTGATCCTGGGCGACGAGCTGGTGCGCAACTTCATTTCCAGCGTGATGCTCGAAGCCAAGGAAATCGGCGCGCGCATCGGCATCCCGATCGACCAGCTGCCGGACGACCGTCACGCCATCACCCTCAAGCTCGGCGCCTTCAAGACCTCGATGCTGCAGGACGTGGAAGCCGGCCGCGCGGTGGAACTCGATGCGCTGGTCACCGTGGTCAAGGAACTGGGAACGCTGACCGGCGTGCCCACGCCCTTCACCGACGCCCTGCTCGGTCTGGCACGCCTGCATGCGCGGGTGCGCGACCTGTATTGATGACCCCCACGCTCGGCACTAACGTGTCCTCGCTGCCCCCGTGCAGGTCGGCCCTGCGCTTCGCTGGAGGTGGGGCCCTCGCGCCTTGGGGCGACCCGGCGCCGCTCGATGTCGTATGACGCCGACAAGATTGGCTCTCAACCGCGCCGCCTTCATCACCCTGCTGCTGGTGGCCTGCATGTTTGGCGCCAACCATGTGGCGGCACGCCTGGCCTTCAATAACGGGCTGGACGTGGCCACCGCCGTGGCCGTGCGCAGCCTGATCACCGCCGCCGTGGTGGCCGTGCTGGTGCTGCTGCAGGGCGTGCCGCGTACGCTGAATGCACGTCAGCGCCGCGTGCTGCTGGCCATTGGGGCGCTGGTGGCGATCCAGAGTTTGTGTCTGTACTCCGCCGTGGCGCGGTTGCCGGTGGCGCTGGCCCTGCTGGCCTTCAACACCTACCCGCTGTGGACCGCCTTCTGGGATTGGGTGTTTTATCGCCGCACGCCCGAACGCGCCGTGCTCATTGCCATGCCGGTTCTCCTGCTCGGCCTGGCGCTGGCGCTCGATGTGTTCGGTGCCACCTCGGGCCTGGGGGCCGCCGACCAGTGGGGCCGCATCGGTGCCGGCGTGGCCTTTGCGCTCACGGCGGCCTGTGTCTTCGGTGTCGCGCTGGTGCTCACGCAGCACCAGGCGGCCGATGTCGATGGCCGCGTGCGCACCGTCAGCACCATGGGCCTGGTCGGCCTGCTGGGTCTGGTGGCCGTTGCGGCCCAGGGTGGCTTTCACCTGCCGCAGGTCGCTGCCGGCTGGTGGGGGCTGGCCCTGCTGACCTTTTTCTACGGCACCGCCTTCACCATCATGTTCACCCTGTTACCCAAGCTGGGCGTGGTGGGTGGCTCGCCGATCATGAATGTGGAGCCGGTGGCCGCACTCATACTGGCTTGGCTCATTCTCGACCAGGCCATCGCGCCAATGCAGGTGGCCGGCGCGCTGCTGGTGGTCGGCACGGTGATGGCACTGGGCCTGCGCAAACGGTAAAAAGCACCCATGCCACTCGACGTGTTGCTGGTGGTGCTGTTGTCGGCCTGGCTGCATGCCGGCTGGAACGCCCTGGTGCGCTCGGCCACCGACAAGTACCTGAGCACCTTGCTCATTGTCTGGGGCGCCGGGGCGATTGCACTGTTGCTGCTGCCGCTGCTGCCCGCTCCGGCGCCGCGGAGCTGGCCCTACCTCGCTGCCTCGGCACTGATCCATGTGGTGTATTTCACGCTGGTGGCCTCGTCCTATCGCCATGCCGACCTGAGCTTGGCCTATCCGGTGATGCGCGGCACGGCGCCGGCGCTGACGGCCATCGCAGCGGCACTCGTGCTGCAGGAAACACCCTCGCCCGCGGGCTGGGCCGGCATTGCCCTGATTTGCAGCGGCGTACTGTTACTGGCCGGGGCCGCCTGGCGCACCGGCGTGATCCGCCCGGCCGCGCTCTGGTTCGCGCTGGGCAATGCCGTGGTGATTGCAGCCTACACCCTGGTGGACGGCCAGGGCACGCGCCTGTCAGGCCACGCCTTCAGCTACACCGGCTGGCTGTTCCTGCTCACGGCGCTACTCATGCTGGGCATGACACTCGCCCGCCAAGGCCGCGCGATGTTGCGGCCGGCCGTCCGGGCGTGGCGCACCGGCCTGCTGGGTGGCGCCGGCACCCTGGCCGCCTACGGCCTGGTGCTGTGGGCCATGACGCATGCGCCGATTGCCTCGGTGGCAGCGTTGCGCGAAACCTCGATCGTCTTTGCCGCGCTGATCGGGGTGCTGTTGCTCGGGGAGCGGATGAGCCGGCTGCGCTTGCTTGCTGTGCTGTGGGTGTGTGCGGGAGCCGTGGTGATCAAGCTGGCTTGAATACCCATTGCGCTCGCCAGAGTGTCCACCGACTATTCAACCAGCACCGGCACCCGCGTCGCCAGCGCACACATCAACTCATAACTCACGGTGCCGCCAGCTTTCGCCACCTCGTCGATCGACAGCAGCGCGCCATTGGCGGCGCGACCCCAGAGCGTGACTTCGCTGCCCATGCCGGCCGCAGGCACGGGCGTGAGGTCCACCGTGATCAGGTCCATGCTGACCCGCCCGACTGTGCGGGTACGCACCCCGTCCACCAGCACCGGCGTGCCCTGCTGCGTCGTGCCAGCACTGCTGCGCATGTAGCCGTCGGCGTAACCGCAGGCGACGATACCGATACGCATTGGCGCCGGCGCGGTGAAGATCGAGCCATAACCCACCGTGTCGCCGGCCTGCAGGTCCTGCGTGGCGATGATGCGCGAGGACAGCGTCATGGCGGGTTGCAGATCCCAATCGGCCGCCTGGTGCTCGGGGGCATCGGGCGAAGCCCCATACAGCACCAGCCCGGGACGGATCCAGTCCGACACCAGGCCCGGGCTGAGCGCCGCGCCCATGTGGCGCAGGATGGCCGCGCTGTTGCTTAAGGAGCGCTCGCCGGGCAGGTCTTCGGTCGCGGTATTGAAGGCCGCAAGTTGTTGCGCAATGCCTTTGGTATCGTCGGCATCACTGAAATGCGTCACGAGCGAGATCTCGTCCACCTGCGGCAGCGCGTTCAGGCGCGTCCAGGCGGCGCGGAAGTGCTCCGGCCGAAAGCCCAGCCGGTTCATGCCGCTGTTCATCTTGAGGAACACCCGGTGCGGCACATGGGTCTTGTGGATGGCCAGCATGTCGATCTGCTCGCTGCAGTGCACGGTGTGCCAGAGGTCCAGGCGCGAGCAGCGTTCCAGATCACGCAACTCGAACACCCCTTCCAGCAGCAGGATGGGGCCGCGCCAGCCCAGGCGCCGCACGCGCTCGGCCTCATCCAGGTCCAGCAGGGCAAAGCCGTCTGTGCCGCGCAAGCCTTCAAAAACCCGTTCGATGCCATGTCCATAGGCGTTGGCCTTGATCACGGCCCAGACTTTGGCATCCGGTGAGCGCTGGCGGGCACGCGCCAGGTTGTGGCGCAGGGCTTGCGGGTAGATAGTGGCTTGGATCGGGCGGGGCATGATGGCAGCAATGGGCAGCGGGGTACACCGATTTTGACATTGCCGGGCGTGCTATAACCCGTTGTCGCTTGGATATACGTTACAAATAACCAGTCATCAGCTTTGCTGAAGGCCCGCCTGTAGACAATGAAACGCGGTTTTTACACCATCATGTCAGCGCAGTTTTTCAGCTCGCTGGCCGATAACGCCCTGTTCGTCGGGGCCGTTCAATTGCTCCGCAGCTCTTCAGCCCCGGAATGGCAACAGGCGGCCCTGGTGCCCATGTTCGCGTTGTTTTACGTGGTGCTCGCCCCCTTCGTCGGCGCCTTTGCCGACGCCCGTCCCAAGGGACAGGTCATGCTCATCAGCAACGCCATCAAGGTCGTCGGCTGTCTGCTCATGCTGTTCGGCACCCATCCGCTGATGGCCTATGCCATCGTTGGCCTGGGCGCTGCCGCTTATTCCCCGGCCAAATACGGCATCCTCACCGAGTTGTTGCCCGCCTCGCAGCTGGTCAAGGCCAATGGCTGGATTGAAGGGCTGACCATTGCCTCCATCATCCTGGGCGTGCTGCTCGGGGGGCAACTGGTCGGTCACTCGGTATCCGCGGCCCTGTTGTCGGTGGACTGCCCCTTCATCACCACCGGCATCGACACACCACCGGAAGCCGCCATCAGCGTGCTGATTTTTGTCTATATGGTGGCCGCCTGGTTCAACACCCGCATCCCCCACACCGGCGTCGAGATGCGGCCCATGCCGGCGAACCTGTTGACCCTGCTGCCCGACTTCTGGCACTGCAACTCCCGCCTGTGGCGCGACCGGCTGGGGCAGATCTCGCTGTCCACCACCACGCTGTTCTGGGGTGTCAGCGGCAACCTGCGCTACATCGTGCTGGCCTGGGCCGCCGCCGCCCTGGGCTACAGCGTGACGCAGGCCTCCTCGCTGGTGGGTGTGGTCGCCATCGGCACTGCCGTGGGCGCAGTGGTGGCTTCCATGCGCATGAAGCTCGAACACGCCACCCGTGTCATGCCGCTGGGCATTGCCATGGGCCTGCTAGTCATCCTGCTCAACTTCATCACCAATGTCTGGGTGGCGGCGCCCTTCCTGGTGCTGCTCGGCGGCCTGGGCGGCTTCCTGGTGGTGCCGATGAACGCCCTGCTGCAGCACCGGGGTCACAACCTCATGGGTGCGGGCCGCTCCATCGCGGTGCAGAACTTCAACGAACAGGCCTGCATCCTGGGCCTGGGCGCTTTCTACAGCCTGTCCACCGGCATGGGCTTGTCAGCCTTCGGCGCCATCACAGCCTTTGGCGTGGTGGTGGCCGGCTTCATGTGGCTGATCCAGCGCTGGCATGCGCACAACAGCGTCGTGCATGCCGAGGAACTTCAGCACCTGCTGGACATCGCCCGCAGCGACAACCTGCACGGCTAATGGTTGCTGCGCCGGCGCGCCACGCCATCTTTTTTAATTGCGCATGAGTCAACCGTTGGCAGCCCTGGGGCTGGTGCTCAATGCCCTGGTCTGGGGCGTCTCCTGGTGGCCGTTTCGTGAACTGCAGCAGCAAGGCCTGCACCCCCTGTGGTCCACCGTCATCATCTACGGTCTGGCGCTGATCGCTTTGCTGCGCTACAAGCCCGGGGCCTGGCGCGAACTGCTGCTGCACCCCTTGCTGTGGCTGCTGATGCTGGCGGCAGGCCTGACCAATGTCGGCTTCAACTGGGCCGTGACGGAGGGCGATGTGGTGCGCGTGGTGCTGCTGTTCTACCTGATGCCGGCCTGGGTCGTGCCGCTGGCCTGGCTGCTGCTCGGTGAAAGGCCCAACAAAGCCTCCTTACTGCGCCTGGCGCTGGCCTTGTTCGGCGTGGTGATAGTGCTCAAGACACCGGCATCACCCTGGCCGGTGCCGGCCAGCCTGGCGGACTGGCTGGCCCTGCTGGGCGGCTTCAGTTTTGCCCTCACCAATGTGCTGCTGCGCCGGCTCAACCAGACCTCAGACGAAGCCCGTATGCTGGCCATGTTCATCGGTGGCGGCGTGACGGCGCTGCTGGCCGCGCTGGTGGGCCTGCAGCTGGGCCTAGTCGGTCTGCCGCCGGCACCTGCCACCGGCTGGCTGCTCATCGCCCTGCTCACCAGCCTGGCTTTTCTCTTCGCCAACCTGGGCCTGCAGTACGGTGCCGCCCGGCTGGCCGCCAGCACCACGGCGCTGGTCATGCTGACCGAGGTAGTGTTTGCCAGCGTGTCATCGGTCGCGCTCGGCGCGGCCGAGCTAACGACCCGCACCCTCGCCGGCGGCGCCTTGATCCTGCTGGCCGCCCTGTGGGCGGCGCGTCCGGAACAGCCGCGCTGATACCATCATTTCTCCAACCCTCACCTCCCGGGGAGACACGCCATGAAGAGAAGACATTTCAGCACCCTCACCGCCGCACTGTTTGCCCTCCCCTTGTGCGTCGCCCTGGCGGCGGACTACCCGAGCAAACCGATCACAGTGATCGTGCCGCAGGCGGCCGGCGGCACCAACGACATCGTCGGACGTCTGGTGGCGCAAAAACTCAGCGAAGTGCTGCCCGGCAATGTGGTGGTGGAAAACCGGCCCGGCGCCGGCGGCAACATCGGCACCGTGGCCGCCGCCAAGGCGCCAAAAGACGGCCACACCCTGCTCATGACCATCAGCAGTGCCCAAGCCATCAACCCGGCGGTCTACAAGAACCCGGGCTTCGATCCCATCAAGGACTTCACGCCGCTGGCGCTGGTCGGCTCGCTGCCCAATGTGCTGGTAGTCAACCCAGCCTTCCCGGCCAAGACACTGCAGGAGTTCCTCAGGGTCGTGAAAGCCAAGCCCGGGGTGTACCAATACGCCTCGGCTGGCAATGGCACGCTCAACCACCTGCTGGGCGAGATGCTCAACAGCATGGCGGGCCTCAAGCTGCAGCACATTCCCTACAAGGGCGTGGCCCCGGCCATGACCGATGTCATCGGCGGCCAGGTACCGATGGCCTTTGCCAGTCTGCCCTCGGTGATGCAGCACCTCAAGGCCGGCCGCCTGATCGCCCTGGGCGTGAGTTCACCGGCACGCTCACCCGTGCTGCCGGCCGTGCCGGCGATTGGCGAACTGGTACCCGGCTACAGCGGCACGCTGTGGGTCGGTTTGTTTGGTGTGCGCGGCGTCAAGCCCGAGATCGAGGCGCAACTGCAGGATGCCATGAAGAAGGTGCTGGCTGCGCCCGACATGCAGGAGAAGCTGCTGGCGCAAGGGGTGGAGCTGGCCAATGCCACGCCGGCCCAGTTCGCCGCTCTGCTGCAGGAAGACCTTGTGCGCTGGGCGCGCATCGTCAAGGAGTCGGGCGCGACGATTGATTGAGTTGCTGTCGAGCCTGCTTTTGCTGAATTTGGCCGTTTCGCTTTTTCAAATCCAGAACTTGCCACTGGTGCACTGGACCTGCTGGGCCCCTACAATCACGCCCTTTGCCCGCCCCCAGCTATTCCGACATGAACATCGTTATTAATGAAGACCTCAAGGCCTATATTGACCCCTTGACGCCAGAGGAACATGATGCTCTGGAGCGCAGCCTGTTGGCCGAGGGTTGCAGAGATGCACTGGTGCTTTGGGAGAATGTGCTGGTGGATGGGCACAACCGATACGGCATTTGTCAAAAGCACGACATCCCGTTTCAAACCCTGCAAAGCACGCACTTCAAGACGCTCGAAGATGTTCATCTTTGGATGATCGATCAACACCTGGGTCGTCGCAGCGTGTCAGACTTCCAGCGTGGCGTACTCGCACTTCGTAAGCGCGAAATCTTGAATGACAGGAAACGTCATGTTGCGGCCCTGGCTGATACCGACCCAGCTCCGCTCGCGAATGAATCCGACCTGCTCTCATCGAAGGTTACGCCGGCGCCGATCGGCGCCATAAAAAGCAGAGAAGATCTGGCAAAAACCGCTCGATTGAGCAGCAATCAGGTCGTCTTGATCGAAAAGATTCAAAAGCAAGCAACGCCCGAGCTAGTGGCCGCCGTGAAGTCCGGCGCGATCTCCATCAATGCCGCCGCCGCTGTTTCGAATTTGCCAGAGCAAGAACAGGTTGCAGCGGCCATGGGCGGAAAAGAACAACTTCTACAAGCTGCGAAACGTGTGCGCGAGACCAGGAAGAGGGTCAAGGCCGCCGAGCCGAACGCGCTGGCGCAAGACACCGTGGAGGCACTGAAGTCACGTATCGCCGAGTTGGAAGCAGAGAACGCCAAGCTACGGGAGCAGTTGGCCACATTGATGGTTTAGTAAAGTTTCCTCATCGAACGCACGCCCAACTTGCTTGTGACGGCAGAGGGTAGCTTCCAGCAATAGGCCATCTGCCGTCTTGCGCGAATGACTGATCAGCAGAAGTCCAGCACCTCGACATCAGATTGACCGAATCCTCTTTACAAAAAAATCGGACCGGCCGCCATGGCGAGCATGGTAGGTTTTACCGTGCACTGCGAATCGCAGAAAACTTCTGCTCCATCTCGCGCCGCATGGCCCGGCGAACCTCGGCGGCCGCGTACCGACGGTGCTCGTCCGGTGTCTGGGGATTCAAGGGCGGCACCGGGGTCGGCTTGCCATCGTCGTCGACGGCGATCATGGTGAAGAAGCAGCTGTTGACGTGCCGAACCACCTTGGCCCGGATCTCTTCAGCGACCACCTTGATGCCGACTTCCATCGAGGAGGTGCCGGTGTGGTTGACCGAGGCCAGGAAGGTCACGAGCTCACCGACCTGGATTGGCTGACGGAACATCACCTGGTCGACGCTCAAGGTGACCACATAACGCCCCGCGTAGCGGCTGGCGCAGGCGTAGGCGACCTGATCGAGGAGCTTGAGGATGGAGCCACCGTGGACCTTGCCGGAAAAGTTCGCGGTGTCAGGGGTCATCAGCACGGTCATGGTCAACTGGTGGGCGGGTAGGTCCATAGATTTCTGGTGGGGTTAGGCGAAGCGGGTTTGAAGCGGGTCGCTTCAAGACGCGGAACAAGGCAAGCTCGGCGGCGTCAGCCCATGTAATGTAATGCCGCCATTGCCGACACAATGTGCTGGCAATGGCGGCATGCGCTAGAGGCTCGTGTCCACGGAACGGGCCATCGCCCCGCGATCGGGCAACCGACAATCAGTGCATTCACGCAGTGCCCCAGGAGGCTCCGCTGCGCTCAGCCCAATAGGCGAACCAAGCCATAAATGGAAAGCAGTCCGCAGACCAGCAGAAGTGCGGTCTTTGTTGAGCGAGCGCCGACCAGGGTTCCGATGACGCTGCAGGCGAGGATGGCGCCAAGAATGTAGCTTGTTTTCATGCCCCAATGCTAAGGGCCCGACAGCCCGCAAATTGGCAATTTACGTCTGCTTACCGGAAAATTCCTGAGCGGCAGCACCTGCCCGCTTGCTGTCGCCCGGAACTTTCTGCCCAGACTGGCGCGCTAGACAACGACCAGCCAGGCAGACGCACGGATCAACCCGCCAGCGCTTCGTCCAGCATCTCCACCCAGTGCTTGACCGGCGTGCCGGTGCCGCTTTGCAGATGGGTGATGCAGCCGATGTTGGCCGAGACGATGACTTCCGGTTGCAACTCGCCCAGGTTGCCGAGCTTGCGGTCGCGCAGCTCGTAGGCGATCTTCGGGTTGAGCACCGAGTAGGTACCGGCCGAGCCGCAGCACAGATGGGGCTCCACCCGGCAAGTATTGATCTTGAAACCAAGCTCGCCCAGGTACTGCTCCACCCCGCCGCGCAGCTGCTGGCCGTGTTGCAGCGTGCAGGGCGGGTGAAACGCCACCTGGCCGGCCTTGGCCGACACCTTGGCACGCAGGGGCTCGACCAGCTCCGGCAGCAGTTCGCTCAAATCTTTGGTCAGTTCACTGATGCGCTTGGCCTTGGCCGCATAGGCTGGATCGTCATGCAGGATGTGGCCGTATTCCTTGACCGTGACGCCGCAACCGGAGGCATTCATGACGATGGCTTGCACGCCGCGCTCGATGTGCGGCCACCAGGCATCGATGTTGGCGCGCATCTCGGCTTTGCCGCCGTCCTGGTCGTTGAGGTGGAACTTGACGGCACCGCAGCAGCCCGCCTTGGGCGCCACCACGGTCTGGATGCCGGCGGCATCGAGCACACGGGCGGTGGCGCTGTTGATGTTGGGCATCATGGCCGGCTGCACGCAACCGGCCAGCATCAGCACCTTGCGCGCGTGCTGGCGCGTCGGCCAGACGCCGGCAGCTTGCGCCGCCGGCACCTTGTTCTTCAAGGATTCCGGCAGCAGATTGCGCACCAGCTGGCCCATCTTCATGGCCGGCGCGAACAGCGGCGAGGTCAGCCCTTCTTTCAGGGCCCAGCGCACCAGGCGCTCGGATGCCGGACGCGGCACCTTGGCATCGACCAGCTTGCGGCCGATGTCGACCAGGTGGCCGTAATCCACACCCGAGGGACAGGTGCTTTCGCAGTTGCGGCAGGTCAGGCAGCGGTCCAGGTGGGCCTGCGTCTTGCGCGTCGGTGTTTCACCTTCGAGCACTTGCTTCATCAGGTAGATGCGGCCGCGCGGGCCGTCGAGCTCGTCACCGAGCAGCTGGTAAGTGGGACAGGTGGCGGTGCAAAAACCGCAGTGCACGCATTTGCGCAGGATGGCTTCGGCCGCCTGGCCGTCGGCCGTGTGCTTGTATTCGGGAGCAAGATTGGTTTGCATGAAAGTTCGCCAGTCCGGCTCAGAAATCGGGGTACATGCGGCCGCGGTTGAAGATACCGGCCGGGTCAAACTGTTTTTTCAGTTCGCGGTGGATGCGGTCCAGCGGTGCGGCCAGCGGCGAGAAGACGCCGGCCGACTTGTCGGTGGCGCGAAACAGCGTGGCATGGCCCGTCACGTCGGCCATGGCGCTTTGCACCCCGGACTCTTCGCGCACCGGCAGCTTGACCCAACGCTGGGCGCCGCCCCATTCGATCAGGGTCGGTCCCAGGTTCAGCGGCGGCGCGGTGTCGGGCACGCTCAGGCGCAGCAGGGACTCACCCTCCTGCACGCCAAAAAACGGACCGGTCTGCTCGCGCAGTGCCGTCCACAGGTTCGCGGTTTGTTCTTGCATCACGCCGCCACCCATGGTGGTGTGGGCCGCCGCCACGGCCGCCGCCGCACCGCGCAAACGCACCATGAGCGCGCCGGCGTGCCAGCACGAGGCGTTGATGGGCAGCGGCTGGGCACCCCAGCGGTTGAGCTGCGCCAGCGCCTGGGCCTCGTCCATCTCGAACACCAGCGTGCTTTCGGCCACCGCCTTGGGCAAGACCTTGAGCGACACCTCGACGATCAGGCCCAGCGTGCCGAGCGCGCCGGCCATCAGGCGCGACACGTCATAGCCGGCCACGTTCTTCATCACCTGGCCACCAAAAACCAGCAGCTCGCCGCGACCGTTGAGCAGGGTCACGCCCAGCACATAGTCACGCACCGCGCCGACACTGGCGCGCGCCGGGCCGCTCAAGCCCGCCGCCACCATGCCGCCGACGGTGGCCACCGCGCCGCCGGCGCTGAAGTGCGGCGGCTCGAACGGCAGGTACTGGCCTTTTTCGGCCAGGGTGGCTTCGAGTTCGGCCAGCGAGGTGCCGCCACGCACGGTGACCACCAGCTCACTCGGTTCGTAGCTGACGATGCCGCTGAGGGGCCGGGTGTCGAGCAGTTCGCCCTGGAGCGACTGGCCATAAAAATCCTTGCTGCCACCGCCGCGAATGCGCAGGGGGGTGCCGTCGGCGGCAGCAGCGCGAACGCGCTCGGTAATGTGTTGCAGGGCTGAATCCATAAGGGCTCAATGTTAACGGTTGTCTCGCTTCAGGCCGCGCTCAGCGGGCGCTTTCGACCCGGATGCTCATGCTGGCCGACATCGACTCGCCCGGCTGCAGCACCTGCAGCCCCAGGTCTGCGGCCGTCATGCCGCCGCGCGCCATCAGGTTGACCGCATTGTTGACATGGCTGACCGGTTCGATCGCCACGAAATCACGTGTGGGGTGGGTGAACACCACCAGCCGGCTCAGACTGGCGCTGATCTGAATGCGCAGCTTCTCGTCGCTCAGCTGCGCCGCGCCACGCCAGCCGTCAAAGCAATGGTCCACGTCCAGCGCGGCGCAGTCCACGTCCAGCCCCTGGCTTGGGGCCCGGTGCGTGGGCAGCTTGTCGTCGCCCATTTCCCAGCGCCCCTGCGCTTCAAATTGCAGATGGCTGCCGGCGCGCTTGACGAAATACGGATGCCAGCCCAGCCCCACCGGCGCGCTTTGCGCCGACTGGTTGGTGATGCTCAACGTGAGTTCGAGTTCACCCTCATGCAGGCGGAAAGCCTGTGAGGTGTCGAAAGCAAAAGGCCAGGACGTGTCGGGCTTGTGCTCGTAGGACAGCAGGGCAAATTGCGCATCGGCCTCCAGCACCTCCCAGGGCCGCTGCCAGCCGACGCCGTGGATGGCATGCGGCTCGGCGGCGTTGTTCTGCACCAGCGGGTGGCTGGTGCCGGCCCATTTGAGCGTGGCCTGCCCGACCCGGTTGGAAAACGGCACCAGCGGGTAGCTGCCCGCCAAGCGCACGGAAGCCAGGGCCTGCGGCGCGGTGGAGCGCAACACCGGCACATCGCCCCACCACAGGCCGGCAATGCAGCCACCCAGGTCGGGTCGGATAGCGCAGCGCAGATGCCCGCTGCTCAGTTGTAGCGATGTTGTCATGCCGGGTGCTCCTCTCCTCGCCATTGTGCACCGTGCCGCACACGACGCTGCGCCCTGCCGGTCGTGCTATTCCTCCCACTCCAGCACCTGCCAGTCAGCCGCCGCCCCCGCCATCTCCACTCGCGCCTGGTGCATGCCGATGCGGCGAAATGCAAGGCCAATACTTTGGCCTTCCAACTCCGGCCGCGTCGACTGCTGGATCCGCCATTGCCCGGCCGCAAGCACGCCAAAGGAAATTTCAAATTCCGGCTGCCAGGCAGGGTGGCACGGCCTGACCCGCATCAGGTAGCGCCCGGCCAGGAACAGGCGCGCGCTGGCCCGACCATCCGCCCGCGCCGGCTCGGCCAGGGCGATGAAGCGCCCGCTGGAATGCGGCAGGCGCTGCCAGACTTCCCGGTAGACGCCATGCACCCCGGTTTCGATCACGCACTCCGGGCTCTCGAACACCATGTGGCCGGCATCCGGGCTGGCGTTGGGTGGCTGGTAGTCCACCAGGCGATGCCAGGTACACACCTCGCCCGACGCGTCCCCTTCAACCTCGGTCACACCACAAAAACCCTGTTGCCGGACCAGCAGTTCCTGCTGGCTCTGGCTATAGGGCCAGGCGGCGCCGGCTGGCAGACCGGCACGGGCGGCCTGCGGAATGCGCAGGTCGGCATGCCAGCGCCCCAGCTGCAGCCAGCGCACAAACGTCGTTTCATCCTGCAGCTCGGGCGTCTGCAACAAGGTGCGCGTCCAGACCCCGCGGTAACGCGCGGGCACCGGCGGGCTGTTGGGTAGCGCCGCCGGCCAGGCGGGCGCAAGCGTGTCAGTCATAGGCATGCGGAAAGGCTTTCAGTGCGCGGTAGAAAGCCATATCATGGTTGGGCCAGAGCCAGGCCCCGGTGTCGGCCGCTATTCTCTTGAGCTTGCGGATGCTCTCGACCGCCTGCGCTTCCCGCCCCTGCCACAGATTGCCAGGCGCCACCTCGTCATCGAGGTTTTCCTGCAGGTCGGCCGCGTCGCCCGCCAGCAGAATGGGCGGCCCCTGGGGCAACTCGACCCACATCGACATGTGCCCCACGGTGTGGCCCGGGGTGGCAATGGCTTGCACCCCCGGCAGCAGCGTGTATTCACCCGCGCACAGCTTGAATTGCAGCGGGGCACCGGCATCGTCGATCAGGTCATCGGCAAAGACGGCGGCATCGGCGCCGCTACGTGCCACGGCCATTTCGTCCTGCTGCACATGGATTTCGGCCCCGCAGCCGCAGCGGCGCAATTCCTTCAGGCCCCCGGCATGGTCGAAGTGCAGATGGCCGATGAAGATCACATCGACATCCGCCGGCGTCAGGCCCAGGCGCGCCAGGTAGTGCGGAATGCGCTGTTCCTCGCTCATCTCGGGCGCACCGAATTCGAACACGCTCGGGTCGTAGTAACGCGCCCGCGCCGCCGCATCATCGATCTTGCGGTGGTCGCAGCCGACGTCGTACAGAATGCGGCCGTTGGCGGTCTCGATCAGGTAGGCCAGGATCGGCGCCTCGATCATCTGCCCCTGGCCGCGTTGGTAAGTCGAGATCGACTTGTCATAACGATGGGTGGCGGTGAGCAGAGGCCAGAGTTTGCGGACCTGGGTCATGGGGTGTCCTGTTCGCTCGGTGGTGATGGCATGCGCGCCAGCAGCGCGGCATGGTCCAGGGTCTCGCCAAAGATGCCGCCCTCCACCCCCATCATGCGCAAGGCCGGCTGCTGCAATTCCGCCTCGGACGCAGCACAGGCATCGCTCACCGTGAGGCAGTAGTAGCCCAGATCCGTGGCGGCGCGCACCGTGCTGTGGACACAGACCTCGGTCGTCACCCCGCACACGATCAGGGTCTGGATCAAGCAGTTGCGCAGGATCTGGTCCAGATCGGTCTGGTGAAAGGCACTGTAGCCCGGCTTGTCGATGACCCCTTCATCAGCGCGCACCTTGAGTTCATCGATCAAACCATGTCCGTATTCACCCCGCACCAGCAGGCGGCCCAGTGGCCCGCGCGAACCGATCTCGGCCTGCGCGGCGCGGCTGCGCTGCAGCTTGATGGGCGGGCAGTCGGCGAGATCGGGCCGGTGCCCTTCGCGCGTGAAGATCACCCGCATGCCGCTGCCGCGCGCTGCCGCCAGCAGGGCTTGCACGGGTCCGATGGTGGCGCGCAGCCGCCCAACATCCACACCGGCCTGCGCCGCATACCCTTGCGGATCAAGAAAATCGCGCTGCATGTCGATCACCAGCATGGCCGTCTTGCCCGCTTCGACACGGGTCGCGGGCATGGTCATCTCAGGCAAACTCATGCGCGACCGCTGCCGCCATGCGCTGCGCCAATTCGGTCGCCATGACCGCGCCCTTGGCCGCACTGGCGCCCTTGGCCGATGACAGCACGCCCGACAAGGGCACCCAGTGGCGGCGCGTCGGGTAGACGTCGTAGGGCGGGAAGTCAGCCGGGCCGTCGTCGGGGATCAGGTCAACGCGCACCAGATCGGGGTGGTAGTGCAGCATCATGGAGGTCTCGATCACGGCCGCGTGCTCCAGCGCGAAGCCGGGGAAGCCGTTGGGGAACACGCTGGCCAGCGTCGTCTCCGTCAGAAAATCCCAGTACTCCAGTCGCATCACCTGCAACTGGGCCGCCGGCCCCAGATCACGCAAACCGAGGTCGATGCCCTCGATCAGGAACCACTGGTTTTCATAGTGGCCGTTGACGATGACCAGGCGCTTGGCCCCATGGCGGGCGAACTCGCGCACCGCATCGCGTACCGAGCCGATCAGCGTGGCGGCGTCGACGCTGGTGGTGCCGCAGAAATGCTGGCCGCCGCCGCACTTGGGCTGGGATTTGTAGCCGTACGACAAGGTGGGCGCCACCAGACCACTGACGCGTTTTGCCGTGTCAGCGGCCACGGCGGCGGCCAGCAGCCCGTCGGTGCCCAAGGGCAGATGCGGGCCGTGCTGCTCGAGCGCGCCGACCGGCAAAAAGATCGGCGGCTGGTCGCGCAGCAGGCGCGCCTCGTAGTCGATCCAGGACAACTGGTTCATCCAGACGGTACTCATGCGGACTCCTTGCGCGTTGGAAATTTGGGCTCAATCGACATGCCAGAGACCGGTGTGTGGCCATCCCCGGCCGGGTCGGTCGCTTCCAGCACCGAGGCGGCAGCGATGAGCAGCCCGCCCAGCCACATGGGCGGCAACAGTTGTGCCTCGCCGTACAGCGCGGCCGAGAGCACCGCCACGACCAGTTCGGTGATCAGGATCACACCGGCACGGCCGGTTTCAAGATGGGTCACGCCGTATTGCCAGGCCGCCATGGCCAGCAACAGCCAGCCAAAGCCATAGAACAACAGCGCAAGAGTGAGCCCGGGGGTGAGTGCCGGCATGGGCAAGCCCAGCCACAGCACCGCGAGGGCCGACAGCAGGCCACCGCCCAGAAACACCACCCCGGTTTTCGTGCGCAAGGGCACGGCCGGTGTGGCGCGCGAAATCAGGTTGTTGCCGGCAAAGGCCAGGCCGGCCGACAAGGCCAGCCAGTCCGCCGAACTCAGGGCGGCGTTGAACGCCTCGGTGCCGCCGATCACCAGCCACAAGCCGGCCAGTGCCAACCCGACGGCCAGCAGGCGCCGGCGGCTGACACGCTCGCCCAGAAAAATGCGCCCGCCCAGCACCGACCACACCGGCGACAGGTAAAACAGCAGCATGACGCGCACCACATCCCCCAGCATGAGCGCCGAGACAAAGGCCACATTGGCATAGCCGCCCACCAGGGCCAGCAACAGCACGCCGCGCGCATCGGCGCGCCAGGCGGCGCGTTCGCGCAGCAGGAAGTACAGGCTGCACAGCCCCACCGGGCCATAGCTCAACAGCGACAGTGTCAAGCCCGACAGCCCCTGCACGGCAAAGGCCTTGAGCGGCCACCAGCTCAAGCCCCACAAGGTGGCCGAGAACAAGAGCAGGCCGACCGGCAGCCGCGCGGCCGGAGTCGCCAGTGTGGACGGATGCGAAGTCATGCGCCGGCCGTTCTCAGTTCATCACCGAGCCGCCATTGGGCCCCAGCACCTGGCCGCAATAAAAGCGCGCCAGGTCGCTGGCCAGAAACAGGGCCGTGGCGGCAATTTCTTGCGGCTCGGCGATGCGTTGCTGCGGCACGGCCAGCTCCTGCGCCAGGCTTTGCGCACTCATGGCCGCGGGCGCCACCATGGCGGTGTTGACGGCGCCGGGCGCGATGGCGTTGACGCGAATGCCGGGGGCGAACTCGCGCGCCATGGCGCGCGTCAGGCCGATGACGCCGGCCTTGGCGGCACAGTAGGCCGTGAACTGGCTGCGCCCGAGCAGGCCCAGATCGGACGCCACGTTGATGATGACGCCCTGGCCGCGCGCCAGCATGTCAGGCAGCACCGCCTTGGACACCAGGAAGACCGATTTCAGGTCCACCGCCAGCATGCGGTCCCACTCCTCTTCACTGGTGTCGAGCAGCGACTTTTCCTGGATGATGCCGGCGTTGTTGACCAGCAGCTCCACCGGCCCGAAGGTCTGGCGAATCTGCTCGCACATGGCGGCGATCTCCCAGGCGCGGGTGACATCGGCCGCCACGACGCAGGCCTGAGCCCCCAGCGCTTCAATCTCACCGGCCAGGGCGAGCGCTTCCTCGGCCCGCCCCAGATGGTTGATGGCGACACGGGCACCGGCCTGCGCGAACGCCAGCGCCGTCGCGCGGCCAATGCCGGTGGCAGCGCCCGTGACCAGCGCCACACGGCCCTGCAGGGATGGATTCAAGTGGGCCACGGTGTTCATCAAGCCATCACCTCGCCGTTGCTGGCCACCAGACTCTGGCCCGTGATGGCGCGCGCATCGGCGCTGGCCAGAAACAAAAACACACCGGCGATGTCAGCCGGCGCCAGCATGCCCGGCAAAGCCTGGCGCGCCAGCAGTTCCCGCTCCAGCTCGGCGGGCGGGCGCCCTTCTTTCGCGGCCATGGCGTGCAGCGACGCCATGGCGGCCTCGGTGCGAATCCAGCCCGGACACACGGCATTGACACGCAAGCCGCGTGACCCCAGTTCCCACGCCAGGGCACGGGTCAGCCCGATGACGGCGTGCTTGCTGGCGACATAGGCGGAAAAATCCGCCACCCCGCTGCGGCCCCAGATCGAGGACTGGTTGATGATGCTGGCGCCCGCCGGCATCAGCGGCAGCAGGGCACGCGTCAGGCGCGCCATGCTGGTGACGTTGTTGTCCAGCAGCTGCGCCCAGCGCGTCATGGCCTCGGGCGCCGGGTCGGACAAGGGCGTGGGGTACTCGATGCCGGCGTTGTTGATGAGCACGTCAATGCGGCCACTGCGGCTTTGCACCTGATCGGCCAGCGCGGCGACGGCCTGGTCATCGCCCAGGTCGCACGACAAGGCGATGACCTCGGTCACGGGCGCCAGCTCACGCGCCAGAAGCTGCAGAAGAGTCTCATCGCGATCCACCAGCACCAGCTGGGCCGCCTCGCTCGCAAACGCACTCGCCAGCGCCCGGCCAATGCCACCGGCCGCACCGGTGATCAGGACCACCTTGCCCGCCAGGGCGTAGTTGGGTGTCATGTCACACCGCCGTCAGGAAGGAGACGCCGACCGCACCCAGAAATTGATCAGCCCGCCCCACGGCGCCGGCAGCACCGACCTGCCCGTAATCGCTGGCCAGCACGCGCTTGACCCGGTTGACGTGATAACTGCGCAGCAGTTCGCGCACCGTGATGACTTGCGGGTAATCCGCCGGGTAGAGCGTGCGGTGGTAGGCCGGCAGCCGGTACCACGGCTCGGTGGGACGCTCGTGGTGTGCGTTGTGAAAACCGAAATTGAGCCACAGCAGATTGAGCCAGGGCCGGTTGAGACCGACGATATCGCTGTAGGTGTTGGCCTGCTCGTAGGCGCGGTCGCGCAGCTTGTCGGCCGGGATCGGCGCGTCACCCAGGATCGGGTAGGCATCGTAGGTGTGCTGGAAGCAGTCGGCGAAGCGCAGCAAGGTGACGAACAGCAGGTAGGCGACCAAGTAGAGCAGCAGGGCCTTCAAGGAAACCCAGCCCAGCACGGCAAAACCGCTGCAGCGCACGGCGGCGATGGCCAGGATGCGCAGCCGCTCTTTCAGCGCGCCGTCCGGACGGAACGGCCGCAGGATGACAAAACCACGCATCAGAAATTCGACCGCTGGAATGTAAGCCCACTCCAGCGCCAGCACGGTGTTGCGCACCCAGCCCGGCGCGCGCAGCAAAAAACCGCGTGCATCGAAGGTAATGACATCGGCGCGCTCGACGTGGTGCCGCATGTGCTTGCGCCGCATGTCCTCAAAGCGGGCATAGCAGCTGCCGTTGATCCAGCTCATCGCCGTGCCCCAGCGCTGGTTGGTCGACGCCGCCCGGAAGATGGCGTAGTGGGCAAATTCGTGGATGAAGTAGGCCGACCACACCAGCGAGATCACCAGCAGGAAAAAGCCCAGGCCATTCCAGCCCCAGGCCGGCGCTGTCAACAGCACCACGCCCCCCAGGTAGCCGAGCAACACGACCCCGAGCGCCAGCGTGTTGGGCCACACGCCATCGGCATAACGAAACACGGAAGATTTCTTGGGCATGGTGTGTGACAGCAAATTTTTTAAACCGCATCACACCCGGACACTGGCGGCCAGCATCAGGGTGCGTGCGACAGACCGACTTATTTCTTGGTCAGCGCGGTGACAAACTGCGCATCGAAGGTGGCTTCGGTGGCCGGGATGGTGGCGATCTGGCCCTTGGCCTTGAGCAACTGCGCGATCACCTCGCCGCTGCCGTAGTAGGAGGTGGTGGCGCTGGACTTCACAAACGCCTTGGGCATTTCGCTCATCGGGATGTTGTAGACGCCAGTGAGCTGCTCCTTGACTTCCTTGGCCGACACGCCCATGGCCTTGCCGATGATCTTGGCCGCTTCATCCGGCTTGGACTTCATGTAGGCCATGCCGTCGAGGTAGCCCTTGATGACGCCGGCAATTTCGGTCGGCTTGGCCTTGATGACCTTGTCGTCAAACACCAGCACGTCGGCAATCAGGCCCGGTGCGTCCTTGGAGGAAAACACCACCTTGAATTTCTTGCCGCCGCCCTGGCTCAGGATCTGCGACAGGCTGGGCTCATAGGTCACGCCGATCGGCATCTGACCGGACGCCATGGCGGCCGGCACGGCCTCGGGCGTCATGCTCACCGGCGTGATGTCCTTGTCACTCAGTCCGGATTTCTTCAGGGCGTAGGACAGCAGAAAGTCCGACGGCGAGAGCGGATTGAAACCGACCTTCTTGCCCTTGAAATCGGCCACCTTGGCGATGCTCTTGTCGGCCACGATGGCGTCGCCGCCATTGGAGTAGTCGATCGGCATCACGACTTTTTGCGCCTGGCCTGAGGCCACCTGGCCCACCACCTGGTCGTAGGTCAGCATGCCGCCGTCCACCGCCCCGCTGGCAATGGCCGAGGGGATCAGGGCCGGATCGGAAAACACCTGCAAGGACACCTTGAGGTTGTATTTCTTGAAGAGGTCGAGTGCCTCGGCCACATAGAACGGCCCGTAGCCGATCCACACGACGGTGCCGATCTTCATCTGCACCGGACCAGCGGCAAACACGGCACCGGCGGCCAGTGTCAAGGCCACCCCGGCGAGCGGTTTGAGAAAGCGACCCAGCAAATTGGCTGAACCGGCGGTGGAAGCGGAGAAACGCGAAGAGCCCATGATTTAACTCCAGAAGTAAAACAAAAGGGCAGGAAGAGGCGGCCAGCACATCTCTTTCTCCCGGGCTTTTGTCCCTCCGTGGAACCTCTTGCGAGGCCGGCGCACTCTCGGACCAGACATCACACTTGCTTGCGCTCGCGTGACCGGAACCCTAGTGCACCTGAGTCAAATGTTCGTGAATGTCTTTCAACACTCCAAAACGCTCAACCTGCTGTCAATCAATTAGCAACATGCGTGCCATGTCTGCGTGAGGCCTTGCGCGTCATGCCAGCACACTTGTGCACCAGCGCGAGTCATTTCAGCGTCTCCAGAAAGGCACGCCACCCACCATGGTGCGTAATGTCCCGTGCTTCGGTCGTCGCATAAGCCTCGCAGACAAAACCTGGCACGCGGCTGCCATCTTCCAGTTCCACGCTGCCGATGCCCAGCGGCGCCGGGATAGCGGCGACGAAGGAGCCAAATTCACGCGCCGGCAGTTCCCAGATTTCCATCTCGATGGCCGCACCGCCCACCGCCTCTCCCATTCCCACCCGCACCATGCCGGGCCGCATCAAAGGTCCACCCGGCAAGAGAAAGAAGCGGTAGCGCGGCGCACTGCGCACCGCGCGCACCAGACGGCCGCCGCGCTGTGTCAACTGACTGTTCAGGGGCAGGCCACTCAGGTGCGCGCCGCAGACGGCCACCTGGACCTGGCCCGTCGGGAACAGCGTGGCATCCGGCGCGCCTGACTTGAGGTGCGGGGCATGCGGCGTGGCACCTGCCGTGGACACGGTGCGGGCATGCAGGCGCGCAGCCAATGTCAGCAGGGCGAAGTCTTGCCCGCAGCGCGCCACCAGCGTCACGCCAAAGGGCAGGCCCTTGTCCATGAAACCGGTCGGCACCGCCACCGCCGACAGGTCCAGCAGATTGACGAAGTTGGTGTAGTGGCCCAGATTGGAGTTCAGGCGAATCGGATCGGCCTCGACGGCAGCGATGGTGTAGGGCGAGCCGGCCGTTGGCGTGACCAGCAGGTCCATGTCATCCCAGACGGCGCGCGTCTGCCGCTCCAGCGCCCTGAGCTTGTAGAAGGCCTCGAAGGTATCCGGTGCCGTGATCTGGATGCCTTTTTCGGTGATGGCACGCGTCACCGGGTGCAGCGCCTGCGGGTTCTTCTCGATGAAGGCACGGATGGCGGCATAACGCTCCGCCACCCAGGGGCCTTCGTACAGCAGCGTGGCCACGGCGCGGAACGGCCGCAGGTCAATCTCCACCGGCGTGCCGCCCAGCGCTTTTAGGTGCGCCACCGCCTGCGCGAATTGCGCCGGGCCTTCCGGGTTGCCGTGGAACTCCAGGTCCTCGGCGCGCGGCACGCCGAAGCGAAAGTGGCTGGCGGCACCAAAGTTGTAGCCGGCCGGCGGCATGGCGCGCGAGTAAGGGTCACTCGCATCTTCGCCCTGCGCCGCCGCCAGCACCTGCGCCGCATCAGCGGCACTCAGGGCAAACACCGAGATGGTGTCGAGCGTGCGGCAGGCCGGCACCACGCCGCTGGCGGAGAGACGGCCACAGGTGGGCTTCAAGCCAATCAGGTTGTTGAAGGCAGCCGGCACCCGGCCGGAGCCGGCGGTATCGGTGCCGAGCGAGAAGCTCGCCAGCCCCAAGGCCACCGACACCGCCGAGCCGGAGGACGAACCACCGGATACATAGTCCGGATCAAAGGCATTGCGGCAGGCGCCATAGGGCGAGCGCACGCCCACCAGGCCGGTTGCGAACTGGTCCAGGTTGGTCTTGCCGACCGGAATGGCGCCGGCATCAATCAGGCGCTGCACCACCGTGGCACTGCGCTCGGGGGTGTAGGCAAAGTCGGGGCAGGCGGCCGTGGTCGGGATGCCGGCCAGATCGATGTTGTCCTTGATGGCAAACGGAATGCCGTACAGCGGCAAGGACTTCGGGTCGCGCCCTTCGAGCGCCTTGGCGTAAGCCCGCAATTCATCGAGCGCCAGGCGCCGGATCCAGATGTGGCGATCCAGCGCCGCATCCTCGGCCAGCATCTGTTCATGCACGCGCTCAACCAGCTGTGTCGGCGTGAGGCTGCCACGGAGGTAACGTTCCCGCAGGGTGGGGATGGAAAGATCAAGACGCATTTTTTCTCCCTTCGATTTAGGGCCTGTTCACACTATTTTTACAAGTGCGAACGGAGTGGAAACAGCGCCAATCTAGGCGCGCGACAACGCCCAGACTGGCCGTCTGGGCTAGGAGTGCAACAACGAGTGGCGCTGTTTCCACTCCGTTCCCTTCGGGTTGCGGCCAAAAATGCCATGCGCGGTGTTGCGAAGCCTTGCCGGAGGAAGACTCCGGCTGCGTTTCGCGCCTGGCGCATGACATTTTTGATCCGCAACGCATCTTGCAAAAATAGTGTGAACAGGCCCTAACGCACCAGCACCAGCGGCTGGCCGGCACTGACCGACTGCCCCTCGATGCACAAGACTTCATGCACCAGCCCGTCGCTGGTGGCATGGACTGTGATTTCCATCTTCATGGACTCGACCACCAACAAGGGCTGGCCGGCCTTGACCTCGGCGCCGGCTTGCACCAGCACTGACCAGACCCCGCCTGACACTTGCGACACGATGACCTCGCCCTCAAAGGCTTCGGCGACGGCAGCGTTGGCGCTGTTGTCCTGCACCGCCAGATCGGCCGACTCGGACAGGCCGGCGACACGCCAGCGCTCACGCTCGGCTTCAAACGCCGCCTGCTGGCGCTGCTTGAAGTCGGCAATCGAGTCGGCGTGGTCATTCAGGTAGGCCTGGTAGTCGGACAGGCGGAACACACCGTCTTCGATGCGCAGCTGCGCGCGCCCGGCAACAAAGTCCTTGCGCCAGGTCAGCAACTCCTCGGCGCTGACCGGGTAGAAGCGGATCTGGTCGAAGAAGCGCAGCAACCAGGGCTTGCCGGCCTCAAACTCGCGCGTCACGCGCCAGCGGTTCCACATCTGCACGGTGCGGCCGACGAACTGGTAACCGCCCGGGCCTTCCATGCCGTAGACGCACAGGTAGGCGCCGCCGATGCCGACCGCGTTCTCCGGCGTCCAGGTGCGCGCCGGGTTGTACTTGGTGGTGACCAGGCGATGGCGTGGGTCGAGCGGCGTGGCCACCGGCGCGCCCAGGTAGACATCACCCAGGCCCAGCACCATGTAGCGGGCGTTGAAGACGATGTCGTAGACCTGCTGGATGTCGTCCAGGCCGTTGATGCGGCGGATGAACTCGATATTGCTCGGGCACCAGGGCGCGTCGGCACGCACCGACTGCATGTACTTCTCGATCGCCAGCTTGGTGGCGGCATCGTCCCAGGACAACGGCAGCCACACGGTGCGGCTCGGCACCTCGATGTCTTCGAGTGCCGGCAGCGCTGCCTGCGCCTGCAGCAGCAAGGCCATCAGGCTTTCCAGCGCAATCACCTGCGGGTCGTAATGCACCTGCAGCGAACGGATGCCTGGTGTCAGGTCGATGATGCCGGGCAGGCGACCCGACTCGCGCCACTGCGCCAGCTGCGTCATCAGGGCATGCACCTGGAAGCGTAGTTCCAGATCGAGCACCAGTTCGCCGAACTCGATCAGCACATTGTCATCGCCGGAGCGGCGGTACACCACCTCGACGTGACCTGGCGCGGCTGGCGTGCGGTGCAGCACGGCGGCATTGGGTAGCGTCATGGCGCTTGTGGATGCGGGCACGGTCAAGCCGGGCTGCAGCACATCTTCCTGGGCTTGGGCCAGCGCATTGGCCTGCTCCAGCGTCACCGGCACAAAACGCAGGGTGTGGCCGGGCGCCAGCTGGCCGACCTTCCACAACTCGGCGCGCGCCACCGTGGCCGGGCAGACGAAGCCGCCCAGACTCGGGCCGTCGGGGCCGAGAATGACGGGCATGTCGCCGGTGAAGTCGATGGCGCCAATGGCATAGGCGTTGTCATGGATGTTGGACGGGTGCAGGCCGGCCTCGCCGCCGTCGCGGCGCGCCCAGGTGGGCTTCGGCCCGATCAGGCGCACGCCGGTGCGGCTGGAGTTGTAGTGCACCTCCCAGCGCGTGGCGAAGAAGGTCGTCATGTCGTCTTCGGTGAAGAAGTCCGGCGCGGCGTGCGGCCCGACCAGCACGCCAATCTCCCAATGCGTGCCGTAGTCCGGCCGCAGCTGCTCGACCTGTGCGGCATCCAGGCCGGACTGCGCGGACGCGGGGCCCACATGCAGCACATCGCCCGCCCGCAAGGCGCGCCCACCGTGGCCGCCAAACTGGCCGAGCGTGAAGGTGGAGCCGCTGCCCAGGTACTGCGGCACATCGATACCGCCATTGAGCGCCAGGTAAGCGCGGCAGCCGTCACCCTGGATGCGTCCCAGGCGCAGGATCTGCCCGGCTTGCACCGACAACACGGTCCACATCGGCACCGGCTCACCATCGAGCGTCAGTTCCATCGGCGCACCCGTGACCGCCAGTTGCAGGTCAGTGCGAAAGCTGAGCGTCGGCCCGGCCACGGTGATCTCCAGCGCGGCGACACCACTGGCGTTGCCGACCAGACCATTGGCCAGACGCAGCGCCAAGGCATCCATCGGCCCGGAGGGCGGCACGCCGACATCCCAGTAGCCCAGGCGGCCCGGCCAGTCCTGCACCGTGGTGTGCACACCGCCGGCCAGCACGTCGAAGGCACGGCTCGGTGCCGTGAACGTGCTCAGGCTGCGCGTGGTGTGGCGCCCTTCGGTGAAAGGTGCGAAGGACATCAGGCCGCGCAGGTAATCCAGGTTGGATTCCAGGCCGGCGATGCGCGTGTCGTCCAGGGCCCGCGCCAGTTTGTCCAGCGCCTGTTCGCGGTCATCACCGAGCGCAATCAGCTTGGCCAGCATCGGGTCGTAATAGGCGCCGACCTCGCTGCCGCGCTCGACCCAGGTGTCGACGCGCAGGTCGGCCGGGAACACCACTTCGGTCAGCACGCCGGTCGACGGCTGGAAATTCTTGAACGGGTCTTCGGCATAAAGCCGCGCCTGCACGGCGTGACCGCGTGGCACCACGCTCAGTGACGCCAACGCCGGCATTTCACCGGCCGCCAGGCGCGTCATCCACTCCACGATGTCGACCCCGGTCACCGCTTCGGTCACACCATGTTCAACCTGCAACCGTGCATTGACCTCAAGGAAGAAAAACTCCTGCGTCTGCGCATCGACCACGAACTCCACCGTGCCGGCCGAGCGGTAGGCCACGCGCTGCCCGAGCCGGCGCGCCGTCTCATGCAGGGCCTGGCGCACCTCGGGCCGCAGGTTCGGCGCCGGTGTCTCCTCCACCACTTTTTGGTTGCGGCGTTGCAGCGAGCAGTCACGCTCACCCAGCACCAGCACTTCGCCTTGGCCATCGCCAAAGATCTGCACCTCAATGTGGCGCGCGTCGGAGATGTAGCGCTCGAGAAAAACGCCCGCCTCGGAGAAGTTGGCCTGCGCCAGCCGGCTGACGGTCTGGAACGCCGCGCTCAACTCTTCGGCGGTGCGACACATCTGCATGCCGATGCCGCCACCGCCGGCGCTGCTCTTGAGCATCACCGGGTAGCCAATCTCCTGGGCCTGGGCCAGCGCCGTCTCGGCATCCGGCAACAGGCCGGTGCCCGGCAGCAGCGCCACCTGGGCTTCGGTGGCCAGCGCGCGCGCGGTGTGCTTGAGGCCAAACACCCGCATCTGCTGCGGCGTCGGCCCCATGAAGACCAGACCGGCCGCCTCGCAGGCTTCGACGAAGGCCGGGTTTTCCGACAGGAAGCCATAGCCGGGGTGGATGGCCTGCGCGCCGGTCTTCTGCGCCGCCTCAATGATGCGCGGCATCGACAAATAGCTGGCCGCCGGTGCGGCCGCGCCGATGCAGACCGCCTCGTCAGCCATGGCCACGTGCATGGACTCGGCGTCGGCGTCGGAATACACCGCGACCGATTGGACACCCATGCGCCGCAGGGTGCGGATGATGCGGCAGGCAATCGCGCCGCGGTTGGCAATCAGGACTTTGGTGAACATAAGCGGTTTGAATCGGTGTGCAGGTCGTCCTGCGGTCAAGCGATGGCGTTGCCGGTCGTCCAGCACGCCGGTTGCATATCAGGCCGCGTCCCAGATCAGGAAACGCACCGGCGTCGGGTTGTAGGCATTGCACGGGTTGTTGAGTTGCGGGCAGTTGGAGACCAGCACGATCAGGTCCATCTCGGCACGCATCTCGACGTACTTTCCTGGGGCGGAAATGCCGTCTTCGAAGCTCAGCTTGCCCTCGGGCGTGACCGGCACGTTCATGAAGAAGTTGACGTTGGCCACCACGTCGCGTTTGTCCAGCCTATGTTCGTCGTGGGCGATGGCCAGCAGGTAGTTGTCGCGGCAGCTGTGCATGAAGCGCTTTTCCAGCGCGTAACGCACGGTGTTGCTTTCGCTGGCGCAGGCGCCACCCAGCGTGTCGTGGCGGCCGCAAGTGTCGGCCACGATGGTCAGCAGGGGCCGACCTTCGCTGGACATCAGTTGCGAACCGACGCCCAGGTACAGCGCGCCTTGCGCCTGGATGGTGTGCGTCAGGCTGTAGCGCTCGGACGGGTCGGCAGCACTGTAGAAGATGGTGTCGACCGCCTGGTTTCCTTCGAGATCAACGATGCGCAGAATCTGGCCGCGCCGGATCACTTTCATCCAGGGTTCGCCGGCGGGCTGAAGGTCATCGATCACGGCGCGGGCCGGATCGAGTGGGCTTTCTGCAAGGTGTGCTGACATGGTGGGATCTCCGAAAATCAGGTTGGGTTGGGCTGTGGGATAGCGAGCACCACGCTCACAGGAAATAGCGCTCGGTGTTGATGAGGCCACGGCCGTTCTCCGGGCAGGACCGGCGGCAGACATCGTCGGCACCGGCGGTGCCGGAACGCCAGGCCATGAGCTTGACCGCCTTGGGGTCGTACGCCGGTTTGGGATCGAGCGGATGTGGCGCGGTGGAGAACGCCACCAGCACATTCATCTCGAAACGCAGGTCGATGTACTGGCCCGGCTGGCGGTGCGTCACCTCGAAGGCCAGGCGGCCCTCGCCATCGGCCACTACCTTGCTGAACAGGTTGAGGTTGGCCACCACATCGCGCTTGCCCAGGCCCCATTTGCCGAGCTCGACCAGCAGGCCGTCCATGCCGTTGCGGTACATGGCGTTGCGGTGCTCCTGAAAACGCGCCTGGCCGTATTTCGCCTCCAGGCCGCGCGCATCGAGCACGCCGCTGACGGTGTCGTGCCAGCCGCAGGTGTCCTCCGGGATCGAGCACAGCACGCGTCCCATGTCGGAGTAGCAGACATGGCCTTGCGTGAGGTAGGCGGTGTGCTGCGACTTCAAGCTGTCGGGCATGTTGTAGCGCTCGGTCTTCTCTTCCTGGTTAAACAGCAGCATGGCCACGTTGGCGCCGCCATGCAGGTCGACGATGCGCAAGGTGTTGCCACGCCGCAGCACGCCCGACCAGTGCGCGCCGCCGGGAATAAGTTCTTCCCACAGCACCCGCTCGGGGTCAAAACGGGCGGAGTGGTCCGGCACGGCAGCGCGGGCCAGTGGGGTCAGGGTTTCAAAGGATGTTTCCATGGGTCGGCTCGGCTGAAAAATGGGGTGGGTTAGATGAACGGCTTGGCTGCGGCGCTCAAGTCGCCTCGCTGGCGAGGTTGAGCTTTTCCAGCAGTTCATGGTCGGTCGTCATGCCCGCGCTCTCCCGAATGCGGGCGAGAATTTCGTTTTTGAGTTCGCGAAATTCAACGCAGTGCTTCATGTCCTGCTGGCGCGCCGCCGGCAGCGGCACCGGGTAAATGCTGTGGATGCGGCCAGGCCGCGGCTGCATCAGCACCACGCGCTGGCCCAGGTAGATCGCTTCTTCCACGTCGTGCGTGACGAAAACGATAGTGGTCTTCTCGATGCGGTGGATGTGCAGGATCAGGTCGTGCATCACTTCGCGCGTCTGCGCATCCAGCGCGCCAAAGGGCTCGTCCATCAACAGCATGGCCGGCCGCCCCATGAGGGCACGGGCAATCGCCACGCGCTGCTGCATGCCGCCCGACAACTGGTTGGGATAGGCCGAGGCGACCTTGCTCAAGCCAATCAGGTCGAGCAAGGCATCGGCGCGGCCGGAAGCCGCTTCGACGTCCGCCGAGCTCAGGTTCTCGCGGTTGACTTGAAGCTTGCGGCTGAACTTGATGTTGTCGATCACGCTCAGCCAGGGATAGAGGCTGTAGTGCTGGAACACCATGGCCCGGTCGGCCCCCGGGCCCTCAATCGCGTGGCCGGCACAGACCACCCGGCCGGCAGTATGCGTCTCCAGGCCGGCCAGAATGCGCAGCAGGGTGGACTTGCCGCAGCCCGAGGCGCCGACCAGGGTGACGAACTCGTTGTCGCCGATGGTGAGGTTGACATCCTGCAGCGCCGGCGTGCTGCGCGGATCGACGCCGAAACGCTTGCCGAGGTTTTCAATGGTGACTTTGGACATGTGGTGTTACCCCTTTGTGTGCATCCAGGGAAATGAGCGACGGTGCAACCAGCGAAAGGCCTGGTCGATCAGCAGGCCGATGAGGCCGATGAGCAAGATGCCGCCAAAAATCGTGTCGGTCTTGAGAAAGCGTTGCGCTTTCAAAATGGCGTAGCCCAGGCCGGAGTTGGCCGCCACCAGTTCGGCCACCACCAGGTAGGTCCAGGCCCAGCCCATGGTGATGCGCAGCGTGTCCAGAATCGCCGGCTTGGCCGACTGCAGCAGCACCAGGCGAATGAGCTCATAGCGGTTGGCCCCCATGGTCTGCGCCGCCTCGATCTGGGCCGTGGGCACCCCTCGTACATTCTCGGCCACCATCAGCACCATCTGGAAAAAGGTGCCGATGAAGATGATGGAGATCTTGGCGCTCTCGCCGATGCCAAACCAGAGCATGACCAGCGGAATGAAGGCGACTGCCGGCATGTAGCGCACAAAGTCGGTCAGCGGCTCCAGCAAGGCCTCCACCGGTCGGAATGCACCAATCAGGAGCCCGATCGGCAGGGCGATGACGGCCGATAGCAGAAAACCTGCACCAACCCGGTACACGCTGATGGCGGCATCGGTGGCGAGCTCGTCCTCGACCAGCCAGCCATACAGCCGCTTCACCACCGCCAGTGGCCCCGGCATGAAGATGGGATCGACCCAGCCGGAGGCCGACAGCAGCCCCCAGCCGATCACGGGCAGGATCAGCCCTAGGGCGGCAAACAGCCAGTATTGGCGCCGTGTGATCGTGGCGCCAATCGACCAGATGCTCCGGCGCGATTTCGTATGAGTGGTATTTGACAATTCAGGCTCCAGCAGTGACACAAAGGCACGAGAGGCAACACCGGCGTTAACCGTCACCTCCCGGGCTTTTGTCCCTCCGTGGAGCCGCACCAGAATGCAGCCGACTGCTCTCGGACCAGACAGTCGATCTTTGGAATCAACCCGGAACCCTAGCGGTCTTTGAAGATTAGGCCGTTGTGTTCAACGCAACGTGCACCTCTCTGGGTTGTATGAGCAAGTTCGGTGCCAGTTCTTGAGAAGCAACGCGTTTTATGGCGCGTCGCCGCTCCGGCCTCCAGCCCTGAGCCCCATGAAAAAAGCCCGCTGGAGCCGAGGCTCGAGCGGGCTGTCAAAACCAGAGGAGACTTTCAGTTGCTCTGACGCGGCAGCCTGCTAAACAGGCTGCCGTCCATTGCGCTTACCGGGTGTAGGCCGTCTCGCCGTGCGAGCTGATGTCGAGGCCTTCACGCTCATCTTCTTCGCTCACACGCAGACCGATGGTGAGGTCGACCAGCTTGTAGGCCACGAAGGACACCACACCGGACCAGACGATCGTGATCAACACGGCCTTGGCCTGGATCCAGACTTGCGAGAGGATGGAGTAGTCCGCTGCCGTGACCGCCGTGGCGGTGACCCAATCACCCACCAGGCTCGGGCCACCCAGGGCCGGCGAGTTGAACACGCCGGTCAGCAGGGCACCCACGATGCCACCGACACCGTGCACGCCGAACACGTCGAGCGAGTCGTCCGCACCCAGCATCTTCTTGAGGCCGTTGACACCCCACAGGCAGGCGAAGCCGGCGACCAGACCGATAACCAGCGCACCACCGATGCCCACGTTGCCAGCAGCCGGCGTGATCGCCACCAGACCTGCCACCGCACCGGATGCGGCACCCAGCATGGAAGCCTTGCCACGCATCAGCGCCTCACCCAGGCACCAGGCCAGCACAGCAGCAGCCGTGGCACCGAAGGTGTTGATGAAAGCCAAAGCCGCGAAACCGTTGGCTTCCAGCGCCGAGCCGGCGTTGAAACCGAACCAGCCCACCCACAGCAGGGAAGCACCCACCATGGTCAGCGTCAGGCTGTGAGGCGCCATCGATTCCTTGCCGTAGCCGATACGCTTGCCCACCATGTAGGCACCGACCAGACCAGCCACAGCAGCGTTGATGTGCACCACCGTACCGCCGGCAAAGTCCAGCGCACCCATCTGCCAGATGAAACCGGCCTTGTCATTCATGGCATCGACCACGTCCTTGGCACCATAAGCGTCCGGACCCATCCAGAACCACACCATGTGGGCAATCGGTGCGTAGCTGAAGGTGAACCACAGGGCCATGAACATCAGCACGGCGGAGAACTTCATGCGCTCGGCGAAGGCACCGACGATCAGGGCTCCGGTGATGCCGGCGAACGTGGCCTGGAAAGCGGCGAACACGATCTCGGGAATCACCACGCCCTTGCTGAAGGTCGCCGCATTGGCAAAGGTGCCCGCAGCGTTGTCCCAGATGCCTTTCATGAACAGGCGATCAAAGCCGCCGACGAAGGCATTGCCTTCCGTGAAGGCGAGGCTGTAGCCATAGATGAACCACAGCACCACGATCAAGGAGAAGGTCACCATGACCTGCATCAGGACCGACAGCATGTTTTTGCTGCGCACCAGACCGCCGTAGAACAGGGCCAGACCCGGGATAGTCATCAGAATGACCAGCAGGGTGGAGACCATCATCCAGGAGGTATCGCCCTTGTTGGGCTCAGGCGCCTTGGGCGCATCAGCAGCCGGCGCCGGGGCGGCGGCGGTTGCAGCAGCAGGGGCTGGCGCCGCAAGATCGGAAGAGCGTCG
>OFPK01000026.1_pt1 | contig 54150 bp, 59 predicted proteins | sample 1542601 | NCBI WGS metagenome assembly OFPK01 (sample SAMN05503968, study PRJEB24370) | sediment metagenome | isolation source: lake sediment | place: USA: Lake Hill lake, St. Paul Island, Alaska | collected 2013 | reverse complement strand
ACCCCGGCAGCCGGGGCATTCGCGGCGGCGGCTGGTTCGACCCCGGCAATGCGCACGCGCAGCGCCGAGTTGGGCACCTTCAGCGCGTTGTCGCGCGTATCGGTCACCACCCGCACATTGGCCGTCATGCCCGGCAGCAGGCGGCCGTCGTTGTTGGAGAAGGTCACCACCGCCACATAGGTCACCACATTGGCCACATTCAGCGCCGCCTTGCGCACCTGGGCAATCTGGCCTTCAAAGGTCTGGCCCGGGAAAGCGTCCACCGTGAAGCTGGCCTTCTGCCCGGTGCGGATACGGCCCACATCAGCCTCGTCGATGCTGGCCTCCACCTGCATCTCGCGCAGGTTCTGCGCAATGATGAACAGCTCGGGCGACTGCAGGCTGGCGGCCACGGTCTGGCCTTTTTCAATGGCGCGCTTGATCACGATGCCGTTGACCGGCGAGGTGATGCGCGTGCGCGCCAGGTCGATGCGGGCCTGCGCCAGCGCCGCCTCGCGCTGCGCCACGGTGGCTTGCGCGCTCTTCACCTGGGCTTCGCTCACCCCCTGCTGGGCCTCGGCCGCCTTGACCGCCTGGATGGTCGTATTGACCAGGGCATTGGACTTGTCGGCCTCGCTTTGCGCAATGAAGCCCTTGCCCACCAGCATCAGGTTGCGGTCATGCGTACGGCGCGCCTCGGTCAGGTCGGTCTGGGCGCTTGATACCTGGGCACGGCTGGCAAACACATTGGCCTGGGCGGTGAGCACCACGGCGTGCGCCGCGTCCACATCGGCCTGGGCCGAGCGCACCCGGTATTCAAAGGTTTCAGGGTCGATGACGGCAATCAGTTGCCCGGCCTTCACCTCGGCATTGAAGTCGGCCAGGATCTCCTTGATCTGGCCCGACACCTGGGTACCCACCGTCACCTGTGTCACCGGGCTCACCGCGCCGGTGGCCGCCACCGCTGCCTGCAGCGGCCCGCGCTCGATCTTGCCGGTGCGGTACTGCACCGTATCGGCGCCGTCACGCTGAGACCACCACCAGCCGCCAGTGCCCACCAATGCCAGCACGGCAACACCTGCCACCACATATGTCTTTTTCATGCAGCCATTGTAGGAACAGCACACCAGCGTCGCTCCCGTAGGGTGTTTCTGCTGGGTAAAGACAAGGGGAACCTGGCACCGCTGACCGTTCGTCGGCTCCGCACTCAAGTTCGGGCGGGGCGCGTCGTTAACTAAATGACTGGGGGTGTTTTTTTGAAGTCCTCCCAGTTTGGGTGTTTTAGGGAAGTCTCCTCGACCGGCTTGTCATGGGGCTGGTTTTTAGCCCGCAGGTTCACCACCTGCGGGCTTTTTCATGGGGCTCAGTCGCGGTGACCGCCTTCGCGCCGGCCTTCCCAGCGGCCCTCGCGCCCATGCTCGTAACGTTCACCGTAGCCGCCGCGTCGCTCGTACTCGCGGTAGCCGCGACCCCAGCCATGGCCGGGACGACCGTACCAGCCGGGCGGAGGACCGTAGACCACCGGAGGCGGCGGCATATAGACCACCGGGCGGGGCGCCATATAGACCGGGGGATACATCACCATCGGCGGCGCACTGGCCACGCCCACCTGCACGCCGGGCGAACCCACGCCGATGGACCAGTAAATATTGTCGCCATGGGCTTGGGCGGCGCCGCTGGCGCCCAGTGTCAGCGCGGCCACGCAAGCAAGCGCGGCAAGGGCTTTGACTGAAGTATTGGCTTTCATCGCAATTTCCTTTGTCGGGGCAAACAACACAGGCCCCTGACCAGACAACGCGCGACCCACCGTGCCGAGCTACTGCCGCTCCGTGAAGAACGTTGCCAAAAGTAACCAGCCCGGCCGAAGCCAGGCAGCCGTCTCAACGCGCCAGGTAGCCGCCGTCCACCGGGTAATAAGCGCCCGTGACAAACGACGCCCGGTCCGAGGCCAGCCAGGCCACCAGTTCGGCCACTTCTTCCGCCCGGCCCAGCCGGCCAATCGGGTGGGCCGCCACCAGCATCGCGTTGATGGCGGCGTCCTGCTCCAGCGCGCCGATCATGGGGGTGTGGATGAAGCCCGGCCCCACGGCATTGATGCGCACGCCCTGCGTGCCGTAGTCCAGCGCGGCGGCCTGGGTCAGCCCCACCACGCCGTGCTTGGCCGCGGTGTAGGCCGGCGAAGAAGCAAAGCCCACCGCGCCCAGAATGGAGGCGATGTTGACGATGGCGCCGCCGCCGGTCTTGAGCATGGCCGCGATCTGGTACTTCATGCCGTAGAACACGCCCGACAGGTTGATGTTGATCACCTGGGCCCAAGCCTCCAGCGGGTAGTCCGCCACCGGCGCCTGCGCGCCGCCGATGCCGGCGTTGTTGCAGGCCACATCAAGCCGGCCGTAGTGCGCCACGGCCTGGGCCACCAGCGCCTCCTGGTCCTCGGGCTTGCCGACATCGGCCGCCACAAAAATGGCATCGCCGCCCTGCTGGCGCACCAGGGCCGCCGTTTCCTCCCCGGCCTGGCGATTGATGTCCGACACCACCACCTTGGCGCCCTCGCGCGCCCACACCAGCGCAATCGCGCGACCGATCCCCGACGAAGCGCCCGTCACCAGCCCCACCTTGTTTTTCAGCATAGCAAGCTCCTGTTGTTGATTGCGGCTCTGTACCCGCACCGTTTCCACTTGCGCCCTGCGCGTCAGCGAGGGCGCAGCCCCGGCGGCAGCCAGGCCCCCAGCCGCGCCTGGATCTGTTCCTCATGACGCTGCCACCAGATACCCAGCCACACCACGCCCAAGCCCAGCAACGTGAGCGCAAACGGGAACAGCAGGCTGTCCTTGAACACCCGGTGCGACAGGTAGCCCAGGTAACCGGCCACGCCCAGCGCCCCCAGCACCGTGAACACCCGCCGCCCAATGGTGGCGCCCCAGAACACCAGCCCCACGTTGATCAGCGCATAGCCCAGCTTGGCCCACTCCGAATTCGAGTCGCGCAGGCTTAAAGCCCCCCAGAACATCAGGGCGCCAAAGATGTAGAGCCAGTAGGCGTAGTCCTGCCGCCACGCCGGCAGCTCGGCCTGGCGGCTGCGCGCGTCCACCCACATCGCCACGGCGCAGGTGCCTATGCCAAACACCAGCGACACATCGCGCGTGAACTGCCAGTCAAAACCGTGCGGCTGCATCAGCGCGTTGGCCACGTCCATGCTCATGTACCAGAGCGTCACCGCAATCGGCATCACCATGAACGGCAGACGGTAGCGCCACAGCATCACCACGCCGGCGGCCAGCGTGGCGAACTCCAGCGTCAGCCAGCGCCAGTCGATCAGCGTGTGGTAGTCACGGTAATTGGCGCCCCGGCCCGGCGGCCACAGGCCCAGGCCGCTTTGCACCGCCCACACCAGTAGCGGCACCAGGCACACCGCCAGCGCGGCCAGAATGCCGGCCGGGGTGGGCAGGTGGCGAAGTTTCAGGTAGTCGGCCACCATCAGGCAGGCCACCAAATAGGCCAGGGCAATGGCGCTCAGCCCCCAGGCGCCAAAGGTCTGCCAGCCCAGCGTCATGAACAGCGTCATGGCGCCGATGGCCACCATGCCGCCAAAGTAATACAGGGTGTTGGTAAAGCTGAAGCGCGGCCCGGCGTGCGGGCCAACCGGCTCCGGCGAGCGCGCTGCTGCCGCCTGCGGCGACCAGCGCGCCCACAAATCGCGCGCCTGGCTGTCGGAGATCAGACCGTCCAGCACGGCGGCCTGCAGATCGGCCTGGCGCAGCTGGACGCTGGGGTTGAAATCAGCAGGGGCGTTCTTGATCGGCATGGCAGGACAGGGCTCCTTCTGCGTAGATGCTACTCCAGCGTGTTGCGGGTCTAAAATCAAGCCATGAGCACCCCCAGCCCCACTGATAAAGACACCCCCAAGGTCAGCAACTTCCTGCGCCAGATCATCGAGCACGACCTGGCCGCTGGCAGCTACTCCGGCCGCCATTGGGCCGGCGCCCCCGGCGACGCCACCCAGCAGGCCAAGGGCCAGCCTGACCCGGCCCGCATCCGCACCCGCTTTCCGCCCGAGCCCAACGGCTACCTGCACGTCGGCCACGCCAAGAGCATCTGCCTGAACTTCGGCTTGGCGCGCGACTACGGTGGCGTATGCCACATGCGCTTTGACGACACCAACCCCGAGAAGGAAGACGTCGAATACGTCAACTCCATCCTCGACGCCGTGCAGTGGCTCGGCTTTGGCTGGGACGCGCATGGCACCAAGCATTTGTTCCAGGCCAGCGACTACTTCGACTTCATGTACCGCGCAGCGGAATATTTGATCGAAACCGGCCACGCCTATGTGGACGAGCAGACCGCGGAAGAAATGCGCAGCAACCGCGGCGACTTCGTCACCCCCGGCGTGGACAGCCCGTTTCGTGCCCGCACCCCGGCAGAGAACCTGGCGCGTTTTCGCGACATGCGTGATGGCAAGTTGGCGGACGGCAGCGCCGTGCTGCGCGCCAAGATCAGCATGGCCAGCCCCAACATCAACATGCGCGACCCGGCCATCTACCGCATCCGCCGCGCCACGCACCACAACACCGGCGACAAGTGGTGCATCTACCCCATGTACACCTTTGCGCACCCGATCGAGGACGCACTGGAAAACATCACCCACAGCATCTGCACGCTGGAGTTTGAAGACCAGCGCCCGTTTTACGACTGGCTGCTGGAGCGCATCGCGCCCATCCTGCGCGCGCCGCAGTTTGCGCAGGCCAAAGCGCTGATCGAGAAGATCGAAGGCCAGGGCATCGAAGCCGGCAAGGAATTCGCCCTGCACTGCTACAACCACGCCGACAAGCTGTTTGCCAGCGCGGCCGAAGGCCAGCTGCGCGCCCTGTTCGCCAAGTGGGAACACAACCGCGACGCCGTGCTGCACGACCTGCCCGCCTTCTTTGCCCTGCTGAAAAAAGAAACCGCCCAGTTCACCCCACTGCTGCAGCACGCGCTCGATGGGGAACGCCCCAACGTCTTTTTGCTGCCGCACCAGCACGAGTTTGCCCGCCTCAACCTCACCTATGTCATCACCAGCAAGCGCAAGCTCGCGTTGTTGGTGAATGAAGGCAAGGTCAGCGGCTGGGACGACCCGCGCATGCCCACCATCGTGGGCCTGCGCCGCCGTGGCTACACGCCGCAGAGCATCCAGCTGTTTGCCGAACGCATTGGCGTCACCAAGAGCGACAGCTGGATTGACTACAGCACCTTGGAAGGCTGCCTGCGCGACGACCTCGACACCCAGGCCCCGCGCGCCATGGCCGTGCTGGACCCGGTCAAGCTCGTCATCACCAACTGGGACGCCCTGATGGGCGAAGGCAAGCTGGACGACTGCAGCGCCCCGGTGCACCCGCACCACCCCAACCTGGGCAAGCGCGCCTTCAAGTTTGGCAAAGAGCTGTGGATCGAGCGCGGCGATTACGAAGAAACACCACCCAAAGGCTTCTTCCGTCTCTTCCCTGGCAACAAGGTGCGCATGAAATACGGCCACGTGATCGAATGCAAGGGCGCGCTCAAAGACGCCAACGGCAACGTGACGGAAGTGCACGCCGAGCTGATCCCCGACACCAAGAGCGGCACGCCGGGCAGCGACAGCGTCAAGGTCAAAGGCGTCATCACCTGGGTCGGCGTGGCGGATGGCGTGCCGGCCGAAGTGCGCCTGTACGACCGCTTGTTTAGCGACCCGCAGCCCGACGCCGGCGGCAAGGACTTCCTCGCCAGCCTGAACCCCGACAGCCTGAAGACCGTCACCGCCTATGTGGAGCCGGCGCTGGCCAGCTGCGCGCCGGACGACAAGTTCCAGTTCGAGCGCCACGGCTACTTTGTGGCGGACCGCAAGGATCACACCAAGGGTAAGCCCGTCTTTAACCGGGTGACGGGTTTGAAGGATTCATGGGGAAAGTAACCCTGTTCGTTGTTAGTATCTGAATCAATCGGCCAGCACTGCTTACGAACTCTTCGTGAGCACACAAAGGGAGCACATGAAGTCAATTGCATTTTTCAACAACAAAGGGGGCGTTGGAAAAACAACGCTACTGTGCAATGTCGCAGGGTACCTCGCGTTAGAAAAGAAGGCTCGCGTATTGGTGATTGACGCAGACCCTCAATGCAATGCAACCCAAAGCCTCTTCAGCGACGAAACTCTTGACGCCATATACAAAAAAAAATCATTCACGATTGATAGCGTCGTAAAGCCATTGGCTCTCGGCAAAGGCTATGCAGATGCCCTCGAAATCAGGAAGAGCCGGAATTTTGGGGTTGACGTTCTTGTGGGAGACCCTCGACTTGCCTTAACAGAAGACTTGCTCGCGACCGACTGGGGGCATGCAGTTTCAGGAAATATCAGAGGATTGCGAACAACATTGCTTTTCCGTCATCTGCTGAATTTATGTGACGAATATGACTATGTACTCTTCGACGTTGGCCCATCTCTCGGCGCTATAAACCGCTCTGTGCTCCTAGCAGTCGACTTCTTCTTGACTCCCCTATCAACCGACATATTCAGTCTGAAAGCACTTGAAAATATTTCACTTTCGTTGATCAAGTGGAAAAAGCAATACGAGAATGCGATTAATCAAGTAGACGAAACTGAAGAAATTGGCGTCAATGATCTAGAGTGGCGCCTTCAATTTTTGGGCTACGTTACTCAGCAATATACGGCGAAGCGAGACATAGAAGGTAAGCCACGTGCAGTGCGTGCCTTCGATCACATTATCAAGAAGGTTCCGACCGCCGTTAGAGACCAAATAGTTACCAAACTCCAACCTAACGCCATGGCTGGAATTGACTATGTATTGGGAACCATACCGACGCTGCATAGCCTCATCCCTTTGAGTCAGACAAGTCGTCGGCCAATCTTTGCATTAAGAGCACTCGACGGAGTAGTTGGCGCGCATTTCGCGAAAGTTTCGGAGTACCAGCAAACGATCGGAACAATTGTTGATCGCATTATTGAGAATCTCGAGGCGCTGGAATGATTGCATGGCCGGCACCACTCATTGATGAGCTCGCTCGACGTCGAGCCATTATTTTTCTCGGATCTGGTGTCTCAAAGAATTCCTCCGGCATTGCTGGAAAGCGGCCACCCCTCTGGAAAGAATTCTTAGAAACAGGAGTAAAGAGGTGCCAAGACAAGAAACGCAGCAGAGAAATTTCGAAGCTAATTAAAGAATCCGATCTACTTACTGCATGTGAACTTCTTCATGAGGCCTTGGGTGCAGAATGGGAAAATCTGATACTTGAGGAATTCGTTAACCCTCAGTATCCGGCAAGCGAAACTCATCGCCATATCTTCGGCCTCGATTCGCGGTTAGTTATTACGCAAAATTTCGACAAAATATATGACACCTACGCTTCAGCTGAGTCACAAGGGACGGTCATAGTCAAGCGCTACGACGAAGGAGACGTTTCAAATTTCATCCGTAAGCGTCATCGATTGATAATAAAAGCCCATGGCTCTATTGATTCGCCTAACGATATGGTATTCACGAAAGGCGACTACGCACGAGCGAGGCATAAATATGCTGCGTTTTACTCTTTACTTGATGGGCTGATGCTCACTCATACATGCCTCTTTCTAGGCTGTGGAATTAGCGACCCAGATATTCAGGTAATGCTCGAGAGAAATGTTCAGCTACACCCCACGTCTAATCCGCATTACATAGCCATGGGTGCACGTTTTTCTGCAGACTTTAAGCGAGCAGTGAAGAAGACCATGAATCTTGAAGTGCTTCAATACAACCCAAAAGACAACCATATTGAACTTCAATCTTCACTGGAGAAGCTAGTAGAGATGGTGGAGCAACGAAAACAAGAACTCGCCATCAATCGTGATTGGTGAGATCAATATAGGCCAAAAACATCCTATAGAAGCCACCTGGAACTACACCGTCACCACCGAGCGTGCCGACCAATGACCGAGGCCTGATCAGCACACCCGGCGCTGGAGCCGCATCCACCATGCCCCGCCGCCCCCATTACCACGTCTACGTGATCGAGCTTTCCAAAGACGTGCTGCTGGAAGGCAAGTTCAAGAAATGCAATCCCGGCTATGTCGACGGCAAACCGTGTGTCTATGTCGGCATGACGGGGCTCGACCCCGATGTGCGTTTTGACAAGCACAAGGCCGGCATCCAGGCCAACACCTATGTTTTGAAATACGGCCTGCGCCTGCTGTCGGACCTCTATGAAGCCTTCAACCCCATGACCTACAAAGCTGCCCAGGAGCGCGAGGTGGAAATCGGCATCGACCTGCGCTCGGCCGGCTTTGGCGTCTGGCAGGCCTGAGCGGGTGGTAAACATGCTTATGAGCATGCTGAAGGTCGCATAAACTTGCGGGTTCTTCAGCGTCTTTTCCCCGTCCGTGCAACTCGACCCCACCACCCTGATCTTCATCAACATCGCCAACCTGCTGGCGATGTCGCTGGCTTTGCCCTTGGTGATGGGGCTCGACCTGAGCCGTGCCGCCAGCCATGTCCGCACCTCTCTCATGCTCAAGGCCGGGGCCTGGATGCTGCTGGCGTTCACGACGCGCTTGGCTGGGCAGTGGCCCGAACCGGTGCTGGCCACGCTGGCCCTCGCACTGATGTCGCTGAGCCATGTGTTGATCTTCCGTGCGTTGAGCCTGTGGCTGGGGCCGCGACCCATGGGTCGGCTGTTGGTGGTGCTGGCCGTGGCCACGCCGATCGGCTTTGCGCTGAGCTTCCACAACTATCCGGTGCGCGTGGGTTGGCTCAGCCTGATGCTGGCTGGGCAGTTGCTGATCCAGGCGCGTGCGACGCTGCGTCCCGCAGCCGATAGCAACCGTCGCGGTGGCTGGCGCTTCCTGCTGTTCGGCTGCCTGTTTGTGATGGCCATGCTGATGGTCTTGCGCGGCATCCTCGGCGCCTTTTTCCCGGCGCTCAGCCCGAACTTCCACACCCCTTCGCTTGTACTCATGCTGGCGCTGGTAGGGGCCAATGTCACACTGGTGCTGGGCAATATCGCCTTGCTGGCGGCCTGGCGCGAGGAAGCCCAGCAACAATTGCGCACGCTGGTGGTCACGGATGCGCTCACGGGTCTGCTCAACCGCAAGGGCTGGGCCGAACAGGCGGGCCAGGCGCTGCGCTACGCGCAACGCCACGGCTATCCGCTGTCGCTGCTGATGTTCGATCTGGACCACTTCAAACGCATCAACGACACGCACGGCCACGAGACCGGCGATGCGGCGCTGGCGTTTTTCGGCGGCCTGCTCAAGTGCGGCCTGCGCGCGGGCGACGTGAACGCCCGTCTGGGCGGCGAGGAATTCTGTGTGCTGCTGGTGCACGCCGACACGGCGGCGGCGCAGGCCTTTGACCAGCGCCTGCGCGCCGAACTGACCAAATCCGCGCCGCAGACCATCCCCTGCGTCATAGACTTCAGCACCGGCCATGCCCTGTACAGCGGCAAGGACGAGACGCTGGAGTCGTTCATGGCCCGCGCCGACACGGCACTCTACCGCGCCAAGAATGCCGGCCGCGGCCAGTTGGTATCGGCCGAAACGCCGGCCAGCTGAAGCGTGACCGCCCTCACCCTGACCCCGGTGAACCCCGATGTGTACAGCGTGCACGGGGCCGATGGCGCCCATGTCGGCAACCTCAAGCGCATTGGCGTGGTGTGGAAATTCAAGGCCATTGGCTATGACGCCGCAGGTAACGTCATGCCCGGTGGCGGCCCCTTGACTGAGAAGCACAACACCGCGTTTGCCGCGCCGGATACCCTGGAAGTGAACGCCAAACTACTGGGGGGGGCTGATTTGGGTTAACCTCTCGCCCTCACAAGCAAAGGCCGCACCATGAAAAAACTCAACGTCACGATCACGCTGGAACTGTCCGTCCCGGACGACTGGGAGCTGGTCGAAACCTCCGAAGGCACGCCGGTGCTGAAGATGCCCAATGGCCTGTTCATGGACCTGGCCATTGAGCCGCTGTTCGCCAGCAACCCCGAGGAAACCTGGAGCAGCACGGAAGACGAAGACGTGCTCAACGACATCCTGGACATGGTCGAGAGCGAAGAAGTGGTTTACGAGTTCGTCACCCACTAAAGACCCGGCTTGGCGCCTGCTTGCGGCAGGTGCTTCCCGGTCAGCGGCTTTTCTCCACCGGGTTGGCCGTCAGCCAGTTGGCCGCGTAGGCGCGCATGAACTCCCGCGCCTTCTCGGGGCGGGTGCTCAGCCAGGCATCGTAGGCACCCTCGTTCAAGATCACCACCATGCGTTTTTCGTTGCCGGGCTGCTGGTAGCGGTGCATCAGGGCATGGCTGTTGGCGTTCACGGTGAGCAAGGTGTAGCTGGTGATGACCTCGCCGTCGGCCCCGGTCCAGCTTTCCCACAAACCCGCCACGCCCATGGGCTTGCCGTCCACCCGGGTTATGCGGGTGGGCACGGCCTTGCCACTGCGCCAGTCGTCTTCCATGAACGCCATCATCGGCACGATGCAGCGCTGGCCATTGAGCCAGGCATCGCGGAAGTTGTTGGAGGTGGTGACGGTTTCCGAGCGGGCATTGACCAGCTTGGTCGAGCGCAGCTTGGCGTCTGACGCCGACTTGACCCAGCGCGGCACCAGGCCAAACTGCCCGGCCACCAGCTCACGGGGAGGCAGTTCACGCGGGGCTTGCTCAGCGTCGGCGCTCTCGTCTGCCGGGCTTGGGGCTTCGGCTGGGGACGCGCTCAGGCGGATGAACACGCCCGGCTGGCGCGGCCACACTTCGCGCCCCACGGGTGAAACAGGGGCGGCCACATTGAAGGCATCGGGGTACAGCGCAGCGCTTTGAACGCTCTCGTAATGGGAACTCATGCGGCGATGCTATCGCACTGCCGCTTTTCGCTGCGGCGCTTGCCTTCGGCAGCGGCCCGCCCGTGGCGTGATTCGGTTCAACGCGTTATATTTGCCTCTCCCTATCCAGACGCCCGGAGCCCGCCATGACGCCCACCGCTGACACCCTGAGCAAGCAAGCCGCGCAACTGCCGCCTGCTGAGCGCATGGCCTTGGTCGAGCGGATTCTGGACAGTCTCGATGTGCCCGACCCCACGATGGATGCACTGTGGGCCAAGGAAGCCGATGACCGGCTGGCTGCCTATCGCCGTGGCGAGATTCACGCCATTCCTCTGTCTGAGGTGCTGGCAAAGTACCAAGTCAGCCACAAGGCCACATGAACGTTCGCCTGCTGGCACCGGCCCAGCACGAGTTGGACGAAGCCATTGCCTGGTACGCGGGCCAGGCGCCCGGTCTGGGCGATGCGTTCTTGATTGAAACCCTCAAGTCGATCAAGCTCATCACCCAGTTTCCGCAAGCTTGGCACCCGCTGAGCCCGCAGACGCGGCGTTGCCGCCTGAACCGTTTCCCCTACAGCGTGATTTACAGCCAGGACGGCGATGATCTGCTGGTGCTTGCCATCGCGCACCAGCACCGCAAGCCCGGCTACTGGCGGGACAGACTTCAAACCCGATAACGAACGAGCCGCATCGCCATGCCCCTGCCCGATTTCAGCGCCGCTGCCGACCGCAACAAGCAGCCCATCCTCGACCTGCTGCGCCAGATCCTGCCAGAGCAGGGCCGCGCGCTGGAGATCGCCTCTGGCACCGGCCAGCATGTGGCCTGGTTCGCCGCCCATCTGCCGCACTGGCGCTGGCAGCCCAGTGACCGGTTGGCGGACTTCTTTCCGTCCATCACGGCGCGCATGAATGAGGGCCACTTGAGCAACGTGCAGCCGCCCGTGCTGCTGGACGTGCTGGCAGCGCCCTGGTTAGCTGGCGGTGAAACCTTCGACCTGATCTACTGCGCCAACATGCTGCACATCTCGCCCTGGGCCACCTGCGCCGCCTTGATGCAGGGCGCCGCACGGCACCTGGCCCCCGGTGGCCGGCTCGTCACCTACGGCCCGTATCTGGAAGACGGCGTACCAACGTCCCCCGGCAACCAGGCCTTTGACCACAGCCTGCGCGCCCAAGACCCGGCCTGGGGCATCCGGCGACGGGAAGACGTGGAAGCACAGGCCCAAGGCGCCGGACTGCACCTGGCCGCGCGCCACGCCATGCCGGCCAACAACCTGCTGCTGGTGTGGACGCGTGCCGCCTGAGTGGCGGTGCTATGCTGGCGCGCCATGAATTCTGCCCGCCCGTCCCGCCTGATCCGCTTCAACAAGCCTTATGGCGTGCTCAGCCAGTTCACCGCTGAAGGGCGCTGGCGCGGGCTGAAAGATTTCATCGACCTGCCGGGCGTGTATGTGGCCGGCCGGCTGGATGCGGACAGCGAAGGCCTCTTGCTGCTGACGGACGACGGCCAGTTGCAGGCCCGCATTGCCGACCCGCGCTTCAAGATGGAGAAGACCTACTGGGTGCAAGTGGAAGGCGTGGCCGACGAGGCCGCGCTGGCAGCCTTGCGCCGCGGCGTGCAACTGAAGGACGGCCCCGCCCTGCCGGCCCGCGCCCGCGCGATAGAGCCACCGCCCGGCCTGTGGGAGCGCGAGCCGCCGATTCGCGTGCGCCAGGCCATCCCCACCAGCTGGATCGAACTGATCATCCGCGAAGGGCGCAACCGCCAGGTGCGGCGCATGACGGCGGCGGTGGGCTTGCCCACGCTGCGCCTGATCCGCGCCGCCATTGGCCCCTACACGCTGGACGGCCTGGCCTCGGGCACCTGGCAGGACGTCAATTGAGGCGGCATCGCCCCCCAACCCCATCAACCAAGAAAGCATCCCATGAAAGCCATCTGGAACAACACCGTCATCGCCGAGAGTGAGGACACCGTGCTGGTGGAAGGCAACCACTACTTCCCCGAGAGCGCCTTGAAACGTGAGTACGTGACCTTCAGCAACCACAAGACCAGCTGCGCCTGGAAGGGCCAAGCCTACTATTACTCGCTAATCGTCAACGGCGAGATGCTGACCGACGCCGTCTGGTACTACCCCGATCCGAAACCCGAAGCCGAGATGGTGCGCGGCCGCGTGGCCTTTGGCAATGGGGTGAAGGTGGCGTAGCGCGATACCCCTGCCCCGGCAAGGACGCTGCACTCACGGATAATTGACCCCATGAATCTTTCTCTTTCCCTCTTCCCCCTGGGCTGGCAGCACTATCTGCTGGGCGGGGTCTTGATTGGCGCCGGCGCGGCGCTGCTGTTTGTCATGACCGGCCGCATCGGCGGCATGAGCACGGTGTTCTCCAGCACCTGGTCTTTTGTGGTGCAGCGGCCGTTTTTTCAGCAGCCGCGCTTCGTGGGTTCACGCAGCTGGCGGCTGGTGTATGCGGCAGGGCTGATCCTCGGCGCCTTCATCTGGTGGCTGGGCTTTGCTGGCGGCAAGCCGGAAGCCACCGCCGTGCCGGTGTGGCAATTGCTGGTGGGCGGCTTCTTCGTCGGCTACGGCGCGCGGCTGGGCAATGGCTGCACCTCGGGCCACGGCATTTGCGGGCTGGGCTCGCTGCAATGGCCTTCGCTGCTGGCGGTGCTGACCTTCATGGCCACCGCCTTCCTGACGGCCAACCTGGCGGCGAGGTGGCTGGCATGAACAAGAACCCCATGGCCCTTCCCCGCGCGCTGGCCACACTGGCCGCGGGCATGCTCTTTGGCTTCGGCCTGTCGTACGCCACCATGATCCGGCCCGAGGTGGTGTTGAGCTTTCTGCGTTTCCAGGACTTCGGCCTCATGCTGGTGATGGGCGGCGCCGTGCTGGTGGTGCTGGTGGCCTACCAGCTGGTGCCGCGCTTCCTGAACCGGCCACTGCTGGGCGATATCTTCCACGCCCACCCCAGCGTCTGGGACCGCGACACCCTGGTGGGCGCGGCCCTGTTCGGCGTCGGCTGGGGCCTGTGCGGCGTCTGCCCCGGCCCGGCCATTGCGGGCCTGGGCACCGGCAACTGGGACCTGCTGTGGGCACTGGGTGGCATCGCGCTGGGTGCGCTGGTGCAGGGGCTGCGGGTCAAGGCCTGATCAGCTCAGGGCTTGTCGCTGGCGTAGCGTTGCTGTCATGGCCTACGACCCGCACCTGATCGACCTGATGCGCGCGGCCCTGCGGCAGCGGCGCAGCTTCTCCGAGAAAAAGATGTTCGGCACCTGGTGCTGGCTGTCCGAAGGCCACCTGGTCTGCGGCGCGGGCACGGGGCGCTACCTGTTTCGCGTTGGCAAGGCGCTGGAGGCGCAAGCCCTGGCCCGCCCGGGCGCCACGCGCATGCAAGCCAACGGCCGCCAGATGAGCGGCTTCATCTGGGTCGATGCCGATGCCGCGCTGGACACCGGGCTGGAAAGCTGGGTCGATCTGGCGATGCAGTGCGTCAGCGGCCTGCCGCCCAAGTAGCGGGTCAACGGCCCTCTGCTGTACGACGTTGTCAGTTCATGCGCTACGGCGCTTTTCATTCTTTACCGGGCCTTAACGCAAGGGCCACAGAGTGGATGGCTCCCAAGCGCATGATGGCTTCATGCACAACACTTCGAGGTTAAAGACCGTGAAAAAACTGCTTCTCCTGTCTGCCGCGCTGGCCGCCAGCGGCTTGGCCATGGCGCAAGACGTGGGGCGCGTGATTTCTTCCACCCCCGTCATGCAGCAGGTGGGGGTTCCCCGCCAGGTGTGCACCACGGAGGAGGTGGCGATACAACAGCCCAAGACTGGCGCGGGTGCGGCCATTGGTGCCATTGCCGGAGGTGCGGTAGGCAGCACCATGGGGCGCGGGCCTGGCCAGGCAGCGGCCACCGTGATCGGCGCCATTGGCGGCGCGGTCATTGGCGACAGGATCGAGTCCGCCCCGTCGGCGCAGGTGCAAAACGTGCAGCGCTGCGGCATGCAGACCTTCTTTGAGAACCGCGCTGTAGGCTACAACGTGGTCTATGAATTTGCCGGCAAGCAGTACGCCGTGCAAATGCCCAACGACCCGGGCCCCACCATCCAGCTGCAAGTTTCCCCGATGGGATCGGCCGGCACGCAGATGGCCGCCCCCGCCGGCCCCATCGTCACCCCGCAACCGGTGTACGTGCAACAACAACCCGCGGTCATTGTCGCCCCGCCGGTTTATCCCGGCTACTACGGCTACCCTTATTACCCGCCCGTCGGCGTCCAACTCGGTTTTGGCTACTGGGGCGGCTATCGCGGCCACCGTCATTGGCATTGATTCGCTCCGTACATATTGGTTGTGGACGTTCTGCTTTGGACGCGCCTCAGGGTATAAAAGTGGCATGAGTTCACCCAACTGGTACGACCGCCACATCCTGCCGCACGCACTGGACATCGCCTGCGGCCTGCCCATGATCGGCCGCCAGCGCGCGCTGATCGTGCCGTTGGCCCAGGGCCGCGTGCTGGAGGTCGGCATTGGCACCGGCCTGAACATGCGCTACTACGACAAGTCGCGCGTGACGCAAATCGTCGGGCTGGACCCGGGCTTGGAGCTGCAACCGCTGGCGCGTGAGCGCATTGCGCAGGCCGGGCTGGCGGTGGAACTGGTGGGCCTGTCGGCCGAACAAATTCCGCTGCCGGATGCCAGCTTTGACACGGTGCTGATCACCTACACCCTGTGCACCATTCCCGACGCGCTGGCCGCGCTCAGGGAAATGCGCCGCGTGCTCAAACCCGGCGGCCGGCTGCTGTACTGCGAACACGGCCGCGCCCCTGACGAGTCGGTACGCCGCTGGCAAGACCGGCTGCAGCCGCTGTGGGGCAAAGTAGCCGGCGGCTGCCACCTGGGGCGCGACATCCCGGCCCTGCTGCAGGCAGCCGGCTTCCAGCTACCCGAGCCACACACGCGCTACCTGCCAGGCCCGCGGCCCTTCACCTTCCATTACTGGGGTGAGGCGGTGCCGGCCGCCTAAGCCCAACGGCGCAGAAGGCCGCGCCAGGCCTGGCGAGCGTCAGGCCCGCATCACCATCTGCTCAAACTCTTCGAGCGGCAGCGGACGGCTGAACAGGTAGCCTTGGTAGGCATGGCAGCCCAGGCGTGCGAGGTAGTCGCGCTGGGCCGCCACTTCCACCCCCTCGGCAATGACGCTCAGCCCCAGGCTGTCGGCCAGGGCCAGCACCATCTTGGCAATGGCCGCATCGTTGGGGTCGACCAGGATGTCGCGGATGAAATCACGGTCGATCTTGAGCTGGTCCAGCGGCAGGCGCTTGAGGTAATACAGCGACGAATAGCCGGTGCCAAAGTCATCCAGCGAAAACCCGACGCCGTGCGCCTTGAGTGCGGTCATCTTTTCGATGGTGGCGTCCACATGGGAGACCAGCACGCTCTCGGTCAACTCCAGCTTGAGCCGCGCCGGGTTGGCCCCGGTGCTGCGCAGCACGGCCAGCACCTGGTCCACAAAATCGGTTTGATGCAACTGCTTGGCGCTGACATTCACCGCCAGTGTGAGATGGGCCATCTCCGGCCGCCGGGCCCACTGCGCCAGTTGAGCACAGGCCGTCGCCAGCACCCACTGGCCCAGGGGCAGGATCAGGGCGGTTTCCTCCGCCAGCGGAATGAACTCGCGGGGCAACACCATGCCGCGCTGCGGGTGCTGCCAGCGCACCAAGGCTTCGGCCCCGGTCAGGCAGCCGTCACCCGACACCTGAGACTGGTAGTGCAGGATGAACTGCTGCTGCTTGACTGCCTCGCGCAGATCGACCTCCAGCGCGGCGCGGTCGCTCACCACGGCCTGCATCGCAGGATCGAAAAAGCGCAGGGTATTGCGCCCGGCGGTCTTGGACTGGTACATCGCCAGATCGGCCTGTTTGAGCAGGTCTTCAATGGAGGTCTGGTGGCCGCTGAACAGCGTGATGCCGATGCTTGGGGTGCTGTGGGTTTCGTGGCTGTCAAGCTTGAAGGGCTGATTGAGCGTGGCGAGTATTTTCTCGCCCAGGGCTTCGGCCTGGGTGGCGGCCTCCGCGGCATGTTCACTCAGGCTTTCGAGCATCACCACGAACTCGTCACCGCCCAAGCGCGCCACGGTGTCACCTTCGCGAACGCAGAAGGACAGCCGCTGCGCGACCTGCTGCAGCAGCAGATCGCCCTGGTCGTGGCCCAGCGTGTCGTTGAGGGTCTTGAAGTTGTCCAGGTCGATGAAAAGCAAGGCCCCGTTGCGCCCGCTTCGCGCGCTGGAAGCCTGCGCCTGCTGCAGCCGGTCCAGCAGCAGCCGCCGGTTGGGCAACTCGGTCAGCGGGTCATAGAAGGCCAGCAGGGCGATTTTGTCTTCCGCCGCCTTGCGCGCGGTGATGTCGGTTTCGGCGGTGACGTAATGGGTAATGCGGCCATCCTCGGCCTTGACGGCCGTGATGGTCAGCCATTTGGGATAGATCTCGCCATTCTTGCGCCGACTGAGAACTTCCCCCTGCCATTTGCCGATGCCCTTGATGCAGTCCCACATCTGTTCGTAGAACTCATCGCTGTGACGAAACGAGCGCAGTATGCGCGGCGTGCGGCCTATGAGCTCTTCGGCCGGGTAGCCCGTGATTTCAGTGATGGCGTGGTTGGCCTGCAGGATCACGTAATTGGCATCGGTGATCATCATGCCTTCGCGCGACTCGAAGGCGGTGGCCGCGATGCGCAGCTTGGCATCGCTGTGCTGCTGGTTTTCGATCATGGCGTTGAATTCCCGCGCCACCACCGCGATATCCTTGGGGCCACTCTGCGCCGCCCTGACGCTGAGGTCGCCACGGCGCACGGCGTGTGCGACCTTTTCCAGTTCGGCCACCGGCGCGGCGATGCGCCGTGAAATGACGATGGCCAGACCGAGCATGACAACAATGATGACAAGGACAACGGACGCGGTGGCCACGGATCGCTCCTTGGCCTCGGCATAGACCGCCGAGACGGGGACACCCACGAAGGCAATCCACCCGGTCTCCGGCATCTGCTCCACCGAGAAGAAACGCGTCACACCGTCCGAAGAAAGGCTCTCGAATTCGCCATTGCGCATCTGGACAATGCGCCGCGCCGCATCCGAATCGGGCCGGGTGCCAACCGCTCGATTGGGGTCGCGGTTGCGCCAGATCAGCGTGCCGTCTTCACTGATGAAGCCGTAGTAGCTGTCGGCCGGCAGCAACTGGGCTGGGATGTTGGGGTCCAAAGACGCCAGATTGAGTGAGAACTGGACCCCGCCGATCATTTCATGGCGCGCGTTCCTGATCGGTTCGCTGAGGATGGCCACCCACTTGCCGGTAACCGGACCGAAATACGGCTTCCCGATGGTAAAGCGCTGGCTCTCCTTGAAGGCCTGGAACCACGCCGTTTTTGCGAGATTGGGCGGTTTGCTGCCTGAGTTCGGCAGGGCCGAGCAGACCAAGTCGCCCTGCAGATTGGTGTAACCCACATCGGCAAAGCTCAGATTCAGGCTGCGCAAATCCTTCAGTATCCCGTCGCAGTGCCCCGCGTCGAGCCGCCTGACTTGGGGACGGGCCGCCATGCGTTCGAGAATCTGGCGGGCATTGGCAATGCGGCCGTCGGTGTTGCTGACCATCATCCCGGTCATCGCCCGCAGTGAGGTCTTCGTGTAATCGATGGTCTCTTTCATGTCGTAAAAAATATCCAGACCAACGACCGCCACCAGCGGGGCAGACACCGCCACGACCAGCAGAATGAGGTGGGAACGGATCGACAACGTATTCACAGACTGTGCGTTTCCAGGTGACGGGCAGGACCGGTCCGGCAATGTCGGCGTGGCTCCCGCAGAAGGTTGCACGCCAGAAAAAGGAATCTTGTTGGTAATTTGCAGAACACCCAGCGACAGGCCCGGTGCGAAATGAACTATTTCCCGGGGCAACCCAGCAGCCCTTCCAGAAAATTCCGGGATGGGGCCTGTAGCTTTGCGTCTGCAGCTTCCACTGCATTTGCCAATGTGGACAAATATATCGGGCAATGCCCCCCGGGGCATTAGGGTAAGCACTCTCCGGCTAAGCGGGAGGGGCCCATGCCTAGGGCCTGTTCATGGTTCTCCTCGGGGCACGGTATCGCAGCAATCGGCCATCACGATGCACCTTGCGTTACGGGTTAACGCTAGGACGCCATGTGCGCCTCGTCATGGATGATGCTCATCACATTCAGTTGTCTGAATGAATAGGAGGTTCTCCATGGTTTTGCGATCCCTGGCATGCGCTGTGTTGATGGCCGGTCTTTGCGCCAGCGCTGCTGCCGAGAAAATCGACACCATTCTCATCAACGGCAAAGTCGTCACGGCCGATGAACGCGGCACTCTCCATCAAGCCCTGGCGGTGAGTGATGGCCGGATCGTGGCGCTGGGCAACTCAAATGAGATCAAACGCCTGGCGGGCAAAGACACCCGCGTGGTGGATCTGGGTGGGCGCACGGTGATTCCGGGCCTGATCGATTCGCACATCCACGCCATTCGCGCGGCGCTGAGTTACACCACCGAGGTGCACTGGTTCGGCACCACGTCGATCGAGGAGGCACTGGGCCGCCTGCGCACGGCGGCGCGCGCCGCCAAGCCGGGCGCCTGGCTGGTCGTGGCCGGTGGCTGGACCGAAGAGCAGTTCAAGGAGCGGCGACGCCCGACGCAGGCCGAGCTGGCCGCTGCCGCGCCCGACAACCCGGTGTATGTGCAGTGGATGTACGCCTGGGCGATGCTGAACGCCCAGGGCTTCAAGGCACTCAACATCAACGCCGAGAGCGATCTGCCGGGCGGCGGCAAGTTGGTGCGCGATGCCAGCGGCCAGCCAACGGGCGCGATCGAGGGCGGCATCGTGCCGCTGTTCGACAAGCTGCCCAAGCCGGCCTTTGCGCAAAAGCTCGAGGGCACGCGCCAATTCTTTCGCGAACTCAATCGCGCAGGCTTGACCGGCTTGATCGATCCGGGCGGCTTCAATATGTCGCCGGCGGAATATGAACCGCTGTTCCACGTCTGGCGCGACAAGACGCTGACGGTGCGCGTGAACTACAGCTATTTTTCACAAAAGCGCGGCAAGGAGCTGGAGGAGTTCAAGGAACTGACACAACTCCTGCCCATGGGTTTCGGTGACGACATGCTCAAGTTCAACGGCATCGGTGAGCGCGTGACCTTCGGCATGTACAACAACGACCAGCCGACCGAGGCCGACAAGGAGCAGTTCTACCAGGCGGCCAAGTGGGCGGCCGAGCGCGGCATGACACTGACACAGCATTGGCATCACGACGCCTCCATCGGTCATCTGCTCGATGTATTCGAACGCGTGAACCGGGAAGTCCCCATCACCCAGCTACGCTGGTCGATCGCGCACCTGAACGACGGCACCGAGGCGACTTTTGCGCGCATGAAAGCGCTGGGTGTCGGCTGGGCGATCCAGGACGCCATGTATTACGACGGCGAACGCGAGCTGCAGGAACAAGGTGCGGCGGCGCTCAAACGCATGCCGCCGATGCGCACCGCCCTCAAGACGGGCGTGGCCATGAGCGCCGGCACCGACGCGCACCGGGTAGCGAACTACAACCCGTTCATCGCGCTGCGCTGGATGCTCGATGGCAAATCCGCCGGCGGCGTGTCACTGCGCGGACCGGAAGAAACACCGGACCGGCTGCAGGCCCTGCGCATGTACACCAGCGGCAGCGCCTGGTTCGCACATGACGAGGCGCGACGCGGCACGCTGGCCGTGGGCAAGCTGGCTGACCTGGCGGTGCTGTCCAAAGACTACTTGAGTGTGCCGGTGGAGCAGATCGGCGACATCCAGTCGCTGCTCACCCTGGTCGGTGGACGCGCTGTGTATGCGCAAGGACCGTTCGCCACGCTGGAGCAGCGGCGCTGAAGTCTGCGCAGCAGAAGACCGCGAACCCGGGTTGCGGTCAACGCGCCGGCCGCCGCCGCTTCATAACTGGAACGCCAGCCACCGCACCACACCTTCGGCAAATTCCCGCATCACGCCGGGTGGGTGTGCCTGGTACAGGCAAGCGCGTTCGCGCAGCCGCTCGATCCAGGCGGCGAATTGCTGGACATCCGCCGGCTTGTAGAACGCCACCATCAGCTCGTAGTTCAGGAACAGGCTGCGTTCATCGAGATTGGCGGTGCCTGACAAGGCGAATTCGCCGTCAATGACCATGGCCTTGGCGTGGACCATCTCGGGCACCAGCCACACGCGCGCCCCCGACGCAGCCAACTCCCGGAGCGCGGCGTGGCGCGCCATGTCGGCCAGTCTGTGGTTTGACTGACGCGGCAGGATCAGATCAACGGCAATGCCGCGTCGCGCCGCCAGCGTCAGTGCCATCTGCAGCGTGGCGTCGGGCACGAAATAAGGCGAGACCGCCAGGATTCTGGTTTGCGCGGCAAAACAACTTGAAATCAGCAGGGTGTAAACCGTATCTTCAGCCTGATCAGGGCCACTGGGCACCAGTTGGACGGTGGATGACTCGATGGCCCGGTCCTCCGGTGGCCATGGCGTTGAGGTCTCAAGGCCACGCGTCTGTGTTACAAACGCCCAGTCATGATTGAACAGCTCTTGCGCTTGCATCGCGATGGCGCCGCTCAACTCGAAACTCAAGTCGACCCACGGCGTTTTTTGGCCCCCCAAGGACGGGTCACCTTCAAAGTATTCCGCCGCAAGGTTACGTCCACCCAGCCATATCCGCCTCCCATCGGCAATCACCATCTTGCGGTGGTTACGCAGGTTGGTTCTGCCGGGAAATCGTGATGCCAGCGGCGGCACGAAAAGAGACACACGTACACCGGCCATCGTCAACACGCGCAAATCCGGATGCCCGCCAAGATAGCGTCCGATACCGTCGATCATCAGCCGGACCCGTACCCCCTGCTGTACCTTTTGGATGAGATGGCGCGTGATGTCCTGTCCCAGGACATCACGGCCCAGGAGGAAGGTGCACAGATCGAGCGTCGTTGATGCACTGTCGATGAGCGATATCAGAGCCCGCAGTGCGTGGCTGCCGTCTTCATGCAGCCTGAAGTGCGCATAGCTCGAAGGCCTTGGCAAACCCAGCGTGCCGGCAAGTATCTGGATGCGTGACGTCGTTGGACTGGTCAGGGAAACCGAGGACAACAGCGTCTGCACGCGTGGCGGGTGAAGCGGACGAGCCACTTTTCTGTTGCCAAATAAAAAGTACAGCGGCAAGGCCAGGTACGGCATCAAGGCCAGCGACACGAACCAGGCAATGGCCGCCGACGGATGACGACGCTGCCGCAAAGTGCGTGAGGCCACCAGATAAATGCCCAACGCCAAGACGCTCACGAGTCCGTGCAGCGAGACCCAGTTGCGCGCAAGAAGATCACTCCACATGGCGCCCCCAACCGGTCTGGACCGTGCTGCTGGCCTTGTCGGTGTCGGCGCGCCGCATCAGCGCACCAAAGTTCCTGGTGAGTCCCTTTGTTTCAATGGCGAAGGTCGAATGGCTACGGTCCATGGCTCACTCTATTACAAAAAATTGCCGGCCGGTCCAAGCTGAAGCCCTCTCGGTTTCTACACGCGAAAAAAAATGGGGCGCCGGTCATTGCGTTATTGATAATGGCCGGATGAACACACAACGCTCATCCCGGCCCACAGTGCTGGCGTTCGACGTCTTCGGCACCGTGGTGGATTGGCACAGCGGCATTGCGCGCGAGGTGCAGGCGCTGCGCCCCACGGTGGACGGTAACGCTTTTGTGCTGGCCTGGCGTGCCGGCTACCAGCCGGCCATGCGCCGCGTGATGGCCGGCGAGCTCGGCTGGACGCTGATCGACGATCTGCACCGCATGATTTTGGACGGCATCCTGGAGCAGTTCGGCCTGGCCGATCTGAGCGAGGCGGACAAGCAGCAGCTGAACAAGGCCTGGCACCGGCTGGACCCGTGGCCCGATGTGGTGGCGGGCCTGACCCGGCTCAAATCGCGCTTCACCATCTGCACCCTGTCCAACGGCAACATCGGCCTGCTGACCAACATGGCCAAGCGCGCCGGCCTGCCGTGGGACTGCATTCTCTCGGCCGAGGTGTTTCGCGCCTACAAGCCGGACCCGGCCACCTACCTGGGCGTGGCCAAGGTGTTCGATCTGGCCCCGTCCGAGGTGATGCTGGTGGCCGCGCACCAGGACGACCTGGCCGCCGCGCGTGCCTGCGGCCTGCAGACGGCCTACATTGAGCGCCCCGCCGAGTTCGGTGCCGCGCATCCCAAAGATGTATCGCCCCACCCGGCCAACACCTTGCATGCCAAAGACTTTTTGGCGCTGGCGGATCAACTGGGTTGTTGAGTCAGACCAGCCAGTTCACGGATCAATCAATCAGGCCGGATGTGCGCTTTGACGACGATGTCTTTCCACAAGTCTTGTTGCTGCGCAATGAAGGCGGCAAACTCCGCCGCAGGACCACCGCCGGGGGTCGCATCCTCGTGCGCAAAGCGCTCCGCAATGGTGGATGAGCGCAAGGCCTTCTGGCACGCTTCCTGAATTCGCCGGACGATCCCGGGGGCGGTGCCGCCCGGCGCCAGCACCCCATACCACTGGACCGATTCAAAGCCTGGGTAGCCTGACTCCGCCACCGTGGGCAGATCGGGCAGCGAAGGCAAGCGATGGGGGGGTGCCGGTCGCGATGGCGCGTAGCTTGCCGCTCTTGATGTACGGCAGCAGCGCTGGCGTGCCGGCGGAAAAGGCCTGGGTTCGTCCCGCCAGCAAATCCGTCAGCGCCGGGCCGGTGCCGCGGTAGGGGATGTGCGTCAGGTACATGCCGGTGACCAGTTTCAGGTATTCCATCGCCAGATGACCGGCGCTGGCATTGCCGGCGGAACCGTAGTTGAGCCGGCCGGGATTGCGCTGGACATAAGCAACGAACTCCTTGAAGTTCTTCGCTGGCACATCGGGATGGATGACGAACAGGCTGGGCACCTTGGCCAGCAGCGTGACAGGGGCGAAATCGCGGTTGACGTCATAGCCGGTGTTTTGAAAGATGTAGGGATTGACGGCCAGCGAACCGACGTGACCCAGAATGAGGGTATGGCCGTCGGCCGGTGCCCGCGCCACCTCCTGCATGGCCGGCACGCCACCACCGCCGGCCTTGTTGTCAATCACCACCGGAATGCCCAGTTGCCGTGTCAGTTCGTTAGCCACCGTGCGGGCGATGATGTCGGACGTGCCACCGGGCACGAAGGGCACGACAAAGCGGATTGATTTGGACGGCCAGACCGCTTGCGCTCCCACAGCCCAGGGCAGCGCGACCAGACCAGCCGACATGGCGGTACCAAGCCACTGCCGGCGATTGGGATGGCGGACTTGCGTCACGCCATCACCTTGCAACGGGCGGGTTGATCGAAGCGCATTGACGTTGCCAATTCAGACCGTAGCCTCAAACATCGTCCGTTTGGTATTAGTGAAGTGGGGGCGCACGATATCGCTCCAGGAAGTCCAGCGCACAGCCAACCAGGGGGATGACCCCAGCGTCTGCGTTGTCACCAGGTCATAGCACGCCAACGAAAACGGGCCATGATCGTGGTTGTACATGCGCATCGCACGGATGCAGCCGGGGACGGCGGCCAGACCCGGCATGTGTTCGGTGTCGTACCAACGCTCAAGCTCGGGCATCCAGCCGGTGTCTGGGTCCATCTCCACCACGTAATGGAAAGCCGGCGTTTCAGCGCCAGAATGTCCTTCGATGTCGAAGACTTTCTCCAGTCTTGAGATGCGAATGTCACGCGCTGCGGGACACACACGGCCCCATGCAGCAAGCAACGACGGCAAGACACTGTCATCGAGCTGGGTGCGCTCGGCCAGCTGAAAGTACAGATACGCCGTTCGCACTTCAGCCGACCAGGCCAGCCGCTGCAACGTCATCGGCATGTGACTTTCCGCGCAGAACGCAGCCGCTGCTGGGGCCAGGTCGGGAACGGACGCGTCATCCAGAGAAAACTGAACCAGAATGAAATCAGTCGTATGCAGCATGTTCAATGTCCAATCTGCAGCGCCACCAGAAAGCGCGACACCATGTTGTAGGCAGCAACCGTGGCCACCAGATCAATCTGCGCTTGTGCATCAAAGTGCTGCCGCACCTCAGCAAACAAGGCGTCGGGCACCTCGATGTCGCGTGTCATGGCATCGGTCAGGCGCAAGGCTACGCGCTCAGTGGTCGACAACGGCGCATCCGTTGCCAAGGGCATGACACGGGTGGCATCGATCGCCGCTTGCGGCACCCCGGCGGCCAGCGCGTGCGGCACATGGGCCTCGAACTCATAGGGCGCACGATTCAACACGGCGACGCGCAGGATGACCAGTTCCCGCAGACCGGGGGCCAAGCTGTTGCGGTTGCGCACGGCCGAGAGCATTTGCTCCCAGCCGTGGGCAATCGGCGGGCTGTTGAGCAGCACCTGGTAGAGCGGTGAGATGCGGCCACGCTCGGCCCGGATCTGGGCTTCCTGTTGGGCCAGTTCCGGGCGGGTGCCGGGCGTTACGGGGGTGATACGCATGGCAGATCAGTCTCAGTCGGGTTTGATGTTCTTGGCTTTAACGACACGCGCCCATTTGGCGGCATCGTTCTTCAACAGCGTGGCGAGTTCGGCCGGCGTGGACGGCGCGGGGATGGCGCCGGAGGCCTGGAGCCGGGCTTTCACCGATTCGTTGGCCAGCGTGCGGCGCACCGCCTTGTTCAGGCGCTCAATCTCGGCGGCGGGCGTGCCCTTGGCGGCAAACAGGGCGTACCAGTTGTCGGAGTCGACGCCGGGAAGCCCCATTTCGGCGAAGGTCTTCACCTCCGGCAGCAAGGGATGGCGCTTGGATGCCGCGATGCCAATGGCCTTGAGCTTGCCGGCCCTGATGTGGCCGATCAGGCCCGGGATGTCGCCAAAGAAGCCGTTCACGTGGCCGGCGATCACATCGGTGATGGCCGGTGCGGCGCCCTTGTAGGGAATGTGCAGCAGGTTGATTTTGGCGGCGTCGTTGAGCAGTTCCATGGCCAGGTGCGGCACGCTGCCCGTTCCCGAGGAGGCCATGGTCAGCGGCGTTTTCTGCTGGCGGCTGGCCGCCACAAACTCGGCCCCGCTGTTGTAGGGTGCGTTGGCGCCCACCACCAGAACCTCGACGTTGTTGACCACCAGCGAGACCGGCGCCAGGTCGCGCTGCGGATCGTAAGCCAGCTTGTCATACAGCGACGGGTTGATGGCAACAGCCCCCACGCTGGTCAGCCACATGGTGCTGCCGTCCGGCACCGAACGCGCAACGAACTCGGCCGCGATGGCGCCATTGGCCCCGGCCTTGTTGTCGATGATGACTTGCTGTCCCAGCTCCTTGCCCAGTTGTTCGCTCAGTGTGCGGGCAACAAAGTCCACCGGACCGCCCGGCGGAAAGGCGACGATGAGGCGCGTGATCTTGGCTTGCGCCAAGGCGGCCGATGACAGCGCCAGGGCGCCGCAGGTCAGGCCCCAGGCGAATGCGCGCCGCGCGAGTTGAATGCGGTTCATGCTTGTTTCTTTCAAAGGTTGAGAGGCCATCAGTCGCAGCGCACGGACATGCCGCCATCGACCACGATTTCCGTGCCGGTGACAAAGCGCGATTCCTCGCACGCCAGGTAGAGCGCCGCATTGGCGGTGTCGCGGCCGTCGCCCATGAAGGGCAGCGGGATGCGCGACTGGCGCTGGCGCAGCAGCTCATCCACATCACCGCCCGCGCGCTGGCCGGCCAGCCGGACCTCGACCATGGGCGTGTGCAGCTGCCCCGGCACCACGGTGTTGACGCGGATGCCCTGCTTGGCATATTGCACCGCCAGCACGCGCGAGAACTGGATCACGCCGGCCTTGGTCGCCGCATAGGCGATCTGCGCCGCACCGGTCCAGCGCAGGCCCGAGGTGGACGAGATGTTGACGATGGCGCCACTGCCCTGCGCCAGCATGTGCGGGATGACGTGCTTGCAGGTGAGGAAGACGCTCTTGAGGTTGTGGTCGATCTGCGCATCCCAGACCTCCTCGCTCATCTCCACCGGGCCGCCCTTGGCCGAGCCGCCCACGTTGTTGACCAGTACGTCGATGCGGCCGAACTCGGCCATGCAGCGCGCCACCATGTCGGCGATGGAGGCGCTGCTGGTCACGTCGCAGCTGCCGCCGACAAAAGTGCCGCCGGCGTCCTGCACCAGTTGGGCGGTTTCCGTCAGCCGCTCGGGTTCGCGGTCCACGCCGTAGACGCGCGCGCCCTCTTGCGCAAAGCGCACGGCGATGGCCCGGCCATTGCCCCAGCCGGGGCCGACCGAGCCGGCGCCAGTCACCAAGACCACCTTGCCGGCGAGCCGGCCGGGGGACGATACGGGTACGGAAAGAGTCGAAGAAGTCGTCATGGGCAAGCAGTTCTGTCGTTGATTCAAAGGGGGTCAGTTGGCAAAGCGGTACAGGCGCTGCGGGTTGTGCACCAGCAATTTCTCAAGATGCGTCTTGCTCGGTGCGATGGCGGCCAGTGCGTTGACCAGCATGCCATCGTCCGGCACATGCGTGTGGTTGGGGTGCGGCCAGTCCGTACCCCAGAGGCAGCGCTCCGGGCAGCTCTCCACCAGGGTGCGCGCCAGGGTGATGCCATGGGCGTAGGGTGGGTTCGGATCAATGCGGTCAATGCCGCTGACCTTCACGTAAAAGAGCGGGTTCTTGAGCAGCTGGTGCAAGGCGGCAAAGTCGGCATGTTCGACACCCAGTGACGCGTCGACCCGCCCCATGTGGTCGATCACCACCGGCACGGCGCTGCGCGACAGCGGACCGGCCAGGCTGTGCACCAGGCTGCTCTCGAAGTGCACCTGCAAATGCAAGCCGGCGTCTTTGAGCCGGTGCGTGAGCGCCACGATCTCGTCCACGCTGGCCGACGCGGCCAGGTGCTTCATGAAGTTGAAGCGCACGCCGCGAAAGCCAGCGGCGGCCAGGCGATGGAGTTCGCTGTCGGCCACATTGGCCGGCACCAGGGCCACGCCGAGATAACGGCCGCCACCGGCCTGGATCGCGTCCTCCACCACGCGGTTGTCAAAGCCGTGGACGGCCGACTGCACGATGACACAACGGCTGATGCCGAGCTGGCGATGCAGCGCGAACAGCGCTTCCTTGGGCGCATCGACTGGCGTGAAATTTCGGCTCTGGGCATAGGGAAAGCGTGCCGCCGGGCCAAACACATGCACATGGGCGTCGCAAGCCAGGGCGGGCAGCTTGAGCGAGGGCGTTGTCGGCTGCGGCTTGTAGGTGAGAACGGGGGGAGTGAGATCGGAAGTCATCGCGTCATCAGGTCATTCATGCGCTGCATTGTGGTCTGGCATTGGCGTTCTGTCTTGAGCCTTTGGCAAATAGCAGCTATCCGTAAAATGCATGATTTACCCCAAACCCAACAACCAACGGGAAACCATGGACCTGATGCGCCTGCAGTATTTCGTGGCCGTGGCCGAAGCCGGCAGCTTCAGCCGTGCGGCGGCGGCCCTGCACATGTCACAGCCGGCGCTGAGCCGGCAGGTACTGCTGCTGGAAAAAGAAGTGGGCCAGCGCCTGTTCGAGCGCACCGGCCGCGGGGCACAAGCCACCGAGTCGGGCTTGGCGCTGCTGGCGCATGCGCGTGGCATCTTCGATTTGGCCGAACGCGCCCGGGTGGACATGCGCGAGCGCCAGCTCAGCCCGCGCGGGCGCCTGACGGTGGGGCTACCGCCGCGCCTGGCGCATGTCTTGACAGCCGATCTGGTCGAGCGCTTTCACGCCCAGTTTCCCGAAGCGGCGATCACGGTGGTGGAGGGCCTGAGCATCCGCCTGCGCGAATGGCTGGTGGCAGGGCGCGTCGATGTCGCCCTCATTTTTGACCCGCCCCATTCGCCGCAGATGCAGCAGGAAACACTGGTGCGGGAACCCCTGGTGCTGATCAGCGTACAGCCCCTGCCGAGACGAATGCGTCTGGCCGATGTCGCGCAGCGGGCGCTGGTCATGCCCAGCGGACCCAATGCACTGCGCCAGCTGCTGGAGCAGCATACGCACCCTCGCGGCCTGCCGCTCAAACTGGTGGCCGAGGTGGATTCGGTGCAGACCGTGCTGTCGCTGGTGGCCCGCGGCGTGGCGGATACCGTGTTACCACTGAGTGCGGCCAAGGCGTGGAATTATCCTCAACCGTTCCATGTTGCGGCCATTCATGCGCCGGCCATACGCAACCAGTTGGTGCTGGCCGTGCCGACGGCGCGCCCGGCAACACGGTTGAGCCGCTTTGCCACCCAGGTTTTGCGCGAGTTGGTATCCGATCATTTCGGCCCAGGTCATTGATGCGGCGACGCTGGCGCCAGCTCGCCGTCTGATCTGAGCAGCCCCCTCAGAGCGCCACTAGCGCAAGACGGCACTGGCTTGCGCAGCCTTGATCAGGGCGGCGGCATCTTCCGGTAGCAGGAAGCCTTCGGCCACGGCGCGCGCTGTGGCTTGGCCGACGGCGGCCACATAACCATCGTGCGAGCCGTAGCGTTCCTGCAAGGAGGGGCGCGGGTCCTGGCTGGCTTTGCGTTCTTCTGCCGTGCGGGCGAACGGGATCATGCCGCCAACGTAGTTGCAGATCTGGTCTTTGTGAAACGGCTTGTCGCCACCGGCCGTGACATTCCAGCCCAGATACGTGCCCAGCGGCGCATCGAGCAGAACCACCGGCACGCCGCCGAGTTCGTTGCCGTCGGCATCGACCTTGGGCGCATACATCTTGAGCACCTGCTTGATGCGCGGCGGGGCGATGGAGGCGATGCCCGAGCCGTCCTGGGCGTTGAATTGCGGTCCCCAGTCGTAGTCGTGCACCGGCATGATGAAGTCGGCTTCAGGCACTGTGGCACGCAGGCCCGGCAGGGTCGGGAAACCAATCGCCGCCTTGTTGGCCTCGGCCAAGGTGCCTTGGGCCAGCGTGGGGTAACGGCTGGGCGGTGGCGCTGTGCCCCGCATCACCCAGTTGCGGAAGTGCACGCGCAAGGCATTGATGGTCTGCGTATGCGGCACCGGGTTGGCCGGCAGCACGCCGACGCCAAAGTTGTTGCCCGGGCACACCGCGCCGGTCTTGGGCAGGCCCACGCCGGGCAGGCTGGTGTCGAATCCGCCAACGCCGCCGTTGTGGTTGGAACTGGCGATGTAGTAACGGCGCACATTGTCCGGCAAGGGCAGATCGGCCTTGGCGTCCGTCCCCACCCACTCCGGCGTGAGCTTGAGCGCCCACACTTCGGCCGAACCGAAGTGTTCGATGATCTTCGGGCAGGTGCGTGTGGCGATGCAGCGGTCGAGGATGCCGGCGGCGGGATGGCCGCGCACCGGGTCGGGCTGCGGCAGCCACCACTGCGGGCCTTCGCTGCCGGCTTGGTAGAGCTCCAGCACGCCATCGGGCTGGGCCCAACGGAAGTTCAGCGCAATGCGGCGCCCGGCGATGATGGGCCACATGCCGTCATGCACCATGCCGCCATCCTCGGCCTGATTGAAGCCCAGGTGCAACCAGCCGCGCAGGAAGTTGCCGGACTGCGAAATGCCGCGCGCGATGCTGTGCGTCACGCCCTGGGCCACCGGGTTGGGCGTGCCGACATCGTCGGCCTTGGCCTGCTTGAAGAAGGCCCCGACATCGCGCCAAGCGGCAAAGCCGATGCCCAGCACATAGGGGTCGGCGGCCGTGAAGACCACCTGGTACAGGCGCGCTGGATCAAAGCCCTGCTTCAGGCAGATCTGCGTCGGGTCGGGTGTGCCGGGAAACGGGTGGCTGGCATCACAACGCGCCCAGGCCCAGTCGGACGGGGGCACGGCGACTTCGTCGACCACCTCGCCACGCTGGTTCTCGCCACCGCGCGACACCAGCCTGGCCTTGCGCGTATCCAGGCTGACCGGCTTGTATGGCACCGGGTTGGTTTGAACCAGCAAGGGCTGGGAGGCCGGTCCCGAAAGGTTGACGATGCGCGCGAACACCTCGCCCGTGATGGCGGTGTTACCTGGGCCGCGCGCCACCGGCACTTGCAGAAACTGCATACCGGCAACCGTGGCCTTGGACTGGACCGCCGTGGCGCCACTGTTGTCCCCTTGCCAGGCACTGGCCAACAGGATGTCGCCGAAAGCACGTTCCTGCGGCGCAAACGCAAAGACGCGGCCACGGTTGGGCACGTCATGCCACATCAGGCCGCTGGCCTGGCGCATGTCGAGCGGCTTGTAGAGCACGAAGGAGGCCATGTAGCGCACCTTGCCATCGGCATCCTTGGCCAGTTCGATGTCCTGGATGATGGCGTTGGCCGGGAGCTTGGCATCGAGCTCGCCAAAGGCCCGCCCGGCGATCTGTTCATAGGCGATGGCCGGTGTTGGACTGCCAGCAGGCACCGACACGGGAACGACTTCATCGATCACGATCCGCGTGACGCGGGCGTGGCCCGTGGTGCACAGCGCGAGCGCGAGAGCACCCCCAGCCAGGCAAAGGGGAATGGTCTTCATGTCTGTCTCCGTTATTTTTGGAGCACTCTACTACAGTGGCAGTGCCCTCGGCGCTGGGGCTGTCACGGCTGGCAAAGACCGAAAGCACCCGCTAGGATGCCGCACGCCCCAGGGCGCGCATCTTGGTCTGCCACTTCTTGACGCCGGCCTCGCCCAGCTTCTCCACCATGCCGATCAGGCTTTCATTGACCGGTGCGATGCCGACAAAGCCCAGGACGTTGCGCTCCAGAGATTTGAGGCTGTGGGCACGGAAATACCAGCGGTAGACGAGTGCCGGCATACCCATGGTGATGACCACGCGCGCGCTGCGCCCGGTCAGCCCCTTGTGGCCAAAGGGGTTGCCACCCTCGGCCTGGAAGGCAAAGCCGGGCCGCGCCACCTGCTCCAGAAAGCCCTTGAGCAGGGCCGGCATGTCGCCCAGCCACAGCGGAAAAAACAGCACAAGATGCTGCGCCCAGGCGATGTCGTCCTGCGCCGCCTGCAAGGTGGCGGGCAGGCTGCCGTGCTCCCACGCCTCCTGGCTGCGCAACAGCTCAAAGTCGAGCCGGGCGACATCGACTTGCCGCACCGTATGGCCGCCGGCACGGGCGCCTTCGGCATAAGCCTCGGCCAGCGCATGGCACAGGTGCGGGGTGGTGGCATCAGGGTGGCCCTGAATCAGCAGGATGAGTTGTTCGCCCATGAAGCACTCCAGAGCAGTAGACGGTTTCATGTTTTCACGCCCGTGCCGCTTTGTCCATGAGGAATGTCAAACGCGCCATTTTCAATCGCTTGCCATGCGCAGCCCCATCGACCGTGTGTCAATGGGGTGCCCAATACAATCAGGCAACACCCCTCATCCGCCCGTTCCAGCCCCATGTCCCCCACCGACACGCCTGCGCTTTTCATTGGCCACGCCGAGCCAGCCGGCCAGCAGTTTGATGCCTGGGCCAGCCAGCCGCTGCTGCACTCGATGGAGCAAGGCGGGATTGATTGGCCGAGTTCGTGCCGCAACGGCAGCTGCCGCACCTGCATCGGGCAGCTGCAAAGTGGCGCGGTGCGCTACGAGATCGATTGGCCGGGTCTGAGCGCCGAGGAAAAGGCCGAGGGCTGTGTGCTGCCCTGTGTGGCCTTTCCGTGCTCGGACGTGGTGCTGCGCGAAGGCTACTGACTACTTGCTGGCGTTGAGCGTGCCGCCCAGCAACTCGGGCAGGCACTCGGCCTTGATGCGAAAGCCGCAGGCCTGGGCGTGGCCGCCACCGCCCATGCTGTCGGCCAGGGGGATGCAGTCGTAGTTGCGCTGCGAACGCAGGCCGACCTTGATGACGCCGCCCTTGCTGGCGGTCCAGATCAGCGCGAAAGTGCCGCTCTGCTTGGAAAGAATGTCGCCCACCAAGCTGTGGAACATGCCGGGGGCATTGACCATCAGGCCCTGCTGGCCGTTGAAGGTGACGGGCTCGGCACCCTTGGCGATGTCGGCGGCGAGCTTGCTGAACTTCTCGTCCATGGCCTGGCCGCGCGCCATGAAATGGGTCAGTTGCTCCGGCGTGTAGGCGGCAATCTCGGCCCAGCGTTCGAAGGTGTGTGCCTCCATGTCGAGCGCGGCCAGGAAGCCGGCGCTCTCGGCGAACTCCCATTTCCAGATGTCGCGGTCTTCGATGAAGCGCACCAGATCGGGCAGCGGCCGATTGGGCTGGAAGAACTCCCATGCCAGACGCGCACCGGACTTGCTCATGTCGAAGTGCACGACGCCGCAACGGCAGGAAAAACCGGTGAGTTTTTCGGCCGCACTCTTGTGGTGGTCCAGCATCACCAGCTTGGCAGCACGCGTGTCGATCTCGCCCATGATCTCGGGCGAAAAGGCAAAGTCAAGGATGTAGACCACACGGCCTTCGAGTGCCGGCAGATCGGCCACGCTCTTGATGTCGTCGTGGTCGAGGCCGAGGAACTCGGCGCGGCCTTCATAGAACAGCCAGGCCGCCAGCGCGGCGCCAAAGCCGTCGGGGCAACCACGGCCGTGGTAGATGACGAGGGGATTGGGGTCTTTTTTATCAGGCGCAACCAACAATTGCAGGGGAAGAATAGTTTTCATGAGGGTAGATTGTGGCTTAATGCGCCTTCAGGATTTTGTTTTCAAAGACCATAGTTGAGGAGCCATCATGGCAAAAGGCGAACAGCGCAGTAACAAAATGTCGAAGAAGCCCAAAAAGGACACTTCGCCCCCCAAAACCGGCGGTCCGTCGGACCGTCCGATGCCCCCGGTCACCACGGTGCTGCCGCGCGGCAAGGAAAAGAACAAGTAAGCCCTCAGATCCGCTTGCGCGGCGGACGCGGCGCCGACGGTTTCGGCTTCGCGCCTGGCTTTGTCCCCGCCATCAGGGGTTTCGGCGGCTTCGGTTTCTTCAGACGGATCAGGCCCTGCTCGGCCAGTGTGTCCTTGCGCAGCTGGCGCTCGGCATCGAGCTTTTTGCCCTCGACCAGCCACTGGGCGAACTCACCCGGGGTCTCCAGCGTGATGCGCCCCAGGCGCCCAGTGCGAAAGTCAGTCAGCACCAGTTCCGCCGCCTTTTGCGTGTTGACGCGCCCGCCGCTTTGCAGCGCGCCGCCCTTGCGGCCGATCTCGGTCAGCATGTCTTCGGCGCTCATGTCGGCCATGGCCTCCAGCTTGTAGCGCGTGGCCAGTTGCGCGGCATACGACAGCTGGAGGTAATCCAGCAGCTCCAGCGCCACTTCTTCCTCGTCAAACGCATTGCGCCCGATCGCGCCGCTGGCGGCCAGGTTGTAGCCGCTCTTGGCGACGATGATGCGCGGCCACAGCATGCCGGGCGTGTCATAGAGGTAGAAATCGTCGGCCAGCGAGATGCGCTGCTCCATCTTGGTGACGCCGGCCTCGTCGCCGGTCTTGGCGGCGCGCTTGCCCACCAGGGTGTTGATGAGGGTCGACTTGCCCACGTTCGGGATGCCGCAGATCAGCACGCGCATGGGTTTGACCATGCCGCCCCGGTTGGGCGCCAGCGCGTGGCAGGCGGCAATCAGGGTCTTGGCCGGTGCGGTCATGCTGGTGTCCATCGCCACCGCGCTGGTGTTGGGCAGGCTGTTGTAGTGCGCCAGCCACTGCGCGGTGCGCTCGGGGTCGGCCAGGTCCTGCTTGCTCAGCACCTTGAGCGCCGGCCGGCCAGCCGTGAGCGAACCCAGCATCGGGTTAGCACTGGAGCCGGGCAGGCGCGCGTCGAGCATCTCGATGACGACATCAATTTTCTTGATGCGCTCTTCGATCGCCTTCTTGGTCAGGTGCATGTGACCTGGGAACCACTGGATGGCCATGGGTAGCTTGTTCTTTCTGTGCGTGCGAGGATCGGTTCAGGCCTGAATTGTCGCCCACAGCCCGGGGTGGTGTGGCCAAAGGCTTCTCAGACGCCGATAATCGAGTCCATGGCTCATCCCCCCCACCTTCCCTCCCGCCAACGCGACAAGGCCCCCAACGAGCTGCTGCTCAAAGGCATTTTCATCGCCCTCATCGGCCTGTTCGTGCTGGTCGCCCCGGCCTTCATGGCCGCCACCGAGCTGCGCGGCATCATCGCCGAGTCCTATCTGGTCGGCTGGTTCGCGCTCTTGCTGGGCGGCGTGTTCATCACGCAATACGCCGTGCGGCGCTGGAAAGACAGCCAGACGCGCGGCCAAGACAAGCGCTAACGGCGGCATGAGCGCGCTGCTCAACCACCGCGACGCCACCCAGGCCCTGTTGACCGAGCTGCAGCAGCAGGCGCGGCAAGCGGGCGTGACACTGCGCACGCCGCCGAGCGAGCCCACCACCTGCTGCGGGCGCGGTTGCAACGGCTGCGTCTGGAGTGGCTACTACGAAGCGGTGGATTACTGGCGGCAGGAAGCCCTGCTGCGGTTGCAGCCCTAGGACCGCGCGGCCCGCTGGCCGCTCAGGACTGGGCGAGTTCCGTGGTCGGCGGTCCGAGCGGCTGCCCCAGCCGCTGGGGCGACACGTATTCCTGGCGGAAGATCTCGAACGGCAAGGTGTCGACCATTTCGATGGTCTTCTGATCAGCCAGTGATTTATCGGCCATGGCCTCGAAGCGGACCTGTTGCGCTGCGGACCACGGCAGGTCAAGCAACTTCTCCCGCGTGCGCTGCGAGCGCTCGCGCGTGAAACGCAGGAACGAGTTGTCATGCGCCGCCATGGCCGCCAGCACGCGGGCCGAAGGCAGCGCCGCGGCATCCTGCAAGACGGCCCCGGCCGCACGCACGGCCTGGCTGTAGTCGCGGCTGTCGTGCGCCGCGTCCAGCGCCTGCGCAATCGGGCCAAAGGCCTGCAACAGCTCGGCTCCCCATTCGACCAGCCCCACCTCGCCACCGCCACGCTGCAACTGCACGCCGGGCTCACGGCCTCGGGCGGCGGTGAGATTCTGGTTGTGTGCCAGTTCGGCAATTTCCTGCGGCGTGTCGGGCGGGCTGTCGCTCAGCAAGCAATGCAGCAGGAACACATCGATGAAGCGCATGGTCTGCGCGTTGATGCCCACGGGCTCGAACGGGTCGAGGTCCAGCAGGCGCACCTCCACGTACTCCACACCGCGTTCGCGCAGCGCATGCAACGGCCGCTCGCCCGGGAAGATGGTGCGCTTGGGGCGGATGTTGCCGTAGAACTCGTTCTCGATCTGCAGCAAGCTGGTGGCCAACTGGATGTAGTCACCACCGGGATTGATGATCCCTAAGCCCTCGTAGGCCGGCCAGGGGCGCGTGAGCGCATCGTGCAGCGAGGCGGCATAGCCCTCCAGGCTGTTGTAGCTCACCGCCAGCGAGGCCTGCGCGTCGCTCTGGTAGCCCAGCCGCCCCATGCGCAACGAGGTGCCGTGCGGCATGTACAGGGTGTCGCTGGTCAGTTGCTGCAACTCATGCTGGCGACCGAGCACGAAATTGGAGCCTACCGCCGGCGAGGCGCCGAAGAGATAGAGCAGCAAAAAGGCGTGGCGGCGAAAGTTGCGAATGAGCGCAAAGTACTGCTCGCTCGTCACGCCGGGCAGCGACCAGTTGTAGTGGATGCCCGAGATGGTTTGCATGCGCCGGCCGTAGCGATGGCCCAAGCCCATGCGGTAGACACTCTTGGCGCGGCCAATGTTGGACGAGCCGTAGCGCCCCAGCGGAATGGTTTCGTCGGTCGGTAGGCCGCAGGGCATGCTGGAGACCCACAGCATCTCGTCACCGGCCTCGCGCAGCACGCGGTAGGTGTACTGGTGGACCTCGGTGAGCTCGTCCAGGCAGGCCTGCACTCCGCCATGCACGCCGGTGATGAGTTCGAGCTGCGACTCGCTGTAGTCGGTGGTGATGTACGGATGCGTGAGCGCCGAGCCCAGCGCCAAGGGATGCGGCGTCAGTGCCAGCATGCCCTCGGGCAGAGCGCGCAGGCTTTCCTTCTCGATGCCGCGGCGAATGCCCAGCAACCGGTCGGCCGCCAGGCCACCCCATCGCCCGTCCTGATCCGCCTGCGCACGCTTCATGTCTTTGCTCCCGTTGCTTCGTCCGGGCTGGAACTTAACACGGCAGCGGCAGAACGTCCGGCGTAGGGGCTTGAAGCAGGTCAGCCACAGCGTGCGCGTCATGGGCTCCACTACGGCATCCACAGCGCTGGCATCAGACAGGCGAACTGATCGGGCCGGTTTGCATGGCCGAGCGTGAGATGTGCACTGATGTCGGAAGTAACAGCGCGGTCGCGGGTTTACCCTCAAAAAGGAAGGCGAATTGCCAGGGGACCTTCATCTAGAATTTCCCCAAAAGGGAGGAACTCATGCAGATGATGATTTGGCGCCGCGCATGGTGCGCCTTGTTTTTGATATTGCCGGCTTTGGCCATGCAGGCGCATGCCCAAGGCTCAAAAAACCTGGCCCCTGGCTTTTCAACCCGCGCGGCAGCTTCCAAGCTCGTCGTGGTTCCCGCGGACCTGGAGTTGTTCTCCGTCAGCGGCGGCGGCGTGATGGAGCCCAAGGCAGACTGGACTGAAGCCGCCAGCCAGCACTTCAAAACCGCGCTTGATAGCAACAAGCAACTGCTGGGGGCCAGTGTTGTACGGATCTCCGAGCAAGATCTGGATGAGCTCGCCGAGATCAATGCCTTGCACGGCGCCGTCGCGCAAGCCATCTTCGTTCACCACATGGTCGGCGCTGTCAAGCTCCCCACCAAGAACGATCAACTGGACTGGTCTCTGGGCGATGCAGTCAAGCCACTGAAAGCCAAAACCGGTGCCGACTATGCATTGTTTACCTGGATTCGCGACAGCTACGCCAGCGCGGAACGCAAGGCTGCCATGATCGCCATGGCATTGCTCGGGGTCGGGATCTCTGGCGGCGCCCAAGTCGGTTATGCCTCGCTGGTCGACCTGAACAACGGCCGCGTCGTCTGGTTCAATGACCTGCGCCGGGGTTCCGGCGACCTGCGTGATGCCAAGGAGGCGCTGGAAACCGTTGAGACGCTGCTCAAAGGCTTCCCCGCCGCACGATGACTTCATCATCCGTCAGCCGCCGCGCCGCGTTGCGTTCGGGCTGCCTGCACTGTCTGGGCATGGCCAGCCTGTTCAGTGGTCTGCCATCGCTGGCACAGGAAGCCGCGTCGTCACAGCCGGCTTCTGCGGCATCAGAGCTGCCGACACGCTTTACCCGTCCTGCGCTGGACACCGATGAGGGTGGCCTGTGGGCCATGATGGACCGACAGGAGGCACGCCTGCGCCGTAGTCCATTTGTCGTGCGAGACACTCGACTGACCCAGTACCTGCAAGACCTGACTTGCCGGCTTGCCGGCGACCATTGCCCCGATGTTCGTACCTATCTGGTGCGCACGCCACTGTTCAACGCCAATATGGCCCCCAACGGCATGATGCAGATCTGGACCGGGTTGCTGCTGCGCATGGAAAACGAGGCCCAGCTGGCTGCCGTACTGGGGCATGAGATTGGCCACTATCTGGAGCGCCACTCGCTTGAGCGTTTGCGCGATGCCAAGAGCCGAGCAGCCTTTGGTCAGTTCCTGGGCCTGTTCGGCGCTGTGGGCTCTCTTGGGCAGCTAGGCTTGCTGGCTGGCTCATTCTCTTTTTCGCGCGAGCATGAAACCCGAGCCGACCGGCTGGGCATGCAACTCCTGCAGCGTGCGGGTTATGACGGCCAGCAGGCAGCCCAAGTGTGGGACAACCTGCTGGGCGAATTGAAGGTCACCGGTGGCGAGGATGCCGGCCGACGCAGCCCCATGATGGCCACCCACCCACCGGCGGAAACACGTCGAGATGATTTGCTCAAACTCGCAGGGAGTGCCCCCGGCCAGACTGGCACCAAGGAGTTCCAGCTGATCACGACGGCTCACCGCCTCGAATGGCTGCAGGATGAGATCAAGCGCGGGCAATATGAAGAGAGCCTGATCCTGTTTGATCGCATGCTCAAGCAAAACAAGACAGACGCACAGTTGTACTTTGCCCGTGGCGAGGTCTATCGCCAGCGTGCCGGCGAGACTGATGACGAAAAAGCACTGACTGACCTGACTCACGCCACCAGCCTCACCCAACCGCCTGCCTTGGCCTATCGCTCACTGGGACTGCTGCGCAAGCAACGCATGGAGAAAGCCGAAGCAGCCAAGGCCTTTGAGCAATATCTCACCGCCGTGCCGGATGCGGCAGACAACCATCTCATCAAAACCTACATCGCCGAGTTGACATTATGAAAAAACTGATTTCCCTGCTTTTGATTGGCCTGCTGACCGCCTGCGCTTCCGTCGTCAAAGTCGAAGGCGAACAGGTCGTGAACCAGCGCATGTCGGTCAAACTCACCGACGCCTGGAACAAGGTCAACCTTCCCGGCAACAAACAACCCTATGAAATTTGGACCCAGGAAGGCCTGATGCTTGATCAACTACGGCTGTGGGCCGCAGTGCAGCCGGGCCAGAGCCTGATGGCGCCAGTTCCCAGCGCGGGTTCAGGCCAGAAGGCGCCCCGGGTTCCAACTTACACCGCCAACATGGCCCCCGACCAGCTGGTCAACCTGTTTGAAGTAATGTATTCGGCCGATGGTTCGATCGTCAACATGGACAAGGTGGAACCCATCGTCTTTGCCGGCGAAAAAGGGGTTCGGTTCGAGTTTTCCGTCACCCGCAAAAGCGATGATGTACAGCTGCGCGGTGTCGGCTGGGTGACCGTTCGCAAGAATGAGTTGTACGCGGCTTCCTTCGTGGCGCCCAAGCTGTCGTTCTACCAGCGCCTGGCCCCCAAGGCCGAACGCGTTGTGCAATCAGCAAAAATCAACGGCTAAAGAACTGGTTTGCCTGGCGCAGGCAAACCAGCAAGGGATTGCCGGCCGATCTGGATATCAGGCCTGCTTGCCCCACTTGAAGCCGCCCAGGCCATTTTTTACGAGCTGCAACTGGCGCCCTGAGGCGCCGGGTTGTCAGCTTTTGCCGAGCTTGGCCATGGCACGGCCCACCTCGTGTGCGCCCTGCGCCGAGCCGTTGGGCGGCACGGTTTCGCCCGAGCGGTCGGTCACTTCGGCCAGGTGCTCGGCCAGCCGTTCCGGGGCTTGGCTGTCCAGCCCGATCCAGGCGCCCTGCGTCAGGGTGATGTGGGCCGCCTCGACACTGCCGGCACCGGCGCACAGCGTGGTGCGGGTGGGGGCATCGGCAGCGGCCAGCACCAGCATGGCCGGCACCACGGCTTCGGGCTTGAGCGCCTGCAGCACGGCCTCGGGCATGAGGTCTGCGGTCATGCGGGTGGCGGCGGTGGGCGCCAGGCAGTTGACGCGGATGTCGTGCTTGGCGCCCTCCAAAGCCAGGGTCTGCATCAGCCCCACCAGCGCCAGCTTGGCAGCACCGTAGTTGGATTGGCCAAAGTTGCCATACAGGCCGGTGGATGAGGTCGTCATGACGATGCGACCGTATTTCTGCGCGGTCATGATCGGCCACACTGCTTTCGTGCAGTGCACCGCGCCCATCAGGTGAACGTCGAGCACGAGGCGGAAATCGGCCAGGTCCATCTTGGCAAAGGTCTTGTCACGCAGGATGCCGGCGTTGTTGACCAGGATGTCGACGCGACCCCAGGTGTCCACCGCCTGTTGCACCATCGCCTGCACGGCGTCGAAATCGGTCACCGAGGCGCTGTTGGCGATCGCTTCACCGCCAGCGGCGCGGATCTCGTCCACCACCGCCTGCGCGGCCGAGGTCGAGCCGCCCGAGCCATCACGCGCGCCGCCCAGGTCGTTGACCACCACCTTGGCGCCGCGTTTGGCCAATGCCAGGGCGTGCTGCTTGCCCAGCCCGCCGCCGGCGCCGGTGACGATGGCCACGCGGCCGGTGAAATCGATGCTCATGCTTTTTTCCTTGGTTAGGGTGACTGTCAACGTATGCTCAAATCTTAATTGACGAAATTTTCAATGCAGGTCACCTGACGGACAGCCCATGGAACTGAACTCGGAACTCATCACCTCGCCCCCGCGCCAAGCCGCCACCGTGGTGATGCTGCGCGATGCCGCAGCCGGGCTGGAGGTGTTTTTGCTCAAGCGCCACGGCCTGTCGGACGTGCTGGGCGGCGCCTATGTGTTTCCGGGCGGCAAGATCGACGACGCCGATGCGGCGCTCATCTCACAGTTGGACCAAGCGGCCGACGCGCTGCACGCCGCCCTGGGCGAGCCCGAGACCGCGGTGGAGCTGGCGGCGAGCTGCTACGTGGCGGCGCTGCGCGAGGCCTTTGAAGAGTCCGGTGTGCTGTTCGCCCATGGGGCCACGGCGCAACAGGTGGCGCAGGCCACGGCCCTGCTGCGCCAGGGCCGGTCCTTTGCCGACATGCTGTCGCAGATGCAGCTGCGGCTGGACACGCGCAGCGTGCTGCCCTGGTCGCGCTGGATCACCCCGAAGCTGGCTTCGGTGTCCAACAAGCGCTTTGACACGCGCTTCTTTGTCGCCGCCGTGCCGGCCGACCAGACCGCGCAGCATGACAACCATGAAGCAACCGAAAGCGTGTGGCTGGCACCGCGCGCGGCGCTGCAGCAGTACTGGGACGGCCGGATCGCTTTGGCACCGCCGCAGATCATGAGCCTGGTGCACCTGGCGCGCCATGCCGGCGTGGACAGCGTGCTGGCCGAGGCGCGCGGCAAACGCCCGGCGCTCATTCAACCCGAACCGTTTGACGACGAAAGCGGCACGCGCGTGCTCTGCTACCCCGGCGATGCGAGCCACTCGGTGCGCGAGCGCGCCCTGCCCGGCCCGACGCGCCTGCTCCACCGCAACAAGCGTTTCGAGCCGCCCGCTGGTTTCGAGGCCTTGTTCGAATAAGTCCTAGCTGTTGGCCCGTTTTTTGAGCCAGCGCATCAGACCGCCGACCACGGGCAGCTTCTCATACAGTTCCTCGGCGGCATCCCAGTAGTCGCGGTGAAAGCGGATACGCCCATCGGACGCGAGCTTGAGGTGGGTGGCGCCGCGGATGGTTTGACGCACTTCGGGACTGAACTTTTTGAACCGGAAGTGGAAGTCCCAACTCAGAAAACACTGGTCACCATCCACCACACGTTCGGTGATGACAAAGCTCGGCTCGTACAGCGCCACATACATGTGCTCAAAAATGCGCTGCACCTCGGCCAGGCCATGCACTTCGTTGAAAGGGTCCTTGAAAAAGGCGTCTTCGGTGTAGTACGCGCCAAAACGGCTCACGCTGTGCGGCGTGAGGGTTTCGAAGAACAGCACGATTTTTTCCACGGCAGGGTTCATAGACCCGTCAACTTTCGAACGAGCGGGAAGTAAAAACGGTAGGGCAAAAGGCGCAGCAACTTCATCCAGCGCGTGAAACGCTTCGGGAAATGGATTTCAAAGTCACCGCCAGCCCACCCCGCCAGGATAGCCTGCGCTGCCTGCTCCGGCGTGATGAGGCCGGGCATCTTGAAATCATTCTGCGCCGTCAGCGGTGTTTCGACAAAGCCGGGGTTGACGAGGCTCACGCCGATGCCCTGCGGCTGCAAGTCCAGATACAGCGTTTCAGCCAGGTTGATGAGGGCCGCCTTGGTCGGACCATAGGCCAGGCTCTTGGGCAAACCGCGAAACCCCGCCACACTGCTGATCAGGCTGATGTGGCCGGCCGATGCCCCGGCGGCAGTGCGGGCCAGCATGGCGGGCAGCACCGCGTCGAGCACGTTCAGGGCACCGACGTAGTTGATGCTCTGGTGCTTGAGCATTTCCTGCAGACTGAAATCCTGGGCCCGCAATTCGCGGTAGTGGCCGGCACAGTAAAACACGAGGTCAATGGGCTGGCGGGCCTGAATCGCCTGCGCCGTCGCGCGCACGACTGCTGCATCGCACACATCCAGCGGCAACGCCACGGCACGTGGCCGGCCCTGGGCATCGGTGCCGGGGTGCTGTGCTACCCATGCGTCCAGCGCCTGGGCATGGCGCGCCGACACGAACACGGTGGCGCCTTGGGCGTGCAGGGCCGAGGCCGTGGCGCGGCCGATGCCGCTGGAGGCACCGACCAGCCAGACCGCCTTGCCGTGCCAGTGGGTCAAACGGGGATTGAGTGGCATGACGGCTACCGTTTGATGAACGTCAGGGTGACTTCGCCCAGATGCACCCCCCACTTGCTCATGGCAGCCTTGTTCAACATGACCTTGTCGTTCATCAGGTACATCCAGTCGTCAAAGCGGACCTCGATGATGCTGCCGTCCACCGGCAGGTTCAAGGTGTAGGTCCAGTAAAAGGCGTTGCCCTGCTCCTCCCCCTGAGCCACTCCCACCACGTCATCGGCCCGCCCGGTGTAGCGCCCCTGGCCGCCAGTGCCGGGCTGACGTTGCAGGCGCCAGATGCGTTTTTGCGTCGTGCCGTCCGAATAGCTGAAGTCCTCATCAAGCACGCCCACCTCCTGCCCCGGCTCGCCCTGCCAGCTGCAGTGCATGACCACGGTGAAACGCTTGAGCACCTTGCCCGAGCGGTCGGTGAACACGCCGAAGGCGTCCACCGTGCCGTTGAAGTAGCGCCGCAGGTCCAGCATCGGGGTTTGGCCGGCGAAGTCGTTGATCTGCGGTGTGGCGCAGCCGGCGAGGCCAACGCCCCCCAAGGCCGAAGCAGCGGCAATAAATAGGCGTCGTTTCATGGTTCGACCTTTCAAAGGGTTGGGTGTGAAGCACCGCCTGGCGGGCGACGGATGATTAGGGCATAGAGCAGGCCCGCGGCCAGCAGCTTGAAGACGCAAGGCAAGAGGCAATAGGCCACCGTGAGCGCCTGCAGCGCCTGCGGCTCACGTGTGCCGGGGACATAACCGAACAGGCCCAGCAGCGGCAGCGCCAGCCCGGCGGCCAGCGCCAGGTTGAGCTTGGTGGCAAAGTTCCACCAGCCAAAATACGCGCCCTGCGCCTGGCCCAGGTCACCGGCACGGGCAATCAGTCCGGCCAGCAAGGTGCCGGGCAGGGTCAGGTCAGCGCCCAGCGCCAGGCCGGACAACAGGCAGACCAGCACGAACGGCATCGCATCGCCCGCGCCCAGTTGGCTGGCCCAGATGAACACGGCAACCGAGAGCAGCATGCCGCCCAGCCAACTGCGCGCCACGCCGAAGCGCCGCACGGCGCGCACCCACAGCGGCAGGGACAGCGCCGCACAGAGGAAAAAACCGCCCAGGAAGACCGGCTCTAGCGCAGCCGCTGCCTGCAGCCGGTCCTGCACGAAGAACAGCAGGAGCGTGGCCGGCACGGCACTGGCAATGCCGTTGAGCACAAACACCGCCAGCAGGCGGCGGAAGGCCGAGCGCCGCAAAGGCCGCCACAGCATGGCCGTGACCCAGGGCAACGACGCGCCCGCGCTCACAGGCGCAGGACGCGGCGCCCGCAACCAGGCCAGCCAGCCCAGCGCGAGCGCCAACCAGAACAGCAGCACGGTGACGCCCAGGCCGAGCAGCGCCGGCGCCAACGCGGCCAGCACCACGCCCAGCAGACCCAGGCCCTCGCGCCAGGCGATCAGCCGGCTCTGCTGCACCGCATCCCCGCCGAGCAATGCGCCCCAGGACTGGTGCGCCACCATGACGGCGCTGTAGCCGGCATAGGTCAGCATCAGCAGCAGCGCACTCACCCATAGCAAGGCATCAACGTTGCGCGTCAACGGAAAAAACAGCAACAGGAACCCGAGCGCCATCAGCACGCAGGCCGCGGCAACCCACCACAGCACCGCGCGCGTCGAGCGGCCGAACAAGCGGTCGCTCCAACGCCCGAGCAGCGGATCGATCAGGGCGTCGAGCAGCCGGGTGGCCAGCAACACGCCGCCCAGCGCGGCCAGCGGCACGTTGTACTCGCGCGCATAGAGATTGGGCAGCAGCACATACAAGGGCAAGGCGATAAAGGCCAGCGGCAGCCCCATCAGGCCATAGCGCCAGGCGTGGGTGATCGGGGCTGTGGTCTTAGTCATGGCAGGCCTCAGGGCTGGCCGCTGCCGGCCACGCTGGGCCCCAGCAGCGCCTGGCGCAGCCGGGGCTCGGAAGTTTTGTCCGAGAGCCAGATGCCAAAGAACAGGCGCGCAAATTCGGCGTCCGCCACCTCGGCCGTGACGCGGCCGTTGCTCAGAAAGCGTGCGCCCTGGCCCGGCAAATGGATGCCCAGCAGGCGGTCGCCCACCGCCACATCGGGGAAGGCGGCCACCATGGCCTGCAGCCAGCGTTGCGCCTGCGCTTCCGAGATATCGCCGAGGCGACGCATTTCCTCGATCGAGCGCTGGGCGATGTCACGCCCCTTGAAGCTGCGCAGGTAACGCAACTCCAGGGCAAAGCGGTGACGCTCGGGCTCACGGCCGAGAAAGCCAGGCTCGACCCACAGACTGGCCTGGTAGACATCGAAGCCCCAGAAGGTGAAGCGCGTGCTGCCGGCCAACTGGGGCCGCACCAGTTCCGACACCACAGCCCCCGGCAAGGCCGCCTGGGCCGCCGCCGGCGCCGACCAGGCGAACAGGCTGGCCAGTGCGACCAGAACCACAGCGCGGACTATGCTTTTTGCAGCGTGTACTGCACCACGTCGATGTTGGCTTCGTCGAAGGCCGCTTCGCAGTAAGCGAGGTAGAACTCCCATAAACGCATGAACCTTTCATCAAAACCCAGTTGCAGAACGCGGGGCCGCTCGGCCAGGAACTTGTGGCGCCAGCGCCGCAGCGTCTCGGCGTAATCGGGGCCGAAGCTCAATTCATCGACCACCTTGAGACCGGCCGCTTCGGCCTGGCGGCGGAACTCGCTCGGGCTGGGCAGGCAGCCGCCGGGAAAGATGTACTGCTGGATGAAATCGGTCGAGTTGACGTAGCGCTCGAACAATGCATCGTCGATCACGATGCTCTGGATGCAGGCGCGGCCACCGGGCTTGAGCAGGCGGCTCACCGTTTCGAAATAGGTCGGCCAGTATTCGCGGCCGACGGCTTCCACCATCTCGATGGAGCAGATGGCATCGAACGGGCCGTCATCGATGTCGCGGTAGTCCTGCAGCCGCAGCTCGGCATGCGGCGCTGCGTTCGCGGCCTGCGGCACGCCCAGGCGTGCCAGGCGCTCACAGCCAAAGGCCAGCTGCTCGGTGCTCAGGGTGACGCCGACCAGATTGGCCTGGAACTCGGTGGTGGCCATCTCGGCCAGCGCACCCCAGCCACAACCGATCTCCAGCACGCGGTCACCCGCCCACACGCCGGCCATGCGCAAGGCCCGGCGCACCTTGGCCTGCTGTGCCTGCACCATGTCGCCGTCGGGCTGGCCATCGAACCAGGCCGAGGAGTAGTTCATGGTGTCATCGAGCCAGAGCCGGTAGAAGGCGTTGCCCAGGTCGTAGTGGGCATGGATGTTCTTCTTGCTGTTGGTCTTGGTGTTGCGATGCAGCAGATGGCGCAGGCGGTGCAGCAGGCTGCCGAGCCAGCTGCCGTAGACCACGTCTTCGATGTCCTGGCGGTTGCGGATGAACAGGCGTAGCAAGTCAGCCAGATTCGAGGTGCTCCAGTCACCCGCCATGTAGCTCTCGGCAAAACCGATGTCGCCGGACTTGAGGGCCGCAGAGAAGACGTTCCAGTTGTGCAGCACCAAAGACACGGCGGCTTGCTCGCCATGGCCGAAGTGCTGCACCGTGCCATCGGGCAGTTGCAGGGTGAGCGAGCCATGGCGCATGCGTTGCAGCAGCTTGAAGACCGCGCGCGCGCTGGCCGGCGCGTTGCGGGGAAACATCAGGGACGGTGCGGTGGTGGTGTTCATGAGGTGGCGCATTCAAGGGTTGGAACGGGTCACAAAATCTTGCGGCGGCTGGGGTTTACGGAAGAACGGCACGCGCTTGCGCCACAGGCGCCAGGCCTGCCAGTGGATGTGCGCGACCACGCCCAGCGTCATGACCGGGTAGCGCCAGATGGCGCGGCGCAGTGACTGGCGTGTCGCGGGCTCCAGCACGCCGCTGACACTGGTCTGCAGCAGCGGCCCGTCGGCATCATCCAGATCGATGCGCACCACGGTCTGCGCCACACCCGCGCGCTCGGTGCGCATGAAACGGAAACGGTAGTTGCCATCGACCTGGCAAAAGGGCGAGACGTGAAAGACCTTGGCGGCACGCAACTCCTGCCCGTAGCGCGGCGCATCGACCAGGTAGCAGTGGCGTTCGCCAAAGGTGTTGTTGACCTCCACCACGATGGCCCGCAATGCGCCACCGGACGTGTGGCAGTACCAGAAGCTCACCGGCTTGAAGGCGTAGCCCAGCACGCGCGGATAACAGTGCAGCCAGATTTCGCCGTCGGCATCATCAATGCCCTGGCTGTGCAGCAGCGCTTCGAGCCAGCCGAGCAGACCGCCTTCCGCGGCCGGGCGGCCGTCGCCATGGTCGGCATCAAAGAAGCTCAGCCAGGCCGGGCGGTTGTGCGCCAGCGCGCCGCTGCCCAAGCGCTGCATGGCTCGCAGCGGCAGCATGAGGAAATAGGTCGGGTAGGCAAAGGCATGACGTGCCGGCCGCAGCCGCGTGTGCCGTACCTGGCCAAAGCCGATCAGCGGGGTGGCGCTTGCGTTCATGGCGAAGCATGCTCCTGCTGGGCGATTTTGACCAGTAACTGCCGGGCCACGGCCAGTCCAGACTTGAGGCCATCTTCGTGGAAGCCGTAGCCCATCCAGGCGCCGCAATACCAGGTGTTCTGCTGCCCCTGCAACTGGGGCATGGTTTGCTGGGCCTGGAGCGCCGCCAGGTCGAATACCGGGTGGGCGTATTCATAGTCCCCCAGTACATGCTGGCGGGCAATTGGCTGCAGCGGATTGAGCGACACCAGCACCGGTTGCTCAAAAGGCAGCGGCTGCAGCTTGTTGAGCAGGTAGTGCAGGCAGACCTGGCTGCTTTCCTGCTCCGGCGCGGCCGCGCGTTCGTAGTTCCACGCCGCCCAGGCCCGGCGCTGCGCCGGCAGCACCGAGGCATCGGTATGCAGCACGGCGCGGTTGGCCTGGTAGCGGATGGCGCCCAGGGTTTGCCGCTCCAGGGCCGAAGGATGACGCAACAGCGCCAGCGCCTGGTCGGAATGGGTCGCCAGCACCAGGCTGTCAAAACGCTCAGGCCCACTATCGGTGAAGACCGTGACGCCCTGCGCGCCGCGCTCGATCAGGCGCACTGGCGTGTTCAGGCGTTTGTCGGCGATAGCGGCGGTGATTTTGTCCACGTAGTGCCGGGCGCCGCCGGTGACGGTCCACCAGGCCGGCCGCTCGTTCACCTGGATCAGCCCATGGTTGTGGCAAAAGCGGATCATGGTCGAGACCGGAAAGCGCAGCATCTGCGCGGTGGGGCAGCTCCAGATGCAGGCCATCATGGGCAGGAAATACCAGTCGCGGAATGCCGCGCTGAAGTGGTGGGCATCGAGAAACTCGCCCAGCGGCTGCACCAGTTCGGCTTCGTGCCCGACTTCGGCCAACTGGGTCGCCAGTGTGTTGAAGCGCAGCACCTCGCGCAACATCTTCCAAAAACGCCAGTTCAGCAGGTTGCCGCGCTGGGCAAACACAGTGTTGAGATTGGCACCGTTCCATTCAAGTTGCCGCCCGCGGGTGCCAACGGTCGCCTTGACGGAAAACGACATGTCGGTCTTGGCCGTCGCCACCCCGAGTTCGCCAAGTAGCCGGATCAGGTTGGGGTAGGTGCGCTCGTTGAAGACCAGAAAACCGGTATCCACGCCCCAGGTGCGTTCGCCCTGTGCGGTGGGCAGCGTGATGTCCACGGTATGGGTGTGGCCACCAAAATAATCACCGGCCTCGAACAGCGTGATGTCGGCCCGCCCGCGCAAGGCATGCGCGACCGCCAGGCCGGAAATGCCGGAACCGATAATTGCAACTTTCATGACGCTCCTGAAATTTCTGCCGGCATCAGCGATCCGCCGACTTGCTTGCCTTGAGATAAGGATCTCACAATTTGACATAGACAAAACATCAAATTAGAAGGTAATATACAAACTTTATGCGTAAATTATTACATTTGTCCTAGACAGATAATCGACCGTCATCTATAACCATGTTCATATATCAACAATCATGAGGTCCCTGTCTGCAGCCCATGAGTGACAACCGCCCATCTGCCGCCCCCCTGTCCATCTCGGCGGTGGAGCGCGAAACCGGCCTGCCCAAGGACACCTTGCGTGTCTGGGAACGGCGCTACGGCTTCCCGCAACCGGTGCGGGATGCTTTCGGGGAACGGGTCTACCCGGCCGAGCAGGTGGAGCGGCTGCGACTCATCACCCGGCTGCTCAACACTGGCCAGCGGCCCGGCCGCGTGGTGCCACTGGCTCTGGCCGAACTGCAGCAACGGGTGCAGGAAGCAGCACCGGCCGCATCACCCGACAGTACGGTCGATATCGAACTGGAAACCTGCCTCGACCTGGTGAAGTGCCACGAGGTCGTGAGCCTGCGTCGCACCCTGAACCAGGCCACGCTGCGCCTGGGGCTGGCCCGCTTCGTCATCGAACTGCTCAGTCCGCTCACGGTGCGCATCGGTGAAGCCTGGGTGCGCGGCGAGATCCAGGTGTTCGAAGAACACATGTATACCGAGAGCTTGACCGCGGTGCTGCGCACGGCCATCGGCGGCATCCCGGCCGCGCCGCTGCCGGCGCGGCCCCGGGTACTGATGACAACATTCCCGCAGGAGCAGCATGGCCTGGGCCTGCTCATGGCCGAGGCGCTGCTGGCACTCGAAGGCTGTGACTGCGTGTCGCTGGGCGTGCAAACCCCGATCCTGGAGATCGTGCAGGCAGCACGGGCCAATCAGGCGCACATCGTGGCCTTGAGTTTCAGTGCCAGCCTCAATGCCAATCAGGTGCTGCGGGGTCTGCAGGAGTTGCGCGCCAAACTGCCAGCCGACATCTCGATCTGGGCCGGTGGCAGCCACCCCGCGCTGGGACGGCGCGACCTGCCAGGCATCACACCGGTGCCCCGGCTGGACGACATCAAGCCCTTGCTGGCGCAGTGGCGTGCCGCACACCTTGTTGCGCCAGCCACTGGTCGATGAGGGCGGGTTCGGTCAAGGTCCGCACCGCCTGGTAGGCGACTTCGGCCTCGGGGTGACGGCGGCGCAGAAAGTTGAGCCACTGCTTGAGGCGCCCCGCCTGCTGGCGCCGCTCCAGCCGGCGGCATACAAGCTGCCAGAAGTCGGCAATCAGCGGCAGCAGCACCGGCCAGCCCACCTCAGGCATGGCATTGGCCCCGTCGGCTGAAAGCGCCGCCTTGACGGCCAGCGCCAGCCCCGGATCGGCCACCATGCCGCGGCCCAGCATGAGCTGGCTGCAGCCTGAGAGTTCACGGCAGCGCAGCGCGTCGGCCACGTTCCAGATTTCGCCATTGGCCACCACCGGCACGCGCACGCTGGCGCGGATGTCGGCAATGCGTTCCCAGTAGGCCGGCGGGCGGTAGCCGTGCGCCTTGGTGCGGGCGTGCACCACCAGTTCACCCGCGCCGTTGTCGGCCATGGCCTGCGCGCACTCCTCGGCGCGGCGGTCGTCGTTGAAGCCCAGCCGCATCTTGGCTGACACCGGGATGTGCGCTGGCACGGCCCGACGGACCTCGGCCACGATACGGGCGATCAGTTCGGGTTCATCCAGCAAGGCCGCGCCGCCACCGTGCCGGTTCACCACCTTGGCCGGGCAGCCGAAGTTGAGGTCGATGCCCGAGGCCCCCAGCGCCGCCAACGCGGCGGCATTGTCGGCCAGGCAGGCCGGGTCGGAGCCGAGCAATTGCGGACGTACCGGCACACCCGCCAGGGTGCGACCGCTGTTGAGCAGTTCGGGCACGATGCGCGTGAAGACGCGCTCGGGCAGCACGGTGTTGGTGATGCGGATGAACTCGGAGACGCAGCGATCCACCCCGCCCACACGGGTCAGGATGTCGCGCAGCACGAAATCGAGCAGTCCCTCCATCGGGGCGAGAAGAATGGTCATATCAGGGGGGATGGGCTCTATCGTACACGCCGGCCGCCACGGGGCCGTAAAGCCAGCTGCGCGCTCACCGGCTACCGCCCCCTGCTTCAGACGGTGGCGCGCTTGAGCCGGATTTCCTCGAGGCGAAAACCGCCCATGGGCACGGTCTTGGCCGAATTGAGTTCGCGCTTGAAACCGGCCAGTTCGTGGAAACGCAGGGCGCGCGCGTTGCCCAGCGGCAGCCATACCGTGACCTGGGTGCAGCCTTCATCCGCCAGGCCTTCGCGCGCGGCATCCCACAGCGCCAGACCGACACCGCTGTCCCAATGCTCCGGCAGGACGTAGATGGACCAGATTTCGCCGGTAGTGGGCTTGCTGCCCTTGTCGCGCGAGCGGTCAAAGCCGACAAAGCCGACCACCTTGCTGTCTTCTTCGTCGACGGCCAGCAGCACCTGCGGCTCGCCATACTCGATGGCCTCGCGCCAGAAGGTCAGGCCCTTGTCGGCCGGCTGCGGGATGAAAAATTCGGCGGGCACCAGCTCTTTGTAGATGGCATCACTGACTTTGGCATGAATATCGGCAACCGCCTTGGCGTCGCGCAGGGTGGCGGGTCGAATCTTGTAACGGGACATGAAAAAAATCTTTTTGGATAAATCAACGGGTTCGCGGGTCGGCATTGTCGCCGCAAAACGCCGCCGGGGATAATAGTCAGGTCCAAATCCCGTTTCCAGTACTTCTTTTCATGGCCGAAGTCACCATCGTCTTTGCCGATCTCACCGGAAGCACCGGGCTGTTTGAAGCACTCGGCAATGCCAAGGCAACCGAAGTGGTGACCCAGGCCACCGAGCGACTGGGCAAACTGTGCGCCCGGCACGGCGGGCGCGTGATCAAGTACCTGGGCGATGGCGTGCTGCTGTCCTTTGCCCACAACGGGGCTGCGGTGCTGGCCGCCATCGACATGCAGCGCCTGCACCATGAGCGCATCCGCATCTGGCCCGACACCATGAAGATGCGCATCAAGCTGGGCCTGGCCCGTGGCGAAGTGGTGGAACAGGACAGCGACTGTTTTGGCGATGCCGTCAACGTGGCGGCGCGCCTGTGCGATCTCGCCGGCGCCGACCAGATTTTCGCCACCGAGCGCGTGATTGCGCAACTGCTGCCGAACAACGAATTTCGTTACCGCAACCTCGGCCAGATGAACATTCGCGGCAAGAGTGAGCCCCAATCGGTCTTCAGCATCGAATGGAGTGAAAACGAAGGCGCCTCCGAATTCATGACGATCGTGGGCAATCCGGCGGATCTGAGTCCATTCAACCCCGAGCCGCCACGCACCATCGAACTCACCTGGCTGGACAGCAGCATGGCCTTCGAGGCCAGCGACATGCCGATCTTTCTGGGCCGGGGTCAGGACGCGCAATTTGTGGTCAATGACCCACGGGTGTCACGGCGCCATGCCAGGATCGACTGGCGCGGCGATGTGTTCGTGCTGGAAGACCTCAGCAGCTATGGCACCTGGGTGCGCTTCGCCGGCAGTGAGGCCGTCATTCCCCTGCGGCGCCAGGAATGCGTGCTGCTCGACAAGGGCCAGGTTGCCCTGGGCGCTTCGTTCCGCGACAGCAGCGTGCCGACCGTGAGCTTTCGCTTCAAAGACAAGCCCCCCTCTGACGGCTCCGCAGCGCGTGCTGCGAAGCCTTAGGTCACGCCCCCCGATCAGGCGGAACGGGCCGCCAGCACCTTGCCCGGCAGGAAAGGCACCGAGCGCAGACGGACGCCGGTGGCGTCGAACACCGCGTTGGAAATCGCTGCCGGCACCACGGTCGGTGCCATCTCGCCGGCGCCCCAGGCGGTTTGCTCGGGCCGGTTGATCAGGCTGATGTGGATGCGCGGCACATCGGGAAAGCGCAGGATCGGGTAGCTGGCCCAGTCCAGGCTGGTGATGTGCGTGAGGTCGAAGTGCAGCTCCTCGATCAGCGTGCGGCTCACCGTCTGCACGATGCCACCCTCGATCTGGTTGCGCGCGCCGTCCGGGTTGATCAGCTGGCCACAATCGTGACTGCACCAGACATCGCTGACGCGGATCTGGCCGCTGCGCCGGTTGACCTCGACCTCGGCCACCAGCGCGACAAAGGTGCGCTCGTTGTCGTACTTCACGAACGCCACGCCGCGCCCGCGCGCCATGTCACTACCCTGGTCTTGGCGCGGCGAGGGCCGGCTCTGCCAACTGGACAGACGTGCCACGTCTTCCAGCACGGCGCGGGCGCGTGGCTCCTTGAGATAGTTGAGTCGCCACTGCAGCGGATCGGCACCGGCAGCCGCCGCCATCTCGTCGAAGAAGGCCTCGTTGGCAAAGGTGTTCTGCATGCGCCCGGGCGTGCGCAAGTGCGCAGTGCGAAAGGCCGTGTCAGCCAGCCGGTGCACTTCGGTCTTGATGTTCGGGAACTGGTAGAGCACATCAGCGTTCTTCTGAATGTTGCCGGTGTAGTAGCCGGTGCGCTTGACGCCCGACAGCACCGCTGCCAGCAGCGGAAACTCCTCCAGCGAGCCCTTGGCCTGGGCGATGAAAAACTCCGAGCGCCAGGCCACGGGCAGGCCCTGTGCATCCAGGCCCCCTTCCATGTCCACCAGCGTGGGCGGGCTCTTCGGGTCCCAGCCGTGCTCGTCGGCGCGCATCCACTGCACGCGCACCGGCGCACCGGCCAGCTGCGACACCAGGGCGGCATCGCCCGAGCAGTCCTCATGGCCGTTGCGGCCGTAGCAGCCGGCACCGTCCAGGTACATCAGGCGGATGTTGGCCTTGGGCATACCCAGCACGGTGGAGAGTTCGCTCTGCAGCGAATGCGTGGCTTGGGACGCCGACCAGATGGTGCAGCGTCCGTCCTTGAAGTCGGCCACGGCGCAGGCCGGCCCCATGGAGCCATGGGTGTGCGGCGCGAAGTCGTAAGTGGCCTTCAGGCGCTTGGCCGCCGTACCCAGCGCCGCCACGGCGTCACCGGTCTGGATGACGGGCTCGTCCTTGCCCACCGGCAAGTTGCGCCAGTAGTCGTAGAGCCGGGCCTGTTCGGGCAGCGGGCGCGGCGCGCTCCACTGCGCCTTGAGCTGGCGTGCCGCCTTCACCGCCGCCCATTCGCTCTTGGCCACCACGGCGAGAAAGTCCTGCTTGCGCACCACCTTGACCCCACCGGCAATCTTGGCCACGGAGGATTCGTCCACACTGAGCAGCGTGGCGCCCAGTCCCGGTGGGCGCACCACGCGGGCGTGCAGCATGCCGGGCAGCTTGAAGTCGTGGATGTAGGTGAAGGTGGCCGTGACCTTGGCCGGGATGTCCACGCGCGGAATCGACTGCCCGACCACGGTGTGGCTGGCCGGGTTCTTCAGCGTCACCTTGGGGTCGAGCTTGACGTTGAGTGGCTTGCCCTCGACCAGCGCCGCATAGCTGAGCTTGCGGCCGTCGCGAGTAGCCACCTCGCCATGCGCGGTGCTGAGTTCAGTCGCCGCCACCGACAGGCGCGTGGCGGCCGACGCCA
>OFPK01000024.1_pt1 | contig 55906 bp, 48 predicted proteins | sample 1542601 | NCBI WGS metagenome assembly OFPK01 (sample SAMN05503968, study PRJEB24370) | sediment metagenome | isolation source: lake sediment | place: USA: Lake Hill lake, St. Paul Island, Alaska | collected 2013 | reverse complement strand
TCCGCCGGCTTGGCTTCGGCTGGCGCCGCGACCGCGGGTGCAGCAGCGGGAGTGGCTTGCGACCAGGCGGCAGTGCCACCGGCCAGCAGGCTCAAACCCAATGCGAATGAGACAAGTAGTTTTTTCATGTCAGTGTTCTCTTGGTTAAGTGAGCCTTAGAGCGCTTCTTTACCGGTTTCACCGGTACGGATACGCACGACCTGCTCCAGGTTGTACACAAAGATCTTGCCGTCGCCGATCTTGCCGGTGCGGGCCGAGCCCTCGATCGCTTCAATGACGCGATCCACCAGCTCGTCGGACACAGCGGCTTCGATCTTCACCTTGGGCAGAAAATCCACCACATACTCTGCACCGCGGTACAGCTCGGTGTGACCCTTCTGGCGACCGAAGCCCTTGACTTCGGTCACGGTAATGCCCTGCACACCGATCGCCGAGAGGCCTTCGCGCACCTCATCGAGCTTGAACGGTTTGATGATGGCCGTTACGAGTTTCATAAGTTCTCCTCTGGTAGTGAGTGGAATCAGAAGTTGTATTTCAGGCCGACAACCACGGAACTGTTGGCGAGGAAGCGATTGCCATATGCAGCACCCGTGCGATAGAAGGCATTGGCACCGTTCTCTTTGGCGTCCGTTCCCACTGCCGCAATGGTTCCCACGAAGCCATTGCCAAAGTCTTTGGCCAGGGTCAGCGCGTAGTCAGAGTAGTTGGCGGCATCACCCACCTTGGTACCCAGGCTCTGGTTCGGGATGGTCTGGAAACCGACGTGTGGCGTCAAGGTGAAGCCGCTGCCCAGGTCGAAGGCGGCGCTCAAATCCCAGTAACGGCTACCGTTGCTGTTCAGGTTGCCCAGGAAATCACCGACGCTCTGGTTGTACTTCACCGTGAAAACGTTGTACGTCAGGGCGCCATAAACTTCGGTGGTGTCTGCCTTGGAAAAGGTGCCAGCGCCCGGGGTGCCGGTGGCACCGGAGTTGTTACCCGGGTACTGATAGGTGATGGCACCCACATCAAAACCCAAGCCCTTCGTCAGCTCGCCTTTGAAGCCGCCATACAAATCGACCTCATAGTCGCCTTGCGTGGCCTGGTTGAAATCCTTGATCCATTTGATGTTGCTGGCAGCCCAGGCACCCACGTAGACACCACTCTTGTGGGCGAAGTCAACACCGCCTTGCAACGAGGGCTGGCCGGCCGTCTGCTCGATACCGCGCACGCGATAGTCACTGACCGCACCCACATTGAAGGTCAGCGTGGATTCAGGCTCCGGCGCAGCCGTTTGCGAAAAAGCAGCGGTGCTGGCGATCAGGGCCAGGGCGGCCAATGCAGTTTTGGATTTCAGGTTCATAGTTTTCTCCATGGGTTAAAAAAACGGACCCCAACCACTAAGCACGGACCGTGCCAGCCTTGTTTTACGTCTCTTCACACTCTTTGTCCACCTGAATTACGCGGCTTGCGTTAGGATAACTGTACAAATAACCAGTATGCACCATGAGTGTGCATTTCGCGCATCGGCCATAGCTTGGTGCGCACCGTTATGTGGAGGAAACCCTTATGAGCCTGTCTTTGGTGCAAAGTCGTGCCCTGCTGGGCCTGGAAGCGCCCGCTGTCACGGTGGAGGTCCATCTGGCCAATGGCTTGCCCAGCTTCACGCTGGTTGGCTTGGCCGAAGTGGAGGTGAAAGAGGCGCGTGAGCGGGTGCGCTCCGCCATTCAGAACTCCGGGCTGGAGTTTCCCCATAACAAGCGCATCACCGTCAACCTGGCCCCGGCCGATCTTCCGAAGGATTCCGGGCGCTTTGACCTGCCGATCGCCCTGGGCATTCTGGCTGCCAGTGGGCAGTTGGACAAGCACAAGCTGGCAGGCCATGAGTTCGCCGGCGAGTTGTCGCTCTCGGGTGAGCTGCGCCCGATCCGGGGCGCCCTGGCCATGGCGCTGGCACTGCACCAGGGCCAAGTTATCACCACACTGGTACTCCCGAGCGAAAGCGCCGAGGAAGCCGCACTGGTGCCGGATGCACAGGTTTACCGGGCACGTCACCTGCTCGATGTGGTGCAACAATTTCTGCCAGGTGAGGCGGACGGCGCCAGCAGCAGTGAAGGCTGGTCACGCTGCAGTGCCGGCCTCCCCCGCGCGAGCGCCGAAGTACCCGATCTGGCCGATGTCAAAGGCCAGGCTGCGCCCAAGCGCGCGCTGGAAATCGCGGCTGCCGGTGGCCACAGCCTGTTGCTCAGCGGTCCGCCTGGCTCCGGCAAGTCCATGCTGGCACAGCGCTTTGCCGGCCTGCTGCCGCCCATGAGCACCACCGAAGCCCTGCAAAGCGCGGCCCTCGCCAGTCTGGCCGGGCGCTTCAGCCTGGCACGCTGGGGCGTTCGTCCCACCTGCAGCCCGCACCACTCGGCCAGTGCGGTGGCTCTGGTCGGCGGCGGCTCACCCCCGCGACCCGGAGAAATTTCACTCGCCCACCATGGCGTGCTGTTTCTTGATGAACTACCGGAGTTTCCCCGCCCGGCGCTGGAAGCGCTGCGCGAACCGCTGGAGACCGGGCACATCACCATCTCGCGGGCCGCCCGCCGCGCCGAGTTCCCGGCGCACTTCCAGTTGATTGCCGCCATGAATCCCTGCCCTTGCGGCTATCGGGGCTCCAGCCTGCGTGCCTGCCGCTGCACGCCCGATCAGGTGGCGCGCTACCAGGGGCGCCTGAGCGGCCCCTTGCTCGACCGCATCGACCTGCATATCCATGTTGCGGCCTTGCCGGCCACTGAGCTGCTGCAGGCTCAGGCCGGCGAAGCCACCCAGCACATCCGCGCGCGCTGCGCGGCGGCGCGTGAGCGAGCGCTGGCGCGTCAGGGCAAGACCAACCAGGATCTGGCCGGACGCGACATTGACACCCACAGCCTGCTCGATGCGGCGGCGTTGAGCTTTCTCAACACCGCCGCGACACGACTGGGCTGGTCAGCGCGCGGCACGCACCGCACCCTGAAAGTGGCGCGCACCATTGCCGATCTGGCCGCTTCCAGGCAAACCCAGCTGGAACATGTGGCCGAAGCATTGCAGTACCGGCAAGTGACGCTGCCCCATGCTTGAAAAAACGGTTGCCAGTGAAGTCATGCCGGGCAGCTGAGCGACTCGCGTTTCATCAAGGCGGCAAAAAGACTGTTGATGTCAACCGCCTGCACCAGCACCTGGCCCTCATTGGCCTTGATGAAATGCTTCACCAGTGCCCCGTCCGCACCGCCACCAAAGGGCGTTGGCATGATCTGCGCCGCATTGAATTCAGGCACGCCGTGCAGTTCATCGACCAGCAGACCGATCGTGTGTTCCTCATGGCACACGATGATGACCTGACTGCTCTTGTCAACCAGCGTCGGTATGCCGCGCGTGAGATAGCCCAAGTCAAACACCCACACCGGGCTGCTGTCGGTCCCGTCTCGCTGCAGGCCCAACAAACCCACGCAGGCCTTGCGCTCCCCCGCCGACACCGCCTTGATTTTGGCCGCTGGCAGGGCTTCCTGAACATGCTCGGCCGGCAGCGCAAACAAGCGGCCATCGACATAGAAGGCGGCGAACTCACGCACCTCCTTGCTGCCGAGCGCCGGCTTGAGAATCGCCTCCACCCGCCTGACATCCGCAAAATGCTCGCGCACCTCACCCAATGAATCAAACACGATGGCCAGCACATCCTCGCGATAACCATCCGACACCTTGAACTCCCGATAGCCGCTGGATGCCGTGCAGCCCATGATGGCGTATTGCCCGTCGTGAATCACGATGCGCGAGCTGCTGTGGCCGTTGGGCAGATTGCGCAGGGCGTCATCGAGCTCCAATACCGCGCCCACCGCACGCGCCGGATCGGTGCTGGCAATCACACGCCCCTGGCGATCGACAAACAAGGCCTGCATGCCGGCCTGGGCGCCCAGGCCGCCTTTGAGCATGGCGGCAAACTCCGGCTGGGCATCGAACACGATGCCGATGCCGCCCACCACCACCGACTCATTCTGCGGGTCCCGGATCGCCGCGTGGTAGATGTAGGTTGCTTGCCCCCCATACAGCGCCGAGGGCTCAAACGGCGTCACGTAATAGTCCTGCTCGGTGCGCAGCGCGCGCACCTGTGTCAGTGTCGTCGCGTCCAGATAAGTGCCAATGACCGTGCTGCCGGCTCGCCCCGGGCTGGTGCTGGCGACAATGCAGCCGCTGGCGTCGTAGACGAAGATCCGGGTGTAGACCGTGTACAGCCGGTTGATGTACTCGAGAATGCCGGCGATCTGCTGGCGCGCCGTCTCACTCAACGCCGGGGCCGCCAGTGCGGCACGCAGTTCCGGCGTCAAGGCCCACCAGCGGCAATCGTCCGAGCGCTCGTAGAGGTTGCGGTCCAGCAGATCCACCAGCAGATGCGAGACGAATTCCGAATCGCGCAGGCTGGAGGCCAGCACCGTCTCATACAGGTCGCCGATCGATTTCGAGAACAACTGGTTGCTGCGCGCCCCGGTTTCGCTGATCTGATCGAGAATGGTTTTGAGTTTCATCAGCTCGCCGCGCCGGCCCGCCGTCATCACCTGACCGTTCCAGACCACGCGCCGGATGGTGTCCGCCGCCGTCATGATCTCGTACAGCGGGGCAGAGAACGACTGGGCATGCGACAGCAAGCCGTCGCGGATGGCCGGCGTCAGCGTGGCCAGGTTGTTGCTGCCCTCGCCGGTAAACGCCACGTCCACCGGCATCATGACCTGCCCCTGCCAGCCGGTCGGCCCGCTATAGCCCTGGTAGCCTTCGGCCGTGAAGGTGCGCACCAGGTATTCACGCCCGGCAAACATCATCAAGCTGGGGGTCGCTGTCTTGTTGACGGGCACCACGGCCCCGATCGGCATCCACAGCGCGTCCGCGCTTTCAATGACGCGGTTGTCGCCGTCGAGCAGCAGCATGTTGGAGCGCCCCCCCGGATCGCGATGCGAGCGGAAAATACCCGCCATCTCCTGTTCGAAGTTGAAACACAGGCACAACACGCCAACGACGGCACCGGTGGTCGGATGCAGCATGCGCCGCGAGTAGATCAGGGCCTGCTTCTTGGCCGGGCGCAGATCACTGGCGCGAAAGGTCTCCACAAAGGCATCGCTGGCCAGCGTCTGTGCGATCAAGGGATCGACACTGCCCTCCAGGGGCGTGGCTTCGTCAATCTGCACCAGCACATTGCCGGCCGCATCAAGCAGGATGATTTCGTCATACACCGTGTACTTGCTGCGGTAGGCGCGCAGGCGCTGGCGAATGCCCGGCGCATCGTCTGTCAGCCCGGCCACGAAAGCGCACAGTTCGTTGTCGGTCGCCAGGAACCCCACATCGGCGGTACGTTCGTAGAGGTTGCGCACCACGATGTCGATCACGTACTGCGCTTTGGTGCCGATTTCATCCAGGACGGTGGTCACCTTCTCGCTCACCAGGCTGGCCACCAGCTCCTGCTCCAGCCGGTTGAAACCATCACGCGTCGCCGCCATCGTCGGCAATATGGCCTGGGCCTCTTCCGGACAGTTCATCTTGGCCGACGACTCGATCATGCGCCACATGAGGTTGAGCTCCTGCAAGGCCTGTTCGCAGCGGATCACATCACGCATGTAAGGCAGAAAGGTATCGATTTGAAGTTGTGAAGAAATTTGCATAGGGTTTGGTGTGACGCATCACCAGGCATTTCGTGCAGCCCCAGACGGACCGTTCGGCATCGCACTTGATTCGTTGCTTGATCTCAAACAAAACCACCAGCAATTTCTGGGCCAGTATTTTTCGAGCCTCCCTGGCCGTCAGGCGCAAACCCCCCTCGCATCACCGGCGACAGACCCTGGCTTACTACTGAATTTATAGCGCCGCGTGCGCCATCAAACGGAATCCGACGCGCGCGCCGCTGCCCCCGGCACGGCCTGGCCGCGCGGCATCAGGCGAAACAGCCCCTCATCGGCCAGGGTCGCAAACTGCTGCGCCAGCACCTCAACCACCTGTTGCATGGCCGGAGTGATGCGGTTCTCGGGCGGCGCGGCGATGACCAGCAAGCGGTGCAGATTGGCGTCGGCGATGTGGAAAGCATCGAGCCGGCCAGCGCGGATGTCGTCCTGGTAGGTGGACACCGGCATCACCGTCACCGCCATGCCCTTGGCGACGATGCGGCGAATCGCTTCGACCGAGTCGATCTCGGTGCCTGGCGCCAGCTGCCGGCCCAGCTTGCGCAGCTGCTCGTCCACCACGGCGCGAAAGCCCGAGGTCACCAGCAGCGGGGTGCGGCAGAGCTCCTCGACCGTATAGAACGGCTGGATGCCGCGCGCGCCTGGCGCGGTGACCACCACGACTTCTTCAGAAACGGCGGGCTCCAGCCGCAGGCCCGAGAGATGCGGCGGATTGGTCAGCACCGCCACGTCGATCCGGCCCGACAGCAAGGGATCGAGCATCACCGAGCTGAAGCCCTCCACCACCTTGAGCGCGATGTCGGGAAAGTCGCGGTTGACCTGTTCCAGACAACCCGGGGCGATGATGGGCGCCAGCGTCGGCGACAGGCCCAGCGTCACCGCCCCCTCGATGGCGGTCTGGTGCTTGAGCTCGCTACGGGCAAATTCCACTTCGCGCAGGATGCGCCGGGCCCGGCCGAGGAACTGGCGCCCGGCCGGCGTCAGCTGAATGCCACGCGGCAGACGGGCGAACAGCGTGGCGCCCAGCTCTTCCTCAATATTCTGGATCTTGCGACTCAGGGCCGATTGCACGATGCCCAGTTCCGCCGACGCCCGGGTGATGTTGCCCAGCTCGGCCGTCCAGACGAAACATTTGAGAGCCCGCATGTCCATGCATTCTTCCGTTTCCGCAGGAGCCATGCAGATTCGGCATGGCAGAGATGAAAAAAAAGCGTTGGCGCGGGACTTGCGCCTAGGCAATCATAGCGATAGAACAATTCCAGAGGAGCAAAGGCATGCAAGAAATCGAAGTCGCCGTGATCGGCACCGGCTGGTGCGGCGGCATCCGTGCTGAGGCGCTGGCCCGCCACGCCATGGTCAAGGCCCTGCACATCGCCGAGGTCAACCCCGAACGTCTGCGCGAGATGGCAGAAAAAACCGGTGCGCGCAGCGCGAGCGCCGACTGGCAAGACATCGTGCGCAACCCCGCCATCGCCGCCGTCTACATCTCGGCCACGCCCGAAACCACGCACTACCCGATGGCCAAGGCCTGCCTGCTCGCCGGCAAGCATGTGTTCCTGGAAAAGCCGATTGCCATGACGCTGGCGCAGGCGGACGAACTGATCGCTATCGCCCGCCAAGCCCAGCTCAAGTTCACCATCGGCTACTCGCAGCGCTTCAACACCAAGTTCGCCTATGTGCGGCGCTGCGTGCGTGACGGCTCGATTGGCACGCCGGTCAGCGTGCTGGTGTCGCGCCACATCAGCCGCAGCCTGGGCAGCAAGATCACCGGCCGCACCAAGCTCTCGCCGGCGGCGATGGAGTCGACGCACGACCTGGACTTTGTCCTCTGGTGCCTGGAGCCGGCCAAACCGGTGCGGGTCTATTCGCAAAACAACTACGGTGCGCTGAAGGCGGCCACGGGCGCCGAGGTACCCGACCTGCAGTGGATCAACGTCACCATGGACAACGGCGTCTCCTTTGTGGTCGGTGGCGGCTGGAGCCTGCCCCCGGGCTACCCCAACTTCTCCACCACCTGGATCGAGATGGTGGGCACCGAAGGCGCCGTGTTTGTGGACGATAGCCACCGCGACGTCGTCATCAACACCATGCGGTCCGGCATGCAGCTGCCGATGTCTTCCATGCCCGGCGAACAGGTGGAGCACGTCTACGCCGGCCCCATGGCGGCCGAAACCGTGCACTTCCTGGAGGCGGTGGTGCGTGACGCGCCGGTGATGGTGACGCCCGAGCATGCGCGCATGGTGATGGAGGTTTACATCGCCGCCGACCTTTCGGCCGAGCGCAATATGCCGGTGGAGCTGCCGCTGCCCGCCGTCGACCCCGAGCACGCGCTGCGTGCCGCCTGAAACGGAGCCCCGCATGACTTCTTTCGTCTTCGATCCGCGCCAGGGCCAGCCCGCCCGGCACCACGCCGCAACCCTGGCAGCACAGGGAGTACGAGCATGCTGAAGGTGGCCGTGATTGGGCTCGGCTGGTGGGGCCGCACCATCGTCAGTCAGCTGCAGGGCAGCGAGAAGCTGCAACCGGTGCTGCTGGTGGATGTGAATGCCGAGGCCGGACGCGCCTTCGCCGCCGAGCGGGGCATCGCATTCGAGCCCGATTTCCTGCGTGCGCTGGCCAATCCCGAAGTGCAGGGCGTGGTGCTGTGCACGCCCCATTCGCAACATTGCGAGCAGGTCGTGGCCGCCGCGAAAGCCGGCAAGCATGTGTTCTGCGAGAAACCGCTGTCGATGTCACGGCAAGAGGTGTTGCGCGCGGTGGCCGCGGTGCGCGCCAACGGCGTCGCGCTGGCCGTGGGCCACGAACGCCGCTTCGAGCCACCGATTCTGGAAGCCATGCGGCTGCTGCACGCCGGTGTGCTCGGCACACCGCTGCAAGTCGAGGCCAACTTCAGCCAGGACAAGTTTCTGGCGCTCGCGGCCGACAACTGGCGCTTGTCGGGCAAGGAAGCCCCGGCCGGCCCGATGACCGCCACCGGCATCCACCTGCTGGACCTCGCGGTCGGGGTCTTCGGCGAAGCCTGCCAGGTTTTTGCCAGCGTCAAGCAACTCGGCAGTCCGCTGGTCAATGGCGACACGCTGGCCACACTGGTGACGTTCAAGCACGGCGGCCACGCGCTGATCAGCGCCATCCTGGCCACCCCCTTCGTCGGCCGCTTTGCCATCTACGGCAGCAAGGGCTGGGTCGAAGTACGCGATCTGGTGCACCCGGAAGCCTCCGAGGGCTGGACCCTCACGCGCTGCGTGCGGGGGGAAAACGACGGCCGGCCGCAGAGCACCGAATTTCCGGCCGCCTCGGGCGTACTGGTCAATCTGGAAGCCTTCGCCGATGCCGCCGAAGGCCGGGCCCCGTACCCGGTACCGCAGGAACAGATGATCGCCAACATCTCGGCGCTGGAGGCGGTGTTCAAGTCCGCACGCAGCGGGGTCGTGGAAATGGTGGAGGGTTGAGGCGACCTCTCGCATGAGGGGCGCAGGACATGCAGTCGGGATGACAAAAATACAAGGAGACACGCCATGCGCAGACACTTTCTTCTGAGCGCCGCAGCTTGGGCGGCCAGCCTGCTGCTGACCAGTGGCCTGGCCCACAGCCAGGGGCCGGGTGACTACCCGAACAAACCGGTGCGCATGATCGTGCCGTTCGCGCCGGGTGGCGCGTCGGACTTTCTGGCGCGCGCGATTGCGCCGCGCCTGAGCCAAATCCTGGGCCAGCAGGTCATCGTCGAGAACGTGGCTGGGGTGGCTGGCAACTTGGGGCTGGAAAAGGCCGCCGCCGCCGCCCCGGACGGCTACACCGTGTTCCTCGGCAATGTCGGCACGCTGGCCATCAACCCGGCCATTTTCGGTGCCAAGCAAAAAGTGACGGCGGCCAACCTGGCACCGGTCTCCCTGGTCGCCAACGCACCGGATGTGCTGGTCAGCGGCATGGCGCTGCCGGTCAAGACCGTCCCCGAGCTGGTTGAGCATGTCCGCAAGAACTCGCAAAGCATGAACTTCGCCTCGCCCGGCAGCGGCAGCCTGAACCGGCTGGAGATGGAACTGTTCCGTGGCGTGGCCAATCTGGAGATGGTGCACATCCCCTACAAGGGCGGCGCCGGCCCGGCGATCGTCGACATCGTGGGCGGTCAGGTGCAGGTGATGTTCACCCCCATCCCGTCGGCGCTGCAGCTCATCCGTGGCGGACGGCTCAAACCGCTGGCCGTGGCCAGCAAGGAGCGCCTGCCCTTCCTGCCGGACGTCCCCACCATGATCGAGTCAGGTTATCCGCAGGTGGTGGGCGGCTCCTGGCAGGCCCTGATGTTTCCCGCCAACACACCCGCGGCCATCACCGCGTACTGGCACAGCGTGATGGTCAAGGTGATGGCGGAGGAAGCGGTGCGCCAGCGCTTGCTGCAAGGCGGCGTGGAAGCCGTGACCAGCCGCTCGCCGGAGGAACTGCAGGAGTTCATCACCCAGGAAGCCACACGCTGGGGTACCGTCGCCCGCGCCGTCAACGCCACGGCCGACTAAGCGCATTCGCATTCCTACTCACCCAAGGTATCTGCTGCCATGACTGTCAAATCACGTCCCATCGGCCTGGCCATCATCGGCGGTGGCCGGGTCGGCCTCTTTCGCGGCGAGGTCGCCGCTCGCCACCCCCAGGTCAGCTGGATCGGCCTGGCCGAGCTCAAGCCCGAGCGGGCGGCCGAGGTCGGCCAGAAAATCAGCGCCGACTTCGTGACCGCCGACTACCGCGAACTGTTGGCACGGCCCGAAGTCGACGCCGTCATCATTGCCACCGACGAACACCTGCACGTTGAACCGATCATGGAAGCGGTGCGACGCGGCATTCCGATGCTGATCGAAAAACCGCTGGCCACGCGCGTCAGTGATTCGCGGCGCGTGCTGGAAGCCCTGCGTGAAAGTGGCGTGGATGCCGTCGTCGGTTACACCCAGCGCTTTCGCCGGCGCTGGCTGGCCGCCAAGGAAAAGGTACGCACCGGCGCTTTAGGCGAGGTGACCCTGGTCACCAGCCGGGCCTTCATGAACCGGCTGGTCGCCATTGACAACTACCGGCGCACCGACGACCCGGCCTCGATTTCGCCGATGGTGATCTCGGGCACCCATGCCCTGGACATCGTGATGTGGATGATGCAGGGCAAGCAGCCGGTGGAAATCTACGCGCGCTCCAACGACAAGGCACTCGGCCCCGAGTGGAAAGGCATCGACGCCACGGCCGGCATGATCACGTTTTCCGACGGCAGTGTCTACCACCTCAGCATCTCCTGGGCCCTGCCCGTCACCTGGCCGGGTGCGGTCTACAGCCTGGATGTCGGCGTGGTCGGCACCGAGGGCGTACTGACGATTGACGACACCCACCGCGACATTGTGCTGGCGGTCTCGCGTCCGCAAGCCGAAGGCTATGCCCCCGACAAGCAGCGTCTGGTCGACTTCATGGGCAGCTACCCGCCGGGCGACATGGCGCTGGGCGAGTTGCGCGGGCCGATGCGTGAAGAAACCGACGCCTGGCTCAACCGCGTCTGCGCGGGTTGGACCACGCAGCACTGCACCGCCGCCGAGGCGCACATGAACCTGATCCTCACCAAGGCACTGGATCTGTCGGCGCGCACCGGCAAGCCGGTGGACTGCACTGACTGGCAAGCCCTGGAAGCCCGACTGGACTGAACCCGCCCGTCGCCATTCCAGCGATAAGCAAAAAGGAGACCCCATGAGCACCACCCGAAGAAGCCTGCTGCGCCAAGGCGCCGGCGTCGTGACCGGCATCGCGCTGACCGGCTGCAATGTGCTGGATGCCGCCCGCGCCCGCGCGCCAGCCGACCCGGTCACCGCGCCGGAAAAATACTCCGAGCCCGGCCCGGTGCTGATCGACGGGCGCCGCGTCAAAACCATCGACGTGCATGCCCACTGCTTTGTGCCGGAGGCGCTGGCACTGTTGGGTGCAGAGGGCACCAAGGCCGTGATGCCACCGGTCAAAGGTGTGCAGGAACACTTCATCGTCGTGGAAGAGCGGCTACGCGCCATGGATGCGATGCGCATCGACATGGAGATCCTCAGCATCAACCCCTTCTGGTACCGGCGCGAGCGCGGCATCACCGAACGCATCACGCGCATCCAGAACGAGAAGCTGGCCGAGCTTTGCGCCGTCAACCCGCAGCGCCTGGGCGCCTTTGCCTCCCTGCCGCTGCAGTTTCCCGAGCTGGCGGTGCGCGAGCTGGAGTACGCCATCACCCAACTGGGCTTGCGCGGCGCGGCCATCGGCGGCAGCGTCAATGGCACCGACTTTTCTGATCCGCAGTTCCACCCGGTCTGGGCCAAAGCGGAAGAACTGGGCGCCACGCTCTTCATCCACCCGCAGAGCACGCCCGAACTGGCCAAGCGCTTCAAGGGCAACGGCTGGCTGTCCAACACCATTGGCAACCCTTTGGACACCACCATCGCGTTGCAGCATCTGATTTTCGACGGCACGCTCGACCGCTTTCCGAAACTCAAGATCTGCGCCGCGCACGGAGGCGGCTACCTGCCGTCCTATGCACCGCGCTCGGACCGCAGCTGTTTTGTCTCGCCGCAAAACTGCGACCCGTCCATCGTCCTGAAGAAGAAGCCGACGGAATACCTGAATCAACTCTATTTCGATGCGCTGGTGTTCACGCCGGAAGCGCTGCGCCATCTGGTGGCGCAGGTTGGTGCAAGCCAGGTGGTGATCGGCACCGACCATCCGATTCCGTGGGAGGAGCATCCGGTGGACCACATCCTCAACACGCCCAGCCTGAGTTCGGCCGATCGCGCGGCCATCCTGGGCGACAACGCGCGCCGGCTGTTGAACCTGCCCGCCTGAGTGCGTCACGCACCGCGGGGCGGCGGCCCTTCACTCCAGATGCATCAGGTCATCCCGCCGACGTAGCGCCCGGGCAAAAAATACCCCCAACACAAACAGCACCCCACCACCCAACGCGATCACGACGCCGGAGCCGAGGCGCTCGATCAGACTGGCGGCCAGCAGCACACCGATCGACTGCCCCATGAACAGCGCCGCCGCGAACAGCGACACGGCGGTGCCGCGCGCCGCCGGCGCCATCTGCGTGGCGTTGGCCTGCATGGTGTTGTGGAACATGAAGAAGCCAAAACCGGCCAGCAGGCTCGCCGGCAGGGTGGGTTGCCAGTACGGCGAAAAGCCCATCACCAGGGCGGACAAGCCCAGCAGCGCGCCGCCGAGAAAGGCCAGGCCCTGCTCACCGAAACGGCGAATCAGGTGGCGCGCCACCGCCATGTAGAACATGCCCCCCAGGCCAAACAGCGCCACGATGGCAGAGGCTGCCGTGAGCGACAAGCCCAACGACCGGTGCAGATGCGAGGCCCAGATCGCCAGCACACCAAAGCCGGCGGCGCCCTCGACCATGGCGACCAGCAGGACGATGCGCGACCACGAGCCGGTGATGATGATCAGCGCCTGTGCCACGAAGCCCGGCCGCACCACCGGCTGGCTGTTATCCACCACCACGGGAAGCGCTTGCTGGCGGCGCAAGTCGGACAGCAGCAAGGAACCCACCACGCCGAACAGCAGCGTCATGAAGCCGAACGCCCAGCGCCAACCCAGCGTATCGGTCAACAAGCCGCCCACAAACTGACCGCCGCCAATCCCCAGCGTCGTGCCCAGTCCGACACGTGCCAGCGTCTCCTGCCGTTGCTCGTAGGCGACCTCGTCCCCGATCCAGGCCAGCGAGAGCGGAATGATGGCTGCCGCCCCCAGCGCCACCAGCACGCGCGCCAGGATCAGCAGATCCAGGTTCCCGGCAAAAATCGCGGCGAAGCTGCCCACGCTGCACGCCAGCGTGGCAAAGGTGACTACACGAAACTTGCCCAAGCGATCCCCCAGCGGACCATAGAACAGTTGCGACAGGCCATAGACCACCGCAAACACCGACACCACCTGTGCCGCTTGCGGCAGGCTGACGGAAAACACGCGCGAGAGTTCGGGCAGCATGGCGTCGCAAATGCGCTGCGCCGCAATGCTGGAGAACGTGGCAAAGGAGAGCAGAAGGATGGAGCGTCGCGTAGCCGCGGAGAGAGTGGCGAAACCAGTGGTCATGTGCAAGGGAAGATGTGTCGGGGCTGGCGTGCCGGAAGCCAACGCCCGGCACAGCCAGCGGCCATTGTATGCAGTGTGTACATATTGTTTTCTCGCCCCCCCCCTGGCGCAGTTCTGCGATCATCCGCCCATGAGTTCTCAAGAACGTTACGAGCCGCGCCTGATCGGCTGGCTGTCGCTGGCGCAACTGATCACCTGGGGCAGCGTGTTCTACACCTTCGCCCTGCTGCTGGAGCCGGTGGAGCGTGAACTGGGGTTGAGCCGCGCCCAGTCCTCGCTGGCCTTCAGTCTGGCCTTGCTGGCCGAGGGCTTGCTGGCCTACCCGGTGGGCCGCCTGATCGACCGCGGGCATGAGCGTGCGGTGATGACCAGCGGCTCGCTGCTGGTCGGTGTGTGCCTGGCACTGCACAGCAGCATCACCAGCAGCACCGGCTTTTACCTCGTGTGGCTGGGGCTGGGCGCGGGGCTTTCCGCCACCTTGTACCCGCCCGCGTTTGCGGTGGTGACGCGGCGCTTTCCCAGCAACTTTCGTCGCGCCATCATCACCATGACCTTTCTGGGCGGGCTGGCCAGCACTGTGTTCCTGCCGCTCTCGGCCTGGTTGATCGCCGCTTGGGGCTGGCGCCACGCCTTGTGGCCGCTGGCCGCGCTGCACCTGCTGGTGTGCGCGCCACTGCACGCCATCACCTTGCGCCATGCACCACCGGGCCATGCCCCGGCGGCGCACGATGCGCCGGCCCGGGTGCCGATGGCGCAGCACCTGCTGAGTGCCCCGTTTCTGCTGATCGGTGTGTTCATTGTGTTGCTGATGGCGGTGACGGCGGCGTTGCCGGCCCACCTGGTGAGCCTGCTGCGTGAAAACCAGCTGGCCGAGACCTGGGTCATTGCCATTCCAGCCAGCATTGGCGTGCTGCAGGTGGCGGGCCGGGCCTTGCTGTACTTTTTTGAGCGGCACTTCGACCTGCACTTGGCCAACCGGCTCATCCCCTGCCTGATTCCGCTCGGACTGCTGGCCCTGCTGGTCGCACCTGTGCTCGGTGGCGCGCAAGCCTGGGGCGTGCTGCTGTTTGTGCTGCTCTACGGCATGGGCAACGGCATGCTCACCATCGTCAAAGGCACGGCCATTGCCGAATATGTGAACCGCGAGCACGTGGCCTCGCTCAACGGTGCGCTCGGCGTGCCCACGGCACTGGCGCGCGCTGCGGCGCCCTTGCTGCTGGGCCTGCTGTGGAGCCAGCAAACCGGCTACCAGCACGGCCTCTGGTTATTGCTGATGCTCAGCTTGCTGGGCGTGACCGCATTGATGCTGGCACAGCGGCGCGTGCGGCCCCAGCATGCTGCTCACGGTTGATGCTGTGCCTGGCGCCGCTGCTTGGCCATGGGCTGCTGCCGGTTCGTATCCCTGCCTGCCGGCGGCTCAAGAGCGCTCACGGCGGGCAAGGGTGTCATGACCAGGGGCGCGCTCTGACTTGCCGCATGGGCCGCACGCAACTCAAGCGCCCGGGTTTGCACAAAATACAGCGCCGAGACCAGCGCCTGCACGACCACGCCGAGGACAGCAAGCGCGGCCCAGAACGAGCCGGCACGGCCCTGCGATGAAGTTGGTGATGGCGGTCTGTCGTTCATCTTGTTCCCCCTTGGTCCGTATGACAGCGCATGTCTGGCACGGTCCATGCCTGTCATGCGCCGCCCCCAAAGGTAAACAATAAATCGGCCTCTTCGTGTGTCCGGCATGTAACCACAGGTAAAGTCGAAACCGACTTCAACCCCCGGCCCGGCTGGCGCTCAGAGGTTGGGCGCCAGCAGGCGTTGCAGCGCCTGTTCGTTCATGCCGCGACGCCGTGCCAGATCATGGAACTGGTCGTCGCCGATCTTGCCGACATTGAAGTAGGTGCTTTGCGGATGCGCCAGGTAGAAGCCGCTGACGCTGGCTGCCGGTGTCATGGCCAGGCTCTCGGTCAGGCCCATGCCGATCTCGCCACACTGCAGCAACTCGAACATCTCTTTTTTAACACTGTGGTCTGGACAGGCCGGGTAGCCCGGTGCGGGACGAATGCCTTGGTACTTCTCGGCAATCAGCTCTTCCGGCGTCAGCTTCTCCTGCGGCGCATAGCCCCACAGGTCGGTGCGCACGCGGTGGTGCAGGCATTCGGCAAACGCTTCGGCCAAGCGGTCGGCCAGCGCCTTGAGCATGATGGCGGAGTAGTCGTCATGGTCGTCCATGAAGTACTGCTCCTTCTTCTCGACGCCGATACCGGCCGTCACGGCGAACACACCCACATAGTCAGGGGCCACCCCTTTCGGCGCCACGAAGTCGGCCAGGCAGCGGCTCGGCCGCATCACGCCGTCGATCACCTGCTTCTCGGCCTGCTGGCGCAGGCCGTACCAGGTCAGAGCCGCCTGGCTGCGGCTCTCATCCGTGTACAACTCGATGTCGTCGTCGTTGACGCTATTGGCCGGGTACAGGCCGAGCACGGCATTGGCGGTGAGCCAGCGGCCCTCGATCAATCTTTTCAGCATGCGCTGGCCATCGGCATAGACCCGCACCGCCTCGGTGCCGACCACCTCGTCCTTGAGGATGGCCGGGAAAGCACCGGCCAGATCCCAGGTCTGGAAAAACGGGCCCCAGTCGATGTAGCGTGCCAGTTCGGCCAGGTCGAAGTTCTTGAACACGCGCCGACCGAGGAACTTCGGCTGGGGCGACACAAAACCCGACCAGTCGATCGGCGTCTTGTTGGCACGCGCTTTGGCCAGCGGCCACAGCGGCGTCTGCTTCTTGTTCGCATGCTGCTGGCGCACCTTGTCGTAATCCGCCTTGAGCTCATCAATGTATTTGGCCGCCTGCTCGCTCAACAAACTTTGCGCCACACTGACACTGCGCGAGGCATCGGGCACATAGACCACCGGGCCTTCGTAGTGCGGCGCGATCTTGACGGCGGTATGGACACGGCTGGTGGTGGCGCCGCCGATCAGCAGCGGGATCTTCTTGATGCGGAAGTGATCGTCCTTCTGCATCTCGGCCGCCACATACTGCATTTCCTCCAGGCTGGGCGTGATCAGGCCGGACAGGCCCACGATGTCGGCGCCTTCGACCTTGGCGCGCGCCAGGATCTCATGGCACGGCACCATGACGCCCATGTTGATGACCTCGAAGTTGTTGCACTGCAGGACCACCGTCACGATGTTCTTGCCGATGTCATGCACATCGCCCTTGACGGTGGCGATGATGATCTTGCCTTTGGCGCGCACGTCCTCGCCGGCCGCTTCCTGCAGCCGCTTTTCTTCCTCGATGTAGGGAATCAGGTGCGCCACCGCCTGCTTCATGACGCGCGCACTCTTGACCACCTGCGGCAGGAACATCTTGCCTTGGCCAAAGAGGTCGCCGACGATGTTCATGCCGGCCATCAACGGGCCTTCGATCACGTGCAGCGGCCGGCCGCCCTTGGCCAGAATGGCCTGGTAGACCTCTTCCGTGTCCACCGTGATGAAGTCGGTGATGCCATGCACCAGCGCATGCGACAGGCGCTGCTCGACGGCGCCGGCACGCCACTCGTTTTTCTTGCTGTCGTCCTTGGCGGCGCCCTTGGCGCTCTCGGCAATCTCGACCAGGCGCTCACCCGCGTCGGGCCGGCGGTTTAACACCACGTCTTCCACCCGCTCACGCAGCTCAGGCTCCAGGTCGTCGTAAACCCCGACCATGCCGGCGTTGACAATGCCCATGTCCATACCGGCCTGGATCGCGTGGTACAGGAATACCGTGTGGATGGCCTCGCGCACCGGGTCGTTGCCACGAAAACTGAAGGAGACGTTGGACACGCCGCCACTGACCTTGGCGCCGGGCAAGTGCTGCTTGATCCAGCGCGTGGCCTCGATGAAGTCGACCGCGTAGTTGTTGTGCTCCTCGATGCCGGTGGCAATGGCAAAGATATTGGGGTCGAAGATGATGTCTTCGGGCGGGAAATCGATCTCATCGACCAGGATGCGGTAGGCGCGTTCGCAGATCTCGATCTTGCGCTGGTAGGTGTCGGCCTGGCCTTTTTCGTCAAAGGCCATCACCACGGCGGCGGCGCCGTAGCGGCGCAACAGGCGGGCCTGGTGCTTGAACGCCGCCACGCCCTCTTTCATGCTGATCGAGTTGACGATGCCCTTGCCCTGGATGCAGCGCAGGCCAGCCTCGATCACCTCCCACTTGGAGGAGTCGATCATGATCGGCACGCGCGCGATGTCGGGTTCGGAGGCGATCAGGTTGAGGAAGCGCACCATGGCGGCCTTGCTGTCGAGCATGGCCTCGTCCATGTTGATGTCGATCACCTGGGCGCCGTTTTCCACCTGCTGGCGTGCCACCGCCAAAGCCTGCTCGAACTCGCCGTTGAGAATCATGCGGGCAAAGGCTTTGGAACCCGTGACGTTGGTGCGCTCGCCAATATTGACGAAGAGCGTGTCCTCACCGATAAGCACCGGCTCCAGGCCGGACAACATCATGGGAGGGAGGGCAATTGAAGACATGGTCTCACCTGTGGCTACAAAAATCAGGTGAGCGCCGTTGGAACATCCAAGCCTGACGGGCTCATACAAAACAGTATGGCCGCGCTGCAACGCTCCTTGGATGGCGTGATTTTAAAGGTTTTGCTCGCATCCCGCAGCGCGCGCAGGATGCGTATGCTGAATCAGGCGGCCGCCTGGTAGAACGGCCCGCGCGACAGGGCGCGCGTTGCCAGTGGCTTGACGGCCTCACCAATCGCATGGATGTGCTCGGGCGTGGTGCCACAGCAGCCGCCCACGATATTGACCAGGCCCTCGGCGGCGAATTCACGCAGCAGGCGCGAGGTTACTTCCGGCGTTTCGTCAAAGCCGGTGTCGCTCATCGGATTAGGCAAGCCGGCATTGGGATAGCAACTGATGAAGGTGTCAGGCGCGACGCGCGCCAGTTCCTGGATGTAGGGGCGCATCAGCGCCGCACCTAAAGCGCAATTCAGCCCCACGGCCAGCGGTTGCGCATGGCGCACGCTGTGCCAGAAGGCGGTGACGGTCTGGCCGCTCAGGATGCGGCCAGAAGCATCGGTCACGGTGCCGCTGATGATGATGGGCAGGCGCTCACCCGATTTTTCGAAGTACTCGTCAATGGCGAACAGCGCCGCCTTGGCGTTGAGGGTATCGAAAATGGTTTCCACCAGCAGCACGTCGGCACCGCCTTCGACCAGGGCCTCGACCTGCTCGTAGTACGCCGCGCGCAGCTCTTCAAAGCTGATGTTGCGCGCGCCGGGGTCGTTCACGTCCGGACTGATGCTGGCCGTCTTGGGCGTCGGGCCGAGGGCGCCGGCGACAAAACGCGGCTTGTCCGGGGTGGAATATTTGTCGCAGGCGGCACGCGCCAGTTGGGCCGAAGCCAGGTTCATCTCGCGCGCCAGGTGCGCCATATCGTAGTCGGCCTGGGCCACCGTGGTGGCACCGAAGGTATTGGTCTCGACCAGGTCGGCGCCGGCGGCCAGATAGCCTTCGTGGATGTCGCGGATCACATCGGGGCGGGTCAGCGACAGCAACTCGTTGTTGCCCTTGACGTCCTTGTGGAAGTCCTTGAAACGCTCCCCACGGTACTGGGCTTCATTGAGTTTGAAGCGCTGGATCATGGTGCCCATGGCGCCATCGAGAATCAGGATGCGCTGGGCCAGAAGGCCGGGCAGGGCCTGGGCACGGGTGTATTGAACGGGCTTCATAGTCCCTCGATTGTAGAAAGCATTTGCCGCCCGGCCAGGGTCCCCGCTCAAAACCCGGGACAATAGGGGGTATGAAACACCTTCTTCCCAAAGAAACTTGGGCCCTGATACAACAACAGCCGGATGCGCTGTTTGTCGATGTTCGGATGGAGATCGAGTCGCTCTACGTGGGGCGTCCGCCCGGTGTCCGTAACATCGCCTGGTACGAATACCCGGAGCTGACACCCGACCCGGCCGGCTTCGTCGCCGCCGTGGAACGTGAGGCCGGCGGCGACAAGAACCGTGCGGTCATCCTGCTGTGCCGTAGCGGCAAGCGCACCATCGATGCCGGCATCGCTTTGGAGAAGGCGGGCTTCAATAACGTCATCAACGTGCTGCACGGCTTTGAAGGCGACCTGGACGACAACTTCAAGCGTTCCACCCTCAACGGCTGGCGTTTCGATGGCCTGCCGTGGGAACAGATGTAATCTTGTCTGCTCACCAGATCCTGCGCGAGGTCTTCGGCTACGACCAGTTCCGCGGCCCGCAGCAAGCCATTGTCGACCACGTCGTCTCGGGTGGCGACGCGCTGGTGCTCATGCCCACGGGCGGCGGCAAGTCGCTGTGCTACCAGATCCCGGCCATTGCGCGGCAACGCGCCGGCCACGGAACGGCGGTGGTGGTCTCGCCGCTGATCGCGCTGATGCACGACCAGGTCGGCGCCCTGCATGAAGCCGGGGTAAGCGCCGCCTTTCTCAACTCCAGCCTGTCGTCACAAGACGCCGCACAGGTGGAAAAGCAGTTGTTGCGTGGCGAGCTCACACTGCTGTATGCGGCGCCCGAACGCGTCACCACCGCGCGCTTTCTGGCGCAACTCGACGCCCTGCACGAGCGCGGCCAGCTGAGCCTATTCGCGATTGACGAGGCGCATTGCGTCAGCCAGTGGGGCCACGACTTCCGGCCTGAGTACCGTGCGCTGACCGTGCTGCACGAACGTTATCCCGACGTGCCGCGCATCGCGCTGACCGCCACCGCCGATGCGCTGACGCGTGCCGACATCGTGGAGCGGCTGCAACTGGAAGATGCCGGCCAGTTCGTCAGCAGCTTCGACCGCCCCAACATCCGCTACACGATTGTCGAAAAGAAGGACGCCACCACGCAACTGCTGCGTTTCATCGAGCGCGAGCATGAGGGCGATGCCGGCATCGTCTACTGCCAGTCGCGCAAAAAAGTGGAAGACATCGCACAGACGCTGTGCGACGCCGGCCTGAAAGCCCTGCCCTACCACGCCGGGCTGGACCCCGCGGTGCGCCAAAAGAACCAAGACCGCTTCCTGCGCGAGGAGGGCCTGGTGATGGTGGCGACGATTGCCTTTGGCATGGGCATCGACAAGCCCGATGTGCGTTTTGTCGCCCACCTGGACATGCCCAAGAACATCGAAGGCTATTACCAGGAAACGGGCCGCGCCGGGCGCGATGGTGCGGCAGCCGACGCCTGGATGGCCTATGGCCTGCAGGACGTGGTGAACCAGCGCCGCATGATCGACGAGAGCCCCGCCGGCGAAGAATTCAAGCAGGTCATGCGCGGCAAGCTCGATGCCCTGCTGTCCTTGGCTGAGGGCACCGACTGCCGCCGTGTCCGGTTGCTGGCTTATTTCGATGAGGCCAGCCAGCCCTGCGGCAACTGCGACAACTGCCTGAACCCACCTGCGGTCTGGGACGGCACGGAGGCGGCACGCAAGCTGCTGAGCTGCATCTACCGGGTGCAGCAGGCCAGCGGCATCAGCTTTGGCGCCGGTCACATCATGGACATCCTGCGCGGCAAGAAAACCGAGAAGGTGACGCAATTCGGCCATGATGGCTTGAGCACCTTCGGCATCGGCGCCGAGTTCAGCGAAACCCAGTTGCGTGGCGTGCTGCGCCAGCTCATCGCCATTGGCGCCGTCGCGGTGGATGGCCAGGCCTTCAACACCCTGCAACTCACCGATGCCTCGCGCGCCGTGCTCAAGGGCGAGGTCACGGTGCGCCTGCGCGAATCGGTCTCGGCGCCGGCACCGAAGCGTTCACGGCGCAGCAGTGCGACACCCCCGGCGGCAGTCAATCTGGGCGTGGATGCGCAAGTGCGCTTCATCAATCTCAAGGCCTGGCGCGCTGAAGTGGCACGCGAGCACAACCTGCCGGCCTATGTGATCTTCCACGATGCCACCTTGGCCGAAATTGCGCAGCGCAGCCCGCAGACCCTGGATGATCTGCAGGGCATCAGCGGCCTCGGCGTGAAAAAGCTGGAGGCCTACGGCGCCGATGTGCTGCGGGTGGTGACGCGGTAAATCCGCTGGCTGTCGATCAAGCCGACTGCAGCCTGGAAGCGGGCGCTTTTTTGACCCGCGCCGGCGGCAAGCCCAGGCCGGCGAGGTAGGTGTCGATGGTGTGTCGGCCGGTTTCCATCAAATCGAAGGCCGGCGGGTCCAACAGCCAATTCTGGATCAAGCCATTGACCAAGGCATGCAAACCGATGGCGGCCATCTCCGCTGTCACGGGCAGCGGCTGGCCGCTCAGCGTGGTCGCCCGTTCCAGCGCTTGCCGGATGCGGGCCTGGCATTCATCGCGCCCCCGCAGGTGACGCTGCTGCACCGCCATCAACTCCGCCACGTACTCGACCTTGTGCGTCGCCACCTCAAACACACGGCGCGTCTGGGCATCGGTCGCGGTCTTGCGCAACGCCTCCAGCATGGCCGCGCGGATTTCGGCCACCGGATCCTGCGCATCGGACGCCACGGCACACTGCAACGACTCTTCCATCGGCAGCGTCACGCGATCCATCATGGCGTTGAACAGATCGGCCTTGTCCTTGAAATGCCAGTAAATGGCGCCACGCGTGGTGCCCGCCGCGACGGCGATGTCATTGAGCGAGGTGCGCGAAACCCCGCGCGCTTGAAACAGGTGTTCAGCAGCATCGAGCAGGCTGTTGCGCGTTGCCAGCGCATCGGCCTTGGTGCGACGAACCATGCGGGAACCCTCCGGAGTATGTTGGACAAGCCACTATACATACATTCATTGCTGTATGTATACTGCCTTTCTTTCATTTGACAAATTTCGTCAGCAAAATAGCCCCAGCGCGGCTTGTTGCCGGCCATCCCACCCTGATTCCAAAGGAACACCATGCCTGTCTTGATCGATATCAAGTCTGCTCCCGCCCACTCCCGCCTGCCGTCACCGAGTGCGCTCACCTTGACCAGCCTGGGCTTGAGCCTGCTGCTCGCGGCCTGCGGTCCGTCGTCCGCGCCGGCGGGTGCCGGACCCGGCGGCATGCCGCCGGCCGAAGTCGGCGTGGTCACGGTCACCCCAGGCGACATCGGCCTGGTGAGCGAACTGCCGGGCCGGCTGGAAGCCTCGCGCGTGGCGCAGGTGCGCGCCCGCGCGAGCGGCATTCTGCAGCAGCGCCTGTTTCGTGAAGGCAGCGACGTGCAGGCCGGCCAGCCACTGTTCCTCATCGACCCGGCGCCCTACGCCGCCGCGCTGGCGCGTGCCGAGGCCAATCTGGCACAGGCCGCTGCGCTGGCCGAGCGCTACAAGCCGCTGGTCGAAGCCAACGCCGTGAGCCAGCAGGAATACGCCAACGCCATCGCCGCGCACAAGGTGGCCGAGGCCGACGCGCAGACCGCACGCATCAACCTGGGCTACGCCAACATCACCGCCCCCATCTCCGGCCGCATCGGCCGTGCGCTGGTGACCGAAGGCGCGCTGGTCGGCCAGGGTGAAGCCACGCCGCTGGCCGTGGTGCAGCAGATCAACCCGATGTATGTGAACTTCACGCAGTCGGCCGGCGAAGTCATGGCGCTGCGCCGTGGCATGGAACAGGGTCAGCTCAAGCGTGCCGGCAAGGATGCCGCCAGCGTGCGCATCGTGCTCGAAGACGGCAGCGAATACGCGCAGTCCGGCAAACTCTTGTTCTCGGACCTGACGGTCGACGCCACCAGCGGCCAGATTACGCTGCGCGCCGAAGTGCCCAACCCGGACGGCGCGCTGCTGCCCGGCCTGTACGTGCGCGTGCGGCTGGAGCAGGCCAAAGCCAGCAATGCCCTGACCCTGCCGCAGCAGGCGGTGATGCGCTCGCCGCAGGGCGACTCGGTCATGCTGGTGGGCGCCGACGGCAAGGTCAGCCCGCGCCCGGTCAAGGTCGGCAACCAGCAAGGCGGCCAGTGGGTCATCCTGGATGGCCTGAAAGCCGGCGAGCAGGTCATGGTGGACGGCTTCCAGAAGCTGCGCGGCGACGCCCCGGTCAAGCCGGTGCCGTGGCGCGCTCCCGGCAGCCAAGCAACCCCGTCCAACGGCAAGGCCGCAGCCCCGGCCGCCGCCGCTTCCAGCGCGGCACGCTAAGAGGACCACACCATGGCGAAATTCTTCATCGAGCGCCCCATCTTTGCCTGGGTGATCGCGCTCTTCATCACCGTGCTGGGTGGGGTTGCCATCACCCAGTTGCCGATTGCCCAATACCCGCCCGTGGCGCCGCCGTCCATCGTGGTGTCGGCCACCTACCCTGGCGCCTCGGCGCAAACGCTGGAAGACAGCGTGCTGTCCGTCATCGAGCGCGAGATGAATGGCTCCCCCGGCCTGATCTACATGGAGTCGGTGGCGCAGGCCAACGGCACCGGCCAGATCACGATCAGCTTCGAGCCTGGCACCAACGCCGACTTGGCGCAGGTGGACGTGCAAAACCGCCTGTCGCGTGCCGCGCCGCGCCTGCCGGTGGCCGTGACGCAGCAAGGTGTGCGCGTCGACAAGTCGCGCACCAACTTTCTGCTGTTCACCATACTCTCGTCGGACGATCCCGCCTGGGACCCGGTCGCCCTGGGTGACTACGCCTCGCGCAACGTGTTGCCCGAATTGCAGCGCCTGCCCGGCGTCGGCCAGGCCCAGTTGTTCGGCACCGAGCGCGCTATGCGCATCTGGATCGACCCGGCCAAGCTGCTGGGCTACAACCTGTCGGCGGCCGACGTGACGAATGCCATCCGCGCCCAGAATGCCCAGGTCGCCTCGGGTGAAATCGGCAGCCTGCCCAATGTGGCCGGCCAGGGCATTGCCGCCACCGTGGTGGTGAATGGCCAGCTCTCGGGCATCGAGCAATTCAGCAGCATCGTGCTGCGCGCCAACGCCGACGGCTCCGCCGTACGCCTGAAGGATGTGGCCCGCATCGAACTGGGCGGGCAGACCTATGCCACCTCAGCCCGCCTGAACGGCAAGCCGTCCACCGGCATCGGCGTGCAACTCTCGCCCAGCGGCAATGCGCTGGCCACGGCGCAGGCCATTCGCAACAAGCTGCAGGAATTGGAAAAGTATTTCCCCAAGGGCATGACGTGGGCCATCCCCTACGACAGTTCACGCTTCATCAAGATCTCGATCTCCCAGGTGGCCGAGACCCTGTTCGAGGCCGTGGCGCTGGTGTTCCTGGTGATGTTCCTGTTCCTGCAGAACTGGCGCTACACGCTCATTCCCACCATTGTGGTGCCGGTGGCCCTGCTGGGCACCTTTGCCACGTTGCTGGCGCTGGGCTTCTCGATCAACGTGCTGACCATGTTCGGCATGGTGCTGGTGATCGGCATCGTGGTCGACGACGCCATTGTCGTGGTGGAAAACGTTGAGCGCATCATGAGCGAGGAAGGGCTGCCACCGCGGCAGGCCACGCGCAAGGCCATGGGCCAGATCTCGGGCGCCATCGTCGGCGTGACGGTGGTGTTGATCTCGGTGTTCGTGCCATTGGCCTTCTTCAGCGGCTCGGTCGGCAACATCTACCGCCAGTTCGCAGTCGTGATGGTGGCGTCGATCGGCTTCTCTGCCTTCTTCGCGCTTTCGCTGACACCCGCCTTGTGTGCCACGCTGTTGCAACCCGTGGAGGCCGGTCATCACCATGAAAAGAAAGGTTTCTTCGGCTGGTTCAACCGCGGTTTTTCCCGCACCGCCAAAGGTTACGAAAGCTGGATCGCCCGGCTGCTGCCACGCGCCGGTCGCACGCTGGTGATCTACGCCGCTATCCTGGCTGCGGTCGCCGTCGTCTACCTGCGTTTGCCGACCTCCTTCCTGCCCAGCGAAGACCAGGGCACCATGCTGGTGAACGTGCAACTGCCGCCCGGCGCCACGCAGGAACGCACCTTGGGCGTGATGCAGCAGGTCGAAGCCTTCATGCTCAAACAGCCAGAGGTGCAGAGCATGGTGGGCGTGCTCGGCTTTAGCTTCTCGGGTCAGGGCCAGAATGCGGCACTGGCCTTTGTGACGCTCAAGGACTGGTCCGAGCGCCACGCCCCTGGCAGTTCGGCACAGGACTTGGCGGGTCGCGCCTTTGGCGCGCTGATGGGCATCCGCGACGCCTTCATCTTCCCCTTAAGCCCACCGTCAATCCCCGAGTTGGGCTCCTCGTCCGGCTTCAGCTTCCGCCTGCAGGACCGCGCCGGTCTGGGCCACGACGCCCTGCTGGCCGCGCGCAACCAACTGCTGGGCATGGCCGCCAAAAGCCAGGTCATCACCCAGGTGCGCCCCGACGGCCTGGAAGATGCGTCCCAGTTGCAGCTCGACATCGACCGCGACAAGGCCAACGCCCTGGGCGTGAGCTTCGACGCCATCAACGCCGTCATCTCCACCGCACTGGGTTCGAGCTATGTGAACGACTTCCCTAACGCGGGTCGCCTGCAGCGGGTCGTGGTGCAGGCCGATGCGCCTGCGCGCATGCAGCCGGAAGACCTGCTCAAGCTCAGCGTACCCAACAGCAAAGGCCAGGCTGTACCCCTGTCGGCCTTCGCCAGCACGCGCTGGATCAAGGGCGCCATGCAAACCGTGCGCTACAACGGCTATCCGGCGATGCGCATCAGCGGCAGCGCCGCCGCGGGCTACAGCACGGGTGCCGCCATGGAGGAAATGGAGAAGTTCGCGGCCCAGCTGCCTGAGGGTTTCGGTTTCGAATGGACCGGCCTGTCCCGCGAGGAAAAGCTGGCCGGCGCGCAGGCCCTCATCGTCTATGGCTTTGCCATTCTGTCGGTGTTCCTGTGCCTGGCCGCCTTGTATGAGAGTTGGACCATTCCGCTGGCCGTGATCCTGGTCGTGCCTTTGGGCGTGCTCGGCGTGCTGCTGGCCACGCTGCTGCGCAGCTATGCCAACGACGTGTATTTCCAGGTCGGCCTGATCACCATCATCGGCCTGTCGGCCAAGAACGCCATCCTGATCATCGAATTCGCCAAGGACCTGCAAGCCCAGGGCAAGAGCCTGATCACGGCGGCGCTGGAAGCGGCGCACCTGCGATTCCGCCCCATCGTCATGACCTCCATGGCCTTCACACTGGGCGTGCTGCCGCTGGCCATCGCTTCTGGCGCGGGCTCGGCCAGCCAGCGGGCCATCGGCACCGGCGTGATCGGCGGCATGCTGACCGGCACCGTGCTGGCGGTGGTGTTCGTCCCGATCTTCTTCGTGGTGGTGCGCAGCCTGTTCAAGGGCAGCACCCGCCAACACCAAGTCCATGCGCACGATGCGGCACAGCTCGGAGTCCATCCCCATGACTAACTCTCTTTTTTCCCTGCGCACCCTGCCGGCGCTGACTGCCGCCGCCCTGCTGGCCGGCTGCTCGCTGACCCCCAACTACGAACGTCCGGCCGCCCCGGTAAGCACACAATGGCCCATCAACCCACCGGCGGCAACTGGCGCCGCTGCGGCCGAACTGGATTGGCAGGACTTCGTCGGTGACGCCAAGCTGCGCGAGCTGATTCAGCTGGCACTGAGCAACAACCGCGATCTGCGCGTCGCGGTGCTCAACATCGAGCAGGCGCGGGCCCAGTACCAGATCCGGCGCGCCGACCAATTGCCCACGATCAGCGCCGCCGTCACAGGCAGCCGCCAATCGACTTCCGAGGTCAATAGCAGCATCACCTCCAGCTATAGCGCCGGCTTGACCATCCCTGCCGCAGCAGCCTGGGAGCTGGACTTTTTTGGCCGCCTGGGCAGTTTGAAGGAAGCCGCGCTGGCCCAGTACCTGGGCACCGAAGAAGCACGCAAGGCCACCCAGATCAGCTTGATTGCCTCCGTGGCCAGCACCTGGCTCAGCCTGCAGGCCAACACCGAACTGCTGGATTTGGCGCAGCGCACGCTGGCGACACGTGAAGACTCGCTGCGCCTGAGCCGGCTGCGCTTTGACAACGGCGCCACCTCGGCCCTCGACTTGCGGCAGGCCGAGTCGCTGACGGCCTTGGCCCGCGCCACCCGAGCACAGCAACAGCGGCTGCAGGCACAGGATGTCAACACCTTGACGCTGCTGGTCGGCCAGACCGTACCAGACAGGCTGCTGACAGCCGCGCCGACCGATGCAGCAGCGCCCGCCGCACTTTTCAAAGACGTGCCAGTCGGACTACCGTCCGAGGTGCTGACACGCCGACCGGACATCCGCCAGGCCGAGCAACAGCTGATTGCCGCCAATGCCAGCATTGGCGCCGCGCGCGCGGCCTTCTTCCCGCGTATCTCGCTCACGGCCAGTGCCGGCTCGGTCAGCAACGAACTGTCTGGCCTGTTCAAGAGCGGCTCCTGGGGCTGGGCACTGGCACCGCAGGCGCTGCTGCCAATTTTCGATGCTGGCCGTAACCAGGCCAACCTGGAATCGGCACAGGCCGGTCGCGCGATTGCAGTGGCACAGTACGAGAAGGCCATCCAGACCGCTTTCCGGGAAGTGGCCGACACCTTGGCCGGCCGCGCCACGCTGGGCGAACAGCTGCAGGCACAACAGGCCCAGACCGACGCCGAAACTGACCGCGCACGGCTGGCTGAGCTGCGCTACCGCAATGGTGTGGCCAGTTCGCTGGACCTGCTGGATGCGCAGCGCTCGCTGTTCAGCGTGCAGCAGCAACTCGCCCAAACACGGCTGGCGCAGCAGCAAAACCAGGTGGCTTTGTACAAGGCGCTGGGTGGCGGCTGGACGCCGCCTGCTAGCGGGCACTGACTAGCGCCCGTGCCGGCTGACACCGGCTGGCTACCCCCGAGGGTGGCGATGCGGCTGGTTTCGCGGTAAATTGTGGCCATGCCGGAAACCAGCGAACCGCCGCAAGCCTTCTGTCTCGTGATGACCACCGTGGCGTCCGAGGCAGAGGCGCAAACGCTGGCGCAGTACATCGTGCAGGCCCGCTTGGCCGCCTGCGTGCAGGTGCAGGCGATCAAAAGCTTTTATATCTGGAAAGAGCAGCCGTGCGCCGAACAGGAGTGGCTGTTGCTGATCAAGTCCCGCACAGCGGGTTATCCGGCACTGGAGGACTTCATCCGTGCCCAGCACCCCTACGAAACACCCGAAATCCTGCAACTGCCGATCACGGCGGGCTCTGCCGGCTACCTGCGCTGGCTGGCCACGCAAACCGGCGGCTAGGAGCGCAGCCGGAATCCGCGCATGGCCGCAAAGCCATGGCGAACGTATTCAGTGGTGACGGAAGTTGGTTTCGTACGCCATGGCGGCGCCGGTCATGGTGTTTTGCAACCGCGCAATGGCCCGACGGTGGCGGGCGCTGGCCGTGCTGTCGCAGGCCTGCTGGCGATGGTGCTGAATCATGGCGTCGAGCTTGGCTCGGCAAGGATCCAACACCCCTGCCAGATGCAGCGCAATGTAGGCCACGTGATCTGCATGGGTTTGACGAAATTCGTCAGACCATTGCTTAAAAAGCTGCCATTTATAAGTACCCTTTTCCGGCACTTTGATGGGGTCTTTGTGCATATCAACCATACAAAAATTGAAGAAATGGATGTTTTCGTAACGTCCGGTCAGGCTTTCCAGACAAGCTGCGTGTTCAACATCCGCCTGCAGATATCACGCGCGGGGTTCACAAACGGTTGACAGCGCCAGCGCAAATTTCTGTGGCAACAGGAAAAAAATGCCCCACAAAACCACTTTTCTCTGATGGTTACTGCCGGCAACCCAGGCCGCTGGACTCCCGCAGCTCAGGCTTGATGCGATGTTCAGCCTCGAACAGCGCAGCGTGATACCCCCCGGTCAGGAACCAAACGCTTGGCCATCAAACGCCTCCAGCACTGATGAACGCTGAAACCACGAAACGCAGACGGCGCCAAGATGGAAGCGCCGATAGGCGCGAAAGAATCGTCAATCCGTCCGTCTCGGCACGTCGGCTACGAAAATGTAAAATCCTGCCAGCTCTATTACCAACCCACATCCACGGAATCCGAAGGAAGCCCCATGTCGAACCACTCCGCCCAGCACGACTCGCAACCAGCCGACCCCCTCGAAAGCATTGTGCATTCCATCCCGGTGGTGATTCCCGCGGCTGGCGCCCTGATGATTTTCCTATTGGCTTTCATCGCCGTGTTCATGGCCTGATCGGCCTTTGCCGCAGCCCTTGCTGGCCGGCTCCGGCCACGCGCTGCGGCAGAAGTGTGTCCCGTCCGCCGGGATGCACCTCCGGCATTTGGACCTCTCCGACATACCCAGGCAGAGCTGCAACGCAAAGTTGCCCCAAAGGCCCAAACTGGTGCCTCCCGAATGCCACTTTATTTCTGAAACGGCTCCACTTGCATAGCAAGTACAAACTTCATGTCACTGGCAAGCGCCGCGCGTAGCCGCTGATCCGACACGACAAGCACCGGGGATTTCGCCTGGGCTAGCATGCCGATCGACCCAGGGTATTGGCCCCATGGCCATATCAGTGACAGCGACCGATCAGACCCGCGCTCCAGAGAAAGCCCGAATCGGGTATTAATCCGGGCCAGTATTGCGTAAAATTCCATGTAACTCGCATGTAACATCCGCCCACGTTCCTGGGAGCGGCCATCAGCCGTTCTTGACCGTTCATCCTTACCTGGATGGGCCGGGCCTTTGATTCGTGCCTTGGATCTCATTGCAATCCAAAACAATTATTTTCTACCAGGAGCTTTCCAAATGAACTCACCCGTGATGCAGGGCCTGAACCTCAATGCCCCCAGCTATGTCAAGCATCCCAAGCTGCTGGCTTGGGTGGCCGACATGGCAGCCCTGTGCAAGCCTGACCAGATCTACTGGTGCGACGGTAGCGACGAGGAATACCAGCGCCTGTGCGACCAGCTCGTCACGGCCGGCACCTTCATCAAGCTCAATGATGCCAAGCGCCCCAACAGCTATCTGTGCCGTTCTGACGCCAGCGATGTGGCCCGCGTGGAAGACCGCACCTTCATCTGCTCGGAGAAAAAGGAAAACGCCGGTCCGACCAACAACTGGGTGGCCCCCGCTGAAATGCGCGCCCTGTTGCAGTCCGGCAAAGCGGACGGCACCCCAGCCCTGTTTGACGGCTGCATGAAAGGCCGCACCATGTACGTGGTGCCGTTCTCCATGGGCCCGCTGGGCTCGCACATCGCCCACATCGGCATCGAACTCTCCGATAGCGCCTACGTGGCCGTCAACATGAAGCTCATGACCCGCATGGGCAAGGCTGTTTATGACGTGCTGGGCACCGATGGCGAGTTCGTGCCCGCCATGCATACCGTGGGCGCGCCACTGCAGCCGGGCCAGAAGGACAGCCAGTGGCCCTGCAACCAGACCAAGTACATCGTGCACTATCCCGAAACGCGCGAAATCTGGAGTTATGGCTCAGGCTATGGCGGCAACGCCTTGCTGGGCAAGAAGTGCTTCGCGCTGCGCATCGCCTCCAACATGGGCCGCGACGAAGGCTGGCTGGCCGAGCACATGCTGATCCTGGGCGTGACCAACCCCCAGGGCAAGAAATACCATGTGGCCGCTGCTTTCCCCAGTGCCTGCGGCAAGACCAACTTCGCCATGCTGGTGCCGCCGGCCGGCTTCGAAGGCTGGAAGGTCACCACCATCGGTGACGACATCGCCTGGATCAAGCCCGGTGCCGATGGCCGCATGTACGCCATCAACCCGGAAGCCGGCTATTTTGGCGTTGCGCCCGGCACCAACTCGCTGACCAACCCCAACTGCATGGCCAGCCTGACGCACGATGTGATCTTCACCAACGTGGCGCTGACCGATGACGGCGACGTCTGGTGGGAAGGCTTGGGCGAAGCCCCGGCGCATGCGATCGACTGGCAGGGCAAGGACTGGACACCGCAGATCGCCAAGGAAACCGGTGCCAAGGCCGCTCATCCGAACTCGCGCTTCACCGTCGCTGCCAGCAACAACCCGGCGCTCGACCCGGAATGGGACAACCCGGCCGGCGTGCCAATTGATGCCTTCATCTTTGGTGGCCGTCGCTCCAACACCGTACCGCTGGTGACCGAGGCCCGCAACTGGGTCGAGGGTGTCTACATGGCCGCCACCATGGGCTCGGAAACCACCGCTGCCATCATCGGCCAGCAGGGCGTGGTGCGCCGCGACCCGTTCGCCATGCTGCCCTTCACCGGCTACCACATGGGCGACTACTTCCAGCACTGGCTCAACGTGGGCGAGAAAGCCGCCACCACGGGTGCCCGCCTGCCCAGCATTTTCACCACCAACTGGTTCCGCAAGGGTGAAGACGGCAAGTTCGTCTGGCCCGGCTACGGCGAGAACATGCGCGTGCTCAAGTGGATGATCGACCGCATTGAAGACGAAACCCAGGGCAAGGAGCACTTCTTCGGCCTGAGCCCGAACTATGCGGAGTTCAACTGGGAAGGCCTGGAATTCAGCCCCGAGCAGTTCCATGCCGTCACGAACATCGACAAGCAGCTTTGGCTCGACGAGCTCAAGCTGCACGACGCACTGTTCGAGCAGCTTGACAAGAACCTGCCCAAGGCGCTGAGCGACACCCGCGCGCGCATCGAGAAGCTGCTGATGGACTGATCGGCCAGCTTGCCAAAACAAAAAGCCACCTTTGAGGTGGCTTTTTTATATCTGCGGCAGCAAACGCCACCGCAACGATTCCCGGTTTTTACATGTACCAGATGTGGGTCGTGTGACGCGAAGCACGGCTGGCCGGATCACGCTGTGCAACACGACGCGCTGAATCGCTAACCTGAGAATCGGTCTCAGCACGCGTGACCGCTGCCTGAATGTCAGCCAGAACGCGGGGGTCTTTCTGCGCCAGACTCCACAAACGGTCATCGGCACGCTCACGCGCGACGCGGCGGGACCAGGCGTTCAGCGCGCCGATCAGCCCCGAGGCAACTTGACGAATCGTCGGTGTCAGCAACGCGGTGGCTGCAAACACGCCCACCCACAGCACAACCCAGGCAGCCAGCAGGTGGCCATCGACCCAGGTATCCACCAACTGGTCAGCCACCACGATGAGGGCCGACACAATCGCCGCCAACAGCATGACGGTCAGGCTCTTGGTGCTGTCAAAACCCTTGCCGATCTGGCCTGCCGCCTTAACGGCCGACTCAATGCGTTCTGCACCGGCATGGTGGTCAGGGAAGTGGCTATGAACAAAGCTGGTCATGATGGTCGTCCTTTTAAACTCAATGCAGGAATAATCCTGCGATGGACCGTATATTAGGGTTTCCTCTAATGCTTCTCAAGTTTATATTGGTGATGCTATACATTCACAACAGTGATACATAGATCCTGCCATGAACCCATTGAACTTTCGCACCCTTGATCTGAACCTGCTGCGCATCTTCAATGAGGTGATGACCGAGCGCAGTTTGACAAAGGCCGCACAAAAGTTAGCACTAACCCAACCAGCAGTGAGCAATGCCATGCGCCGCCTGCGAGATGTGCTGGGTGATGAGCTGATGCGCCGCCGCGGCCAGGGCCTGGAGCCCACACCGCGGGCCATGGCGCTGTGGCCGACGGTGCAGGAAGCACTACGCCAGTTGCAGGAATCCCTGGCCCCCAGCACGTTTGTGCCGGCCGAGGCTAACACGACCTTTGTGCTGGCGATGGCCGACTCCACCGCAGCCGAGCTGATTCCTGGCCTAGTGGAAGTGATGGACCGCGATGCGCCGGGCGTGACGATCCGGGTCGTGCCCCTGACCACACGCGATCCGCGCCGGCTGTTGGAGGAAGAAGCTGCTGACATGGCCATCGGCTACTTCCCGGCCGTATTGGCCAGCCTGACCTCCCAAGCGCAGGCCGGAGAGGCCGTGCCGTTCTACCACCAGCGTCTTTACTACAGCAAGTATGTGTGCGTGATGCGGCGCGACCACCCGCTGGCCAGCGAGCCGCTGACACTGGACCGCTACTGCGCCGCGCGCCACCTGCTGGTGAGCTTTTCCGGCCGCCCTTATGGCTTCATCGATGAAGCTCTGGCAGCGCTTGGGCGGCAACGGCACATCGTGCTCACCGTCAACCAGTTCTTCACTGCCGGCCGGGTGGTGGCAAACTCCAATCTGCTGACGGTGCTGCCCCGCCATTTTGTGAGCGTGACCGGCATTGCCGACCAGCTGGTGTTGCGCGAGTTGCCGTTCGAAGTGCCGGCCGTTCATGTGGATGCACTGTGGCACCGGCGCGTGCAGCACAGCAGCGCCCATGAATGGCTGCGTGGCGTCGTCACGCAACTCCCCAGCCGCAGGCGACCGGACCAGCCAGCACCTGCCAGCGCAAGCCGTGGACAATAGGCGTGTGAAAATCCAGCTCCTGTCCGACCTGCACCTCGAAGCCCACCCTGGCTTTGTACCGACCCCCGCCCCGGATGCGGACCTGCTGGTACTGGCCGGAGACATCGGCTCCTATCAGCCCGGCTCGCAACTCAGCGACCCCGATTTCGGACTGACCCGTTTCTCACCCCGCCACGGCTGGCCGGTACCGGTGCTGTTCGTGCCCGGCAACCATGAGTACGACGCGCAGGACTTCGACCAGGCCCATGCGCGGCTGCGCGAAACCTGTGCGCGGCTGGACATCACTTTTCTGGAACGCGAAGTCGTCACTGCGGCCGACTTGCTGCCCGCACCAAAGAAGAACGCCCTGGTGCGATTCATCGGCACCACCTTGTGGAGCGACTTTGACGCCCTCAATCCGGCCCAGGCCACATCGGGCGCCTCCCTCACCGCGGCACTCAAGACCCGCGACAAGGCCTACCGGGCCGCCAACTTCTATCTGCGCAAGGCCGGCACCAGCCGCCTGGGCCTACCCATGCTGGCCGAGCAGGTGCGCGAACAATCGCTGCTGTGCCAAGCCTGGCTGCGCGAGGCACTGGCCCAACCCTTTGCCGGCAAGACGGTGGTCATCACACATTTCGCCCCCAGCTTGCAAAGCGCTGACCCGCGCTATGGTTTGACGCCTGGCACCGCCGGCTTTTGCAACGGCCTGGACGAGTTGTTGTCGCACGCGCAACTCTGGCTGCACGGCCATCTGCACTGCCCCAGCAACTATGTGCAAAACGGTTGCCGCGTGGTCGCCAACCCGCTGGGCTATGCGCGCAAGGATGAACAAACGCAGTTTGTGCCGGCCATGTGCCTGTCCTTGCCGGAGTAAGCACCCCAAGTCATATTTGCCGCTGGACAAGAGAATGAATGCTTGCGGCAATGGATAAACTACACTTGTTGATCGATAGAGGAGTACCCCATGAAAATCTTGTTGGCCGTTGATGGCAGTGACTACACCAAACGCATGTTGGCTTACCTGACAACTCACAGCGAGTTGTTCACGCCGGACAATAGCTACACCATCTTCACGGCTCAGCCTGCCCTGCCGCCCCGGGCACGTGCTGCTGTCGGCAAAGAAGTGGTGGACAAATACCAGTTGGAAGAAGCGGAAAAAGTCCTCAGCCCGGTCTCAAAATTTCTGACTCGCCACGGCATCGAAGCCAAGAGCCAGTGGAAAGTCGGCCCAGCTGGCGAAAACATCGCCAAGACGGCCCAGTCCGGCAAGTACGATCTGGTGGTCATGGGTTCGCACGGCCACAGTGCCATTGGCAATCTGGTGATGGGCTCCGTCGCCACCCAGGTGCTGGCGCACTGCACCGTGCCGGTGCTGCTGGTTCGCTAACGCATCTGCGCTGCCATCACGCGCCGAACGCGGTCGCTGATGGCAGTTCCGCAAACGACCGGAACACCGGCTTGGCAGAGTTCAAGCCCCAGTTCCTGGAGCGCGGCGGACTCTTCCCGGGTTTCAACGCCGCAGCGGCGCACCGTCATTGCCAGCCAGCGTCTCGCCCATCCATTGGCGCAAGTCCTGCCACATGCGCTGGATTTCGGCGTTACGCGGCGTCAGCAGGGCACTGGGCAACTCGATGGTGACCACCGGCATGCCCTTGTGCACGCCGCCGTAATTGCCCAGTGAGCCCGGGAAGATGCCGACCTGATCGAGGTGCAGGCGCCCCAGCCGGCTCGGCGGTGGCAGCGGTCCGTCAAAGTCCAGCAAGCCGTAGGGCGCGTGGATGCTCACGATCAGGTTGGGCTGGAAGCGCTGGATCTCGTCAAACAGAAATTTTGTTTCGGGCTCGCTCAACGGCGTCTTGCCCGGCCAGCGACGCGGGTCGCGCCGCGTGCGCTTTTCCCAGTACAGCGCGGCATCGCGCTCCCAGTCGGGGGTCGGGAAATTGCGGTTGAGGTCCACCCCGTTGGCATTGACACGGTGCGAGGGCCGGCTGAAGAGGCCGTCCGGATTGAGCGCCGGGATAAAGCGCCAGTGCGCCTGTGAAGGCGCCGCCTGCGCCAAACGAATCCAGTGCAGCGCCACCGAAGCCGACGACAACTCATCCCCATGGATGCCGCCAATCACCAGCACCCGCAAGCGGGCCCCCTCGGAGCGCACGTCACGCGTGTAGATCGGGCGGCCCTTGACACTGCGCCCCTGGGAGTCCTGCAGCAGCGCTTCTTCACACAAGGCCCGCTGCACATTCGGCAACCGGGCATAAAAATCGTCGCAGGGACGACCAGCCTGGACACCGCTTGTGAGCACCAGCGCAGCCAGCAGGGTCAGTATCTCTTTACGTAGGCGCATGGCGGAATTTTATGCCTCAAGTCGAGGACCTCGATTTCAGGTACATTGCGTCCATGTCTCCGTCTGCCACGGGCCTGCAGGCCCGCCCCCCGAGCTTTTCACCACCCGAGTTCCGCGCCGCTTTGGGCATGTTTGCCACCGGCGTCACCATCGTCACGGCACGCGCCGCCAATGGCCGGCTGGTCGGCCTGACGGCCAACTCCTTCAACTCGGTGTCGCTGCACCCGCCGCTGGTGCTGTGGAGCCTGTCGCATGCCGCTGCCTCCATGGCGGTGTTCAGCGGCGGTTCGCACTACGCCATCAACATCCTGGCCGCCGACCAGCAGGAACTGGCGCAGCGCTTCGCCGCCAAGGGCGTAGACCGCTGGGCCGGGGTTGAATTCACGCAAGGCAGCGGTGGCGCCCCCTTGCTGGCCGGTGCCGCGGCCACCTTTGAGTGCTTCAACCGCAGCCGCTATGAGGAGGGCGACCACGTGATTTTTGTCGGCGAAGTGGAACGCTGCGCCCACCGCGAAGGCGCCTCGCCCCTGCTGTTTCACGGCGGCAAGTTCTACGCCGAGCACCCACTGTAGGACACGTCGCGACTGATGACGGATCGCAAAACCCATCTTGATGGCCTGAGCAGTGGCCTGCTCCTGGTCTGCTGTATGTTCTGGGGCTTTCAGCAAGTGCTGGTCAAAGCCACCATCCCCGAAATCCCGCCGCTGTTCCAGGCTGCCGTCCGTTTTGTCGGCGCCACCGCTTTGCTGGTGCTGTGGTGTCGTTGGCGCGGTATTGCGTTGTTGACACGGGACGGTACGCTCTGGCCGGGTTTGCTGGCCGGCCTGCTGTTTGCTGGCGAGTTTGCCTGTCTCTACATCGGCCTGCAATTCACCACGGCGTCGCGCCTGACGGTATTTCTCTACACCTCGCCCTTCTGGGTCGCGCTGCTGCTGCCACTGTTCGTGCGCGCCGAGCGACTGCGCCCGCTGCAGTGGCTGGGCCTGCTGTTTGCCTTCGGTGCGCTGGCGTTTACCGCACGCGAAGGCTTTGCCGCCAACAGCCCGGGCCAGCCATGGCTGGGCGATGCCCTGGCCTTGATCGCCGGCCTGTCATGGGGCCTGACCACCGTCACCATCCGCGCCAGCAGCCTGGCCCGGGCGTCGGCCGAGAAGCTGCTGTTCTACCAGGTGGCGGTGAGCGCGGTCACCCTGCCGCTGCTCTCGCTGGGCCTGGGCGAACGCTGGGTCTGGACCTTCAGCACCTTCGGCGCCACGTCCTTGTTGTTGCAAACCGTTGTCGGCGCATTTGCCAGCTATCTGGTGTGGATGTGGATGCTGGGCCGCTACCCGGCCACCAAAATCTCGGCATTCGTGTTTCTCACGCCGATGTTCGCGCTGCTGTTTGGCACGCTGTGGCTGGGCGAACCGGTCACGGTCAGCCTGCTGGCCGCGCTCGCGCTGGTGGCGCTGGGCATCGTGCTGGTGAATCGGCGGCCGGGCTAAGAAAGCCCCACGTTTGCGCACTACGTGGGGTGCACTGCCCCCTCAGGGCGGGGGGGCAGTCGATTCAGATCTTCTTGGCGGCCTTGAGGCGGTCGATGGTGGCCTTCTCGGCGGCGAAGGTGCGGGCCGCATAGGCCGTGTAGTCGGCGGTGTTCATGTAGATCACCGGCTGGTAGAACTTGTCGAGCGTCTCCAGCACCTTTTGATCTTCCAGCGTCTTCTTGAAAGCGTCATGCAGGATCTTGACGATGGCCGGGTCCATGTTCTTCGGCCCGCCAATGCCGAACGGCGATTCGGTGACGGTGTCCCAGCCGCTTTCCTTGACTGTCGGCACATCGGGGAAAGCCTTGTTGCGCTCGCGGCCCAGCGTGGCCAGCAGGCGCAGCTTGCCGGCCTTCACGTGCGGTGCGAACTCGGTGGTACCGCTCATGAGCTGGATATGCCCACCCAGGATGGCCTGCATGATTTCGGCCGAGCCCTTGTACGGGATGTCCTGCAGCTCAATGCCGGCCTTGGCCGCGAACTCCTCGATCGCCAGGTGCGGCGTGGTGCCGGTGCCGGTGTGGCCATAGGCCACCTTGCCCGGGTTGGCGCGGGCATAGGCCACCATTTCCTTCAAGCTCTTGTAGGGCGCGTCCATGGTGGCGGCCAGACCGAAGGTGTAGCCGGTCAGGCAGACGATGTGCGTCAGGTCCTTGACCGGATCGAACGGCATCTTCTGCATGTGCGGCAGGCGGTAGATGCCCAGCGGCAACTGCGTCAGGGTGTAGCCATCGGGCTTGGCGTTGAGCATGGCGGTGGCGCCCAGCGTGCCGCCGACCCCCGGCTTGTTCTCGATGATCACCGTGCCGCCCAGCGCGCGACCGGCGCTTTCGGCAAAGGCGCGCATCACCGCGTCACTGCTGCCGCCCACCGGCCAGGGCGCGATCAGGGTGATGGGGCGAGAAGGAAACTTGTCCTGCGCCAAGGCAGACGCACTGACGATGGCGGGTGCGGCCAGCGCAGCGGCCTGGGTCAGCAGCTGGCGGCGGGTGAATTCACGGGTCGTTTGTTTCATCCAATGTCTCCTTTTATTGTCAGCCGCAAAATTTTGCGTTCAACGAATTATCGATTTGCACACCCCGCCTGCGGGTCACTTGCGTGACCGGACGGCCCAGCCCATTGACGTTCTGATTTACACCACACCCGCTTGATGCAAGGCGGCTCTTTGGGCCGCATCCAGCCCCAGTTCCGCCAGCACCTCGTCGGTATGCTCACCCAAAGCCGGTGGCGCCCGCCGCAGCACGGGCGGCGTCGCCGTCAGGCGCAGCGGACTGGCCACGCTGGCGATGTCCCCGATGCCATCACCCGCGGCGCGTGTTTGATGGATGGCCAGGCCACGGGCCTTGACCTGTTCATCGGCAAAGGCTTGGCCGATGTCATTGATCGGGCCACAAGGCACGGCCTTGTCCTCGAGCAAGGCCACCCAGTCGGCGGTGCTGCGCGTGCGCGTGAGCGCCTGCATGGCGGGAATCAGGGCGTCTCGATGCTTGACCCGCTGCGTGTTGCTGGCAAAGCGCGCGTCCGCCGCCCACTCGGGCTTGCCGGCCGCCTGGCAAAAGCGCGCGAACTGACCATCGTTGCCGATGGCCAGCAGCATGGCGCTGTCCTGGGTTTCAAAGTCCTGGTAGGGTGCCAGGCTGGGGTGGCTGTTGCCCTGGCGCTGCGGCACCTTGGCCGTATTGAGAAAACCGCCGGCCTGGTTGGCCAGGATCGCCATGCCGACATCCAGCAACGACATGTCGATGTGCTGGCCTTCGCCTGTGCGATGGCGCACCTCGATCGCGGCGAGGATAGCCGTCGAAGCATAGACCCCGGTGAACAGATCGGTCAGCGCCACGCCGACGCGTTGCGGTCCGCCGCCGGGCTCACCATCGCCGCGACCGGTGATGCTCATCATGCCGCTCATGGCCTGGATCATCAGGTCATAGCCGGCGCGCTCGGCATACGGTCCGTCCTGGCCGAAGCCGGTGACTGAGCAGTAGATCAGGCGCGGGTTGATGGCCTTGAGGCTGTCGTAGTCCAGGCCGTAGTGCTGTAAGCCACCGACCTTGAAGTTCTCCACCAGCACATCGCTTTGCGCCGCCATCTGCCGGATCAGCGCCTGGCCTTCCGGCTTGGCCAGATCGACGGTGATGGAGCGCTTGTTGCGGTTGGCACAGGTGAAATAGGCGGCCTGCTCGGTCTCGTTGCCCTGCGCGTCCTTGAGAAAGGGCGGGCCCCAGTGGCGCGTGTCGTCACCAGCGCCGGGGCGCTCGACCTTGACCACATCAGCACCGAGGTCGGCCAGGATCTGGGTGCACCAGGGGCCGGCGAGTACGCGCGAGAGGTCCAGTACCTTGATGTGCGGTAGTGCGGGTGGCTTTTCACTCATACGGTTCTTTTCTATCTGGGGTTGCGCCTGCCATGGCGAAAAGTGATGTTATTGCCAGTCGTGCGCCAATACGGTTGCGGCAGAACAGAGCTTGGGGTGGCGGCCGATTTGTGCGCATTTGGCACCATGAGGCCGCCGCCCCAAGCCCTGTTCTGCAACCCCATTATTCAAAGCGAAGGAGATCAGTTCGCGAATGCGGCAATGCCGGTCTGCGCGCGCCCCAGAATCAGCGCATGAATGTCGTGCGTGCCCTCATAGGTGTTGACCACCTCCAGGTTGACCAGATGGCGCGCCACGCCGAACTCGTCGGAGATGCCGTTGCCGCCCATCATGTCGCGCGCCAGGCGGGCGATGTCCAGCGCCTTGCCGCAGGAGTTGCGCTTGAGGATGGAGGTGATCTCCACCGCCGCTGTGCCTTCGTCCTTCATGCGCCCCAGGCGCAGGCAACCCTGCAGGCCCAGCGCAATCTCGGTCTGCATGTCGGCCAGTTTTTTCTGGATCAGCTGATTGGCCGCGAGGGGGCGGCCAAACTGCTTGCGGTCCAGCACGTACTGGCGCGAGCGGAACCAGCAGTCTTCGGCCGCACCCAAGGCACCCCAGGCGATGCCGTAGCGCGCCGAGTTCAGGCAGGTGAAGGGTCCCTTCAAGCCCTGCACTTCGGGGAAGGCGTTCTCTTCCGGGCAGAACACGTTGTCCATCACGATCTCGCCGGTGATGGACGCGCGCAAGCCAACCTTGCCGTGCACCGCTGGCGCGCTCAGGCCCTTCATGCCTTTTTCCAGCACGAAGCCGCGGATCGGGCCAACCTGGCCACCTTCGCTAACCTCCTTGGCCCAGACCACAAAGACGTCGGCGATCGGGCTGTTCGAGATCCACATCTTGTTGCCGGTGAGCTTGTAGCCACCCGCCGTCTTGTAGGCGCGCGTGGTCATGGAGTTCGGATCGGAGCCGTGGTCGGGCTCGGTCAGGCCGAAGCAGCCAATCCACTCGCCGGTGGCCAGCTTGGGCAAATATTTCTGCTTCTGCGCTTCGGTGCCGAACTCGAAGATGGGCACCATCACCAGCGAGGACTGCACGCTCATCATGGAGCGGTAGCCGGAGTCGACGCGCTCCACTTCACGCGCGATCAGACCGTAGGCGACGTAATTCAGACCCGGGCCGCCGTACTGCTCGGGGATGGTGGGGCCGAGCAGGCCCAACTCGCCCATCTCACGGAAGATGGCCGGGTCGGTTTTTTCGTGCCGGAAGGCTTCCAGCACACGGGGCGCCAACTTGTCCTGGCAGTAGGCGGCAGCGGCATCGCGCACCATGCGCTCGTCATCGCTGAGCTGCTGATCCAGCAAAAAGGGGTCGTTCCATTGAAAGGTGGCGTTGGCCATGAAAATCTCCAGAAAGTGTTGCGGCAATGGTAATCGCCGCCGACCCCGGCGACAAACGAGAAATTGGCACCCAGATATGCAAATAGCGCATGTATGAAGCACGCCATCAAAGTCGATCACCTCTGAAATACCACCCAACCGCCTCTTCAAATCTGCTGGTTGTGTATATTTCGCCCACCATGCGACGCAAAATTCCCTCGCTGCAGGCACTGACCTGTTTTGATGCCGCGGCCCGCCACGAGAGCTACACGCGCGCGGCGCAGGAACTGGCCATGACGCAAAGCGCCGTGTCACGCCAGATCAGCGCCCTGGAAGACTTCCTGGGTATCGCCCTGTTTCGACGCACACGCCACGGCGTGGCCCTGACGGCCAGCGGCGCCGACTACGCGCGCCAGATCGCACCCCGCCTGCAGGCACTGGAGCGCGACACGCTGGACGCCATGTCGCGCCAGGGCACGCAAGGCGTCATCACACTCGCCGCCGTGCCCACCTTCGCCACACGCTGGCTGCTGCCACGTTTGCCGAATCTGGCGGCACAACATCCCGAGCTGATCGTCCACATCGAGACACGCACGCGGCCCTTTCTCTTTGCCGACACCGAATTCGATGCCGCCCTTTATTCCGGCACCCCGGAGCAAGTCACCAACTGGGCCGGCACACGGGCGGTGGCGCTGATCGAAGAAGAGGTGGTGCCAGTCTGTGCGCCGGCCCTGCTGGGCAGCAAAAACCAGCTAACGCCCGCCGCGCTGGCCAAGCTGCCGCTGTTGCAACAAAGCACACGCCCGAATGCCTGGCGCCAGTGGTTTGAAGCCATGGGGGTGGATGCACCGGCGGCCCTGTCCGGCCCGCGCTACGAGCTCTATTCCATGACCGCCGTGGCAGCAGCCCATGGCATGGGCGTGGCGCTGGTGCCTCGCCTGCTGATCGAAGACGAACTCGCACGCAGCGAGCTGGTCGTGGCCTGCCATCGCCCCTTGAGCAGTGGTCGGGCCTATTACCTGGTGATGCCGGAGCGCGGCGAGGAACGCCCCGCGCTCGCTGTCTTTCAAGCCTGGCTGGCCAACACGCTCCTTATGCGATCCTGATACGCTGGGCCATACGCTCTCTCATCATGAGTACCCCCGAACGTCCGCAGCGCGGCCTCAGTCCTGCCCGAAGGTGGCTGGTCGTGGCATTTCTCCTCACCGCAGCCACGGCTTGCGGACTGTTGCTGGACCGCCATGTGTCGTTGGTCAGCCAGGCCATGATTTATGTGTTGGCGGTCGTGCTCGCCGCCTACAAGCTGGACTGGATCGCATCCGCTGTCTGCGCCGTGGGGGCCGTCACGGCGATGAATTTCTTTTTCGTCCCACCGCGCTGGACTTTCGAGGTCGAGAACCAGGAACACTTCATTGCCCTGGTGACGATGCTGGCAGTGGCGCTGGTCATCAGCCGGCTGGCCGCCGGCCTGCGGCGGGAGACCGAGATCGCGCGCCTGAACGAGCAGCGTGCGCGCCAGCTGCAGGGACTGGCCTCCGAGTTGTCCACCGCTGTCACACCAGAAACGGTGATGACACTGGGCCAAGCGGCCCTGGACACCGCCTTTGCCGGTCCTTGCACACTGGCCCTGGCCGATGACCAGGGCCAACTGTCCACCACCAGCGGCCTTGAAACGTCCGTGCGCGATGGCATGCGCTGTTGCATGACCGAGGGCGCTGTGCTCGGCCCCGGGACCGGGCGCTGGCCGGGTCTGGAAGCCTGGTACCTGCCCTTGGGGGACAAGGGCCAAGTCCTCGGCGCGGCCTGTGTCCGGCCAGCCCCGGCCAGCGATAGCGGCGGCCGGGAGCATGCGCAGGCCCTGTGCACCCTGTTGGCGCAAGCGTTGTGGCGTCTGCGTCTGACCTCGTCGATGCTGGCGGCACAAAGCGAAGCCCAGCACCAGCAACTGCAGAGTACTTTTCTGGCGGCGATCTCGCACGATTTGCGCACCCCATTGGCGGCCATTGTCGGCGCCGCTTCTTCGCTGCAAACCCAGCACGACAAACTCAGCCCCTCTGAACAGCAGCGCCTGCTCGGCAGCATCGTCAACGAGGCCGCCTACCTGTCCACGGTGACCGAGAACACCTTGCAGCTCGTCCGCTTGGCCAGCCCGGCCCAGGCCCTGCGGCGTGACTGGGAATCGATGGAAGAAATTGTCGGCACGGTGCTGGCGCGCGTGCGTGAGCGCGACCCAGCCCGCCGCATCAAATCCAGCGTGGCCAAGGATCTGCCGCTGGTCAAGGCCGATCCGGTATTGCTGGCGCAACTGCTCACCAACCTGCTGGACAACGCGCTGAAATACAGCGAGGACGCGATTGACCTGAGCGTCGCCTACGAAAAGCTCACGCTCGTCGTGGCCGTGAAGGACCGCGGGCCCGGTATTCCCGCCGAGGAACAAACCCGCCTGTTCGAACCCTATGTGCGCGGCGACCGCTCGGCCCAGCGCGGTGTCGGGCTGGGCTTGGCGGTATGTCAAGCCATTGCCCAGGCGCACGGCGGGCAGTTGACCTACCGCCCGCGCCCCTGTGGCGGCAGCAGCTTTGTCCTCACGCTGCCAGTCGAGCCGCAGCAAATCGCCCAGGAGTCGCCATGAGCCTGCGCGTGCTGGTGGTGGAAGACGACCGCGAAATCCGGGCACTGATACAGTCCTCGCTCTCCGTGGAAGGGTTCGAGGTGCAGACCGCGGTATCACTGAGCGAGGCCAGCGCCCTCGTTCGCCACAGCCCGCCCGATGTGATCGTGCTGGACCTGGGCTTACCCGATGGTGATGGGGTGGAGCTGGTGCAAGAGGTGCGCAAGCGCCATACCCTGCCCATCATCGTGGTGTCGGCCCGCCATCAGGAGGCGCAGAAGATTCGGCTGCTCGACGCCGGCGCCGACGACTACCTGACCAAGCCGTTCAGCGTGGCTGAGTTGCTGGCCCGCATCCGTGTCGCCCTGCGCCACCGTGGCACGGCCTTGGCGGCCGCCGTCACGGTGCATTCACTCGACAACTTGTACGTCAACCTGGAGACCCATGAGGTCAAGCGCGACGGCCAGGACCTGCACCTCACGCCAACCGAGTTCAAGCTGCTGGCACGGCTGGTGCGCAGCGCCGGCCGGGTGGTGACGCACCGGCAGCTGCTGGCCGATGTCTGGGGCCCCGAGTTCACGGAGCACACGCACTACCTGCGCCTGTACATGGGCCAGTTGCGGGCCAAGATCGAGCGCGACCCGGCCGAACCACGTCACCTGCTGACCGAAACCGGCGTGGGTTACCGGCTCGCCGCCACCTGACGCACCTTACTTATGCGTTCCTGATGCGCCGTCGGCGACAGTGCCTGCCTGTTCACTGTCGATCGCATGCAATGAGTCAAACCACTGGTCGGGAAAGTTTCGCGGCACTCACCTTGGGCGCCCTGGGCGTGGTGTACGGGGACATCGGCACCAGCCCCCTGTACACCATGAAGGAAATCTTCAGCCCCGCCACCGGCGTACCGCTGGACCCGACGCACGTCATCGGCGCCGTCTCCGTCATCTTCTGGGGCCTGATGCTGGTCGTCACGCTGAAATATGTCTTGCTGATCCTGCGCGCCGACAACCGCGGCGAGGGCGGCATCATGGCCCTGACGGCGCTGGCTGCCAAGGCCGCCGGCAAAACCCGGCAGCGGCGGGTCGTCCTGCTGCTCATGGGCGTGTTTGGCGCTGCCCTGTTTTATGGCGACAGCGTGATCACACCCGCCATTTCCGTCCTCAGCGCAGTCGAAGGTCTGGAAGTCGCCACACCGGCCCTCAAACCCTATGTGCTGCCGATTTCGGTCGCGGTGCTGATCGGCCTGTTTGCGGTGCAGCGTTACGGCACGGCCCTGGTCGGCAAGCTGTTCGGCCCGGTCATCCTGTTGTGGTTCGGCGTGCTGGCCCTGACCGGCATCACGGAAATCATGCAGCAGCCGGCGATCCTGGCCGCGCTCAACCCCTTGAACGCGCTGGCCTTTTTGCATTCACAGGGCTGGCACATGTTTGTGGCAATCGGCGCCATCGTGCTGGCGTTCACCGGCGCCGAAGCCCTGTATGCCGACATGGGTCACTTCGGCAAACGCCCGATCCAGCTCGCCTGGACCGGCCTGGTGCTGCCCGCGCTGGCGATCAACTACATGGGACAAGGCGCGCTACTGATGCGCGACCCCACCGCGCTGGAAAATCCCTTCTATCGCCTGTTTCCCGAATCCTGGCTCATCCCGGCAGTGATTCTGGCCACACTGGCCACCGTCATCGCCTCGCAGGCCGTCATCTCGGGTGCCTACTCCATGACCAAGCAGGCCATGCAGCTGGGCCTGCTGCCGCGCATGCAGGTGCACCACACCTCCGCCAAAGAAGTCGGCCAGATTTACATGCCCGAGGTGAACTGGCTGCTGCTGGTCGCCGTGCTGCACGCCGTGGTGGGCTTCGGCAGCTCATCAGCACTGGCCTCGGCTTACGGTATTGCCGTCACGGTCACGATGCTGATCACCACCGCCCTGACCTTTTTTGTCGTGCGCCATGGCTGGGGCTATCCCCTGCCAGTGGCCCTGGCCGCCACCGGCGTGTTTCTGGTGCTTGACGTGCTGCTGGTGGTGTCGTGCTCGCTCAAGTTCTGGCAAGGCGGCTGGTTCCCGCTGGTGCTGGGGGCCGCCATCTTCACCCTCATGGCCACCTGGCGACGCGGGCGCGAACTGCTGATCGAGAGCATCCGCCACGATGACCCGGAGCTCTTGCCTTTCATCACCGCACTGGCCACGGACGGTGCACACCGTGTGCCACGCACCGCCGTCTATGCGGTGGCCAACCCGGACACCGTGCCGCAGGCCTTGATGCACAACCTCAAGCACAACCAGGTGCTGCATGAACGCAACCTGATCCTGACCGTGGTGTTCCACGATGTGCCGTGGATTCCATTCGAGGGCCGGGTGCAGGTCACGCCACTGGTGCCCGGCTTCTGGAAAGTGCAGGTCAATTACGGCTTCATCAACACGCCGGATATCCCGAAGGCGCTGGAGCTCTGCCCGGCCCAGGGCTTGCCTATCAACCTGTTCGAGACCTCGTATTTCCTCAGCCGGGAAATCGTGGTGCCGACCAAGGGCACCGGCATGGCGCACTGGCGCGAAGCCTTATTCGCACTCATGTCACGCAACGCCGGCAGTGTGGCGGATTTCTTCCGCCTGCCCAACAACTGCGTGATCGAACTCGGAACCCGGGTGCAGATTTAACGATGCGCCGCGTCAGCAGCGGCCCGCCGCTGCTGCGCAAACGCCACATACCAGTCCAGGCAGCCGGCATTGGCCATAGCGTCCTTGTTCACCACTTTCTCGATCGGCTGCCCCAGCAGCAGCTTCTTGATCGGCAGCTCCTGCTTCTTGCCGGTCAGCGTGCGCGGGATCTCCGCCACCTGGAAGATCTCGTTGGGCACGAAGCGCGGTGACAAAGCGGTCTTGATGGCGTTGTTGAGCTTGGCCTTCATGGCCTCGTCCAGCACGACGCCTTCGCGCAGCACCACGAACAGCGGCATGTAGCTCTCGCGCCCCAGGTACTCCAGGTCCACCACCATGGAATCCAGCACCTCGGGCAGGCCCTCGACCGCGCTGTAGAGCTCGCTGGTACCCATGCGCAGGCCGTGGCGGTTGATGGTGGCGTCACTGCGGCCGTAGATGATGCAGCCACCCTGCGGCGTGATCTTGAGCCAGTCGCCATGGCGCCAGACCGGGCCATACGCGGCCGGTGCGTCACCGCCACCGGGCTTGCGCCCATGGCCGGCCGGGTACATGTCGAAGTAACTCGCAAGGTAACGCTGGTTGCCGGCGTCGCCCCAAAAGTACAGCGGCATGCTGGGAATCGGCTGGGTACAGACCAGCTCGCCTACTTCGTTCATGACAGGCTGGCCCTGCTCACTCCAGGACTCCACCGCGCAGCCCAGCAACCGGCACTGCATCTCGCCCGGGACCAAGGGCAGCTCGCGGTTGCCGCCAATAAACGCACCGGCGAAGTCCGTGCCGCCAGAGATGTTGCACCACCAGATATCCGGCGTGCCGATCTTGGCAAACTGTTCTGTGCCCCACTTCTGCGCCTCCTCGCTCAAGGGCGAGCCGGTCGTCCCCAGCGCCCGCACCTGCCGCAACTCACCACAGGTGGACAGATCGATGCCGGCCTTCAGACAGTTGGCAAAAAAGGCAGCCCCCGCACCAAAGAAAGTAGCGCGGACTGCCGCACCAAAGCGCCACAGCGTGCTCCAGTCCGGCGCCTGTTTATTGCCGGCCGCATCCACCGTGCTGCCACCCGGGCTGCCATCGAAGATACAGCAGCTCGTACCGCTGAGCAGGCCGCTCATCTGCGCGTTCCACATCACCCAACCGGTCGAGCTGTACCAGTGGTAGCGCTCGCCCAGGCTGTTGGGTTCGTAACTGCAACCGACGTCGTTGTGGAGGGACTTGAGCGCCAGCGCCACGATCATCGTGCCACCGTGCCCATGGACGATGGATTTGGGCAAGCCGGTGGTGCCGCTCGAATAGACGATCCACAGCGGGTGGTCGAACGGCAGCCAGAGCGGCTCAAACGCCGCGGTCTGCGCATCGTTTCGAGCCGTCGCCCTGCTCAACAGTTCATGCCCCGCTATCGAATCAGGCGCAATCGGATGCAGCCCCAAGTTGTCATGCAGGATCACGTGCTGCACGCTGGGCAGCGCCGCGCACAGCTCGGCCACCACCGGGCGGCGATCGAAGTCACGCCCGCCGTACGTCACGCCATCGCAGGCGATCAACACCTTGGGTTCGATCTGTTTGAAGCGATCCAGCACCGCCGCGGTACCCATGTCGGGGGCGCAGATGCTCCACACGCCGCCCAGACTCACGACGGCCAAAAAGGCCACCATGGCCTCGGGAATATTGGGCAGGTAGGCGGCCACCCGGTCGCCCGGCTGCAGGCCCTGCGCCTGGAGGTGCAGCGCCAGCGACGCCACCTGCTGGCGCAGCGCAGGCCAGCCCAGTTCACGCGCCGCAGCGCCGGAAGCCAGGCTTTTCTCGTTGTGGCTGATCAGCGCGGCAAAGCCGGCCGCATGCGCCGCATCGACATGGCGAAACACCTGCTGCGCGTAGTTGACCTGGGCGCCGGGGAACCAGCGCGCCCCCGGCATCTTGTTGTCGGCCAGTGCCGCCGTGTGCGGTGTGGGCGACTGCAAATCGAAGTAGTCCCAGATGCTTTGCCAGAAGGTATCGAGATCGCTCACCGACCAGCGCCACAAGGCGTCGTAGGAATCGAAGCTCAGACCGCGCGTCTCGCGCAACCAGTTTTGGTAGAGGCGGATCTGGGGAACATAAGGAGGCGTGGTGCTGCGTGTCATGCCGCAAGATTAGCGCGACTTCAGCGCTTCGGGTGTCCCGTCCGCTCAGGGTTTGTACGAGTGTTCAATTTTCTTGTACAAGCGTTCAATGCCGACATGGACATGCGCGCAAAAGCCCCGGCACCGCGTCACCGCCCGCCAGCGGCAGGCCGGGGCGAAGCGCGGCCGGACCGCAAGGCGACCATCCTGCTCGCGGCAGAAAAGCTGTTCGCCCAGCACGGCTACCACGCTGTCACCATCCGTCAGATTGCCGAGGAGGCCGGCGTGCCACTGGCCCTGGTGGGCTATTACTACGGCCAGAAGCATGAGCTGTTCGAGGCGATTTTTGCGCACTGGAACGACACCATCGAGGAGCGGCTGCAGGAACTGCAGCGCGCGCAGAGCGACCCACACGACCCGCACACCTTGCCGCGCATCATCCAGGCCTTTGTCGGCCCGGTACTGCGTCTGCGTGCCAGCAGCGAGGGGGAGTACTACGCCTTGTTGGTGGCCCGCGAACTCTCGTACAGCCTGGAGGTCACCGACCGCGTACTGCGCGCCTATTTCGACCCCTTGGCGCATGCCTTCATCGAGGCCCTCAACCGCGCCCTGCCGCACGCCACGCGCGGCCAGGTCGCCTGGTGCTACCAGTTCGCGCTGGGCGCCTTGCTGCATCACCTGAGTGACGCCCGGGTGCAGCGCCTGTCGCACGGCGAAAGCACGCCCTGCGACCCGGCCGCCCAGCCGATGCTGGTGAATTTCATCGCCGGTGGCATCCGTGCCGCCCTGCCCGTTCCTGCCCACTCAACTAAAACGACAAGGAGACCTTCATGAAACGCCGCACCGCCCTTTCCACCCTGGCTGCCGCCTGCGCTGCCACCGCCCTGCCCGCCTGGAGCCAGACCAGCAAAATCCTCTTCGGCTATACCGCCGTCACCGACTTCGCCTCGGTCTTCGTCGCTGCCGAACAGGGCTACTTCAAGAAGCGCAATCTCGATGTCGAGCTCAAGTTCATTCCGCTGAACTCCACCATTCCCGCGGCCATCCAGTCCGACTCGCTGCAGCTCGGTGGCCCGACACCGTCCGTGTTTTTGCAATCGGTCGACGGCGGTCTGGACCACGTAGTGGTGGCCGGCGGCGGCGTCACCTCCAAGACCATCACCGGCTTTGGCCTGGTGGCACGTGCCGGCTCCGGCATCAAGACAGCGCAGGACTGCCTGGGCAAGAAGATCGGCGTGCCGGGCCTGGGCGCCTTTTTGCACGTGACCTTCCGTGCTTGGCTCAAGCAAAACGGCGTGGACTACAAAAAGGTCAACTTCATCGAAGCCTCCTTCCCGCAGCACGGCGACTTGCTGCGCGGCGGCTCGCTCGATGCCGTCGTCACGGCCGATCCGTTCATGAGCCGCATCACCGACAGCGGTGCCGGCTACGTGGCGTCCTACTACTCCACCTTCCTGGCCGAGGGCAACCACACCATCATCTACACCGCCAAGCGCGAGTGGGTACAGAAGAACCCGGCGGCTGCTAAGGCCTTCCGTGAGGCAGTGCTGGAAGCGGCAACCTTCATGCAGAACCCGAAGAACACCCCGGCCGTGCGCGCCGCCATCGGCAAGTACATCAAGCTGCCGCCCGAAGTGCTGGCCAAGATCCAGATTTCTCCCCCCGGCCCGGTGGTGACGGAAAAGCAGCTCAGCTACTGGGTCAGCCTGATGAAGGACCAGGAGATGCTCAAGACCGAGCCGCAAGTGTCTCAACTGATCTTCAAGTAAGCGCCGCGTGCCGGTTCATGTAACCGTGCGTCCGCGCTATCGACCCGTCCCGTGGGCCCTGAAGATTGCCTTGATTTGAGACCATGACCGACAACGCGCTTCTGAGTTTTGACCAGGTGGCCATCCACCTGGGTGGCCGTGAAATCCTCTCCCCCACCTCGTTCGAGGTGCCCCGCGGCGAGTTCGTCTGCGTCATCGGTCCCTCGGGCTGCGGCAAGACCACGCTGCTGCGTGCCGCAGCCGGTTTTGTCGCCCCCAGTGGCGGCGTGGTGCGCCGCCATGGTCAGGCCGTTACCGGTCCCTCGCGTGAAGTGGCCTTTGTCTTCCAGGACTATGGCCGCGCGCTGCTGCCCTGGCGCACGGTGGAACACAACGTGAGCCTGGCGCTGGAAGCCGCCCGCGTGCCGAACGCCGAGCGCGCGGGGCGCATCGCACAGGTGCTGGCCACGGTGGGGCTGTCGGCGCACGCGCACAAGTTTCCAGCCCAGCTCTCGGGCGGCATGCAGCAACGGGTGCAGATTGCGCGCTGCCTGGCGCAGCAGCCCGAAGTAATGATGATGGACGAGCCCTTTGGCGCGCTCGACGCCATGACGCGCGAAAGCCTGCAGGACGAGCTGGCGCGGCTGGTGCGCGAACAGGGCCTGACGGTGATGTTCGTCACCCACGACCTGGAAGAGGCGATTTACCTCGGCGACCGCGTCATTGCGCTGCGCAACCTCGCCGGGCAGGACAGCCGAGACAAGCCGAGCTTGGCCGCCATGATCGAGGTGACCATTCCGCAACCACGCCAGCAGCTCGAAACCAAGGAGCACCCCGAGTTCCTGCGCCTGCGCCGCGAGCTCTATCAGTTCCTGGGGCACCACTGAGATGGCGGCTCTGCTGCGTTACCTGCGCCCCTTCGCCTTCCCGGCCGTGCTGCTGGGCGCGCTGGAGCTCTGGGCGCGCACCACCGGCCAGGGCAGCGATGCCATTGCCCCGCCCAGCCTGGCGCTGCAGGCCTTTGCCACGGCGCTGGGCGACGGCTCGCTATGGCAGGCCACCAGTTTCACGCTCGGCAGCGCCGCGCTGGGCTTGCTGATCGCTTCCGTCATGGGGGTGGTGCTGGGCACCCTGCTGGGCTTGTCGGCGCGCGCCGCGCGCATGGGTTTTCTCAGCGTGGAGGTGCTGCGCCCGATCCCCTCGGTGGCGCTGATCCCGCTGGCCATGCTGGTGTTCGGCTTCGGCCTGCGCATGGAGGTGAGCGTGATTGCCTTCGCCAGCTTCTGGCCGATGCTGCTGCTCACGCAAGCCGCGGTGCGGCAGGTCGAGCCGCGCCTGCTGGAAGTGGCGCAGGCCTTGCAGCTGGGTCCGCTGGACCGCTTCAGCAAGATCGTGCTGCCGGCCATCGTGCCGCGCCTGTTCATCGCGCTGCGCCTGGGCGTGGCGATGGCGCTGGTGGTCGCCGTCACGGTGGAGATCGCCGCCAACCCGTACGGCATGGGCTACGCCCTGATGATTGCGCAGCAAAGCCTGGACCCGGCCTTGATGCTGGCCTGGCTGTTCTGGATCGGCGTGACGGGGTTCCTCATCAATGCCGCCACCTTGTGGCTGCAGCGCCGCGTGGCGATTCGCATGGGCGAGGTGGCGCCATGAAGCCGCTGACCACGCCTGTGTATTCACGTACGGCCTGGGCCGCCGCCGCCAGCTCTGTCGCGGCACTGCTGGCCCTGCTTTCGCTGTGGTGGCTTGCCAGCCATGGCCAATGGGTCAGCCGGGTGTTCCTGCCCTCGCCCGAGGCCACCTGGGCCAGCCTGATGGAAGGGCTGCTGCAGGGCGAACTGGCCGACTTCACCGGGGCCACCGTCTGGCGCATGCTGCTGGGCTGGCTGCTGGCTTCGCTCGTGGGCATCGTGCTCGGCGCCCTGGTGGGCTCGTCCGCCACGGCGCGCCGCTGGATCGGGCCGACGCTGGAGTTCATCCGCCCCTTGCCGGCTTCGGCGCTCATGCCGCTGGCCATCTCCATCTTCGGCCTGAGCAGCAGCATGGTGCTGGCGGTGGTCGCCTTCGGCGCCATGTGGCCGGTGCTGCTGGCCACCGTGCATGGCCTGGCCGCGGTGCATGTGCAGCTGCGCGAAGTGGCGCAAGCCTTGCAGCTGCGGCCGCTGGCGTTCATCTGGAAGATCGGCCTGCCCAACGCCATGCCGGACATCCTGGCCGGCATGCGCCTGTCCTTGACGGTCTCGCTCATCGTGTCGGTGGTGGGCGAAATGATCGCCTCGCAGGCTGGGCTGGGTCAGGCCATCCTGCTGGCGGCGCGCTCGTTTCGCGCCAGCGAACTGTTTGCCGGCATTGTGCTGCTGGGACTGATCGGTTTTGCCAGCAACGCCTTGCTGGCGGTCACTGAGAAAAGATTATTGAAGTGGCAAAAGCCCTAACCATGCAAGAGAGGAGTTCTCCATGAAGCGTAAATTTGTCGACCTGTCGATCTACCTGGAAAACGACGTCGTGAGCGACCCGCCGGCCTTTGCGCCCAAGATCGAGTACTTCACGCACGACAACACCTTTGCGCAGATTGAACCGTTCTTTCCCGGCCTGAAAAAATCCGATCTGCCGGACGGCGAAGGCTGGGCGGTAGAGAAGGTGCAGCTGTCCACCCACAACGGCACCCACCTCGATGCGCCCTATCACTTCCACAGCACCATGAACAAGGCGCTGGGCCAGCAGGAGCGTTCCATCACGATTGACGAGGTGCCGCTGGAGTGGTGCTTCCAGCCCGGTGTGAAGCTCGACTTCCGCCACTTCGCCGACGGCTATGTGGTGACGGCGGCCGATGTGGAGGCCGAGCTCAAGCGCATCGGCCACACCCTGTCACCACTGGAGATCGTGGTGGTCAACACACGCGCCGGCTCGCGCTACGGCCACCCCGACTTTGTCGCCGCCGGCTGCGGCATGGGCTACGAAGCCACCATGTACCTGCTGGAGCGCGGCGTGCGCCTGACCGGCACCGACGCCTGGAGCTGGGATGCGCCCTTTGTCTACACCGCCGAGAAATACGGCCAATCGAAGGATGCCTCGCTGATCTGGGAAGGCCACAAGGCCGGGCGCGACATTGGCTACTGCCACCTGGAGAAACTGCACAACCTGGAGGCGCTACCCGCCAGCGGCTTCTACATCTCCTGCTTCCCGCACAAGATCCGCGGCGCCTCGGCCGGCTGGACGCGCGCCGTCGCCATTTTTGACGACCGCCTCATGACGGCGGCCTGATGCTTCACCCCTCGCAATAACCACCATGCAACTCAACCATACCCATGACCCGGCTGCCACCAGCTGGGTAACCTCCGCCAATGCCGCCGGCTGCGATTTCCCGATCCAGAACCTGCCCTTGGCCGTGTTCCGGCATTACTCGGGCGCGGACGACTTTCGCGGTGGCGTGGCCATCGGCGACCAGGTGATCGACCTGGCGCAGGTCAGTGCCGCCGACTGTCTGGACGGCCTGGCGGCGCAAGCCGCCGCTGCGTGCGCGCAGCCCAGCCTCAATGACTTCTTCGCCATGGGCCCGGCCGCCTGGCAGGCCTTGCGTCACGGCCTGTTCGCCTTGCTGAAAAGCGGTGCCGAGGGCGCGCAGGTCGATGCGCTGCGCAGCTGCCTGGTGCCGCAAATCACCGTGGCGTACACGGTGCCGGCGCGCATCGGCGACTACACCGATTTCTACACCTCGATCCACCACGCCTCCAACATCGGCAAGCTGTTCCGCCCCGATGATCTGGTGACGCCCAACTTCCGTTGGCTGCCCATCGCCTACCACGGCCGGGTGTCGAGCATCGGCATCAGCGGCCAGAAGTTCCGCCGCCCGCTGGGCCAGGTCATGGCGCCCGGCGGCAGCCGGCCCGACTTTGGTCCCTGCACGCGGCTGGACTATGAGCTTGAGCTCGGCATCTTCATCGGCCAGGGCAATGCCCACGGCGAGCAGATCGCCCTGGACGATGCCGAGCAGCATGTGTTCGGCATCTGCCTGCTCAACGACTGGTCGGCGCGCGACATCCAGTTCTGGGAAATGGCGCCGCTGGGCCCGTTTCTGGCCAAGAATTTCGCCACCACCATCTCGCCCTGGATCGTCACCACAGAAGCGCTGGCGCCCTACCACCAGGCCTGGGAGCGCCCCGCGGCCGATCCACAGCCACTGCCCTACCTGGCGTCGGAGCACAACCGGGCTGAAGGCGCGCTCGACATCCAGCTGGAGGTCTGGCTGGAAACAGCGCAGCAGCGCGCACAAGGCCAGGCCCCCAGCCGCCTGTCGCACACCAGCTTCAAGCACCAGTACTGGACCGTGGCGCAGATGGTGGCGCACCACACAGTGGGCGGCTGCAATCTGCAGCCGGGTGACCTGCTGGGCAGCGGCACCATCTCCGGCCCGACGCCCGCCGAGGCTGGCGCCCTGATCGAGCTGGCCGAAGGCGGCCGCAAGCCGGTGACGCTGGCCAACGGCGAGCAGCGCGGCTTTCTGCAGGACGGCGACGCCGTCATTTTGAAGGGCTGGTGCGAGAAACCCGGCTGCGCGCGCATCGGCTTCGGCCAGAGCCGCGGCGAAATCCTGCCGGCGCTCCAGCCCTGATCTCAGCGAACGTCAGCCGCGCTTGAGCACCAGGGTCAGGATGTCGTAGGAAGCCACCAGCTCGTCGTGCTGGTTGGTGACCTCCACATCCCAGGCCACCACGCCCTGGCCCACGCCGTTGGCGTCCTTCTTGTTGCGGTCGGTCTTGCGCTTGCACGTCAGGCGCGCGCGAATGGTGTCGCCAATGCCCACCGGCTTGATGAAGCGCAGCGTGTCCAGGCCGTAGTTGGCCAGCACCGGGCCCGGCGCTGGCGAGACGAACAAGCCGGCCGCCGCCGACAGCACGAAGTAACCGTGCGCAATGCGTTTGCCGAAGGCGGATTCACGCGCTGCGATCTCGTCGAAGTGCATGTAGAAGAAATCGCCCGACAGGCCGCCGAAGGCCACGATGTCGGCCTCGCCCACGGTGCGACGGTGCGTCAGCAGTGAGTCGCCGATCTGCAGGTCTTCAAAGTAGCGCCGGAACGGATGGGTGTCGGACTCGCGCACCTTGGCGCCGCGCACGTGCTCACCCGTGACTGCCGCCAGCATGGTCGGCGAGCCTTGCAGCGCCGCGCGCTGCAGGTAGTGCTTGACGGCACGCAGGCCGCCCAGTTCCTCGCCACCACCGGCGCGGCCCGGGCCGCCGTGCTTGAGCTGCGGCAGCGGCGAAGATCGGAAGAGCAC
>OFPK01000020.1_pt1 | contig 62884 bp, 51 predicted proteins | sample 1542601 | NCBI WGS metagenome assembly OFPK01 (sample SAMN05503968, study PRJEB24370) | sediment metagenome | isolation source: lake sediment | place: USA: Lake Hill lake, St. Paul Island, Alaska | collected 2013 | reverse complement strand
GTGGAAAGGGGGCTGGGGGGATAGGGGGGGGAAGAAGCTCAAACAACCAGAACACATCCAAAAGACACAAGTTCAAAAGAGCGCGTCTTTTAAAATCTCCCCGTGAACTCCATCCTCAACATCTCCGCCTACAAATTCGTCCCCCTGCCCGACGCCGTCGACCTGCGCGCCCTGCTGCAGGAGCGCGCCCTGGCCCTGCAACTCAAAGGCACGATCCTGCTGGCTGAGGAAGGCATCAACCTGTTTCTGGCCGCTAGTGCTGACGCGGTGCACAGCTTCATCGCCCAACTGCACGCCGATCCACGCTTTGCCGACATCGCGCCGAAGGAAAGCTGGTCGGCCCACCAGCCGTTTCGCAAGATGCTGGTCAAGGTCAAGCGCGAGATCATCCGCATGAACCACCCCACCATCCGGCCCGCAGCGGGCCGCGCGCCGGCGGTGCCGCCGGCTACCGTCAAGCGCTGGCTCGACCAGGGCCATGACGACGAAGGCCGGCCGGTGGTGACACTGGACACGCGCAATAGCTACGAGATCGACCACGGCACCTTCGAAGGCGCGATCAACTGGCACATCGACAAATTCACGGAGTTCCCGCAGGCCGTACTGGACCACAAGGCCGAGCTGGAAGGAAAAACGGTGGTGAGCTTCTGTACGGGCGGTATCCGCTGCGAAAAAGCCGCCATCTTCATGCAAGAGGCCGGTCTGGCGCATGTCTACCAGCTCGAAGGCGGCATCCTCAAGTACCTGGAGGAAACCGGCGGCGCGCACTACCAGGGGCGCTGCTTTGTGTTTGACGAGCGCCGGGCCGTGGACGCCGATCTGTCGGCCTTGCAGGACTAGGGCCGAAAACCGCTGATACGGCCGATCTGGCCGTTTTTTCCGGGTCATTTAGTTTCGCTTCCGCGATCCATCTGAGGCAAAATCAACCTAAAATTGATAAAACCATTACATCATGGAGCTGCGCTTATGACCGGATTTTTCGCCCCTGCCACCGCCCTCATGGGCAAACTCAGATTCAGCCTGAAGTTCACCCTCTCGGGCCTGGTGGCCCTGGCGCTGTTGCTGTACCTGGGGCTGTCCGAACTGAGCTCGCTGCAAAAACGGGTCAGCACCATCGCCTCTGAACGTGCGGCGGTCGCCCTGATGGCGGATCTGGTCGAGTGGAACAAGGTGTTGATCGAAAACCGCCGCATTGCGATCACCACGGCGGCAGGCGACGAAGCGGTACGCCAGCGCCTCAAGCAGAATGCCGGCCCGGTGGAAGCGGTGCTCAAGCGTATCGAAGAAGGCGTCAAGACCGCCTCCCCCTGGTTCGACATGGACAAGGAACTCAAGGGTCTGCGCGATGGCTGGACCGAATTGCAGAAGAAGGTGGACGCGCTGCCCGTGGATCAGGACTTTGCCCAGAAGGCGTTTGCCGCCCATGCGCCTGAATACGGTCGCCTCTATGGCTTCATGCGCGACATGGGTAACAAATCCCGCATGGCGCTGGACCCGGACCTGGACCTGTTCTACCTCGGCTACCCGCTGGCCAACAACACGCCCAGCACGGCCGGCATTGCGGTGCGCATCGCCGCTTACGCCACGCTCAACGTGTCACGCGGCGACATCAAGCCCACCGACAAGATCTTCTACGAGGTGACTGAAGCCCGCTTGAGCGACACTTTCGGCACGGTCGAAAACATGCTGGGACAGGCCATGAAGGCCAACCCCGAGATCGAGCAAAAACTCAGCAAAAACTTTGACGCTCTGAAGTCCAGCTCAAAGGAACTGCTCGGCTTCGTGCGCAAGAACTTCACCACGCAGGAAAGCGTGAGCGTGACCCAGCAACAGGTCGGCCAGGCAGCCCAACCCACCATCGACGCCGCCTGGGCGCTGGTGGAGCAAAACCGCAAGGTGATGGATGACGTATTGGCAGAGCGCGCCAGCAGCGCCGCCACCAAGCGCAATCTGCTCGGCGCCTTGCTGAGCGCCGGTATCTTGCTGTCCATCTACCTCTATATGGGCATGTACCTCGGCATCGCCGGCGCCATGCAAACCGCCAAGCAGGCCGGCCGCGCCATTGCCGCTGGCGAGCTCGGCACCGTGCCGGAGCCGACCACGCGCGACGAATTCGCCGACCTGATGCAAGACTTGCGACAAGCCGACCGTTCGCTCATGTCCATCATCGGCAACGTCAAGCATGCGGCCGAATCGATTGCCACCGCCTCCACGGAAATTGCCCAGGGCAATGCCGATCTGAGCACGCGTACGGAAAACCAGGCCGGCTCGCTGGAGCAGACCGCCTCGGCCATGGCCAGCCTGACCCAGACCGTGCAGCACAGCGCCGACAATGCGCGCCAGGCGTCCCAGTTGGCCGCCACCGCCTCGACCGTGGCGGCCCGTGGTGGCCAGGCGGTGGGTGAAGTGGTCAGCACCATGGCCGGCATCCAGAACTCGTCGAAAAAGATCAACGACATCATCAGCGTGATCGACGGCATTGCCTTCCAGACCAACATCCTGGCGCTCAATGCTGCCGTGGAGGCGGCGCGCGCCGGTGAGCAAGGTCGCGGCTTTGCCGTGGTGGCGTCTGAAGTGCGCAGCCTGGCCGGCCGCAGTGCCGAAGCCGCCAAGGAAATCAAGACCCTGATCTCCGACAGCGTGGCGCAGGTGGAAAACGGTTCGCGTCTGGTGGGCGATGCCGGCAGCACCATGGACGAGATCGTGGCCCAGGTCAAACGGGTGACCGACCTCATCGGTGAAATCAGCGCTGCTACGGTGGAGCAGGCCTCGGGCATCACCAAGGTGAATGACTCCATCTCCGGGCTCGACCAGATGACGCAGCAGAACTCGGCGCTGGTGGAAGAGTCTGCCGCGGCAGCTTCCAGCATGCGCGATCAGGCCAACCGCCTCAACGAGACCGTCAGCGTCTTCCAGCTCAAGTCCTGAGCTGACACAACAAAGGGGCGATGCGGTTTGCCGCATCGCCCCTTTTTCACGGAAAAAAGACGTCTTTAGCCGCGAAATTTGGCAGCGACGGCAGCCACGCGTTGCCCGAACTGCTTGGCGGTTTCCAGGTCGCCCGGCAGCATCTCGGCCACAGAAGCGTCCGACGGCGTGGTGGCCATGGCGCCAGCGGATGAGCCGACGTAGTTCAGGTCATTGCGCTGCGATGCCTTGGCGTTGTTCGGCATCATGCCGGTGCCGACCCAGATAGCGCCATGTTGCATGGCCAGCGTGAACAGGTAGTGCAGCGTCGAGTGCTTGTCGCCGTTCATGGTGGCGCTGTTGGTGAAACCGGCCATCACCTTGTCTTTCCAGACTTGGCTGTACCAGGGCTTGCTGGAGGCGTCGGCGAACTTCTTGAACTGCCAGCTCACGCTGCCCATGTAGGTGGGGCTGCCCATGATGATGGCGTCGGCTGCGGCCAGCGTTTCCCAACCGCCTTCGGGCAGGTTGCCGTCGGCATCGATGGCCACCAGTTCAGCCCCGGCCCCTTCAGCCACGGCTTGCGCCATGCGCTGGGTGTGACCATAACCCGAATGAAAAACAACTGCGACTTTTGCCATGGTATGACTCCTAGAAAAAAAATGAACTTGAAAAATCAGGCCTGACGCTTGGCGTCAACACTCCAGGCACCTGCGCCATGGGCTGCCAGCACCAGCAGGCCGCCGACCACCGCGATGTTCTTGAAGAACATCAGTTGCTGCACATAGGCCTGCTCAGCCGGCACGCCCCAGTAGTTGTGAAAGATGAAGGTGGCCACCAGGGTGAACAGGGCCAGCACCAGCGCTGCCACGCGGGTCCCAAAGCCGGCAATCAGGGCGATACCCCCGGCAATCTCCACCACGATGGCAATGACTGCGCCCAGCTCAGGCATGGGCAGGCCCTTGGACGCGATATAGCCGGCCACGCCGGCGAAGCCGCCGATCTTGCCGATGCCCGCCGGCAGGAACAACGCCGCCAGCAGCAGACGACCGACGAGGGACAGGGGGTTTTGCAGGGATGCAAACATGGATGACTCCTTGGGTTGGTTTGAAAAAACAGGGGTGAAAAATCAGGCGATCACATCAGGCCGACAGATCGAACACCAGCACTTCGGCGTTCTTGCCGGCCGTGAGGGTGAGTTGCGACTCATCGTCGAGCATGGCGGCGTCGCCGGTGCTAAGGCGCTGGCCGTTGACATCCAGCTCGCCGCGCACCAGGTGCACATAGCTCTTGCGCCTGGGGTCCAGCGCCAGCGTGACCGACTCGTCGCCATCGAACAGGCCGGCATACAGCCTGGCGTCGGCGTGGATCGTGACCGAGCCTTGGGCGCCATCGGGTGAAGCCACCAGGCGCAAGGCGCCGCGCTTCTCGCTCTCGGCAAAGGTCTTTTGCTCGTAGCTGGCCGGAATGCCGGTGACATTGGGCTGAATCCAGATCTGGAAGAAATGGGTGCTGTCATTCGGCGCATGGTTGAACTCGCTGTGCATCACGCCGTTGCCGGCGCTCATGCGCTGCACGTCGCCCGGCGGAATGGCGCGGCCATTGCCCATGTTGTCCTTGTGCGCCAGCTCGCCGGAGAGCACATAGCTGATGATTTCCATGTCGCGGTGGCCGTGCGTGCCAAAACCGGTGCCGGGTGCGATGCGGTCTTCGTTGATGACGCGCAGATTGCCCCAGCCCATGTACTGCGGGTCGTAATAGCCGGCAAACGAAAAGCTGTGGAAGGACTTGAGCCAGCCGTGGTCGGCATAGCCGCGTTCCTGGGATTTGCGCAAGGTCAACATGCTGGCTTCTCCTGTGTGTGGGTGCGATGGATTGAACTTTAGACCCCGGACACCCTTTTGCCATGCACCTGGTTTGATGGCATCATTCAAATAATTTGAACTCATAAGCCGCCATCATGCAAACCGCCAGAGATGTCCTGACCCCTGACGCACTTGCCATGCTGCAGACCATCGAGGCCACGGGCAGCTTTGCCGCCGCCGCGCGCGAGCTCGGCGTGGTGCCCAGCGCCCTGACCTACCGCGTGCGCCAGATCGAAGACGCGCTTGATGTGCTGCTGTACGACCGCAGCTCGCGCCAGGCGCGCCTGACGGCCGCCGGCACCGAACTGCTGCACGAGGGCAGCCGCCTGCTGTGCGAGATCGATGCCGTGGCCAACCGCGTCAAGCGCGTGGCCACCGGCTGGGAGTCGCAGCTCACGCTGGCGGTGGACAGCATCATCGCCAAGTCCACCGTGATGGAACTGTGCGAAAGCTTCTTCGCCCTCGGTGCCCCCACCCGCCTGAAGTTGCGCGAGGAAACGCTCTCGGGCACGCTGGAGGCGCTCACCTCCGGCCAGGCCGATCTGGCCATCGGCGTGGCGCTGGAGCCCTCCACCAGCAGCGGCGTGCATGGCAAGCCGCTGGGCGCGGTGAGCTTCGTCTATGCCGTAGCACCGCACCACCCGCTGGCCGCCGCGCCCGAACCCCTGACGGACGAAGTCCTGCTGCAGCACCGCGCGGTGGCGGTGGCCGACTCGGTGCAGCGCGGCGACGGCATCACCATCGGCCTGCTGGGCGGACAGGAGGTCTTTACCGTCTCCAGCATGGGGGCCAAGCTCGATGCCCAGTTGCGCGGCCTGGGGGGCGGCTTCGTGCCGGAGAGCATGGCGCGCAGCTATGTCGAAGCCGGCCGGCTGGTGGTGAAGAAAACCGAACGCCCGCAGCGTCTGGTGCGCGTGAGCTACGCCTGGCGCGGCGGCACCGTGCGCGCCCAGGGTCGTGCCTTGCAATGGTGGCTCAAGCAGCTGGAAAGCCCCGCGACACGGGCGGCATTGCTGGAACAGCACCGGGGCGTGTAAAGTGGTGCCACACACAACACATTGGAGACTCAAGCCATGACCGAACCCAGAGTTATTGCCATCGTCGGGGCCGGCATGGCAGGCATTGCCTGCGCCCGCACCCTGGTGCAAGCCGGCCACCGCGTGACGGTGTTCGAAAAAAATACCGACCTGGGCGGCCGCATGGCCACCTTCCACAGTGAATTCGGCAGCTTCGACCACGGCACCCAGTACTTCACGGTGCGCGATGCGCGCTTTGCCAAGGCGCTGGCGACGGTACCGGGCTTGTGCCGCCCCTGGAGCGCCAACACGGTGCGTGTGCTCGACTCCTACGGCCGGGTGACTGCCGCCGGCCTGCCGGCACGCGAGCCGCACTGGGTGCCCACCCCGGGCATGAATGCCCTGGTCAGCCGCTGGGCGCTGCCACTGATGGCGGCGCGCAAGGTCGAACTTGAAACGCGTGTCACCCTGATCGAACGCGATGCGCTCAACCCCAAGCGCTGGCAGCTGCATGCCGAAGGGCCCCAGGAATCCCGGCATGTGTTCTCGGGTTTTGATGATGTCCTGCTGGCCATGCCGTCAGCACAAGCGCAGGACTTGCTGCAGAAGTCAAAGCTGGTGCCCAAGCTGGCGCAGAAAATCAAGGCTGTCGAAGTGGCACCGTGCTGGACGTTATTGGTGGCCTTCCCCCAGGCCATGCAACCCGGCCTCATCACTCTGGGGCCGCAATGGAACGCGGCGCGCAGCACGCACCACCGTATTGCCTGGCTAGCACGCGAATCCTCCAAGCCCGGGCGCGAACTGATGGAGCGCTGGACGGTACAGGCCAGCGCGGCCTGGTCGCAGGAACATCTGGACGACGACGAGCCGCGCGTGCAGGCCAAGCTGCTCAAGGCCTTTGCCGAAGTCACCGGCATCCGCGCCGAACCGACGTTTGCCATCGCCCACCGCTGGCACTATGCCCAGACCCTGCGCCCGCTCGGCGCCAGCCACCTGTGGGATGCGACAGCGCGCATCGGCGCCTGCGGCGACTGGTGCATCGGCCACCGCGTGGAAGACGCCTTCATCTCCGGACTGGAGCTCGCGCTAACGGTGGCATGAGCCTGTACCGAGGTAGATTTGCCCCCTCCCCAACCGGCCCGCTGCACGCCGGCTCGCTGGTGGCCGCGCTGGCCAGCTGGCTCGATGCACGCGCCCAGGGTGGCCGTTGGCTGGTACGCATCGAGGACGTGGATGCGCCGCGCTGCGTGCCCGGGGCTGACCGCCTGATCCTGCAGCAGCTGGCCGATTGCGGCTTGGTCCCGGACGAGCCGCCGCTCTACCAATCGCAGCGCACGGCGCTGTACCAGCACTCCCTCGATGCCCTGGTGGCGCGCGGACTGGCCTACCCTTGTGCCTGCACTCGCCGTGACATCGAAGCCGAACTGCAGCGCCTGGGACGCCCCAAGTCACGCCACAGCGAACTGGTCTACCCCGGCACCTGCCGCGCTGGCCTGCGGGACAGAGAAGCCCGTGCCTGGCGCCTGCGCACCGACGGCCCGCCTGTCGTCTGGACCGACCGGCGCCTGGGCGCACAGACGCAGTCGGTGGAAACAGAAGTCGGCGACTTCGTGCTCAAGCGCGCCGATGGCCTGTTCGCCTACCAGCTGGCGGTGGTGGTGGACGACGGCGCGCAAGGCATCAGCCACATCGTGCGTGGCGAAGACCTGGCTGACAACACCGCGCGCCAGATCCTGCTGCAGCGCGCCCTGGACCTGCCCACGCCGGTCTACCTGCACACGCCGCTGGTGCTGGGGCCTAATGGCGAAAAGCTCAGCAAGCAAAACGGGGCGAAAGCCCTTGACACCCGCCAGCCACTGGCAGCCTTGAATGGCGCCGCCAGCGTGCTGGGTTTGCAGGTGCAAGGCACCGCGTTGAGTGACTGGCTGGCCCATGCCACGGCCCAATGGCGCGACAGATGGATGAGCGGCCGGTAAAATCCAGCCCTGTGACTGATTCCACCCAAGCCCCCACCCCGGTTGAGCCAACCGTTCCCGCCGCCGCCGACAGCAGCACGCCCGCAACCGCCGCGCCCAAAGACCGGCGCCGCCTGCCGCCAGCCGGCGTGGCGTTTCCGAAGACCATCAAGAGCTACGTACGCCGCGCTGGCCGCATCACCTCCGGCCAGACCAAGGCCTTCGAAGAACTGGGGCCAAAGTTCCTGCTGCCGTATGCCGCGACGCCGATTGATATCGCCACCGCTTTCGCCCGCCAGCCGGGCGACACCATCGCCACCGAACCGCAAGACCGCCCGGTCATTCTCGAAATCGGTTTTGGCATGGGCGACGCCACTGCGCATATCGCCGGCCTGATGCCGGAGAAAAACTTCCTGTGCTGCGAGGTGCATGAACCGGGTGTCGGCGCGCTGCTCAAGCGCATTGGCGAACAGAACCTGAGCAACATCCGCATCCTGCAGCACGACGCGGTGGAAGTCATCGACCATATGCTGCCGCTGCAAAGCCTGGACGGCGTACACATCTTCTTCCCCGACCCCTGGCACAAGACCAAGCACAACAAGCGCCGCCTGATCCAGTCGACGCTGGTGGCCAAGCTCGCGGCGCGCCTGAAGATCGGCGGCTACCTGCACTGCGCCACCGACTGGGAGCCCTATGCCCAACAGATGCTGGAAGTGCTGGGCGCCGAGCCGCTCTTGAAAAATACGGCCGATGGCTACGCGCCCAAGCCCGCCTACCGGCCCCTGACCAAGTTCGAAAACCGCGGCTTGAAATTAGGCCACGGCGTCTGGGACCTGGTGTTCAAGAGAATCTGAAGCGCCGGCCTTCGGCCCATCTGTACCATGTCGCGCCCGCCACACCGCGTCACCCCGCCGATGCTCGACGGCGTGAGTGCCAGTTGCGTCGCGCTGCCGGCCGGGCCGTGGCCACTGCTGGTGGACTTTCTGGCACAACGCCTGCCGACGGTCTCATATGCCGGCTGGCGGCAACGCATGGCGCAGGGACGCGTGCTCGATGAAGACGGCAGCCCCGTCACGGCGCAACAGCCCTACCGGCCGCAAACCCGGGTCTACTACTACCGTGAGCTACCCCATGAGGTGCACATTCCCTTCGAGGAAACCGTGCTGTTCCAGGACGAGTATCTGGTGGTGGCCGACAAGCCGCACTTCCTGCCGGTCACACCGAGCGGCCGCTTTGTGCAGGAAACACTGCTGGTACGCCTCAAGCGCAAACTCGGCATTGAAAATTTAAGCCCGATCCACCGCATCGACCGCGAGACTGCCGGCCTGGTGCTGTTCAGCATCCGGCCACAGGACCGTGGCGCCTACCAGGCGCTGTTTCGTGACAAGACAGTGGACAAGCAATACGAGGCCATCGCGCCGGCGCGCGACGACCTGCCCTTGCCCAGCGTGCATCGCAGCCGCATCGAGCCGGATGAAAAGTTCTTCCGCCAGCGCGAAGTGCGGGGCGAACCCAACAGCGAGACCCACATCGAGCGACTGGAGACCTGGGGTGAACTGGCACGCTACCGGCTGTCGCCAGTCAGCGGCAAGACCCACCAGCTGCGCGTGCACATGAATGCCCTGGGCCGCCCCATCGTCGGCGACCTGTTCTATCCCGAGGTGGTGCATGGCCCCGGCCACATCGATGAGGACTACGACCGCCCGTTGCAGCTGCTGGCGCGCAGCATCGCCTTTACCGACCCCATCACCGGCGCGTTGCGGCGCTTTGAGAGTCAACGCCAGCTCAGAGCAGGCTAGGGCCTGTTCACCCACGCAACACAAACGCTGGGAAAACCCAAAAATGGCGATACGCTATGGGCTGGATGATTCAGGAGTTCCCTTATGAGCCGCGATGTCTTTGTTGCCGGTGTCGGCATGATCCCCTTCACCAAGCCGGGTGCCAACCTGCCCTACCCCGAGATGGCCGCGCAGGCGACGCGCGCAGCGCTGACGGACGCCGGCGTCGGCTACGAGCAGATGAACCAGGCCTATGTGGGCTATGTCTACGGCGACTCCACCGCCGGCCAGCGCGCGTTGTACGAGGTCGGCATGACGGGCATCCCGGTCATCAACGTCAACAACAACTGTTCCACCGGTTCCACCGCGCTGTTCCTGGCACGCCAGGCCGTGGCCAGCGGCGCGGCCGACTGCGTGCTGGCGCTGGGCTTTGAGCACATGAGTCCGGGCGCACTGGGCGCCGTGTTCAAGGACCGGCCTTCGCCCTTCGATCGCTTCGACACGGCCACCGACGAACTGGTGGGCCATGCCGAGATTCCGTTGGCGCTGCGTTACTTTGGTGGCGCGGGCCTGGCGCACATGCAGCAGTACGGCACCAAGCTGGAAACCTTTGCCGCCATCCGCGCCAAGGCCAGTCGCCACGCGGCCAACAACCCGCTGGCGCTGTTTCGCAAGGAAGTCACGACCGAGGAGGTGATGGCCTCGCCCATGCTGTGGGACGGCGTGCTGACGCGCCTGATGGCCTGCCCGCCCACCTGTGGCGCCGCGGCGGCGGTGCTGTGTTCGGAAGGCTTTGCAAAAAAGCTTGGGCTCAACCGCCAAGTGCGCATCCGCGCCCAGGCCATGACCACCGACAAACCCATCACCTTCGAGGCGCGCGACATGCGTGAGGTGGTGGGCTTTTCCATGGCCCGCGACGCCGCACAACAGGTCTACGCACAGGCTGGTATCGGCCCGCACGACATCGACGTGGTCGAGCTGCATGACTGCTTTGCGCAGAACGAACTCATCAGCTACGAGGCGCTCGGCCTGTGCCCGCTGGGTGGTGCCGAGAAGTTCGTGCTGGACGGCGACAACACCTACGGCGGCCAGGTCGTGACCAACCCCTCGGGCGGCCTCTTGAGCAAGGGCCACCCGCTGGGCGCCACCGGTCTGGCGCAATGCACGGAACTGGTTCAGCAGCTGCGCGGCCAGGCCGGCGCACGCCAGGTCAGCGATGCCCGGCTGGCACTGCAGCACAACCTGGGCCTGGGCGGCGCCTGCGTGGTCACGCTGTACGAACGCGTTTGAAGGCGCCTTCATGCGCGCATAACGGTTCGGTGGCTACGGCGACAGGGCTGACCGAAGTCCTCTTGATGAGAAGCCGCTGCTGGATGTGAAATGGCGTCAGAATCAGGGTAAACGCATCTGGCTGCTTGACCTGCTTCCTGTCCGGCACGCCACGATCCGAAAGGAGCCGACCCCACCATGAAATTGTTGCAACTGCCTCGCTGGAAAGTTCAGATCGGGGTTCCCTTGCCCTGGAATTTGCGCGATGAGCAAGGCCATCTATTGCTGACCAAAGGAAATATTGTCGCGAGTGAACATCAGCTTGATTTGCTGCTACAGCGCGGGGCTTTTGTGGATGCCGAGGAAGTCCGCTCGACACTGCTGGTCGGGCATCCGGAACCGCACAACGCCGCCGCCGCGCCGCTCAATCTTTTTGGCTACTGGGACCAGACCACGGACGAGTTAAAAAAACTGCTGACCCACGTTGAAAAACAGACTGACTTTGCTGGCCATGTGGACCAGTTTGCCCGCCATCTGGTGGAACTGCTCGACCTCAACCCCGACTACGGTATTTACCGCTGCGTGCGCCAGGACCACGACCAGCATTTCTATTTCGGCTATCTGCATTCGGTGCACGTTGCCACGCTGTCCGTCTTGATGGCGCGCCACCTTGAATGGCCCAGGGATCGCATGATGAGCCTGGTCAAGGCCGCACTCACCATGAACCTGCCCATTCTTGAACTGCAAGGACAAATCGCCGCGCAAGACGAGCCCATCACCGACAAACAGCGCACGGTGATTCGCCGGCATCCGGCCGAAGCGGTTGAGCTGCTGGAAAAAGCGGGCGTGAAGGATGCCGACTGGCTTGCCGCCATCGCGCAGCACCACGAGCGCAGTGATGGCAGCGGCTATCCGTCAGGATGTACCGATATCTGCGACATCGCTGCCGCCTTGCGGGTGGCCGATGTCTTCATGTCCAAAATCAGCCCGCGTGCCATACACCCAGCCCTGTCCCCGCAGGAAGCGGTCCGCGAACTTTACCGGGAAGACAAGGGCGGCCCCATCTCCACCGCCATCATCAAGGAGTTCGGCATCTATCCGCCGGGTGATTTCGTCAAGCTGGCCTCCGGCGAACTGGGCGTTGTGGTGCAGCGAACCGCCAACGCGCGTGCCCCCATCGTCGCCTCGATCACGGACACAAACGCGCATCCCGTCACCCGGACTCTGCGGCACGACACCGGCCAGGCTGAATTTTCGATTGTGGGGAATGCCAGCGACAAGTCCCTGCTGAAGCATCTGGCGCCGGAACGCTTGTACGGATTTTCCGCCGTCCAACCCATGCCGTATGCAGCCGTGACGGGATCGCATGCCTGAAGGGCGATGAGCGGCCCCATGCAGGCCAATGCCACCCCGAACTCAACTATGCCTGGCAATTAAAGTCGCAAACACTGCTCTAACATTCATGCGGATTGACAAGGTGGCGAATTATTGTCTGGCGTGTGCGAAGTCGTAACCTCGCCTGCACGCAAGGGGCCGAACACCGCGATGCTGGACGAAGCGGACTGCCGTGGCTTTACGACAGTTTGAATACGGCTACTGTGCCCACCAGTTCTTGTGCCTGCGTCCTGAGGCTCGAAGCGGCAGCCGCCATTTCTTCAACCAGTGCCGCATTCTGTTGTGTCGCCTGGTCCATCTGCGTCACGGCCTCTCCAACCTGCGCCACACCGGCACTCTGCTCGGAGCTGGCGGCACTGATCTCACCCATGATGTCCGTGACGCGGCGGATGCTGCTCACCACTTCGGTCATCGTGACACCAGCCTGATCGACCAGGGTCGTGCCCTGTTCCACTCGCTCGACACTGTCATTGATCAGAGTTTTGATTTCTTTGGCCGCATCGGCTGAACGGCCTGCCAGACTGCGCACTTCGGAGGCCACCACGGCAAAGCCCCGGCCCTGCTCGCCAGCCCGAGCCGCTTCCACTGCTGCGTTCAAGGCCAGGATGTTGGTCTGGAAGGCAATGCCATCGATCACACTGATGATGTCGCTGATCTTCTTGCTCGAGTCGTTGATGCCTTTCATGGTGTCAACGACTTGCGCCACAACCTCACCACCTTTGACAGCCACCGTGGAGGCACTCAAGGCCAGTTGATTGGCCTGGCGTGCGTTGTCAGCATTTTGCTTGACAGTGGAGCTGAGCTCCTCCATCGAAGCCGCAGTTTCTTCCAAGGCGCTGGCTTGGCTCTCGGTGCGGGCGGATAGATCCTGATTGCCTTGGGCAATTTCGGAGCTGGCTGTGGCTACGGACTCTGAGCCTTGCCGGACTTTGCCCACGATTCGGCCAAGATTCTCCTGCATAACGGAAAGCGCTCGCAGCAAACGTGCGGCTTCATCCTTGCCATCTATCTTGATATCGGTGGCAAGATTTCCATTGCTAATGGCCTCGGTCGATTCGACAGCTTGCTGCATGGGCTGGGTGATCGAGCGCGTCAGTACCCAGGCGAACAGCCCCCCCATCAGCACCGCCAGACCGCCAAGGATGGCGATGAACAGTACGCCACGGTTCGAATCAGCATCGATGGATTGGGCGCCAGTATCAATGGCTTTGCTTTGATACTCCTGAAAGGCCTGAACGCGGTCCAAATAGGCGCGCGACAGCGGCGTAAACTGACTGTCGAAGATACGTGCCGCATCCTCCGATCTACCTTCAGACTTTGCCTTCACGCTCGCGTCTCGCGCATCAAGATAGCTCTTGCGTGTTTGCATGATGTCGGCAACCAATTTCCGCTCTTCGGCATTCGTTGGCAGGGTATCAAGAATCTTGAAGATCTCATTGCCGCGCACCGTGGATGCCTTGGTTTCTTCCGCGAAATACGCTGACAAGACATTGTCAGAACTTTTGGCAATGGCCGCCGCGCGGCGAACGCCGATAGAGACGAGACGAAACTGCTCCCCTGCCAGACGTTCCTTGACCAAAGAGGTACTCATCATCTCCCGGGTGGCATTGGCCGCACCGTTGAGCCTCATGATGCCGACCAGCATCGTGAGTGCCAGCAAGGCCAGAATGATGGCAAAACCGCCACCAAGACGAACACCGATGCGAAAGTTGCTGAGTCTCATAGAGCTCCTCGTAGGAAGTTTTTCTAATCTAAGTGTGAACCCAAAGTGCGACAGATGCGGCCGTTATTGGTCAGGGGTTAACCCTTAACTCCGGCATGTCACTCATCCTGAATCTTGCGAAGGCGGGAAACTGCCCACGCCTCGCATGCGCGAGACATAGTCAAAATCATCCGTATCGATAATGGAAATTCGGTATTCGGCAGGCTTGCGGTCAAAGGTGTACGCCACACGTTCGATGCGCAACACAGGTGCGCCTACCGACAGACCTAAGAGCCGTGCACTCTTGTCATTCACCAATTCGGCCCGAACCCGCTCGTCGGCCTCGACGATGGTGACACCGAACCCAGACTGGTAAAGCCCGTAAATAGTGCCACTGCGCTGGGTGAATACGTCTTTGGTCAGGCCCGGGAACATGGTCGCCGCGATGACGATATGGTCATGGATAACAGGGCGCCCCTTGAGCAACAGTACGTTATCGATACAGTACACCGACTGGGCACCATGCAACCCGAGTGCCTGGGCTTCCTCCTGCGTGGCTCGAGACTTGGTAAACGCGTGCAAGCGCACCTGCGGAAATTCGCTCGTTCCGTCACGTCCGGCAATCTTGAAGAACTGGAACATGAAGCGATCGCGGTCCAGTTTGCCGACGAAAGTACCCCGTCCTTGCTGACGCACCAGGATATGCTCGGCCACCAGTTCATCCACTGCGCGACGTACGGTCCCGATTGAAACCTCGAAACGACGGGCAAGATCGGTTTCATTTGGAAGAGCCGCACCAGGAGCTGCTACGCCAGACTGAATGTCGGCTATTAATTGCCGCTTGACTTGTCTATAAAGCACGGACATTCGCTTTTCCTGTTCCAACCGATCATTAGCTCACCCAGAGATAGCTCTTGGTGATTTGTCTTATTTGTAGGGTGTCGCACAATTTCAAATTGTGCGCTCAATGCACCTGCAGGCTCAACCGGTCTTGATGAGTGCGCTACCATTTTCGATTGTAAAGTGCTCAACGTTTCAGTGCTGATCCAGTTTCAGCTGCAGGATGGCAAGCAGCACGAAGGCGGCGATGACCACAGTCTCCACGACCAGCATCACGACCGGTTGCCAGCCGAGTTTTTTCAGATCTTCAACGCTGGTTTTTACCCCCGCAGCGGAGATGGCCACCACCAGGCACCAGCGTGCAACGGCATTGGCTCCCGAGACGACGGCCGCTGGCACCATGTCCGTGCTGGCAATGAGCACCAGCACGATGAAGCCCATCAGAAATCCAGGCACCAGTGGCAACTTACCCGTGACGACGCCTGCCGTCGTGCAGGCCGAAGTGTGTTTGCGGTAGGCGAAAGCGATCAACAGCACCACCGGCATGAGCAGGACGACGCGAAAGAGCTTGACCACAGTGGCCACGTCGCCAGCTTCCTTGCCCATCATCATCCCGGCCGCGACCACCTGAGCAACGTCGTGGATCGTGCCGCCCAGAAAAATACCTGACTGGATCGGCGACAAGCCGACCAACTGGACAAAGATTGGGTAAAGCACCATTGACATGGTGGACAGCACCGTCACGCCAACCACCGCTAGCAGTGTGAAGCGTTCGTTTTCTTTGGTCTGGGGCAGAACCGAAGAAATGGCCATCGCTGCCGAGGCGCCACAGATACCGACCGAGCCACCGGACAGAATGCCCTCTTCCATGGGACGCTTGAGCCAGAGCGCAAGCAGCAAGCCCAAACCGATCATGATGGCGACGCCAAAGACCAGCACCAACCCCACGCTCATTCCCAAGTGCGAAACCTGACCCAGTGTGATGCGAATGCCCAGCAGCGCCACGCCGATCCGCAGCACCGTCTTCGCGCAGAAGTTGATACCGATCTTGTTGCTTTCTTGCTGCGAAAGGAAGTGCAGAGACAGCCCGCTCATCAATGCGTACAGTAGCTGTGGCCCGCCGTAGTGTTCAGAGAGGAATGTCGCCGCCAATGCGATCACTGCGCAGATCAGCACACCGGGGATGTACGGCTTGAAGTAGTTCCAGCTGACTTTCATCGCAGTCTTAAGTAGGAATCAGACCAAAGCGTTGATGGCATCCAGCGTGGCCTGAGCGACTTCGATTCCGCCGTTTTCGGTCTTGGCCACAAGGTCGAAACGACGCTGGCCGGGAAGGCGAACGCCTTCGTCAACCAGCATGGCCGACAGCAGGGCCTCCATGCGCTCGGTGTAGACGGCCGTTCCGCCCAGGGCCGTCGGATCGATCACGATGAACGCTTGGCCCAGTTTGGGTTGGTTGCCTTCATCGACGAAGAAGGTGTCGGCCTCGGCGCCGAATTGCGCACCGGTCAGTGTGGTCACCAATAATTCAACCATCAAGGCCAACATGGAGCCCTTGGTTCCCCCCATCGGCAGCATGGCGCCCTCCATTCCCTTTTTCGGATCCGTGGTTGGCTTGCCGTCAGCATCCAGTGCCCAGCCGAGCGGAATGCTTTCCCCCTTCTTTGCGGCGATCATCAACTTGCCGCGCGCCACTTCGGACAGCGACATATCGATGCTCACCGGGTTGCGCCCTTGACGCGGGAAGATGGCCGCGATAGGGTTGGTGCCGAAAATCGGTCGTTTACCGCCCGCCGCCGGCATCGCCGCTGGTGAGTTGCCGCAGGCAATGCCGACCATGCCGGCGTTGGCCACGGCGTCCAGGTGGTACGAGGCCATGCCGAAATGGTGGCTGCTGGTCACCGCGGCGATAGCGATACCCGTTTTTGAAGCGCGGGACATCGCTTCCTTGATCGCCATCTGGCAAGCAGGAAAAGCGAAGCCGTTACCGGCATCGATCAGCACGGCACTTGCGCGTTCGTTTTTGATCACCGGCACGGCGTCACCCACAACGCGGCCATGCTTCAGGTGGGCGACGTACATCGGGACACGCGACAGGCCGTGTGAAGGCAAGCCACTGGCTTCTGCAACCACAAGCGCCGCCGCTGTGGTGCTGGCTTGCAAAGAAGATGCCCCTGCTTTCATCAGCGCAGCTTCGACCATGCTTATGAGTTCGTCGTATGGGTACAGCATGGCGTTAGCCTTCCAGGGCGCGGGCTACTGCTGCCGCGATCATTGTTGAGACGCGTACATTGGATTCGGCGGTGACGCCGGCTACATGTGGCGTAAGGATGGCGTTTGGACACGACGCCCAGGCATTGCCCGGGCCAAGGGGCTCGGACTCGAACACGTCGAACGCAGCGCCCGCAAGGCGTCCATCGCGCAACGCGGCACTCACAGCCGCTTCGTCCACGATGCCGCCCCGGGACGTGTTGATCAGGGTCGCGCCTCGCTTCATCTGCGCGATGCGTTCCGCCGACAGCATGTTGGCCGTGCCGGGGGTCAGAGGGACGTGAAGGCTGATCACGTCGGCTTTGCCGATGAGTTCATTGAATGACACGCATTGCACCCCGGTTTCTGCCCAAACGGGACTGTCAGCTGGCACCATCGGGTCGTGTGCGACCACCGTCATGCCGAGGCCTTGTGCCAGCTTGGCGGTCAGCCGGCCTATGCCACCGAAGCCAACAAGCCCCAGGCAGGTACCTGAAATCTCCCGTCCGTTGGAAAGCGCCGTGCGCGGCCATTTGCCGCTGGCCACCAAGTCACTGGACAGGTAGACCCCGCGCAACAACATCATCGCGGTGCCAATCACGTACTCGGCAACGGCCAGGGCGTTCGCACCCGTGGCCGGGATCACCTTCATGCCGCGCGCCTCGCAGGCTGGCACATCGATGTTGTCCAAACCGACCCCCAGGCGACCAATGACAGTGGCCTTTGCACATGCTGCGAGCAGTTCGCCACGAATCTGGGTTCGGTTGCGCACGATCACGGCATCGGCGTCGGCTACCCCAGCCATCAGGCCTGCGGCATCGTCCGCCAGCGTTGGCGCATAGAGAACGTCAAATGATGCTCGCAACGACGCTACAGCCGCTTCGTCCATGAACTCGGTGATGACAATTTTTTTCATATCTGATGTGTCTTAACCAACCTGGATGTTGCGAAGCTTGACGATCTCGCGCCAGCGCGCAACGTCCCGCCTGATCAGTTCCCCGAATTCGGCCGGCCCCAGGCCGGTGGGCGTAAAGCCCATCGAGCCCACGCGGTCCGTAATTTCTTTTGACTTCACTGCCTTGATGACCTCGACCGACACCTTGTCGATGATGGCCTTTGGCGTGCTGGCCGGCATCATCAGGCCAGTCCAGTTTTCAAGCTCGATGCCAGGCAGACCGGATTCGGCAAACGTGGGTACGTCGGGCAACAGCGGGTGACGCTTGGCTGACGTCACCGCCAGTGCGCGCAGCTTGCCCGCCTTCACATAGGCCGAACACTCGGGCAGGTTGGACACGATGAAATCGAGTTGTGAGCCCAGCAGGTCGTTGAGCGATGGCGCGCCGCCTTTGTAGGGGATGTGCGTGACCTCGATCTTGGCATTCAGCGCCAGAAGTTCGAGGCCCAGGTGGGGCGGGGTACCGCTGCCGCTTGAACCGACGTTCAGCCGCTTGGCCCGCGCCCAGACCAAAAATTCGGCCAGCGTTTTTGCCGGGTTGCTTTCGTTCACCACAAGGACCAACGGGCTGGTGGCCAGATGGGCTACAGGCGCCAGGCTCTTCTCGAGGCTGTAGGGCAGATTGGTGAACAACGACTGGTTCACGGCATGGGCGAGGGTGATTGCCAGCCAGGTGTATCCGTCGGGGGGGGACTTTGCCGCCATATCGGCCCCCAGGTTGGCACTCGCACCTGCACGGTTGTCCACCATGATGGATTGCTTCAGGGCAACGCCTACATTTTGCGCAATCAGCCGTGCCATCACATCCGTTAGACCGCCTGGTGGAAACGGCACGATATAGCGAATAGGCTTGGATGGGTATTCGCTGACATCGTTGGCAAAAGAAAGGAAGGGAACAAGCGACACGGCCGCAGCCGATGCGATCCCATGCATGAGAAAACGCCGTGTGATCATTCGAAACTCCATCGGTTGGATTGAGATGCTGCGGCCGTGGCCGCAGCAGGAAAGCTCAAACAGAACTTCGTGATCAGGCGCTTTCGAACAGGCGGGTCATCACGAACTCACGATGCCCCAGCGCTTCAGCCGATGTGAAGCGGCCATTGACGGTCTGCATCATCATGTCAAGCAACAAGTCACCCGCTGCATCCATCGTGATTTCGCGTTGGAGCAAGCCCGAACAGTCGACGTCAATGTGTTCGCTCATCAGCCTGACCGTGCGCGGATTCGCGCAAATCTTGATGACCGGCACGATCGCGTTGCCGATGACGTTGCCTTGACCGGTAGGAAACAGGTGCACGGCAAAGCCCGAAGCCGCGCAGAGCGTGACCATTTCTGCTGCAGCGGATGACGAGTCCATGAACCACAGGCCCGGTTTGTTGGGCATTTCAGCCTTGTCGAGCACGCCGTCAACCATGCACTTTTTGCCAATCTTTTGGATATTGCCAAGTGCCTTTTCTTCAATGGTCGTGAGGCCGCCGGCGATGTTGCCCTTGGTCGGCTGCGACTCTGACAAGTCAGTCGTCGCGTGGCGCTTGATCATGTCCTGGTAGCCGTTGAACATCTTCATGAAGTCGGTTCTGACCTGTTCTGTACGGCAACGCGCAGCAACCAGGTGTTCCCCCCCCGTCAGTTCGGACGTCTCGCCAAATACGAGCGTGGTACCCAGGTCGTACAGCTTGTCAAAGGCATTGCCAACGGTCGGGTTCGCACCGCAGCCGGATGTTGTGTCCGATTCCCCGCATTTGGTCGAAATCCACAGGTCCGCAATCGGGCATTCAACCCGGTGCTTCGTTGTGGCGTGCTGGATCATTTTCTTGGCAGCCTGCGAGGCGCGCATGATGGTTTCGTGATCGCCATGCCCTTCGATGCCAAAGCCTATGACCGGCTTACCGGTTAGGGCAATGCCGTCCACGACCTTCTTGGTCCATTCGTCCTCGATGCCGATGACGACCACGGCGGCAACATTGGGGTTCGAGCCCGCGCCGATCAAGGTACGGAAGTGCAGCTCCAGGTCGGCACCAAATTGCAGGCGGCCATAGGGATGCGGGATGGCCATCGTGCCCTTGACCGCATGAGCGACGGCTTCAGCCGCAGAGTTGGACAGATCATCCAGTGGAAGGATGATGACGTGGTTACGGACGCCGACGCGGCCGTTTTCGCGGCGATAGCCCCAGAAAGTCGTGTTTTTGTCGATGATGGACATGAGATGAAACCTTGAAAGTAATTTGACGAGCAGGCGGCGGGCATTTACCAGCGCTTGGTCTTGATGTTGTGCACGTGGGCGTGGTCGCCGATGGCGATCGGTGCAACTACTTTGCCGATGTCGGTTCCGTATTTGATGACGGTGTCACCTTCGGCCATTTTCTTGACCGCTACCTTGTGCCCGATCGGGATTTCCGCGTTGGCCTTGATGGTTATGGTGCGGTTGTCGTCGAGGATCAGGGCCGTCATATCCTGCCCGGCTTGAATGCCTTCAACAACGATGACAGCAACACTGTCCTTTTCTTCGTGCAATACGCAATGGATCACTGAAATTCTCCTTTGAGTGGATGGTCGATTGAGGGACTTGGCCCCCTCAGTCTGAAGTAGCCCGACAACCTTTTGTCTGCCAAATAAATATAGATCATCTATATGACTTGATTGACAGGGTTTTCCCTGTGCTTGCATCAACATGGGCTGTCTTGCATGGACCACGCCACTTCAATCGCCAACTGTTAGGGTCACAATTGAAATGAAAAGGGAGACATGAAGCGGGTGAGATACCAGCCAATTCCTGGCTGAACCGGTGCAGGATTGACGGATCAAGAGCACGGAGTAGGCGGCGGGTAGCCGGCCGCCCTGCGTAGCGAAGTGTCCCGACTGAACGCTGAGCTCAGACGCACCTGCGAGCGCGCGGTATACGGCCGCAACGTAATCTGCTAGAGCGTGCAGGCGAAGTGCGCCTCATGGCCGAGCATCAAGGCCAATTTCGACTGAACAGCATGTGCCGGATGTACGGGTTCAACGCAGCGGATACCACGCCCGGAAAGCCACGCCAAAGCCAGCCCGCACCTTGTTCCGATGAATCTTTGTACTGAGCCACATCCGGGCGTGGGTGGCTTAGAGCCGTGTCTACAACTCTATTAAGCTGTTTATGACTTTGATTGCACGGAATATCAACCGCCGGTCAGGACGGCTTACGTCCCCTTAGCCCGCCAAGCCCACGAAGACATTCTGGACATCGTCATTGGCATCAATGGCGGCCAGGAAGTTTTCGACTTCTTCCAGATGCTCGGCGCTCAAGCTGGCTGGGTCGACAGGGTTCTTCGGCTTGTAGCCCAGCTTGGCCGACAGGACGCTGAAGCCCTGGGCTGGCAGCGCACGGCTCACCAGGTCGAGATCGGTGGGGTCGGTCAGGAACAGCGTGACGCCGTCTTCCTCGCCCGGCTCGAAATCCTGCGCGCCCGCTTCAATGGCGGCCAGTTCTGGATCGGCGCCCTTTACTGACGCCTCGGCTTCGATCATGCCCACGTGGTCAAAATCCCACGCGACCGAGCCGGAAGTGCCCAGCTGCCCCTTGCGGAACAGCACGCGCATTTCAGGTGCGGTACGGTTCACATTGTCAGTCAGGCATTCGACCATGACAGGTACGCGGTGCGGCGCAAAGCCTTCGTAAATCACGTGTTCAAAATGAACCGCCTCGCCCGTGAGCCCGGCCCCTTTTTTGATGGCGCGCTCCAGGGTTTCCTTGGGCATGGAGACTTTGCGGGCCTGCTCCACGACCAGCCGCAGGCGCGAATTCAAGGCCGGGTCAGCCCCGCTGCGCGCCGCGACCATGATGTCTTTGGCCAACCGTCCAAACAGTTTGCCTCTGGCATCTGCGGCTTGTGCCTTGCCTTTTGCTTTCCACTGCGCGCCCATGTTGATATTCCTTGCTGTTGTAGCGCTCAAAGGCGCCTGGCTTGATTCGAGGTGATGGGGCCATGCGCACAATTCAACAAGACGTGACGCATGACCGAAAAGGAAGTAGGTTATACACCCATGGGCCTCTGCTGCGCGAAAGAAGCGACTGTCCCGGTCAAATGTTTATCGATGGTGCCAGTCGAGCCCAATTGCAGCATCAGAGATGCTGTGCGCCTGATTGGCGTGAGCGTTGGGAAATCGTCTTAAAAACTTTCCCAGTCATCTCCCCCAGCCTTGGCTGTTGAGGCGGTGGCCGTCGGGGCTTGCAGCGAGAGCGGCTTGGCGCGCGTAACGGGTTTTGTCGTCGTACTGCCTGGTTTCCTGAGCACCAGAGCCGGTGCGGGGCTGGTGCTCATCGTCCGCTGCGGGGCTCTGCTGGAGGACATGCCACGGCTATGGTCAGGTGACAGTTGGAACACGGCGACTGTGCCCACCAGTTCTTGTGCCTGTGACCTTAGGCTGGCAGCCGCAGCGGCCATCTCTTCCACCAGCGCGGCATTCTGCTGCGTCGCCTGGTCCATGTTGGTCACGGCCTCGCCCACCTGCGCCACACCCTGGCTCTGCTCGGTGCTGGCGGCACTGATCTCGCCCATGATGTCGGTGACACGGCGGATGCTGCTCACGACTTCCGTCATGGTGGTACCGGCCTGATCGACCAGGGCTGTGCCCTGCTCAACCCGTTGCACGCTGTCGTTGATCAGGGTCTTGATCTCCTTGGCGGCGTCGGCACTGCGGCCAGCCAGCGAACGCACTTCGGAGGCCACCACGGCAAAGCCACGGCCCTGCTCGCCAGCCCGGGCGGCTTCCACCGCCGCATTCAGGGCCAGGATGTTGGTCTGGAAGGCAATGCCATCAATCACGCTGATGATGTCGCTGATCTTCTTGCTCGAATCGTTGATGCCTTTCATGGTGCTCACCACCTGGGCCACCACTTCGCCGCCCTGTACGGCTACCGTCGACGCACTTTGGGCGAGCTGGTTGGCCTGGCGGGCATTGTCGGCGTTTTGCTTAACGGTGGAGCTGAGTTCCTCCATCGAAGCCGCAGTTTCCTCCAAGGCACTGGCTTGGCTCTCGGTGCGGGCGGACAAATCGTTGTTACCCTGGGCAATTTCGGCGCTGGCTGTGGCTACGGATTCGGACCCCTGGCGCACGCTACCCACGATGCGGGCAAGATTCGTCTGCATGGCTGAAAGCGCTTGCAGCAAACGCGCGGCTTCGTCCTTCCCCTCTATCTTGATATCGGTGGCAAGATTTCCACTACTGATGGCCTCTGTCGAGTCGACGGCCTGCTGGATGGGCTGGGTGATCGAGCGCGTCAGCAGCCAGGCGAATACGCTGCCCATCAGCAGCGCCAGACTGCCCAGCAACCCAATGCGCATCTGTCCCTGTGCGGCATCGGCCTCGATGGTTTCGGCTGTGACATCGATCGCCTTGCGCTGATGATCAAGGTACGCCTGCATGTTGTCCACATAGGCCAGTGACTGCGGCAAAAAGTCGCGCTCAAAAACCTGGGTCGCCTCTTCTGGCTTGTCTTCGCGCCTGGCCTTCATCACCGTGTCGCGTGCAGCCAGGAATTTCTTCCGTGTTTCAGCAATATTGGCCAGCAAGGTCTTCTCTTCCGGACTGATTGGCATCGCTTCAATCGCTTTGTTGATCTCGTTGATGCGTACCGTCGAAGCCTTGCTTTCAGGTGCAAAAAGGGTCTCCAGACTCGGGTCTGTGCTTTTAGCGACGGCCATGGTGCGCTTTACGCCCGCGGCGACCCCACGAAACCACTCTTCGGCCAGACGTTCCTTGGCCAGCGGCGTGACCATCATCTCACGCGTTGCATTGGCCACGCCACTGAGCCGCATGATGCCAATCAGCATCATCAACGCCAGCAGGCCAAGAATAATAGCGAAGCCGCCGCCAAGTCGCGTGCCAATGCGCAGGTTGCTGAGTTTCATAGCCGGTCTTCCTTGTATTGATTTAAATGCGTGAATTTGAATTTGCCAGCCTCGAATTGCTCTGCAACAGCCCCACTCACAGAACCGTCACGTTCACGGCGGAAATATGAAGAGACGGATGCTGCCAAAGCCAAATGTGTCTGGGAGCCAACTGCCACAACCCACTTCTTGCTCTCGTCATTGTAGGTTTACTGCGCGCTTGGCACAGTTCCCCCTACACATCCCAATGAGATGAACTTGACAGGCCAGGTACAAACAATCCTGAGTTCGACTTCCATCGGCCAGGAACGCGCCTTTGTTGAGGGGATTCGTTTGCAGCTGTTCACCCCCATTGGGGGGATAGCGCAACTCATCGCCGTTGACTAAGCATGGAATTCTTTGCATTCCAATCACTGTCGGCGGCTACATCAAATCCAAGCTATCTGGATCGCGTTTCAACCCAGCACCGCCGCAAGGCGTCAAAGCCGCAAATTGGTGGCCGGCATAGATAGGGGCATGAATCTGACTGCAAAACACGACGTGTTTGGCGCCCTGCGTTGCGCCCCGGCGCAGATTACCCCGTCCGTTGAGCAGGGCCCATGAATCAGTTCCACCGGGAACTTGGCGCAAGACCCCGGCCCCGGAAGAGAACCGCCCCGGCTAGACGGTCGCCGCTTCTGGTTCCGGTAGCCGAACCTGGTTGTCGGTGCTGAACTGGTAGTCTTGGAACACATGTGCGGCGCTGAGCAACTGGTAGCTGCCATCTGCATGGCGCACTGAGGTGTCCTTCAGGCGCCAGGCCAGCTGGCCGCAGGTCCAGATGTCGAAGTTACGCATGTGGGTGCACAGGCAGGTCTTGTCCCACACCTTGACCTTGCGCTCGCCGGGATGGGCTGCCACCTCGCGGTTGTAGGCGTCGATGTAGGCGCACTTGCCGTTGGCGTCGAGCAGGTAACCGTAGGCCTCGCAGTTCGGGCGGATGCCGTCGCCGATGCCGGGGCTGGACTTGATCATGCGCATCGGGTAGCCGGTGGGCGAGATCTCGTTGACTTCGATGTCCTCTTCGTTGGCCTTGAAGTACTCCTGCTTCACATCCTCGGGCAAGCCGCATTCGCGGGTCACGGTGAAACGCGTGGCCACCTGGACGCCGGATGCACCCATTTCCATGAAGCGCACGGCATCGCTACCGGTGAAGATGCCGCCAGCGGGGATGACGGGAATGTTGAGCGACTCCTGCTTCAGGTACTGCAGGACCTCGGCCACGATGGTGGCCAGGTCGTATTTGGCCCAGTCCATGCCAAAACCCAGGTGCCCGCCGGCCAGCGGGCCTTCCACCACCACATAGTCGGGCAGGCGGTTCAGGCGGCTGTTCTTCTTCAGGAACAGCTGCAAGGCGCGCAGCGACGACACGATGATGCCGAGCTTGGCATCGCGAAAGCGCGGGTTGCTCTCGATCAGTGCAAATGAGCCCAGGTGCAGCCCGGCCGCCAGGGTGATGCCGTCGATGCCGGCATCCAGAGCGCTGTTCATGCGCACGCTGAGGGTTTCCTTCGGCGCGTTCATCGTCAGCTTTTCCATGCAGTTGATGAACACCTGGCCACTGCCCTGCTTGCGCGACATGGTGCGCTCAACGTGCAGCTTGGTGGCTTCGGCCAGATCGCCCAGGTTGAACTTCACGGCTGACTTGTCTGCCGACTCGACGTTGTACTGGTACTGCGCCTGCTTGGCCTTGACGTACTTGGTCTTGTAGCGACGGTCTGTCACTGTTTTGATCATGGCGTCCGAAATATGCCCCACACCACCCAGGCGGGCCGCTTCCAGCGCCAAATCAGCAGAGGAAATGTCCACCCCCATGCCGCCAATCATGATGGGAACCAACTCCTGGCTACCCATCCGCATGCGGAAGTCATCAAGCCGTCTCATAGTCAACTTTCGAATGTTCGGGCCAGCCTTACCTGGCCCATAAATCTGTATCTTGCTCGTGATTATGAACTGGCTGGCGGTGGTCAAACAGCGCCCCTTGCTTGACCTGATAAAAAGTCAAGCATTATCAGGATTTTCGGTGCGATCGACACCCACGCCGTCAAGCTGCGAATGATCTGGTATCAGGCAGCACCCTGCGTCTGGCGTGAACTCGCTCGGCTTGTCTCAGGTGCCGCCGAGCCTGAACACGGCCACGGTGCTGACCAGCTCCTGGGCCTGCGCCCGCAGACTGGCAGCCGCAGCTGCCATCTCTTCCACCAGCGCGGCATTCTGCTGTGTGGCATGGTCCATGTTGGTGACGGCTTCGCCCACTTGCGCCACGCCGGCGCTCTGCTCGGAGCTGGCGGCGCTGATCTCGCCCATGATGTCGGTGACACGGCGGATGCTGCTTACCACTTCGGTCATGGTGCTGCCGGCCTGGTCGACCAGGGCGGAGCCCTGCTCAACCCGCTGCACGCTGTCGTTGATGAGAAGTTTGATTTCCTTGGCGGCGTCGGCGCTGCGGCCGGCCAAGCTGCGCACCTCGGACGCCACCACCGCAAAGCCACGCCCCTGCTCGCCGGCGCGGGCCGCTTCCACTGCCGCGTTCAGGGCCAGGATGTTGGTCTGGAAGGCAATGCCGTCGATGACGCTGATGATGTCGCTGATCTTCTTGGACGAGTCGTTGATGCCCTTCATGGTGTCCACCACCTGGGCCACCACCTCACCGCCTCGCACCGCCACGGTGCTGGCGCTTTGCGCCAACTGATTGGCCTGCCGCGCGTTGTCGGCGTTCTGTCGGACGGTGGAGCCGAGTTGCTCCATCGAGGCCGCGGTTTCTTCCAACGCACTGGCCTGAGACTCGGTCCGTGCGCTCAAGTCCTGGTTACCCTGGGCAATCTCGGAACTGGCGGTCGCCACGCCTTCGGACCCCTGGCGCACCGAAGCGACGGTCCGCCGCAAGGCATCCTGCATGCGTTTGACGGCGGCCATGATGCTGCTATCGTCCCCCGCGCGCACGGCAATCGCTTGCGTGAGATCGCCAGCCGCCACATACCCCACCGCATCGGCCACCTGCCCCGGCTCGGCACCCAGTTGCCCTGTGATGCCACGTGCGATCGACCAGGCCACAAACAGACCGAGAAGAATCGCCAGCACCGCAATGACCAGGATCAGGGAACGGGTCATCTGCACAACGCGATTGGCCTGCTGGCCAATTTCATTCGACAGCGAACGCTGATGTTCGAGAGAATCGTCCGCCGCTTTGAACACCACGTTCTGCTTGGCGGCAATATCGCCCAGCAATAGATCAACCGCCGCCTTCATGTCCTCGGGACTACCCGTCATACCCAGCTTCATCGCCTGGTCGAGCTGCTTGCTGTAGGGGGCACGGGTATCGTTGATGATCTTGAGCAGTTCAAGGCCCTTGCCAGAACTAACGGTCTTGCCGAGCTCGGCAAAGATTTCAGCATTGCTGGCGCGAAGGGGCGGGATTTTTTCGACCAGTCCCGCAGCGGCCTTGGCATCGCTCAAAAGCACCACCGAGCGGGTGATGTTGGCTACCGACTGCAGGTTGTCCTTCAGTTGGCTATAGAGCTGCACCTTGCGCTGGCGGTTGTCCAGCAGTTCGTGCAAATCCGCATTGATGTCCGCCAACTTGAACAGCGCCACCGCGCTCACCACGACCAGGGCGGCTATCAGCACCCCAAAACCGGTCATGAGACGGACAGAGACTCTCATGCTGTTGAAAAAATTCATGACTCATCCCTGTCTCTGTGGTTGCGAATGGCTGATTTTACCTTGGCAGCAAACCTTCCAGCAACTTCGCCACATGCAGCGCCTCGCGCTGCGCACCGTCTTGAATCTGGTGCCGGCAACTGGTGCCGTCGGCCACCACGATGGCCTCCGGCTGGGCGCGCACCGCCGGCAGCAGACTGGCCTCGGCCATCTGCATGGACACCTCGTAGTGCTCGGCCTCATAGCCGAAGCTGCCGGCCATGCCGCAGCAACTGCTCTCAATCAACTCCGGCTGGGCGCCGGGGATGAACTTGAGCACCGTCATGATCGGCGTCACGGCGGCAAAGGCCTTCTGGTGGCAGTGGCCGTGCAGCAGCACCGGCTGCTGCACCGGCTTGAGCTTCGCTTTCAGCGCCTCCAGCTTGCCGGCGGCGGCTTCACGGGCCAGGAACTCCTCGAACAGCAGCGCCTGCTGGGCGATGGCCTGCGCCGGCTCGCCCAGGCCCATGACCAGCAGTTCGTCGCGCAGCGTCAGCAGGCAGGACGGCTCCAGGCCGACGATGGCAATGCCTTTTTGCGCAAACGGCAGCAGGCTGTCCACCACCTCGCGTGCTTTGGCGCGCGCCTGCTCCACCATGCCGGCTGACAGGTAGGTGCGGCCGCAGCACAGGTGCTTGCCATCATCGGTAGTCTTGGTGGCGACGTGCACGGTGTAGCCGGCGGCCTGCAGCACGGTCAAGGCGGCATGGGCGTTGTCGGACTCGAAGTAGCCGTTGAAGGTGTCGACGAACAGCACCACGGGTTTCTCCGCGACCAGGACCTGTGCGCGCGTGGCGCAGCTCACGCCTGAATTGAAGAAGTGCTGGCGCTGCCACTGCGGCAGGCTGCGTTTGGCCGAGAAGCCGAGCAGTTTCTCGCTCAAGCTGGCCATCAGCGGCAGTCTGTCGCGCAAATTCAACAGTGGCGCGAAACGGCTGGCCAGGTGGGCGTAGTCCGGCAACTGGCCCACCAGCTTGTCTTTCAAGGTGTGGCCATGTTGGGCCTTGTAGTGCTGCAAAAACTCCACTTTCAGCTTGGCCATGTCGACGCCAGTCGGACAGTCGCGCTTGCAGCCCTTGCAGCTGACGCACAGGTCCATCGCTTCGCGTACTTCCTCGCTGGCCAGGGCGTCCTGGCCGTTCAGCCCCTCGACCTGCCCCGAGAGCGCCAGGCGCAAGGTGTTGGCGCGACCGCGCGTGGCGTGCTGCTCGTCGCGCGTGACGCGGTAGCTCGGGCACATGGTGCCGGCGTCGAACTTGCGGCAGTGACCGTTGTTGTTGCACATCTCCACGGCTTTGGCCAGGCCCTGCGCCGGGTCGCCGCCGCTGCCAGGCGCGGTGGTCTCTTCCGTCACCGGGTTGTTCTGCACATTCCAGGCGCTCCAGTCGAGCGCCGGCTGGATCGGCACCACGCGGTACGAAGGCGGGAAGCGCATCAGCGTGGTGTCGTCCATCTTCGGTGGATCAATCATGCGCTGGGGGCTGAGCAGATTCGACGGGTCGAGCTGCTGCTTGATCTGGGTGAAGGCCTGGGTGATCTGCGGCCCGAATTGCCACTCGATCCACTCGCCGCGGCACAGGCCGTCGCCATGCTCACCGCTGTAGGCGCCCTTGTATTGGCGCACCAGCGCGCTGGCCTCTTCGGCAATGGCGCGCATCTTGGCCGCACCATCGCGTCGCATGTCGAGGATCGGCCGCACGTGCAGCGTGCCGACCGAGGCGTGCGCGTACCAAGTGCCGCGGCTGCCGTACTTGCGGAACACACCGGTCAGCGCGTCGGTGTACTCGGCCAGATGTTCGAGCGGCACGGCGCAGTCTTCGATGAAGCTCACCGGCTTGCCGTCGCCCTTGAGGCTCATCATGATGTTGAGGCCGGCCTTGCGCACTTCCCACAGGTTTTTCTGCGGCGCGTCGTCAACCATCTCCACCACGCTGCCGGGCAAGCCCAGTTCGCCCATCAGCTCCCCCAGCTCCTTGAGCTTCGGCATGATGTCCGCCTTGGAAGCGCCGGAGAACTCCACCAGCAGCACCGCCTCTGGCTTGCCGCCATTGATGGCGGGGGACAGCGCCGTGAGTATGGTGGGCGCGAATGCCGGGTTCTTGAGCGAGAGCTCGATCATGGTGCGGTCCACCAGTTCAACGGCCGTGAGCGCGCCGCCCTGCATGTGGTGGCCGAGCTTGACGATGTGCTGCGCGGCATCCATGGCCTGGAAAAAGGTGGGGAAGTTCACCACCCCCAGCACCTTGGCGCGCGGCAGCTCGCTCAAACGCAGGGTGAGCGAGCGTGTCATTGCCAGCGTGCCTTCGCTGCCGATCAACAGGTGCGCCAGATTCACCGAGCCGTCCGTGGTGTACGGCTTTTCGTTCTGGTTGTGAAAGATGTCCAGGTTGTAGCCGGCCACGCGGCGCAGCACCTTGGGCCAGCGTGCCTCGATCTCGGCACGGTGCGTCAGCGCCAGGGCGCGCACGAAGTCGCCAATGTCTTTGCTGCGCCCGGTGCTGCTGTCATAGCGGCCGAAATCGAGCAGGCTGCCGTCGGCCAGCCAGGCCTGCGCACCGAGCACGTTGTGCACCATGTTGCCGTAGGCAATGGAGCGGCTGCCGCAGGAGTTGTTGCCGGCCATGCCGCCCAGCGTGGCCTGCGCGCTGGTGGACACGTCCACCGGGTACCACAGGCCATGCTTCTTCAGCGCGGCGTTCAGATGGTCCAGCACCAAGCCAGGCTCCACCTTGGCGCTGCGGTTCTCCACATCCACGTTGAGGATGTTGCGCATGTACTTGGAATGGTCGATCACTAGCCCGGCGCCAACGGTCTGGCCGCACTGGCTGGTGCCCCCACCGCGCGGCACGATCGGTACGCCCAGATCACGGCAGATGTCGATGGCCAGCCGCACATCGGTCGCCTCGCGCGGTACGAACACGCCCACCGGCATGGCCTGGTAGATGGAGGCATCGGTGGCATAACGGCCGCGGTCAGCGGCGGAGAACAGCACCTCGCCCTGGGTCTCGGTCGCCAGCCGTGCGGCCAGCCGGCCGGCCACTTCGTTGCTGACACGGGCGACCGTCTCATAGGTTGCGCTGGCCGCTGGTCGCATCACATTCTGGGGCAGAGGTGCGTTCATGAAATATCAGTGTTGGCTGTTGGTATGGCCGGCCGGTGTGGCCGCGCGCAGCTGCTCGATCACCACGTCGCGCTTGTGGCCCAGATGCGCCACCAGCACGGCACGCAGGGCCGCCGAGTCGTGCGCTTCGAGCGCGGCAATCATCTGCTCGTGCTCTTGCATGGCACGGGCCCACTTCTCGCCGTCCTGATTGGAGCGAAAGCGCAGTGCTTGCAGCCGGGCGTTGACCTGGTCGTAGGTGGCGCTGAGCACCGGGTTGCGGGCGGCAGCGTTGATGGCGCGGTGAATGGCGGCGTTGAGCCGGTAGTAGGTGGAGAGATCGCGCCGGGTGTAGGCCGCCATCATCTCGTAATGCATGGCTTTGATCTCGGCCAATTCACCCTCGGTGATGCGTTGCGCCGCCAGTTCGCCCGATTGCCCCTCCAGCCCGGCCATCACCTCGAAGGTGTTGAGGATGTCGGTCTCGCTCAACGCCACGGCAATGGCGCCGCGGTTGGGCAGCAACTCCACCAGGCCTTCGGCCGCCAGCGTCTTGATGGCTTCGCGCAAGGGTGTGCGCGAGACCTTGATCGCTTCGCACAGCTCGCGCTCGTTCAGTTTGGCGCCCGGCGCGATCTGCCCTTCCACCAGCATCTGGCGCAGCCGCTGCGTCACCTGTTCATGCAGGGCGGCACGCGGGATGGGGATGATTTCAGCGCTCATGAGCAAGTTTTGTATTCAAAAATACCTGTTAATTTGGCAATTTTAGGTCAAATACCGTTGACAAATCAATTTTGTATGCAAAAAATAGCTTATTAGAAGAAAGGTGCTTCCTCCATGTTGACGACAGATTTCCATCCCACCGGCCGCCATTTCCTGCAGATCCCCGGCCCCTCCCCCGTACCCGACCGCGTACTGCGCGCCATGAGCCTGCCCACCATCGACCACCGCGGCCCCGAGTTCGCGGCGCTCGGCCTGAAGGTGCTGGCCGACATGCAGAAAATCTTCCAGACCCGCCATCCGGTCATGATCTACCCGGCCTCCGGCACCGGCGCCTGGGAAGCAGCGCTGGTCAACACCCTGAGTCCCGGCGACCAGGTGCTGATGTACGAGACCGGCCACTTTGCCTTCCTCTGGAACAAGCTGGCCACCCGTCTGGGCCTGAAGACCGAAGTCATCGCCCATCCCGGCACGGAAGGTGGCGTGCCCGCCAGCTGGCGCCGCGGCGTGCAGGCGCAACTGATCGAAGAGCGCCTGAAAGCCGACACCGGCCACGCCATCAAGGCGGTGTGCGTGGTGCACAACGAAACGTCAACGGGCGCGACCAGCAACATCGCCGCCGTGCGTCGCGCCATCGATGCCGCCAAGCACCCGGCCCTGCTGCTGGTGGACACCATCTCGGGACTGGCCTCGGCCGATTACCGCCACGACGAATGGGGCGTGGACGTCTCCATCAGCGGCTCGCAAAAAGGCCTGATGCTGCCGCCGGGCATCAGCTTCAACGCCCTCTCACCCAAGGCCATTGAAGCCAGCAAGTCGGCCAAGCTGCCCAAAGCCTTCTGGGCCTGGGACGAGATGATCGAGATGAACAAGTCCGGCTACTGGCCGTCCACCCCCAACACCAATCTGCTCTATGGCCTGAGCGAGGCCTGCGACATGATTCTGGGCCAGGGCCTGGACGCCGTGTTCGCGCGCCACTTGCGCTGGGCCGAGGGCGTGCGTGCCGCCGCCCGCGCCTGGGGGCTGGAGATCCAGTGCGCCGATGCGTCGGTCTACTCGCCCATCCTGACCGGCGTCATGATGCCCGAGGGCGTCGACGCCGACGCGGTGCGCAAGATCATCTATGAGCGTTTCGACTGCTCGCTCGGCACCGGCCTGGGCAAGATCAAGGGCCGCATGTTCCGCATCGGCCACTTGGGCGACAGCAACGACCTGACCCTGGTCGCCACCGTCGCCGGTTGCGAGATGGGCCTCAAGCTCGCCGGCGTGAAGCTCGCCGGCTCGGGGGTACAGGCCATCATGGACTACTACGCCAGCCACCCGGTGGCCTTGCCGCTACGCAAAGCGGCCTGAACACCAACGACACAGACTCACCCCGCGCTTTCGATTTCAAAAAAAACCGAGGAGACCACATGAAACGCAGAACTTTTGTCACCGCCACCGCCGCCACGCTGGCCGCGCCCATGATCCAGGCCCAGACCCTGCCCAACGGGCCGGTGCGCATCATCGTCGGCTTCCCGCCCGGCGGCGGCACCGACGTGCTGGCGCGCATCGTGGGGCAGAAGCTGCAGGCCATGTGGAACACCAACATCGTGATCGAGAACAAGGCCGGCGCCACCGGTGTCATCGCCGCCGACTACGTGGCCAAGCAGCCCGCTGACGGCAATACCCTGCTGATGGCCCACATCAACAGCCACGCCATCGCACCGGGCCTGGTGCCCAAACTCGGCTACGTGGTGGAGCGCGACTTCACACCGCTTGCACTGGTGGGCGTGACGCCCAACCTGCTGATCGCCAACGTGAACCAGCCGGCCAAGACCGTCGCCGAATTGGTGGCACAGTGCAAGGCCAACCCGGGCAAGGTCAGCTTCGGCTCGGCCGGCCAGGGCTCGGCCCAGCACCTGGCGATGGAGATGTTCAAGCTCAGCGCCGGCGTCGATGCGCTGCATGTGCCCTACAAGGGATCCGGCCCGATGCTGGTCGACCTGATCGGCGGCCAGATCCAGTATTCGTTCGACACCATGACCGCCGCCACCCCGCACGTCAAGAGCGGCAAGGTGCTGGCCATCGCCCAGACCCGTGGCAAGCGCGCCAAGGGCCACCCGAACGTGCCGACCATGGCCGAATCGGGTTTCCCCGGCTTCGAGGCCACCACCTGGTACGGTCTGGTGGGCCCCGGCAAGCTGCCGGCCGCCATGACCCAGCGCATGAACGAGGACATCAACAAAGTGCTGGCCATGCCCGACGTGCAGGAAAAGCTCGAGCAGTATGGTGCCGAAGACGGCGGCGGCACGGCGCAGCGCTTTGCCGACTTCATCCGCGTTGAGCAGCAGAAATGGGCCCGGGTGATCAAGGACGCCAAAGTCACGCTGGAAAGCTAACCCCCCCCGTTGGTTGACGCACATCGTGCGTCAACCAACGCCAGTGGCCCGGCCAAGCCGGTTCCTCGGCGTTCCTCGAAAAGACCATGGTGCGCATCACCAATCGCATCTCACATGATGGAACTTCAGACATGAGTGAAACTGGGCAAGTGAGCCTGCGCATCGAGGCCGGTGTGGCCTCGGTGCTGTTTGACCGGCCCCAGGCGCGCAATGCGATGACCTGGGCCATGTACGAGCAGTTGATGACGATCTGCCGCCAGCTGCAAGACGCCCAGGACGTCCGGGTCGTGACCTTCCGCGGCGCCGGCGGCGAGGCTTTTGTGGCCGGCACCGACATCGAGCAGTTCCAGGCCTTCACAAGCGGCGGGGACGGTGTGGCCTACGAGCGTCAGATCGACGCCTGCATGGTCCTGCTCGAAGCCCTGCCCATGCCCACGGTCGCCGTGGTCGAAGGCTGGGCGGTGGGCGGCGGCCTGGCGATTGCCACCGGCTGTGATTTCCGCATCGCCACCACCACGGCGCGCTTTGGCGTGCCGATTGCCAAGACGCTGGGCAACTGCCTGTCGGTGGCCAATCTGGCACGCCTGACGGCGGCCTTCGGCATGCAGCGCGTCAAGCGCATGCTGCTGCTGGCCGAGATCCTGAGCGCGGACGAAGCACTGGCCTGCGGCTTTGTGCAGGAAGTCTGTGCGCCAGCCGAGATCGACGCCAGCGCCGCCCGCTTGGTTCAGCGCCTGGCGGCGCTGGCACCGGTGACGCAAAGTGTCGCCAAGGAAGGGCTGCGCCGCCTCACCGCGCACGGTCTACCTGAAGGCGAAGATCTGATCCGCCGTGCCTACGGCAGCCATGACTTCCGCGAAGGGGTGGCGGCATTCGTCGCCAAGCGCCCCCCGGCATGGAAAGGAAACTGATGAACGCAGTAGCTGCACGCAGCGACAAAAAAACGGGGCCATTGGCCGGCCTGCGCGTACTCGAACTCACGCAAATCATGTCGGGCCCGACCTGCGGCATGCTGCTGGCCGACATGGGCGCCGATGTCATCAAGGTCGAGAAGCTGCCCGGCGGCGACGACGCCCGCGGCTACCGCGACCCGCTGGTCAATGGCGTCTCCGCGCCCTTCATGATGATGAACCGCAACAAGCGCGGCATCGCCGTCAACCTCAAGCATGAACAAGGGCGCGCCCTGCTGCTGCGCATGGTGCAGGATGCCGACGTGCTGGTGGAAAACTTCCGCGGCGGCACGCTCGACAAGCTCGGCTTGGGCTATGAGGTGCTGTCGCAAGCCAACCCGGGCCTGATCTACTGCGCCATCTCCGGCTACGGCCGCACCGGCCCCTATGCCGACAAGGGGGGCTTCGATTTGATCGCCCAGGGTTTCGCCGGCTTGATGTCTATCACCGGTGAACCCGGCCGGCCACCGGTCAAGAACGGCAACGCTGTATCCGACATGAACGCCGGCATCCTCGGCGCCCTGGGCATCGTGTCGGCCTATGTGCACAAGCTCAAGACCGGCCAGGGCCAGATCGTCGACACCTCGCTGTCTGACGCTGCCCTGCAGCAACTCTACTGGCACGCCGCCATCTTCTTTGCCAATGGCCAGTCGAGCGAGCCCACCGGCTCGGCCCACATCCTGACCGCGCCCTACCAGGCTTTCGAGGCCAGCGACGGCTGGATCAATGTCGGCGGCGCCAACCAGACCAACTGGGAACGCATCGCCGAGGTGCTGGGCCACCCCGAGTGGCGCGAAGACCCGCGCTTTGTCAGCAACAGCGCGCGCATGGCGCACCGCGAGGAACTGGTGGCGCTGATGAACGCCGTCCTGCGCACGCGCACACGCGCCGACTGGCAGGCCGCCTTTGACAACGCCGGCGTGCCGGCCGGGCCGGTGCACACTGTGGGCGAGGCGCTCAGCCACCCGCAGACGCTGGCGCGCGGCATGGTGGTCGAGTTGGAGCATCCACAGGCGGGTCTCACGCGAGCCATCGGCTGCCCCATCCACTTCTCGGCAACGCCGGCGCAGGTCACGCGCCCTGCGCCACTGCTCGGTCAGCACACGCGTGAACTGCTGCACGAGCATGGCTACAGCCATGCCGACATCGATGCCCTGATCGCGCAGGGTGTGGTGGAGGATGCCGGCCGGTGACAAGCTGAGGGCCCCAGCGACGCCGGCTAACGGGAACATCCCAGCCTTCCGCTGGGCGCTTGGCATGTCAAACGTGGCATGGCTGAGGCCTGCCTTGCGGCGCTGTTGATATAGACTCTCAAGAACGAGTTCAATAGTCTGGCGGCAAGCCAACTCTCTCTCTCTCTCCTGGCGTAACCATGCATGTCATCTAAGCGATTCGAAGCGCTGCCCATTGCGCAACTCCGCAAGCTTGCAGAAGGCAGCATATTTCTCAAGCCTGAAACCGATGCCCAGTTCCACCTTGGACTGCGCTACGCCAAGGGGACGGGCGTCAACAAGGACGACAAGGAAGCCGCCACCTGGTTCCGTCTTGCGGCCGACAGCGGCCACTCTGAGGCGCAGCGCAATCTCGCGTTTGCCTACCTGCACGGCAGAGGCACGCCGAAGAATGAAGCGGAAGGCATCCGAAGGCTGCGCATCGCTGCCGAATGGAGTGACGCGCCGGCGCGACGTCAACTGGGCTATCACTATGCGACTGGCTCGGGCGTCCCCAAGGACGAAAACGAGGCGGTGCACTGGTTCCGTCTGGCCGCCGAGCAGGGCGACTGCTTCGCGCAGTACAACCTGGCCTTTGCTTATGCCAACGGCCGCGGCGTGCCCACGAACCAGCTGCAAGCCGTGCACTGGTATCGACTGGCCGCAGAGCAGGGCATGGCGGAAGCCCAGTGTGAACTGGGCCTGATCTACGAACACGGCCTCGGCGTCCCGGTGGACTATGAGAAAAGCGTCTACTGGAACCGGCTGGCGGCAGAGAAAAAAAATGCCGAAGCCTGCAGCAACCTGGGCTGGCTCTACGAGAACGGCCTGGGCGTGATCCAGGATCTGGAGCAGGCGCAGCACTGGTACGAAGAAGCGGCGCGGCAGGATTTTGCAGAGGCGAAAGAGCGCTTGTCCACGTTACGGGAACGACGCACGCGCCTGCAGCCCATCCCCGAACACAACCTGCGCGGTGACGAGTCCGTCGCCGAGTATCTGGAAACCGCATTCGCCGACTTTGTCGGACTGGATGTGGTCCGCCAGGAGGTCTTCCGTCAGGCCAGTTACATCCAGGTGCAAAAGCTCCGCGCGCAACAAGGCTTGCGCGTGCCGAACTGGCCTTCGCGGCACCTGGTCTTTCTGGGTAACCCGGGCACCGGCAAGACCACGATTGCCAGGATCATCGCCGGCCTGTACCAACGGCTGGGCATTCTGAAGACCGACAAGGTGGTCGAGACCGACCGTTCCGGACTGGTCGCCGCCTACATCGGCCAGACCGCACTGAAGACGCGGGCGGTTGTCGAGTCCGCGCTGGGCGGCGTTTTGTTCGTGGACGAGGCCTACGCCCTCACCCGGGCTGGCAACCAGGACTTTGGCCGAGAGGCCATTGAAACGCTGCTCAAGATGATGGAAGACCATCGCGACGATCTGGTGGTGATTGTTGCCGGCTACACCGCCGAAATGGAGGAATTCATCCACTCCAATCCGGGACTCGCGTCGCGCTTCAACCGCTACATCAATTTTCCGGACTACACCCCGGCTGAACTGCTGAAGATCTTCTTGAATTTCTGCAGCAAGCATTCGTATGTCCTGAATGAATCGACGCACCATGGTCTGCAAACCATCTTCAACCGCGAAATTCAGGTGCAAAGAGAGCGCTTCAGCAACGCACGCTATGTCCGCAACCTGTTCGAGAAAGTGATCGAGGCACAGGCACAGCGCGTGTTTCTCATGGCCCATGCGTCGAAGGCGGACCTGCAGGCGATCCTGCCGGTGGATGTCGAGAGCGGGCTGGGCGAAACCTTGCCGGCCGACGACGGCGTGTCGACCAACTACGAGAACGTCCTGAAAAGACTGAACAGCCTGGTCGGGCTGCGGCATGTCAAACAGCAGGTGCATCGGCTGTTTGCCTTCGTGCGCCTGCAGCGCGCGCGCGCCAAGGCCGGACGCAAAGTGCCCACCGGGTTTTCCCAGCACCTGGTGTTTACCGGCAACCCGGGCACGGGGAAAACGGCGGTGGCGCGCATCGTCGCCGACCTGTACTGCAGCCTGGGCATCATTCCCTCCAACCACATCGTCGAGGTGGACCGTTCCGGGCTGGTTGCGGGCTATGTCGGCCAGTCGGCGATCAAGACCCGGGAGGTCTTGGAGTCTGCGCTGGGTGGGGTGCTGTTTATCGACGAGGCCTATGCGCTGGCGCATGGTGATAACGGCAACGACTTCGGTCGCGAAGTCGTCGATACCCTGCTCAAATTCATGGAAGACCATCGCGATCAAATGGTGGTCATCGTGGCCGGTTACCCCGAGCCCATGAAGGTGTTCATAGACAGCAACCCGGGTTTGCGCTCGCGCTTCAACCATTACATCGAATTCGATGACTACGCGCCAGACGATCTGCTTGGCATCTTCGATGCCTTCTGCCACCAGTCCGAATACGCCCTCGACGCGCCTGCGCGCGCCCTGCTGCAGCAGAACCTGACAAGGCTGTTCCAGGCCGGCCAAACGACCGACAACGGCCGCTTTGTGCGCAACCTGTTCGAGCGCTGCATCGAGGTACAGGCCGAACGGATCGCCCACCTGAGTGAAAACGCCGGGGTGGATCTGAACGCCTTGACGGTCGCCGATGTGTCAGGCGCGCTCAAGGAAATCCTCGCAGAACTGAACTTGGAACCGCTCGATGCGGCAGACATGACCAACCCTCGCCCGGCTGGCGCTGACCTTGCCGCCCTGGACCGTGTGGGTAGCCGAGCGTCTTTCCAGACTTTACTGAAACCCGACGCTGAAGCCTGAAGGGGGGCGCTGCATCGCCAAGGATGCAGGCCCCTGGTTTGGGCGCTGTCGCCCTGCCCCGTAATGGCTATTGCCACCAGGGGATAGGAGCTGTATCAGGCCGTGATCTCGCGCGCCGTGATCTGGTACTTGAAGGCGTCGGGCGAATAGGAGTCGAGCCGCTCCTCGGCGGTCTCGGCCACCGGGTACATCAGGAAGCCGAGCTTCGGGCCCTTGGACTGTGGCAGTGCCACGTCGTGCGCCATGTTCCAGGCCAGCCAGTTGCCTTCCCAGCCGCCGAACAATGCCTGGTTCACCGGCGCCACCACCGGGTGGTTCGTGGTCTTGATCCAGTCGGCCGTTTCCAGGCGCATGACCTTGGCCACGTCGGCCGGGTCCATCGCTACCCAGCCGTAGTCCTTCAGGAACACCTCGGCGCGGCAATGCTGCGCGCCCTTGAGGCTGGTCGGGTTGCCGCTCAGCTCCTTGTAGCCAAAGGCCGAGGGCACCAGACGCAAGCCGTACACATCGCGTGCCGGCAGGCCGACCGCGCGGCACAGGCCGACAAAGACGGCGTTGAGGTCGGCGCATTTGCCGCCCAGGTTGCCGGTCTCCAGCATGGTCTTGATGTCACCTTCGCCGCAGCCGCGCGTCTTGGGTTCGCGGTAGGTATTGGCCACCACCCAGTCGTAGATTTTCTGTGCCTTTTCGACATCGGTCTTGGCACCGCGCGTGGCTTCCAGCGCCGTTTTTCGCACGATGCCATCGGTCGGCAGCAGCGCGGTGGGCCGGGTCCAGAACTGCAGGCTGGCAGCGTCTTCCTGCCCCGTTTTCTTGACCGCCCAGTTGACCGCCCGGTTTTGCGTCTGGATGCGACTGGTCAGCTCGACGAAGGGTTTCTTCTCGCTGGCGGCGAATTCCACATACAGCAGCTTGGCGCCGTAGTGGGCGTCGCTGCCCATGCGGGTCTGGCCGTTACTGGTGTAGCTGCTGTCCAGCGAATGCTGCCAGTCGGTATCCACCGAGGGCACTGGCAACCAGACGCGCGTGACGCCTTCGGCATCGAGGATATCGACGCGGGTGGTCACCTCGAAGGTGCGCCAGTTGCCGGGCTGGGGGTTGAACTGGCGCTGGGCAGCCGCACCTTGGGAGAAGGCCGGCAAGGCGGATGCTGCGGCCAGCGCTGCGGAATGTTTGAGAAAAGTTCGACGTACGGTGGTCATGAAGAGAGCTCCGGAATGGTTGGGGAAATGTCACCGGCGCATGTCAAGGTGCCCCGGAATGACTTGCGGCCACGGGACGGGCCGCAGGGTCGCCTGCCGATTATGGCGGCAAAGGCCCAAAGCCACGGCGTGCTTGGGGTATATTGCCCGGGCAAGCAAATACAAGTGGCCACGGCAGGAGACAGACAGAACAATGAACAGCACACCCAAGCAAGGTGGCCCCGCATGTTGCGGCATTCTGATACGGGGAAATGAGCCAGCCGATGCACGGGCGAGCCGGCAGATGGTCCTGCAGCAACTCGATGTCCTGGACCTGATGCCCCATGTGATGACTGAAACCGGGAGCGACCCGCTCGGACCGTTTCTTCGGCTGCGGCTGGATGAGGCCCGTATCGAGGATTGGGCGCCCGGCCATGACACCCTGCAGGTGTTCGAACGCTTGGGGCTCGACCCCGTCAACCGCCCGGCCGACCTGATACGCGAAATCCTGCTCACCATGCTCATGGGGCCGATCCCGTTCGAGTTCCCCAGCGTGGACGAGCTGGTGTCGGCAGTGCGCATCCGTCACAACATCGTGCAGGCGGCACGCAAGACCACGCTGGCTTTTCACACCGAAGAGGCCGAGCGCCCCGCAGACTGCTGGACCTATGTCGAGGACCGCGGCTTCACCCTCCTGCCCGGCGTATCGCTGATCACCGCGCTGACCAAGACCACCCAGCCCGAGGTTTCCGGTTCGCTCTACACCTTCTCGTGCTACCGGGCCACCGAGTATGTGATCCTGCTGGGCATTGCGCAGGAACTCCAGCACAGCAACCCAGCCTTGTTCCAGCAGTTGGAGACGCTGTGGACCCAGCGCGCCATCATGTCGGGTGAATTCCATGATGTTTTCCTGCGCGAGCAGGGCTCGATGGAGCAGCCCCTGCCCTCGCGCTATTTCGTGCCCGGCGACCGGACCTGGTTTCGCAACCCGGATGAGAGCTCCGCCGAGGCCTCGGGCTTTGAAGGTTCCTGGGTCATGTACCTGGGCGGCGGCCTGTTCACCAATTTCTGGAAGCACAACCAGCCCTACACCCTAACCACCAAATGCGTGGAGATCTACCACTGGCGCCATGGCCTCTACCGCAACGAGCAGGGCGAGGAATGCATTGACGAAGTCCGGATCGAGCCGATGATCGAGGCCTCGCTCCAGGACCCGGTCGAGCTGGCGCGCATCATGTCCGTCATGGAGCGTTACCGCGAACCACGCGGTATCTACACAGCGGCCGGCGGCTGCATCGATACCACGCGTGAATTCGCGCGCTGGGTGCGCCCCGGTACCGCCGACCTGCGGCTACCCAAGACATAAGGCCGAACATGCAGGGCCGCCAGACACACATCGATGCGCTCAAGCTCATCGGCTCGCAGCTGATCGTGCTGCACCACTTTGCCGCCTACGGCCCGCTGGCCGACGCCATGAACCAGGCCGCACCCCAGCTGTCGAGCTGGCTGTACGACTACGCACGCATGGCGGTGCAGGTGTTCCTGGTCCTGGGCGGCTACCTGGCCGCGCGCAACCTGGCACCCGGCGGCAAGATCCGCATCGGCTCACCCTGGCGCACGCTGTGGCGGCGCTACCAGCGCCTGGTCCTGCCCTTTGCGGTCGCCTTGGTGCTGGCCGTGGCGGCCGCCATGCTGGCGCGCCACTGGTTGAACGACGACTTCATCCCGGCCGCCCCGACCTGGCGCCAGACCCTGTCGCACGCCCTGTTGCTGCAAGGCGTGCTGGGCCAGGAGGCGCTGTCGGCCGGCGTCTGGTACGTGGCCATCGACTTCCAGCTCTTCGCCCTCATGACGCTGCTGCTCTGGCTGGGGCGCCGCCGTCTCTGGGCCGTCCTGCTGGTGCTGGGCCTGATGCTGGCCTCGCTGTTTTTCTTCAACCGCCATGAAGACTGGGACAACTGGGCCATCTACTTCTTTGGTGCCTACGGCATGGGGGCCCTGGCCTACTGGGTCGGCAGCTCGCGTCATCCGGCCAAGCTGCTGGGACTGCTCGCGCTGGCCGGCCTGTTCGCCCTGCTGCTGGACTTCCGCGGGCGCATCGCGCTGGCGCTGGTGGTGGCGCTGCTGCTGGCGCTGCTGCAGTGGCGTGCTCACACCAGCCAGCTTCAGTCGGCCATGCCGGCGTCGCTGTCGCGTGCGGTTGGCCTGCTGGGGCAGAGCTCCTACGCCCTCTTCCTGGTGCATTTCCCGGTGTTGATGCTGGGCAACGCGCTGTTTGCCAAGCTGCATGTGAATGGCTCCGTCACGGCCATGCTGGTGCTGCTGGCCAGTTGGGCCGTCAGCCTGGCGCTGGCCCTGATGTTCCAGCGCTGGGTGGAGGCACCGCTGGGTCGCCTGGCCTACCGGCGCAACAAGGGCTCGACCAGTGCGGCCGCTTCGCGCCCGGTCCAGTCCACCTCGCCGCGCACGCGCTGACGCGGCCGGCCCTCGGCGTCGATCAGGATGCTGGTGGGCAACACATTGGCACCCCACTGCCGGGCGATCTCGCCATTGGCATCGAGCAACACCGGCAGATTCAAGCCGCTGGCCTGCACATACTGGTTGATGCGGCGCGGCCCTTCGCTCACATTGACAGCCAGCACCACCAGCTTATCCGGCCCGTAGATCTCGGCCAACTGCTGCAACGTCGGCATCTCGGCACGACACGGTGGACACCAGGTCGCCCAGAAATTCAGGACCACGACACGGCCGCGCAACTCCGACAGGCGCCAAGGCTTGCCCTGCAGATCGAGCGCCTGCAGCACCGGCGCGGCCTGGCCCACCGGCCAGCGGGTCACGTCATAGTCGGCGGCACGGGCCAGCCCGGCCCAGCTCACCACACCTGCGGCAGCCGCAGCGAGAACCTGGCGGCGCGCGAGCATCAGGCCCGGATCCTCACGCTTTTTCCGCAACCCAGCCCGGCACGCTGGCCAGGGCTGCCGCCAGCTTGGCCGGCTCGGTCCCACCGGCCATGGCCATGTCGGGCTTGCCGCCGCCCTTGCCGCCCACCTGCTGCGCCACGAAGTTGACCAGTTCACCGGCCTTGATGCGGCCCACGCTGTCGGCGGTCACGCCGGCGGCCAGTTGCACCTTGTCGCCGTCCACCGCCGCCAGCACGATGACCGCGGTCTTGAGCTTGTTCTTGAGCTGGTCCAGGGTGTCGCGCAAGGTCTTGGCATCCGCCCCTTCGAGCTTGGCCGCCAGCACCTTGATGCATTTGACATCCACCGCCTGCGTCACCAGATCATCACCCTGGCTGGAAGCCAGCTTGCCCTTGAGCGCGGCAATTTCCTTCTCCAGCACCTTGACTTGGTCCAGCACCTGGCCGAGGCGGCTGTTGAGTTCGGTCACCGGGGCCTTGAGCGTACCGGCGGCCTGCGTCACGGTGTCTTCGAGCTGCTGCAGGTAAGACAGCGCATTGACGCCGGTCACACCTTCGATGCGGCGCACACCAGCGGCCACGCCGCTCTCGCCTACCACCTTGAACAGGCCGATGTCGCCGGTGCGCTGCACGTGGGTGCCGCCACACAGCTCGCGGCTGCTACCGATGTCGAGTACGCGCACGGTCTCGCCGTACTTCTCGCCGAACAGCATCATGGCGCCGGTCTTCTGCGCCGACTCGATGTCCATCACACGCGCCTGGGTGGCGGCATTGGCCAGGATCTCGGCATTGACGCGGGTTTCGATCTCGCGGATCTCGGCATCCGTCACCGGTGCGTTGTGGGCAAAGTCGAAGCGCGTGCGCTCGGCGTTGACCAGCGAGCCCTTTTGCTGCACATGGCTGCCCAGCACTTCGCGCAAGGCCTTGTGCATCAGGTGGGTGACCGAGTGGTTGCGCTGGGTGGCGGCGCGCAGGGGCAGGTTGACCTGCGCCGTGACATGGTCACCGACATTGAGCGTGCCTTGGGTCAGAGTGCCGTGGTGACCAAAAACATCGGCCTTGATTTTTTGCGTGTCGCCGACGTCGAAACGGGCCGAGCCCGAAACCAGCGTTCCTTCGTCACCAACCTGGCCGCCGCTCTCGGCGTAGAAGGGGGTGGTATCGAGCACCACGACGCCCTGCTGGCCAGCCTTGAGGGCGGCCGTGGAGGTGCCATCGACATACAGCGCCACGATCTTGGCCGTGGCTTCGAGCTGGTCGTAACCGATAAACTCATTGCCGGCGCCGCTGTAGTCGAGCGCTTTGTCCATCTTGAACTTGCCGGCGGCACGGGCCTGCGCTTTTTGCTTGTCCATGGCGGCATGGAAGCCGGCTTCGTCCACACTCAAACCGCGCTCGCGGCAGACGTCGGCCGACAGGTCAAGCGGGAAGCCATAGGTGTCGTGCAGCTTGAAGGCCACATCACCCGGCAGCACCTTGGCACCGCCGGCCAGTGCCGCGTCCAGAATCTCCATGCCGTTTTCCAGCGTCTCGAAGAAACGCTCTTCCTCGGCTTTCAGCACCTCGATGATGCGCTGCTCATTGGCGGCCAGATTCGGGTAGGCCGCGCCCATGAGCTTGACCAGATCGGGCACCAGTTTGTGGAAGAACGGCGTCTTCTTGCCCAGCTTGTAGCCGTGGCGGATGGCGCGGCGCACGATGCGGCGCTGCACATAACCGCGGCCCTCGTTGGAGGGAATCACGCCGTCGCTACCCAGGAAGGCGGTGGCGCGGATATGGTCGGCGATCACGCGCAAGGATTTGTTGTCCAGATCCTTCTCACCGGTCTCACGCGCAGCAGCCTTGATCAGGGCGTCAAACAGGTCGATCTCGTAGTTGCTGTGCACGTGCTGCAGGATGGCGGCCAGGCGTTCCAAGCCCATGCCGGTGTCCACGCAAGGCGCGGGCAGCGGCGTGACGGCGCCCGTCTCGTCCATGTTGAACTGCATGAACACGTTGTTCCAGATCTCGATGAAGCGGTCACCGTCCTCATCCGGGCTGCCCGGCGGGCCGCCGGGAATGTGGTCGCCGTGGTCGTAGAAGATCTCGCTGCAGGGGCCGCAGGGGCCGGTGTCGGCCATCATCCAGAAATTGTCGGACTTGTAGCGCCCACCCTTGTTGTCGCCGATGCGGATCACGCGCTCGGGCGGCAGGCCGATTTCCTTGGTCCAGATGTCGTAGGCCTCGTCATCCTCTTCGTACACCGTGGCCAGCAGGCGCTCGGGCGGCAGCTTGTAGACCTCGGTCAGCAGCTCCCAGGCCCACTTGAGCGACTCGCGCTTGAAGTAGTCGCCAAAGCTCCAGTTGCCCAGCATCTCGAAGAAGGTGTGGTGACGCGCGGTGTAGCCCACGTTCTCCAGGTCGTTGTGCTTGCCGCCGGCGCGCAGGCAGGCCTGCACCGAAGTGGCGCGCACATAGGGACGCTTGTCGGTGCCGAGGAACACGTCCTTGAACTGCACCATGCCGGAGTTGGTGAACATCAGCGTCGGGTCGTTGCCGGGAACGAGCGGGCTGGACGCCACCACGGTGTGGCCCTTGGAGGCAAAGAAGTCCAAAAAGGTCTTGCGGATGTCGGCAACGGAGAAAGCGGGTTGGTTCATGGTGTGTAGGTGGCCGCGCCGCCGATCCGACAAGAATCGCTGCGGGCACGTAACTGCTTGATTTATTTGAACAAACCATTATAAGTTTGGCATGGCCTGAAACCCCATGTCGCTCCAGTGATTCCCCTTGGCGGCACATGCTGGCAAAATCGTCTGCCCATCCATAAAAAACACCGAAGAGACTCAACCATGGACATGAAGACCTCCCCCCTGGCCCTGCTCAAGGACCCGACCCTGCTCAAGACCGACGCCCTGATCAACGGCCAGTGGGTCAAGGGTGCCGCGGCCACCCGCTTTGATGTGCTCGACCCCTCCAACGGCATGAAACTGGCCGATGTCGCCAACCTCGGCCCGAGTGACACCGAAGCCGCCATCAAGGCCGCCAACGCCGCCTGGCCGGCCTGGCGCGCCAAGACCGGCAAGGAGCGCAGCATCATTTTGCGCAAGTGGTTCGATCTGCTGATGGCCAACCAGGAAGACCTGGGCCGCATCATGACCGCCGAGCAGGGCAAGCCCTTTCCGGAAGCCAAAGGCGAAGTCGCCTACGGTGCCAGCTTTGTCGAGTGGTTTGCCGAGGAAGCCAAGCGCGTCAATGGTGAAACCCTGCCGCAGTTCGACAACAACCGCCGCCTGATGGTCATCAAGCAGCCGATCGGCGTCTGTGCGGCCATCACGCCGTGGAACTTCCCGCTGGCCATGATCACGCGCAAGGTCGCACCGGCCCTGGCCGCCGGCTGCCCGGTCATCATCAAGCCGGCCGAACTGACGCCGCTGACCGCGCTGGCAACGGCCGAGCTGGCCATCCGGGCCGGCATCCCGGCCGGCGTGCTCAACATGATCACCGCCGACAGCGCCAACTCGATTGCCGTCGGCAAGGTGTTCTGTGCCAGCGAGGTGGTGCGCCACATCAGCTTCACCGGATCCACCGAAGTCGGCCGCATCCTGATGGCGCAAAGCGCGCCCACGGTCAAGAAACTCTCGCTGGAGCTGGGCGGCAACGCGCCCTTCATCGTGTTTGACGATGCCGACATCGATTCGGCCGTCGAAGGCGCCATGGCTAGCAAGTACCGCAACGCCGGCCAGACCTGTGTCTGCGCCAACCGCATCTATGTGCAGGACAGCGTCTACGACCAGTTCGTCGAAAAATTCGCCGCCAAGGTCAAGGCGGTCAAGGTCGGCAACGGCTTCGAAGAAGGCGTGTCGCAGGGCCCGCTGATCGAGGACGCCGCAGTGGAGAAGGTCCAGCGCCACGTGGCCGACGCCGTCGCCAAGGGTGGCAAGGTGCTGGCCGGTGGCAAGAAGATGCAAGGCCAGTTCTTCGAGCCGACCGTGATCTCGGAAGCCAACGCCAGCATGCTGTGCGCCACCGAGGAGACCTTTGGCCCCTTCGCGCCGGTATTCCGCTTCAAGACCGAGCAGGACGCGATTGATGCGGCCAATAACACCATCTTCGGCCTGGCCAGTTATTTCTACAGCCGGGATGTGGGCCGCATCTTCCGCGTCAGCGAGGCTCTGGAGTACGGCATGGTGGGTATCAACGTCGGCGTCATCGCCACCGAGCATGTGCCGTTTGGCGGCGTCAAGCAGTCCGGCTTGGGCCGCGAAGGCTCCAGCCATGGCATGGAAGACTATGTCGAGATGAAGTACCTCTGCCTGGGCGATATCCTCAAGTAAACTACGCACTACAAGCGGGTGTCGTTCAATGGTAGGACTCTTGCTTCCCAAGCAAATAACGTGGGTTCGATTCCCATCACCCGCTCCAGCATAGAAAACGGCCCCCTGCGGGCCGTTTTTTTATTCTGCGGCGTGAAGCGGGATCGAACCCTATGGTTCGCCCCTCGAACTCAAATCTTGAACGACTCCAGCGTCTCCGGCGCAAACAGTTCCCGCGGCTCCAGCAGCCGCTTGGACAGCCCCTGCTCAAACGAATAACGCAGGAAAGTGCGCAAAGTGGCCTCGTTCTTCTCGAAGCCATAAGGCCAGAAGTCTTCGCCCATTTCGCGCTTGACCTGCTCCACATGCGCCGTCAGCCAGGGCAGCATGGTCTTGAGCGCGGCCGTTTCGTACAGGTCTTCGTAGCTGCGGCGCTGCGCTTCCACCAAGGCCTTCATCATGGACTGGGCGATCCAGCGGTTGGCCTCGTACACGTCACGACGCAACGCCACGGTGTGCATGATGGGGAAGATGCCGGTTTCCTTGAAGTAGTTGCGCTCCACCGGTTCGTAGTCTTCGAACAGGCGCTTGACCTTGCCACCGCCCTTGAGAAAGCTCGACGGCATGCGCGCGGTGTAGAGCGCGTCGATCTCACCGTCGAGCAGCATCTGTGACAGCGTCTGCTCGGGGCCAATGCGCTCGACCTTGATGTTGGGCGGCAGATCAAGCTTGATTTTTTCGGAACGGCCGGGTTCTTCCTCGCCACCGGTGAAGTAGGTCACGCTGTCCACCGGCACGCCATAGTGATCGGACAGGATGCCGCGGATCCACACCGGTGCCGTCATCTGGTATTCCGGGTTGCCGACGCGCTTGCCGATCAGGTCTTTCGCTTCGCGGATGCCCGAGTTGGCATTGACATAGATGCAGGAGTGGCGGAAGAAACGTGAGGGAAACACGGGAATCGCGACAAAGGGCCGCGCCGGGTTGAACATCGACACGGTGTAGGACGACAGCGACAGCTCGGCCACCTCGAACTCCTGGTGCCGCAACATGCGGAAGAAGGTTTCTTCCACCGGCATGTTGAGGTAGTTCAGGTCGATGCCGTCGGGCTGGATGCTGCCATCCATCAGGGCCCGGGTGCGGTCGTAGTTCCAGCAACCGAAGGTGAGTTTGAGTTTTGACATGGGCGAGGTTTATTCCGGCTTGATGCCAGCCAGGGCGATGGTTTTGGCAAGGCGCTCGATCTCGCTCTGGATGGCTTTGTCGAAATCGGCGGGACCGGCACCCACGGGGTCGATGCCGGCGTTGTTCAAAAGCTGGATCACCTCGGGCTGTCTGGCCAACTTGGCGATCTCTGTACTGATACGCTCAATGGCGCTGGCCGGCGTCCCCTTGGCCGCGAACACACCGATGGTGGGTGAGAAGTCGAAGCCTGGAATAACCTCGGCAATCGCCGGCACATTCGGTGCCTGGGCTGAACGCTGGGCTGCATTGCTGCCCAAGAGCTTGACCTGCCCGTTCTTCACAAAACCCGACAGCGAAGGCAGCGCGGCAAATGCCACCTCCACCTGGCCGCCAATCAGGGCCGGCACCGACTGCCCAGAGCCCTTGAAGGGAATGTGCTTGAGGTCAAGGCCCAGCGCGGACTTCATGGCCTCCATGGTCAGATGGTGCGTGCTGCCAATGCCCGAGGAGCCGTAGTTGAGTTCACCCGGCCGGGCTTTTACATAGGCGATGAACTCCTGTAGCGTGCCCACCGGTACCTTGGGATGCACCGCCAAAAACAACGGCGCCTTGGCGGCGAGCGACACCGGTACGAAATCACGTTTGTAGTCGTAGCTCAGGTTTTTGTAGATGGCGGGGTTGACCGAGAACATGGAGCCATCCGTCACCAGGAAGGTGTAGCCATCGGCCGGGGACGACGCGAGGTTCTGGGCCGCCACCACGCCGTTGGCGCCGGGCTTGTTGTCCACCACCACGGGTTGACCGAGACGCTCCCCCAGGCGCTGCGCAAAAATGCGCGACACGGTATCGGGCAGGCCGCCGGCCGGATTGGGCACGACAAAGCGAATGGTCTTGTTCGGATACGCAGTTTGCGCGCCGGCCAGTCCGGGTACAACAAAAGCACCAGCGGCCAGCACCGTGGCCATCGACAAAAGAGAACGGCGTGATTTCATGGCATGTTTCCTCGTGAATGACAAAGCGTCCGTTATTTATTATTAGCCAACTAAGATTACAGGGATATACTTTCCGCGTCAACCCAAGCTGCTTCGCCACGGGGGGAAGCGCCCAACGGCTTACCTGCAAATGAAAAACGATACCCAGAACATCCTGCATCACTGGCGCGAAGCGGTTCCCAATGACCGCATGGCGCACCTGATCCGCGACACCGAACGGGCGTTCAGAAAGGCGCTACAGGTCCGGCTGGCCGCCTACGACGTGCCCTTCGGCCACTGGACCTTTCTGCGCGTGCTGTGGGAAAACGATGGCATCACGCAAAAGGAATTGAGCGCGCACGCCGGCGTGATGGAGCCCACCACCTTTGCGGCGATGAAGGCGATGGAGGCGCAGGGCTACATCGTGCGCAAACAGTTGCCCACGAACCGGAAGAACATGTATGTCCACCTGACGGCCAAAGGCCGGGCGCTCAAGAAGAAGCTGGTACCGCTGGCGGAAGACACCAACAGCATCAGTACGTGCAACATCGAGCCGGATGACTTGATGACCGCACGCCGGGTCTTGCTGACCATGATCGAAAACCTGGCCGAAGACGAGAGCGCCTGGGAAGAGCGGGCATCCAGCCCGCCTTCGACGCGGGGCAAAAAGAAAACGCCGTCGCCTTAGATCAGCTTGACGCCGGTCTTGGCCTGCACCTGCTCACGCGTCACGCCGGGCGCCAGTTCCATCAGCTTCAACCCCTCAGGCGTGATGTCCATCACGGCCAGATCGGTGATGATGCGGTCCACCACCGCCTTGCCGGTCAACGGCAGCGTGCAAGAGGGAAGGATCTTCAGGTCTTCGGTGCCGTCTTTCTTCTTCGCCACGTGCTCCATCAGCACGATGACGCGCGGCACGCCAGCCACCAGGTCCATGGCGCCGCCCATGCCCTTGACCATCTTGCCGGGGATCATCCAGTTGGCCAGGTCACCCTGCTCGCTCACCTGCATGGCGCCCAGGATGGACAGGTTGATCTTGCCGCCGCGGATCATGGCAAAGCTCTCGTGGCTGCCGAAGATGGCCGAGCCCTTGATGGTGGTGACGGTCTGCTTGCCGGCGTTGATCAGGTCGGCGTCCACCTCGTCTTCGTAAGGAAACGGGCCGATGCCCAGCATGCCGTTCTCGCTTTGCAGCCAGACCTCGATGTGGTCGGGCACGAAGTTGGCCACCAGCGTCGGGATGCCGATGCCGAGATTCACATAAAAACCGTCCTGCAGTTCCTGCGCCGCGCGCGCGGCCATTTGGTCTTGGGTCCAGGGCATGATGGTCTCCTCAAACTTTGCGGTCACGGGTGGTGCGCTTTTCGATGCGCTTCTCGGGCGTCGGGTTGTGCACGATGCGGTGCACATAGATACCGGGCAGGTGAATGTCGTCGGGCGCCAGCTCGCCGGTGGCGACGATGCGCTCCACTTCCACGATGCAGATCTTGCCGGCCATGGCAGCGGCCGGGTTGAAGTTGCGCGCCGTCAGGTTGAAGCGCAGGTTGCCGGAACGGTCGGCAATGTCGGCTTTCACCAGAGCGACGTCGGGCACCAGCGAACGCTCCATGACATAGGTCTCGCCATCAAACTCGCGCAGCTCCTTGCCCTCGGCCACCATGGTGCCGACACCGGTCTTGGTGAAGAAGGCCGGAATGCCGGCGCCGCCAGCGCGCAGCTTCTCGGCCAGCGTGCCCTGCGGGGTGAACTCCAGCTCCAGTTCGCCGGCCAGGTACTGGCGCTCGAACTCCTTGTTCTCGCCGACGTAGCTGGAGATCATTTTCTTGATCTGGCGCGTCTGTAGCAGCTTGCCCAGACCGAAATCGTCGACACCGGCATTGTTGGAAATGGCGGTGAGATTCTTCACGCCCGAGTCACGCACGGCGTCGATCAGGGCCTCGGGAATGCCGCACAGGCCGAAGCCGCCCACAGCGATCAGCTGGCCGTCCTGGATGACACCTTCAAGCGCCTTGGCCGCACTCGGATAAATCTTGTTCACACCGTTCTCCTTGGAAGAAACTAGGGCTTGACGATACTACCTATTAACATACGTAGTTATCCGTAAAGCACAACCCGCATTGGCCCACGACCATGGACATCGACTACCGGCTCGCCTTTGAACTCGCACCCATTGGCCTGGTGCTGTCACGCAACCGTGTGATTGTGGACTGCAATCAGCATGTGTGCGAGATGTTTGGCGCGGTCCGCACAGACCTGGTGGGCCAATCCTTCCAGGTACTCTACCCCAGCGCCATTGAGTTCGAGCGCATCGGCGCGCGCATCGCCCCCATCATGAACCGGCAAGGCACCTACGCCGACGACCGCATCATGAAACGCGTCGACGGCCGCTTCAAGGGCGAGACCTTCTGGTGCCACGTGACCGGACGCGCGCTGAACCCGGCCGCACCGCACGAGGCCGGCATCTGGAGCTTCGAGGACCTGAGTTCGCGCCGCCCGGTGAAAGCCGAACTGACGGCGCGCGAACGCGAGGTGGCGGCCCACCTGCTCGACGGCCTGACATCCAAGGAAATTGGCAAGGCCTTGGCGATCAGCCACCGCACGGTGGAAATCTACCGGGCGCGGCTGATGCGCAAGTACAAGGCCAGCACCACGGTCGATCTGGTGCACAAGCTGATGGCCGGTTAGAAATGGCCCTCAATTCCAGTCGGATACAAGCCATGCAAAATACCGGGTTCAGAATCAAGTACTGAAATTCTCCAGCGGCCTAGCGCTGGTCCCTTTGCAATCATTGAAGACATACCCCATGAGCAAGCGTGATACGGTGACAATGGACCAACTTTGCATCGGCTTGCATGTCAAACTTGATGGCTGGGTTGGACATCCATTTTTGTTCAACAATTTCAAGATCAAGGATCAAAAACAGATCGACACCCTCAAGTCGATGGGTTTGACCGAGATTGAATACCTGCCGCAAAAAAGCGACGTCAAGCCGCTGCCACCAGTCCCCAACGCGGTCCCCGCCCCTGTGAATTCCGCGGTTCAAGTGTCTGAGCTTGACGAGTTGATGAAGCAGAAAAAGGAGCGCATGGAAACCCTGCGTAAAGAGCTTGAACTGATCCAGGCGGCCGAGAAGAAATATGTCAAAACAGCCAATGCCGTCAAGAACGTCATGCGTCTGGCCAACAACAACCCGGCACTGGCAGCGCAAGAGTCGAACGAGATCGCCGGGCAATTGAGCGAGATTTTTCTCGCCAAGCAAAACCCCTTCATCCACTTGATGGGCGAAAACCTGTCCGACGACAGCAATCACTTTCACAGCCTCAACGTGACGATGCTGTCGCTGATTCTGGCGCGTGCCGTCGGCATCGATGATGCGGAAAAAATGCGTGAGATTGCGCAGGGCGCCATGCTGCATGATGTCGGCAAAGCCATGGTCCCCAGCCAGATTCTGCTCAAGGCTGAAGACTTGACGGCGTCTGAAACCAAGCTGCTGGCCCTGCATCCCGGCTACGGCATCAAGCTCATGCAGCCGGTCGAGACCCTGCCACGCCGGGTGAAGGAAATCATTTTTTTCCACCATGAGATGGCTGACGGCAGTGGCTACCCCAAGGGCTTGCAAGGCGACGCCATCGACCAGGCGGTGCGCATTGTCGCCATCGCCAACGCCTACGACAACCTGTGCAACCAGCGCGTCAGTTCACGCTCAAAAACACCCTCGGAAGCCCTGTCTTTCATGTACAAGACAGAGGGCGCCAAATATGACAAGCTGCTGCTGTCGGCCTTCGTCAAATCCATGGGTATTTATCCCCCGGGAACGATCGTCATGCTCAAGAGCGGCAAAGTCGGCATCGTGATGTCGGTCGACTCGTCCGATCTGCTGCACCCCAACCTGATGCTGTACGACGCGACGATCCCGAAACAACAAGCGGCCGTTCTCAATCTGCGCCGCGATCTGGAAGACACGATCGACCGCACCCTGCGCCCGTCGGCCCTGCCCCAGCCCATCTTCGACTACCTGAGTCCGCGCAAACGCATCAGCTACTTTGTGGATAACGCCGGTTCGGCCTGAACACCGACCTGAAACACCCGCGACTGCGCCCCACGGTCGGCCAAGATTGCCCCCACATCGCGCAAGGCCAAGGGCCAGACGCGGCACAAACCTATAATCGGCGGGCCTGTCGAGTCGTGCCCCGATATCACGCAAGCGTGATTTCGGCTTGCATATCTAAACTAAAGCGCAAACAAGCATAGAAAGCAGGCGGAAGTTCAGGCCATGCCTGCCAAGCGATCTGTCACAGTTACGCAATATCTATCCAGCAGTCCAGGCTATTGCGACCTCTTGCGCAACCCCAGTCGTCCTATTTCGGAACACCATCATGTTTCTCAGCACTATTTCCATCAGCAAGCGCCTGGCCATTGTGCTGGGCGTCATTCTTTCCCTGTTCATGGCCAGCAGCTTTTTCACCATCGTGAAGCTGAGTCAACTGGGCCGTGAAATCGACACCATGGTGCAGGACAACGTCAAGGCCGAGCGCGCCGGCGCCGACTGGTTGCGCCACACCACCGCTGGCCTGCAGCGCGCCGCGGCCATCGCCAAAAGCAGCGATGCCGGTCTGGTTCCCTACTTCGCACCGGCCACGGCCGAGTCGATCAAGCAAACCAATGAGTTGCAGAAGTTCATCGAAGAAAAGATGGACACCCCCGAAGAACGCGCGCTGTTCGAGAAGGCCGGCACCTTGCGCAAAGGCTACCTGGCCGCGCGCGAAGAGGTCAACAAACTCAAGCAGGCTGGCGACCTGGAAGGTGCCAACCGCGTTTTCAACGAGCGCTTCGAGCCCACCGCGCGTGACTACCTGGCCAGCGTCCAGAAAATGGTGGACGCCCAGCGCGCCCAAATGGACACAGCCGCAGAACGCAGCGAAGCCCTGCGCTCCCAAAGCAGCACGCTGCTGCTGGTCAGCAGCCTGCTGAGTCTGGGCCTGGGCATCTTGCTGGCCGTGCTGCTGGCACGCAGCATCACGCAGCCGCTACGCCGCGCGGAAGCCATGGCCCAGGCGATTGCCGAGATGGACCTGACCGGCGCCGCGCAAACCAGCTACGCCAACGACGAAACCGGCCGCCTGTTGCGCGCCATCGACCTCATGCGCTCGGCCTTGCAGCGTTCGCTGCAGCAGATCCGCAGCGTCGTGGACAACGTCTCCACCGCCAGTGTGCAAATTGCCTCGGGCAACAAGGACCTGAGCGCCCGCACCGAACAGACCGCCAGCAACCTGGAAGAAACCGCCAGCTCGATGGAAGAACTGACCAGCACCGTGCGCCAGAGCGCCGACTCCGCGCTCCAGGCCAACAAACTGGCCACGTCGGCGGCGCAGGTGGCGCAACGCGGCGGCCAGGTGGTCTCGCAAGTGGTCTCCACCATGGACGAAATCAATGCCAGCTCCAGGAAGATTGCCGACATCATCAGCGTGATCGACGGCATTGCCTTCCAGACCAACATCCTGGCGCTCAATGCCGCCGTGGAAGCCGCGCGTGCCGGCGAGCAGGGCCGAGGCTTTGCCGTGGTGGCCAGTGAAGTGCGCAGCCTGGCCGGCCGCAGCGCCGAGGCTGCCAAGGAAATCAAGTCGCTGATCGACGCCAGCGTCAGCAGCGTGGCTTCCGGTTCCCAGCAAGTGCAGGAAGCCGGCAGCACCATGGACGAAATTGTGGCCAGCGTGAGCCGCGTGACCGACATCATTGGCGAGATCAGCGCCGCCGCCTCTGAGCAGAGCCAGGGCATCGGCCAGGTCAATGCCGCCGTCAACCAGCTGGACCAGATGACGCAGCAGAACGCCGCCCTGGTGGAAGAATCCACCGCCGCCGCCGAAAGCCTAAAGGAGCAGGCCCGCCTTCTGGCCGAGGCTGTCAGCGCGTTCAGGCTGAACACGTCCGCGGCTCCCGGCATGTTCCGGCTCAACTGACACCATTTCGTCAACTACACCCGATCAGCCGCCGTCAGTCAGCTATAAATTCAATAGCAGACTACACGAATTTTGCAGGGGCCAGACCCCGAAAGATCGTTATTTCATCGGTGGCAACCAGAGTTCGATCACGCCGGGCCTTGGCTTGAACTGGATAGGCAGGGGTTTGATTTGGGCAGACCCGCCCAAGCGGCCGTCTTGCTCAATAGCCGCCATGAGTGCGTCTACGCATTCAAGGCTTGCTACATCGTGCACGATCAAGGTGGGCCAGGGCCACGGAATAGGCCTCCGGCCGCCCATCGCATCAGCCGTAGCGGTGACATTCTCGATCCCCTGCGCGCCTTTGAAGCCGCTTTTCTCGAGTCGAGCCAGAAATTCCGATATCGCCGGGCGCCGCTCTTCGTCATAAATCTGCACAAAAAGGCGCGTCTTCACACATGCCGTCGCCACAGCAGCTGACGCAGAATCGCGCACGTCAGCTGGCGGCAAAACCGAACTCGGTGCACGCCCAGGCACAGGGAGCGCCTTGGATCCAGGGACGGCCGATTGAGCGGTACGCCGTTCTCGCGTCACCACGGGTTCAGGAGTCGGACGAGTCCAATACGCGAGACCGCCCGAATCCTTGCCCGAGCCCCTCGCGGTCCAATCGCCACAGAAGATCCTCAGAGGTTGCAGGGTACTGTCCTGGACGCTGGCCAGAGAAGAACAACGCTTGTTCATGGCCACGATGGCCTGGTCGAGTGCGTCCCGGGATTGCGCCGACAGCTTCGTCTCCCGTCTCAGATCCAGCGCCTGTCGCGCCAGTATCTGCGTGTCACCCGTCATCTCCGGCGGTTGCGCTGTCAGCATTGCAAGAGCCGTCACCGATTTTTCAGACGCAGCGGTCAATTTCCGCTCAAGTTCCACATTCGCCTTGCCCCACTGGTCAAGCACCTGCCACACGCCCAGCGCCGCCGTCGCAAAGGCCCCCAATCCAATGGTGGTTCCCACTGCCGCGGCCTTGGCCGTCTGGCGCCACGCGGGAACCTCGGCTGCGACCGCTTTCTGCGGATTCTTCATCGGCGTCACTGCGCCGGTGGACCTTAGCGCGCGACGATTCCATCCCGGCAGGCAGGCAAGCCATGCGGGAGTCATGGCACGACCAAAATCTTCACCGAGGCGCTGATAGCTCTCCCACTGGGCTTCATCGAAAAACTGGTCACCGGTCGATTGCTGGGGAAACTCCGGATTGCGGCTGGCATAGGCCAGAACATCCGCGTCAAGCGTCTCGTGCAAATTTGGTTTGACAATCAGCAGCGTACCCGCCCGCTGACAGGTGGGGTCGCTGCGGTGATACGTGATGCGTGCCAAAAGAACACCGCGCGCAGAGTAGTTGTTGGCAATATCCTCGGGCGACAAGACCGTCAGGGCCTGCGCGTTCTCCGCCAACAACGCCTGCGCATCCTCCTTGGTGTAGAACGCGATGTCAGCATCGAAATCGATGCGCGCTTTGCGGATCAGGTTCTCCAGGTCATTGAATTCGAAGCGAGGATCAGCGCCGCAATCGGCCACGACAATGAAATCCAACTCCCGCCGCAGCAACGGATAGACGCCTGTGTTCTCGAAGTGCCCGCCGTCGGACAAGTACCACCAGGGCCTTGCCAGCCCCCGAAAGGTCGCCATCGCTTCTGCCTGCAGCATCGCCTGCTTGACCAGTTGGCGCCATGTCCACTTATCATCGTAGCCTGTTGCAGATCCGCCGCCAGGGGCTTTGATCCAGTACCCCAAACGGATGCCCAGCAGGAACATCATCGCTGCCCAGCCACGCGAAGTGAAGGAACCGGCGCCGGTAGCCACGGCCGCACCCGATATCGCAACCCAACGGCCGAGCGTTCCAGGGTCATACCGGGTTTGCTTGAAGCCAATCGCGCGGTCTAGACCCAGCTCGAAGCCCCAGCTGCTCACTGTGAGCATCTGTCCCTTGCGATCAGCGTTATAGAGGCCACTGCGGTCATCCAGCGTCTGGTTGAGGCATGCATTGATCAGGTGAACCGGCGCTCCGCGCGCATGCGAATCGGCGTAGTGCAACAACGACGTGTCATCACCCTCGATGACTTCCGTCACCGGCTGCAGCCGCTGGATTGCCTCACCGGTAGCCAACGACGCCGGCGCCTCCATCCCGCGTTTGGGGTTACCGATGGACAAGTAGGATCTCGTCAACCGTGCGCGATAAAAGCTGTGCAGCGATGAAGCATTGGCCGCATCGCTCAGCCAGCCAGTGCCCAAAGCCCAGAACAAAGCGACAGTCAGCACTACGGCAGGGGCCCATGTCGCGCGAATCTGTGGCGGCGCAGGCCAGGGATTGTCAAAAACAAACCACTGGACCGCGATCAGCCAGAGAAAAAACAAGAGCACCCCGGCGGCAATGCCAAACAGATTGAGCAGCTGCGGACCCCAATTGCGCATGCTACGGCCTTCTGCGGCAGTACCGATCTTTTGCAACGGCTCAGCGAAGGCTCTTAGTAGCAGAAGTACCAGGCCCCACACGCCAGCCCCACTCAGAACCCAATTCTCCTGGTGCTCATCCCGGCCAAGCCAGCGCAGCACGCCCCAACTCGCCCAATCCAGCACCCCGAAGCCCAACAGCACCAAGCCGACCAAGCCCGCCCAGCGCAATGCACGCGTCAACTCGTTGCGCAAGCGCGCTGCCTGCAAGGATCGATCCGATGCCAGAGGTGCTGGCAATCGCCACCAGGTGGCGATGATGCCTGTGACAAGTCCAGCCACGATCAGCAGCATCAGAATAGTCACACCTGGCCGCGGTGATGGCTGACAGACGACAATGACGCCGACCAGCACGAGTGACACGGCAAGCGCCAAGAGCCTCCAAATCCAGAGCTTGTACGAACGCGGCGGACTGTCTTGCGACACCTTTTTTTCTTTGGATCGCTGATCTACGCCGTCATCAGGTGGTTGCATCGGAGGGTCGCGCACAATCCAGTATGGAGCAATTGCATAAGGGAGCGTGAACGCCAGCCATGCAATGGCCATAGGCCACCACGGCACAATAGCCGCTGGCCAGTCCCCGTCTGCAACACTGAGTACGTGGGTTGCCTCCTGCAGCACGTGCGGTGCGACGATGAGCATGGCCAGAAGCAAGCAGACCATGGCAAACTCAAGCTGCATTGCTAGCCATGCTCGAACATAGGTCGCAAGCGCCATGCCTATATCGCGTGATCCTGCCGGCGTGAGATAGCGGCCATTGCTGCGCAGCCACCACATCAGCAGGCTGCGCCCATGCGCCAGAGCCTGCTGCGCCTCCGGCAGCCCGACCCGGCTGATGAGCCTTCCCAGCATGGCGCCAACAAAGCCACCTCCGGAAACCGTCGAGAGGTAGTCGATGCGCTTGAGCAGATCATTCTGCGCAAGCCCTCTGAGAAGGCCAAGACAAAAGGTCGCACTCCGTATGCCGCCGCCGGACAGCGCCAAACCGACGCGCGGCAAATCAGCTTCCCGCGGCTTGCCGGTCTCAGGATCGGTACCCCATGCAGCACCCCGACGGATGTCAATCTGCCTTGCTTCGTATTCTTGAAGTGATTCGGGCGCGGCTTCAGCCGAGGCCGAGGAGCTGCTCGTGTTTGCCATGATCCGTCCTCCTAGTGTCAATCTAGCGCAATGGCGCCAATTTGTCACGGGGAGGGGAAGTCGGCGGCTCCCTGGGTTGTCGAGCGCCTCCACACCGACGGCAACCGTAACCTTGTTCCAGCCGCGATGAATCAGCCCCTTAAATTAGCTACAAATTGGATAGCTTTTCGCACATGTTTTACATGGATCGGAGGCCAACTTGACCCTTATTTCTTGGCGTCGATCACTTCCGCCGCCGAGCGGAAAGCATCCACGGCGGTCGGTACGCCGCAGTAGATGCTGGCGTGCAGCAGCACTTCCTGAATTTCGGTCACGGTCGCGCCGTTGTTGAGCGCGCCGCGCACATGGCCCTTGAGCTCGTGCTGCTTGCCCAAGGCGGTGAGCATGGCCACGGTGACCAGGCTGCGCGTCTTGCGGTCCAGCCCTTCGCGCTGCCACACATCGCCCCAGGCGTTGCGGGTGATGTAGTGCTGCATCGGCAGCGTGAACTCGGTGGCGTTGGCAAAGGCGTTGGCCACGAAGTCCTCGCCCATCACCTGTTTGCGCGTGGCCAGGCCCTTTTCGTACTCGGCATCCATGAATTGCTCTCCTGATGTTGGCTGCAAGTTGCGTGTCAAGCGCCAAGCATAATCTGCGGTAGAACAACGAGGAGACCCCCATGAGCCGCTACCCCTTCCCCGACCTCAGTGACCTGCCCGAAGACATCCGCACCAAAATCCTGGAGGTGCAGGAAAAGGCCGGCTTCGTACCCAATGTGTTTCTGGCGCTGGCACGCCGGCCAGCCGAGTGGCGCGCCTTCTTCGCCTACCACGATGCCTTGATGCTCAAGGAAGACTCAGGCCTGAGCAAGGGCGACCGCGAGATGATCGTCACCACCACCAGCGCCGCCAACAGCTGCCTGTACTGCGTGGTGGCGCACGGCGCCATCCTGCGCATCTACGAGAAAAAGCCACTGGTGGCCGATCAGGTAGCGGTGAACTACCGCAAGGCCGACATCACGCCGCGCCAGCGCGCCATGCTGGACTTTGCGATGAAGGTCTGCCTGAAGTCCGCCGAGATCGAAGAGGCCGACTTCAGCGCCTTGCACGCCCATGGCTTCAGCGACGAAGATGCCTGGGACATCGCCGCCATCACCGCCTTCTTCGGCCTCTCCAACCGCATGGCCAGTTTCAGCAACATGATGCCCAACCCCGAGTTCTACCTGATGGGCCGGGTGCCGAAGCAGAAGTAAGGAAACCAGCAGCTGAGGGCTGGCGCTATTCCACCAGCGCCACCGACTTCACCTGGGCCCAGACCGGCTGGCCCGCCACCAGCCCCAGCGCATCGGCGGCCCGCGCGGTAATGCGCGCCAGCAGCACGGACTCTTCGCACGCCAGCCGCACCAGCACCTGCGACGGGTGCGCATCCGGCACCACGGCCTCGATCCGGCACGGCAGCAGGTTCTGGATGCTGGTGTGCTGCGGCGCCTCGGTGGCCAGGCTCACGTCGCGCGCCAGCACGCGCAGGCGCACACGCCGGCCCACGCTCAGGCCGCTGTCGCGCAGCCACAGGCTGCCGCCGGCAAAGCCCACCCGGGCCAGATGCCAGCGCGCATCGCGCTCCTGCACCGTGCCGTCCAGCAGCGCCCCCGCATCCTCGCCCAGCACCACCGGGGTTTCGACCCGTGTCAGCACCTCCGCCACCGGGCCCGAGGCGCTCACGCGCCCCTGGTCGAGCACCACCAGGGTGTCGGCCAGCCGCGCCACCTCGTCCGCCGCGTGCGTCACATAGAGCATGGGAATGTGCAGTTCATCGCGCAGGCGCTCCAGCCAGGGCAGGATGTCCTGCCGCCGCGCGTAGTCCAGCGCGGCCAGCGGCTCGTCCAGCAGCAGCAACTGCGGCTGCGACGCCAGGGCGCGGGCAATCGCCACACGCTGGCGCTCACCGCCCGAGAGCTGGTGCGGGCGGCGCTGCAGCAACGCGCCAATACCCAGCAGCTCGATGGCCTGGTCCAGGGCAATGCCCTGCCCGGCGCCGCCGCTGCGGCGCTGCCCATAAGTCAGGTTGCCACGCACGTCCAGATGGTCGAACAGGCTGGCCTCCTGGAACACATAACCCAGCGGGCGGCGCCAGGTGGGCAGGAAAAGCCCCTGGCTGTCGTCCTGCCATACCTGTGTGTCAATGCGCACCAGGCCGTTGTGACCGCGCTCCAAGCCGGCCACGCTGCGCAGCAAGGTCGTCTTGCCCGAGCCGGAGACGCCAAACAGCGCCGTGATGCCGCGCACCGGCAAGGTCAGATCCACCTCCAGCGTGAAGGCCGGCCGCGCCAGCGTGAGGCGAATCAGATTGCCGTCCGCGCTCATGGCAACACCCGCGGATTACGCCGATTCAACAACGCCAGACCCAGCAACACCACAAAGGAAAACACCAGCATGCCGCCGGCCAGCCAGTGCGCCTGCGTGTACTCCATGGCCTCGACATGGCCATAGATCTGCGTCGACACCACGCGCGTCACGCCCGGGATGTTGCCGCCGATCATCAGCACCACGCCGAACTCGCCCACCGTGTGGGCAAAGGTCAGGATGGCGGCGGTGATAAAGCCCGGCTTGGCCAGCGGCAGCGCCACGCTGAAGAAGGCATCGAGCGGGCGCGCGCGCAGCGTGGCCGCCACCTCCAGCGGCCGCGTGCCGATGGCCTCAAAAGCGTGCTGCAGCGGCTGCACGGCAAACGGCAGCGAGTAGACCAGCGAACCGAGCAGCAGGCCGCCAAAGGTGAAGGTCAGCGTGCCCAGGCCCAGGCTGTGGGTGAGCTGGCCCAGCGGCCCGTGCGGGCCGAGCGCCACCAGCAGGTAAAAGCCCAGCACGGTGGGCGGCAGCACCAACGGCAGCGCCACCACTGCGCCCACCGGTGCGCGCCAGCGCGAAGCCGTGCGCGCCAGCCACCAGGCCAGCGGCGTGGCCAGCAGCAAGAGCAGCACAGTGGTCAGGCCAGCCAGCTTGAGCGTCAGCCAGACAGCGTTCAGGTCATCGGCACTGAAGCTCATGACAGATACTCAAAACTCGTAGCCATAGCTGCGGATGATGCCACGCGCCTTGTCACCTTTGAGGTAGGCCGCCAGGGCAGCGGCGGCAGCCTGATCCTTGCCAGCGTTGAGCACGATGGCATCCTGCCGCAGCGGCGCATGCAGGCTCAAAGGCACCAGCCAGGCCGAGCCTTGCGCGATTTGCCCGTCCGTCATCACCTGCGACAGCGCGACAAAGCCCAATTGCGCGTTGCCGGTGGTCACAAAATTGTAGGTCTGCCCGATGCTCTGCCCCTGTACCAGGCGCGGCTGCAGACGCGGCAGCAGGCCGAGCCGGCCCAGTGTCTCCATGGCGGCCGCGCCATAAGGTGCCACTCTGGGGTCGGCCACGGCTAAGCGCTCGAACTTGCCTTGGCGCAGCACCTCGCCTTTGTCATCCACCAGGCCGGGCTGCCGGCTCCACAGCACCAACCGGCCGGTGGCATAGGTAAAGCGCGTACCGGCAAGCGCCAGGCCTTCCTTTTCCAGCCGCGCCGGTGTTTCGTCATCGGCCGCCAGCAGCAGCTGGAACGGCGCGCCGTTGCGGATCTGGGCGTAGAACTTGCCGGTAGCGCCAAAAGCCAGCACCGCCTTGTGGCCGGTGTCCTGCGCGAAGGCGGCGGCGATCTTTTGCATCGGGGCGGTGAAGTTGGCCGCCACGGCCACGCTGACTTCGCCCGCCTGGGCCAAGCCGGCACCCAGCAGGCACAGTGTGAGGAGAGGGCGCAAGAAATGCTTCATATCCCACCGCTATTCAAAAAAGGAATAGCGAAGTATAGCCCGCAAGGCCCAAGCTGCGACACAATCCCACCCATGAAGACATCCCGCCTCCAGCTAGCCGACGCGCTCGGCCTTGACGCCGTCGACAAGCGCCTGGACATCCTGCGCCGCATCGGCGAGGCCGGCTCCATTTCAGAAGCCGCGCGTGGCGCCGGCGTCAGCTACAAGGCCGCCTGGCAGGCCATCGACACCCTGAGCAACCTGGCCGGCACGGCGCTGCTGGCGCGCTCAGATCGGAAGAGCGT